>Ga0079037_100000452_pt1 | contig 18509 bp, 14 predicted proteins | sample Mud3Dept4metaG_FD_71479 | JGI IMG/M metagenome (GOLD analysis project Ga0079037, IMG submission 71479) | Freshwater wetland microbial communities from Ohio, USA, analyzing the effect of biotic and abiotic controls - Mud 3 Core 4 Depth 4 metaG | ecosystem: Environmental > Aquatic > Freshwater >... | reverse complement strand
GGGAGGGCTTTCCTTTGAGTACATTGCCGGTCAATCCATTGCAACCAACGATGATTCAAGAGTCGATATTTTCCTGACAAATATGCCGCTGCATATTCGCAACGCCCAATGCCAGGCGATTTACGATAAATGCATCTCGATGGCTCAGATGGAGGACGATATCTCAGGGGCTCTGACGGTTCGGCGCACCGGCATCAAGTTCGTTATGCTGTCTGAAAAACACAGAGTGCAGCTGAATATGCTTATTAGCCTTTTTTGCGACGGCTCGGTTCAGCAGGATTTTTAAAAACAGCATCTCAGGCCGTGATTCGGCGTTGCACTGCCTTTGTAAATTTACACATCCCAAACCGATAAGGCTCGCCAACTTGCTTAAATTTGGGTTTTGGCGCGCATGCAAATACCGCTTTTTGTAAGTCAGAGAGCGGAGCTTTAGCCGTTGGCTGCTCTTCATAAACACCTTTATTAATCCGGCCGAAATCATGTAAACATTACTGAGAAAATTGAATATCTTACTTTTTAACTCTTACCAAAACTGAGAGACAATCATGCATGTCATGCAAATGAAGATTTTTTCTCCGAGAGATCTTGCTCATCTGATCTTTAAACGAAAGTCACTGATTATTGCTTCTTTCATCGCAGTTATGGGGACGGTCGTGGTAGGAACCTTTTTGGCGCCACCACTTTACGAGGCAGAGTCGCAAATTTTCGTGAAGACCGGCAGGGAAAACCTTTATACGCCGATGCTTCCCTCGAGTACGAACCAAAACCCGGTCTTTAGTTTAAACCGGGAGGAACAAATAAACTCGGAAATCGAGATCCTGAGGAGTCCGTCGTTGATTGAGGAGGTGGCAGATAGCATTGGACCAAAGAGCATATACAAGGATTTGGAAAAAGAAAATAAGAGCGGTTGGTTGGAAGCGATTCTGATGAGAATTACACGGGAGCGGCAGTTGTCGCCTTTGCAGCTGGCCGCCAAAAGGCTTGAAGAAGCACTCTCGGCCACGGCAGTTAAAAAGTCGAATGTGATTGACATAAAACTTAGGCATAAAGATCCGCAGATAGCCAGCATGGTTCTTGACAAACTGATCGCTCTATATCTGGACCATCATCTATCGGTGTACAAGTCACCAAATTCCTACAAGTTCTTTGAGGAACAGTCCCAAAACTTGTTAGGCAGGCTAAAAGATGCGGAAAATCGACTGGAAGCCGTCAAGAAAGAAAACGATGTATCTTCCTTTGATGAAGAAAAAACGCTGTTGCTCAGCCAGGAGGGCACCCTCCGGGTTGAATTGGACCGCACGCTGAGTCAGATTGCTGAGACAGAAAACCGAATTGTTCAGATTCAGCGGCAACTTTCTGGCACGCATAGGACTATCCCGCAAGCGGAAGAGATCGAACACAATCGATATCCAGGGGACGCGCTTCAGGCAAAACTTGTGGAGCTTGAGCTCAAAGAAAAGGAACTCATGACGAAATACTCCGACGAGAGTCGTCTGGTTCAACAAGTCAAGGAAGAGCTCAAACTTGTTCGAGCGAAATTGGCGGAGCAAGACGCAAAACAGTACGGCAGGAGCCGCTCGGGACCTAATCCGATTTATCAGAACTTACAGGAGGCAATTTTCAGGAGCCAGGCTGATCTTAACGCCCTCAAGGCCAAAGAAGAAATCCAAAAAACACAGCTTAGGGGCTACAAGGAAAGACTTGAGAAACGGAACCGAGTCGAAGTGGAAATGAAGAAGCTCCAGCGGCAGGCGGATGTGGAGCAACAAAACTACAAACTTTATCTTGCGAAATTAGAAGAGTCCAGGATCTCAGAAGCCATGGACACTGAAAAGATATCCAATGTTACACAGATCCAGCCTGCCAAAACGACAAATAAGCCAGTAAGCCCGAGGGTTTTCTTGAACTTGGTTATTGGCTTTTTTCTTGCTCTCTTAGGAAGTCTAGCACTGGCATTCTTCTTGGAAGTTGTCGATGATCGGTTAGAGAAACGCGACGACACGGAGCGTGCCCTTGATTTGCCGGTACTAGCCTCCATACCGGAATTGAGAATATAGTTCATGTATTCTTCTTTTTTTAAGTTTTCTGAAAAGCCCTTTGAGGTTACGCCGGACCCAAAGTACTTTTACGCCAGCCCCAGCCATAAGGAGATGCTCGCTTCTTTGGTATATGGAATCAGGGAGCGACGCGGCTTCATCTGCTTAACAGGCGAGGTGGGCACCGGAAAGACCATGCTTATCAATTCGGCTTTGGACCGATTCGATGAAAGCACCAAGGTGGCTTACATTAGCAACACTGCCTTGACCTTCAACCAATTGCTCCTTGTAACACTTGAAGAATTGGAAATCCTGGAACCAGGGAAACAAATCTCAAAGTTGAAGTCTATCCGCTTGCTTAATGAGTTCGCTCTCGGCAAGCTTTCCGAGGGTGGAAACGTCGTGCTGATCGTTGACGAAGCCCAGAATCTTGACGCAGACTCCATGGAAAACCTGCGTTTGCTTTCCAATCTGGAGACCCGCAAACACAAACTGATCCAAATTGTCCTCGCAGGCCAGCCCGAACTCGATGCAAAACTCGACTGTCCGGAACTCCGGCAACTGGCGCAGAGGATCAGTGTCAGGAGGGTGATCAACCCACTGAGCGAAGAGGAAACCTATGCGTATATTCTACACCGCCTGACCGTGGCCGGATGCAGAGAATCTGAACTTTTCAGGGTCGAAGCGCTGAAAATGATTTATGAGTGCTCTGGGGGCATTCCACGGAAAATTAACATTCTCTGCGATAACGCCCTCCTGATAGGCTACGCACTGAAAAAAATAAGTATTGACTCTAGTTGTGTGGCGGAAGCTGCAGCGGACCTGAAGTGGGCGCAGGTTTTTAAGCCTGTTGAGCCGGCTTTTTCAACTGCAGCTACACAGAATCCACAACTCGAGAATAGATTGAATTCTCGCATAGCAGTTGCCGTAAGCATGGCACTGGCCGCAGGACTTGTTATTGGCGCTTGGCTCATTTTGGGGCCATCAGGTTCCACCTTTTCAGTAACACCCCCTTCCTTATCAGAGTCGGGTGTTCAGGCAAGAATCAACCCCGGCCAACATTTATCTGAACACGTATCAACCCATCAAGCCAATGGGGATTTTCCTAAACTGGACAGCATGGAAGGTGTGGCGAAGCCGAAGGTCGTGACATCATCGAGCTTGGACAACAAATGGAGCACGGAGCAGGCAGCACCTCTTGTCTCATCCTCCGAATTAAAGGAGCAAAAGGTCGCTTTTCATACCGGGACTTCATCAGAACTGGAGGCCACTTTACCCATAAAGAATGACGTAGCGGAAAAAGTAGAATTAGCGCCCACAAAAACGGTGGTTGTGGAGCGCGACGATTACCTGAGAAAAATTATCCAGCGGGCTTATGGAAAATGCAACGAAAGTCTGATGGCCAAGGTGCTGAAGGAAAACCCGGAAATCCGAACAGCGGATCAAATCTTTGTCGGCCAGGTTATAAGATTGCCTGAGATAGACCCAAAATAGTTGGTTAATCGAATTTTTTTGGTGACCGCCACGAAATCACAATGAAAAGAGGCAGTGTGAGCTATGGGGCGAACACACGAAGCGCTTGAAAGAGCTGAAAAAGAGTATCTGGAACTTATGAAAACAAGCCCAGGGCCGGCTTTGGGAGCCCCTAAAGGCGCAGTTTCCAGACCTGTTTCGAGCCAGAACGGAAGGGAATATTACCAGACCTTGAAGGCCAATTTGTTCACCCTCCATAAGGATAAGACTATCAGGACCATTGCCTTTTGCGCCACGGCACATGGGGAAGGGGCAACTACCACAGCATTATATTTCGCTGCAACACTGGCGAAAGACTTTCAATCGAAGGTGCTGGTGGTGGACGCAAATCTTCGCACTCCACGCCTCCACGATATCTGCAAAATTGATCTTACACCGGGACTACTGGATTATGTTGACAGGGGCAAGGAAATAGTGGTTACCCTTCTGTGGAATGAATTTACGAATCTCTATGTTATGCCCAGCGGCCTGAGTGATTGCTCCCCCATAAACCTGTATTTTTCGAACCGGTTTGACGAATTCCTGCAAGAAATGCGGGAGCGGTTCGATTACATAATCTTGGACGGCCCACCGATCCCAAGGTTTCCGGAATTACGGGTGATGTGCACAAAGGTAGATGGGGTGATTTTGGTGATAAAAGCGGGCCACACCCGTCGTCAGGTGGCCTTGAGGGCCAAGAAGGAGATTGAAGACGCTGGTGGCAAGATCCTTGGCGTTGTGATCAATAGACGCAAATACTACATTCCGGAATGGATTTATAAAAGACTGTAAACTGTTTGAGGAGTTAAGGCGATTAACGCGGGCGCTTGCCCGACCTTTGAGCTATGACGGTTTTAAACTCAATCTTCTACGAGGAGCAATCTCATGAAATCTTTTGCCGTAATCGGGATGGTGACATTGGCTTTCATGAGCCTCGCGGTGGGGTGCACCAACCAGCTTCAAAACGTTTCAAGAAGAGAGAACCCCCTCATGGCGACACCGGAGAAACCCCCAGTTTATATCATCCAACCCGGGGACCAACTGGACATCAAGTTCTTCTACAACCCTGAACTGAATGAATCTGTTACGGTGAGACCTGACGGAAAGATCTCTGTGCAGTTGGTGGATGAAATCCAGGCTGTAGGTAAAACTCCTGCCCAGCTAGATGATTATCTGACGGATAAGTACTCTGGAGAACTCAGAAAACCTGTAATCACCGTGATCGTAAAATCTTTTGCATCACAGCGGGTCTATATAGGGGGCGAGGTCAACCGGCAAGGTTTTGTGAACCTTGCGCCAGGAATGAGCCCGCTTCATGCCGTCATTGAAGCAGGCGGACTGAAGGAGACGGCTGATCCCAAGAGCGTTCTCCTCATCCGAAAGGGTCCGGGAAACGAGCCCGTGTCGGTGAGAGTGGATTTGAATGGTGCGCTTTACGGAAGTGATGCCCAGAGGTTGATCCAACTGCAACCGCTGGATGTTGTTTATGTACCCAAGACATTTATTGCTGAGGCAAATAAGTTCGTCAAGCAGTACATAGAAGACCTGCTCCTCTTCCGGGGAGTGAGCCTGGGCTTCTCTTACGACCTTAATCCTAACAACAACAACTAGATAGCAATTTCGTGCACACCCTGTAGCTAAAGAAATATTGGCATCAAATTTACCTTTTAGATTATAGGATGAATGGCGACGGTATATTTCGACTTATCTGCCGACTTCTTGCAAACTTGAGCGAGGTAGAGACATGATTGCGGTAATACAAGCCGGAGGAAAAGGCACTCGGCTGAGACCTTACACTTTTGTAGTGCCCAAGCCCCTGATGCCGGTAGGCGACATGCCTGTCTTGGAGATTCTTTTGAGGTGGCTCCGCCGCTGGGGGGTAAAAAAAACAATCATCACTACGGGCTACCTAGGTCATCTGATTCGCGCCATATGCTGTAATGATCACAAATTTAACTTAGACATATCTTTCAGCCAGGAACCCGAACCTTTGGGAACTTTGGGCGGTCTTTCTTTGATAGAGCCTGCGTTGACAGAAACATTTCTCTCAATTAACGGCGATTTGATAACCGATCTTAATTTGCGCGAATTCATATCTTACCATAGAAGTCACGGTGGCTTGATCACCGTGGGTGTCACGGCGAAAGACGTCAAAATTGACCTTGGAGTGATGGACGCCAGCGACGGAATCGTGAGCAATTTTAGAGAAAAGCCCAGCCTGAAATTTATGGTCAGTATGGGCATTTACTGCATGGAGTCAGGTATTCTGGAACTGATTCCCAAAGGAATGCCCTTTGGATTCGATGACCTTATGTACGAAATGCTTGAGCAACATTTACCCATACACGTTTTTGAACATCAGGGACTCTGGTGGGATATTGGGAGGGAGGAAGACTTTCGTAATGCCCAAAACTGTTTCACCAAAGACTACAAGAGCATCGTCCTTGGCTGCTGATCAACAAAACAGTTTGCGTTCCATTTCTCTATCTGAGCCCATATTGGGTGAAGAGGAAAAAGAAGCACTTTCTGCGGTCATTGACAGCAACTGGCTGACTATGGGTGACCGCGTTGCCGTTTTTGAAAGGGCTTTTGCCGATCTCCACGGCACTTTTGATGGCGTTGCAGTCAGCTCCTGTACAGCAGGCCTCCATCTTTGTCTTGCTGCTCTGGACGTTGGGCCGGGAGATGAGGTACTGGTTCCGTCCCTCACTTTTGTTGCGACGGCCAATGCGGTCCTATACACCGGCGCATCTCCGGTCTTTGTGGATATTGAAAATCAAAACTCGCCTCATATTGCTTTGGCAGATGCCAAAGCCAAGTGCACTGCAAAAACGAAAGCCGTTATTGTCATGCACTACGGCGGCTATCTTGTGGATCTGCCGGCATGGCGTTCCTTTGCTGATAAGCACGGGCTCTTCTTAATCGAAGACGCGGCTCATTCACCGGCGGTCGGCGAGGTCGGCCGCTGGAGTGACGCTTCGGCTTTCAGCTTCTTCGCGAACAAGAACATGAGCACAGCAGAAGGCGGTATGGTTCTGGCACGCGAAAAATCAATACTTGACCGGGTGCGCCGAATGCGTTCGCACGGCATGACAACCGGCACCCTGGATCGCCACCGCGGCCACGCGTATTCCTATGATGTGACAACGTTAGGATACAATTATCGAATGGATGAGTTGCGAGCCGCTGTGGGGAGTGCACAGCTGAAACGTTTGCCCGAGTGGAATAAACGCAGGCGTGAACTTATGCTCCAGTATCGGCAGAAACTAGTTGGGGTGCTGCCCGAAATCAATATTCCGTTTACCCCAGAGCATGAAACCGCTGCGCACTTGATGCCGGTTTTGTTGCCGGTTGAATCAAATAGGGTTGAGGTCATGACGGAGCTTCGGGAAGCCAGAATACAATCGAGCATCCATTATCACCCTGTCCATCTTTTCTCTTATTACCAAAACCGCTTTCCTGAAACGGTTCTTCCCATTACTGAAGCCTTCTCTCAGAGGGAACTCACTCTTCCCCTTCACCCCTCCCTTGATGATCGGGATCTGGCCACAGTAGTTTCAGTTCTCAAGAAGGCTCTCTCATCTTAGTAGCCATCAAACAGCTGTTCCAGAGGCCTTTCATAAAAGCCCATGACAGCGGCCAATAGAAATCTGAATTCCATCTGCAAGCGCGCGCTGGACATAGCGCTGTCAGCGATAGGACTCATCATCGCTGCTCCATTGATGGGACTGATTTGCGCTGCAGTCTGGCTCGACTCTCCCGGTCCAGTTATCTTTGCCCAGGAAAGATTGGGGCTCAAAGGTAAACACTTTAAGATATATAAGTTTCGCAAATTTCCCCCCAATTGGGGGGACGAAGGGCCGGCTGTTACCGCAAATTTCGACGTGCGCATGACCAGGGTTGGAGCCATATTGGAAAGGACCAAGCTGGATGAGCTTCCACAATTATGGAACATTCTGAAGGGCGATATGTCCCTTGTAGGGCCCAGGCCGGAGAGTCCTCGCTTTGCAGATTTGTTTAAGGATGATTACGCCAAGGTACTTGAATATGTCCCAGGCCTTTTTGGACCCAATCAGATCATATTTAGAAATGAATGCGAAATGTATGCTCCGGACCAGGATATGGAAACATGCTACCGCGAGGTCTTGTTTCCAAGAAAGGCCGAAAAAGACCTGAGCTATTTTCAAAGAGCCAATTGCCTTACCGACCTGGTGCTTATTCTGAAAGGCATGTGGATTACGATTGCCGGCTTGGTCAATTGGCAAGTTTTTTTAGGGAGAGACGCGAGAGTGTTTGCCCTCGATGCGTTTCTTATTGCTGCATCCTGGTTTCTTGCCAATGCGCTTTGGTTTTCAGGGTTGCCTGAGAGTCTCTGCTTCAAGATAATGATCAATGGTCTCATGATCATACCCGCTCTATTGGTACCGGCCATGGCAATCGGGGGCTGTTACAGCCATCCTCCGCAATATTTTTCATTGCACGACGCGCTGCGGTTGGTGTTTGTACTGATTAGTTCCTGGTTGGCAATTTTCATTCTCCTTATTGGTCTTTATCGGAACATTTCCTTGTACCTTGCACCCCTGACAGGAGTGATCTTTTTGGCTTTTTTATCAGTTCCCCGAGTTTTGCGCCGCATTAGCTGGGAGAGGTCGCAAGCGAAAAAACAAAATAATTACAATCGCATCGCTTTATATGGGGCTGGGAGAGTAGGAATTGCGATAGCCCAATTAATCAAAAATGGGAATTTGATTGGCTTTTTGGATGATGACCCCAATCTCAAGGGAAAGATGGTCGGCGGCAAACAGGTGCTCGGATACGAGAGCGATATTATGACTATTCTCAAGGCACGACCTTTCAATGAGTTGTGGATAACATTCGTGCCTTCAGATGTAAAACTTTCGCGTCTTAGGATGCTCTGCCTTCAACAAAACATTAGATTGTATATTTTGCCCTGCATCGAACCGCTTTCCCAAGTTTTTCAACGCTGACGGGCTCGTAAGACGCCACCCCTTTCGTCGCTCCCGCGGAGGCGGGCGAACAGAACCTTCTAATTTTGCCGGATACCCGCCTTTCCGGGAATAGCAGAAAAAGGCGGTTTTTGACTTTTTGCAAGGCCATCGACACTGAATCGCGGAGGCTGAATCGAGCTGTTTTTTCGATCTGCACCGAGGTTCGAAGGGGATTTGGAGGATTTGATCGACAAAAGAGCTCCATTGCAAACGGACGGCGCACGCCAGAGGTTTCTTGTAAACGTATCCTCAAACGTGTTGCTAATTTTCGCTCAAATCGCTGTCACTTTATGGCTCACCCCATATCTGATCGGCTACCTCGGCATCGCCGCTTTCGGGATCATACCGCTGGTCAATTCCGTTACATCATACATGGCAGTTTTGACAACCGCCCTTAATTCCTCGGTCAGTCGTTTTTTGGCGATTGATCTGGGGCAAGGAGATAGAATTGCCGCGAACAAGACCTTTAACACGGCCTTGTTGGGCCTGGCAGGGATCATTCTTGTTTTGAGTCCTGCGGTCCTGATCATCTCGTTTACTTTTCCTGATTTATTCCAGGTTCCCCCAGGCTATGAAAAGAATGCCAGTTGCTTATTCGCAATTGTGGCTGTTGCCTTCTTTGTCACGGTAGTCGGCAGCAATTTTGCGGTCTCGCCCTTTGTCCACAGCCGGTTTCTCCTAAGCAACTTGGTGAACTTTGCCGGGCTGTCAGCTCGGCTTGGCTTCATCGTCATTCTCTTTTCTATTTTTCAGGCTCAGCTGTGGTATGCCGGAGGAGGGATCCTGTTCGGTGCCGTCGTGTCTTTTGTGGGTTACGTTATCTTGTGGCGTAAGCTCACCCCTGAACTGGGTATCCATATCAAAGCGTTTGATCGCACCCGGTTGCATTCGTTCCTGAGCATGGGGGGATGGGTTGTCGTAAATATGCTGGGCGCCATGCTTCTCGGCAGGGTTGATTTAATCGTAGTCAACGCCTACTTCGGGGCTGCCATGACAGGCGGCTATGGTTCTGTGTCGCAGTTCTCACTTTTAATGGAGTACTTGGTCAGCGCTGCCGCAATTGCAGTCAGGCCGGTCATCCTGATCAAATATGCGCAAAGAGACTTTGTCGGCTTGCAGCGTCTGGCCTCGCAGGCCGTCAAGCTCTTGGGGCTTGCATTAGCTCTGCCGGTCGGTCTCCTCTGTGGTTTCGCCCGACCGATCCTTATGGTGTGGCTGGGGCCATCTTATGACTATTTGAGCAACCTGCTCGTTGTCATCGTTTTCCATCAAAGCCTGAATCTGTCTGTGCGCCCCCTGCTGGACGTTCAAAATGCATTTAACAAGGTCCGTTGGCCTGGAATAGCGACGCTTCTCAGCGGCGCGGCAAGCCTGGGCTTGGCCATTTTTTTGGCAATGTGGGGCAAATGGGGGACCACTGGCGTGGCTATAGCGGTGGCTGCGGCCTGGACTGCCAAGAATGCGCTTTATATGCCTGTGTACACAGCCCGTATTATGAATTTGCCCTGGTGGGCCTTCTTGCCTACCCTGAGTGCGAGCGTGATAGGCACGTTCCTGGTAGGGTCGGCGTCTTATGGCTTAACACTTTTCCGAATGCCCGATGATTGGCTTGCCCTGGTTGGATCGGTTGCTGCGGTCTCGGTCGTCTACGCTTTGGGGGTTTGGGCGATAGGGTTGAATCGGGCTGACAGGGAACTGTTAAAAAGAATCGTTCCTTTCCAGACGGCCGGAACCGAGGCAGTTCTTTTGGTAAAATGAGTGAAAGAGGGCAAGATTGAAGCTCATATGCATAGGTGATGTTGCGCTTGCAAATGACAAGTTGTGCCGGTCGAATTGGATGCCTCCCGGAAGCGCAACGGTGGGCGATGAGGTAAAGGTTCTGTTCAATTGGGAACTGCCCATAGGCACAACAATCAATTCTGTACCGCGCTCAAGCGGGCCACGCTTGTTAGCCTGTCCGGATTCGACAAACGTCATACGAAGATGGTCCCCGGGCTTTGCCGCTCTGGCCAATAATCACATTCTGGATGCGGGGGCGGAAGCTCTCGTCAACACAATAGGATCGCTCAATCGAGCGGGATTCACGACGGTGGGGGCAGGGCGAACCCAGGAGGAGATTGAGAGGCCTCTGTTCTGGGAAACGGCCGAGGGACGGCTCGCAGTGGTCAACTGGGTTTTCCCGGAGACGCATCCGGATTGGATGTCCGTGCCCGGACCGAATTGCTGGCCTGGGAGAAAAAACGCGAAAAATCTGATACAGCAGCTCAAATCCCAAACAGACTGGGTAATGGTCGTCGTGCACTGGAGTGATGAGTTTTTTCCATATCCACGCCCCGAAGATCGCGCCATAGCAGGCGAACTGTCAAGGATGGGAGTGGATCTGGTGGTCGGGCATCATCCGCACGTTGTGCGAGGCATGGAGGAAATCGACTCTTGTCTGGTTTTCTACAGCCTCGGGAATTTCTATTTCTCCGACATTAAAGATGGGCATGGTGGGTGGATTACAAGAGAGGCGCCCAGAAATCGTGAAGGCCTTGGGGTGCAGGTTTCGTTCCGACGAGGCGAACGGCCAGAATATCGAATTCTATCATTCTGGGAGACAAAAAGGGAGGCCACCCTTGACCCATTCCGCCGCGCCGCTAAGAGGATGGAGCGGGTCAACCGCCCTTTGCGGCGGTTACAGGATTCAGAATACACGGAGTGGTATACTATTCAGAGAGCGCGCTTTAATCGTTGGGGTTACAGATGGCATTTTAGGTTGTGGCAGATAGGTAAGGGTGACGCAAAGTGCATCTATTTAAAACTAGTTCGCCATTTCTGGAAACTGACGTGTATGCCCTCGAATTTCTCAAAATAAGGCAAAAATGAACCTCCGGGAAGCTGTCTATTTTGGTTTGGTAGGTCTCAGAGGGCAAACGTTGGGCCCTTACTATAAACAAATCTTGCGAGAGGAGCAGGAAGGCATACCTGCTGATACCATTTATAAACTGCTGATAAAGCTGCTTACACACTGCAAGAAGTTTGTCCCTTACTATACGAATATAATAAATAAAACAGGAGATTCTTTCGCTGAAGATCCCGAAGAGTATATGCGACACTTTCCGATCCTGACAAAGGAAATTATTCGAAGCCGTTTCGAAGACTTGAAATCAAGCGATCTGGAACGACGCAAATGGTTTTTAAACACCTCTGGTGGTTCAACGGGAGAGCCGGTTCGCTTTATCCAGGATTGGGAGTACGCGGCCCGTTCGGGAGCGATCTCATTACTTTTTTCTAAATTGATCGGTCGAGAGATAGGCGAATCGGCAGTACAAATCTGGGGTTCGGAACGCGACATTATCGACGGCGAAGAACGGTATACCGCTCGACTTATCAACAAAATCACAAACACGGTTTTTGTAAATGCGTTTTGCTTAACTCCTCAAAGGTTGCGCGAGTTTATAGCCCAGATAAATGCCAAACCGCCGAAGCTAATAGTCTCCTATACTAAGTTGATGTACGAAATAGCTATGTTTGCGGAACGAGAGGGGTTGAAAGTAATGCCGCAAGCAGCGGTTATAACTACAGCTGAAAAATTATTTCCTTTTATGAGGAACAAAATCCAAGAGATTTTTGGTTGCAATGTGTACAACCGTTATGGGTCAAGGGAGGTTGGGGATATTGCTTGCGAGCGCCCTGGGCTTCGGGGACTATGGGTGGCGCCATGGGGTAACTATGTTGAAATCGTCGACAGCGAAGGCAAGCCAGTACCGAACAACACTGAAGGAGAAATTTTGGTAACTAGCCTGACCAACTATGCTATGCCTTTAGTTCGATACCAAATCGGCGATCGCGGTATAATCTCATTTTCAGAAAATAATGGCAAGGATAAAAATAGGAAAGTTTTAAGAGAAGTCCTCGGAAGGATATCGGACACCTTCAAAAATAAAAATGGGACCCTTATTGATCCTGGATATTTTGAATATCTTTTATATTTCAAAAATTGGATTCTTAATTTTCAGGTTATTCAGAAAGATTATTCATCTATTATCTTCAAAATCGTCAAGTCAAAGACTGATCCGCATCCCGATGAGATAAAGAAGATTGTCAAGAAGACCAAATTAATAATGGGTGATGATTGCAAAGTTGAATTCGATTTCGTAGACCAAATTGAATACTCTGGTTCGGGCAAGTATCGTTTTACAATTTCAGAGATTCACAGCTGATGATAGAGGCGGTTATGAAACATATGGCAAGCGTTCTTGCAACTCTAAATGAGGGTATTGAAATGCTATTGTCCGACGGTAATTCAAGGAACATCTCAGTCCAATTATCATTTCAAAACAAATAGACTTATGAGGCCGAAAAATTAGCTTCCGCAAATGGTTATATTTTAAACTGGTGAGCTTAAGAGGCCAAGCCTTAGGCCGCTGGTATGAACATTATTTGAAAGAAACTGAGAATGGCATAACTCCTGATACCACTAGAAAGCTGCTGGTCCAGCTGCTTACGCACTGCAGGAAATTTGTCCCTTACTATGCGAAGATAATGAATGAAATAGGAGATTCTTTCGATGAAGACCCGGTAGGATATCTTCAACATTTGCCAATTCTTACAAAGGAAATCATCCGAGAACACTTCGATGAATTAAAATCAAGCGATTTGGAACGGCGCAAGTGGTATTTCAACACCTCTGGCGGTTCAACGGGGGAGCCGGTTCGATTTATCCAGGATTGGGAGTATGCGGCTCGCGCCGGCGCGATTTCATTACTCTACTCTAAATTGATCGGGCGAGAGATAGGAGAGTTGAAAGTACAAATATGGGGCTCGGAGCGCGACGTCATGGAGATCAGGGAAAAGGCGAGAGTTCGATTTATTAACAAGTTGACCAATACCATCGTTCTAAATTCATTTCACATGACCCCTGAACGTGTTGGAGAACTCATCGCCTGTCTTAATGCCAAACAGCCGAAGCTAATTGTCAGCTATGTTGAGTCGATATACGAACTGGCGGTTTTTTGTGAAAGAGAAAATATAGAGGCTTTTCGCCAGGTCGCGATAATGACCTCCGCTGGAACATTGTATCCCTTTATGAAGGAGAAGATTGAGAAGGTTTTCAGATGCAAAGTATTCAACCGGTATGGATCTAGGGAAGTGGGAGACGTCGCTTGCGAGCGTCCTGGGTATCGAGGGCTTTGGGTAGCCCCATGGGGCAGCTATGTTGAAATAGTCGATAGTCGAAACAATCGACTCCCCAGTAATATTGAGGGTGAAATATTGGTGACGTGCCTCAATAACTATTCAATGCCTTTTATTCGATATAAAATCGGTGACCTCGGAAAATGGTCGGACGAAATCGGTCCAGGTGGATGCACGCATTCATTGTTGGAAAGCGTTAGCGGAAGAGTCACACAAAACATTCTAAAGAAAGACGGCACAATTGTTCCTCCAGAATTCTTCATTCATATGGTCGGAGTGGTTTTAAATACAGGCTGGATTCGCAAATATCAGGTTATCCAGGAGGATTACGATTTTATCCGCGTGCCGATAGTGTTGATTAGAGCAGTTGAAAGCCCACATAGGGTTTTCGAAAAGGAGCTGGTGAAGATATCATCGATAATCAAACGAGTTATGGGGGATGATTGCAATATTCTTTATGATTTTGTAGGTGATATTTTGCCGGACGCTTCTGGGAAGTATCAGTACATTATTTCGAAAATAAAAACTAATGGAAATAACAATATTCATCGACTAAAAATTGCTTGAAGTTGTTGTCAGGTTGCTGAGATAAAATAATATCCAATGAACCAGACTGGAAAACAGTTGCTTTGAGTTGATTTTCAGAGCACATGCCATTTCGAGTGATAATTGGAAGGAATCCAGAAGTCTAAGAGGAATTTTCCGTGAGATATGAAAGTCTCCCAAAAGCGTTTTAAGCGTGGCGGAGAAATGGGGTTAAGACCTTTCATCCGAATTTCTCCTATTTTACGAATATGGTTGCTTGGGTTGATAGCTCTCAGTGCATTTTTTTTAGGAACTTCCAGTTTAAGTGATTCTTTCCCATATTATCCTTTGATCGTTGGTGGAATCATACCTGCGGCTATAATGTTTCTAATGATTTTGCTTGGTTGGCTTCGAAATCCAGCTTACGCATTATATGTTACACTTTTTGTGGTCTTCCTGCCGACCGGCTTGATTCCTGCAGACATTCATTCGCTGCTCAAGAGATCATTGACCATTGCAGCGCTCGCGAGCTTTTTAATTTATGACTTTTCTGGAGTGCTTCGGGCTGCTCAGTCAATTACCGTACTGCTAATGGTCGGCTACCTTTTGTGGAGCGGGGTTTCATGGTTTTGGGCCGAAAATATCGACATGGGCGCGGTCACACTGCAAGCCTATACTATGCGTCTAATATTATTCCTGGTTCTATTAGTCAGTGGAATCAAAACAGAAAAGCAAATGGATGGGCTGATGGGGATTTTGGCGCTTAACGGTTGGGTGCTAATGGCTGCTAGTTTAGGCTGGCTTTTACTTAAGGGTTACGAACCTGGCAGCCGTTTTAAGGTTATTGATGAAAACGAGAATTGGCTTGGAATGTTTGCTCTGTGTGCGATGCAGGGTGTTTTGTGGCACTCGATTAAGCTGTCAACAAAACATCAAGCCTTAAGAAAGCTGATAGGAGCAATCTATTTAGTGATGACCATTGGTCTTATTGGTATAAGTGGTTCGCGAGGAACAGCCATCTCTATATTTGTCACCTTACTTGCTTTTTGTTTTTGGAAACCAACTCGCTCATGGGCAAAGATATCTTTGATAATTTTGTTGCTGGCTACAATCGTTTTTCCATTCGTATTTACGACAACAGTTCAGCGTTTTGCCGGAACTGAGGAAGACACCTTTTTGGGGGGCCGGGAAGAGTTGTGGCAAGCAGGATGGCAACTTATAAAGGAAAACCCTTTAATTGGGGTAGGGATTGGTAATTCTTCTTTTGAAGTTGAGGGATTAACACGGAGTGATTGGGATTTGGAGATCCGATCTATAGGAAAACCGGTTCACAATCCATTACTTGTCGTTTGGAGTGAAACGGGCATTGTGGGGCTTTTTCTCTATCTAGGGGTCTTGGTTAGCGCCGTTTGGTCGTTTACGCACAGCTACTTGAAGAGCAGAATCCTGGGGATCGATTGGCTGGATCGGTATTTTGCACTGGTAGGATCTGTGTTCCTGGGGTATATGGCTTCCTGGATCAAGGCCGGAGGAGCAGAATCCGATTTTATCTATTTTCTTTTACTTGGATTGTTATTAATTCCATCAACCTTGAATATTAAAGAATTGAGAAATCCTAATAAAAGCCAAATTGAAAAAACGCGTAATAGCATACCGAACATTAGCAGAAGCTCGGAGGGGTAAAATACAATGACTATATAAATACGGTCCAGCTATAGAAGTATCAAAAAGGGGAATATGTCGAAACCATTCCAAATTTTTTTTGCAGACTCCTTCTTCTTATAAACCATCTTAATATTGCAGTCATCGATGCAAAAGAGATTTCTATTTGTGATAGATAGTTTAAGCACTGGAGGAGCCCAGCGTCAGATGGTCAATCTGGCAGTCGGACTAAAAAAACGCGATCATATAGTAGAGTTCTTTTGCTTTGCACCAGGAGATGGGCTATCTAAGCCATTAGTGGAGGCGGGAATTATTGTTCACTGGTCCTTTAAGCGTTGGCGTTTTTCTTTCGAAGTAATTCTGGCGCTGAAGAGGCTAATAAACACTTATAATTATGATCTTGTACTGGCCTACCTGCCAACGCCAAATTTCTATGCAATCATCGCTGGGCAACTGTTTAGTCGACCACCTATCCCAGTAATTGTATCTGAGCGAAGATGTGATCTCCCGCAAGGTGCGAATCTGATGGAACGTTTTGCACGTCATTTTTATCGCATGGCAAACCATGTCACTACAAACTCTCATCAACAACGGATTGATTTGCTTAAAAGATATCCATGGCTAAAAGAACGAATTACTACAATTAATAATGGGTTGGATCTTAACGTATTTGTACCAGCAACTAAGGAATTTACAAAGGATTCACTACGGTTATTGACAATATCCGGCATTGCTTCTCATAAAAATGGATTGTGTCTTGTCGAAGCCTTACACATATTGGGCAAGCGAGATGGCCTTTTCCCTAAAATTGATTGGATTGGAAAATTACCAACGGAAGGTGAGCAATTAGTATATTTAAAGAAGATGGAAAAGGCAATAGAAAAATACGGATTGACCCAACAATGGCAATGGTTAAACCAGCGCTCGGATATCCTGCATCAACTTCATAAACATGATGTTCTGATACATCCCTCTTATATAGAGGGATTACCCAATGCAGTGTGTGAGGCGCTGGCCTGTGCTCTGCCAGTGATCGTTAGTGATATACCTGAAAATTCGATACTTGTACAAGATGGAAAGAGCGGTTACCTTTTTGACCATGATGATCCTTGCGATTTAGCAAACAAGATAAAAACGGTTGCCATGCTTTCTACCAACGAACGTAGAAAAATGGGGAAAAATGGTCGAAAATATGCAGAAAATAAATTATCGATGAATCGCCTTGTCGATGAATATGAGTGTTTATTTAATAAAGTGATGAATAAATAGAAACTATCTCCAATCACGGTGTTGATAAGAAACGATTATCGAATCAATCGCTATCGGAAAAGAATATGAACCGATCACTTAATTGAGTCTTTGCATGCAGATTTGGAATTTTCGATAGAATGGGCCAAAAATAGCTTATGAACTCTCACTTAGTAAGATGTTTCGAGCAAAAGGCAATTATGCCTTGAGTTAAACTTAAGGAGGGTGAGAGAACTGCTATCCGTGTTCGGCTGCATGGCGCAGCACAGTACCACTGACAACACTTAAGTGAAACTAAGCGCGGTTACTTTAGTATGACGTTGTCCGTCTCACTCATCATATTTCTATGCCATGCGCGTGGCCAGGGGTTACTTTATAATATGGTGGACTGGCTGATTGCTCTGGCTGACCAAGCAAGTGACGAATTCAAAATAGTTGGATTGAGCGTGCCAGAGGAACAAGAACACGGGTTGTTCGATCGGCTTCGCGCCCATGGAGTAGCAAATCTGCAAGTCGTACAATCCCTAACAGACCCAGTCGCCATAAAGTTGCTATCTCAAGCAGCCGTAGTCCACTGTCACGGTTTTCACCAACTTGCAGAACTGCACCAGCTTCGCCGGAGGATTGGAGCCTCATTTCGTTGCGTCATTTCCATCCATTATTTCCGGAACGGTACAATATGGAAAGTACCGTTTTCAAACTTCATCTCAGGGACTTTGTTGAACAAAGCTGCCCACATGCTCCATTATCTTAGCATGCGATCTCAAACAGAATTCACCGATACGAATTTTTTTTTGAAGCGGACGTTGCCATATTACATATTTCCGCTAGGATGTGATGAAGAAAAATTTCCTATCGATGGTAGAGTGGAACAGCCACAGGAATGGGAGCACCTCGCGACTCTATCTGAAGGCAGGCCAAATATAGTATACTTGGCTAATTTCTTCAAGAATAAGCAACATCGATGGCTGATCGATGCGATTGAAAAATCGTTGTTGAGAAATAATGCTGTGCTGTGGCTGCTGGGAGAAGGTCCTGAACGTGAGGCAATCCAAGAGTTGATCCGATTGCGGGCATTAAGCAAGCATGTAATCTGCCCAGGTCGTGTTCAAAGGCTTTATATCCCATGGTTTCTTTCCTACATGCAAGTTGCTGTCTGTTCATCCCTATCTGAAAATTCGCCGCACGCCATCATGGAGCCGCTTTTCGCAGGAGTGCCTGTTGTGACATTTGATGTCGGTACAGCGAGCGAACTCGTATCCGATTTCAGCAGAGGATTTGTGTTGGGAAAGCCGCGAGTTCAGGGGGAGTTCGCACGTAAGGTAGATATAATTCTGGA
>Ga0079037_100000449_pt1 | contig 18540 bp, 22 predicted proteins | sample Mud3Dept4metaG_FD_71479 | JGI IMG/M metagenome (GOLD analysis project Ga0079037, IMG submission 71479) | Freshwater wetland microbial communities from Ohio, USA, analyzing the effect of biotic and abiotic controls - Mud 3 Core 4 Depth 4 metaG | ecosystem: Environmental > Aquatic > Freshwater >... | reverse complement strand
ATATGATATTTTATATGATCCTGGTTCAATGTCTACTATGGCAATACTCTTACGAGCTAATGAATCACCAAAGTTGTGGTTCAGCGCAGATCCGATATAATGAAAGTTATTATTTATCTGACGCTTAAAGTGTATGTGTCCAGAAAATACGGCTTTATAGATGTCAAGCCCCAAGTCTTTATATGTATTGAATTGTCCCAACTGGTATGTTGATGAGATAAGCCCTTCATACGCCTCTTTTATGTCTAAATGACAGAATACATATACATCAGTTTTGCTATTTCTGTATTTGTCGTGTAACGACTGAAAGGCCTCTTTGGTCTTTTCCGGGTCTCTAATATATGGGACGAAAATGAGGTGTGAGTTTATTTCACTGACAAACTTGACTTTGATGCTATTTTTGACAAGGACAGTGCCCTGGACATTTTCAAATGTGTCTACGGCCGATATATCATCCGAACGGTCGTGATTGCCTTCGATGATGACGCCAGACTTAGATAGCGTATTTTGATTGATTGAATTGACGGCCTTGACTACTGTATTGTATCGTTCAACATAGAAACGGAGCGCTTGATGGAACGTATCTCCCATGTTGATGGTCATCATAATACCATTTTCTTTTGTAATCTTAGAAATCCACGCAAGAGTAGAATACAGTTCATCGATTCTAGAATACTCAGCGAACTGATACTTTGGTCTTTTTACATTGAAGCTATAGAGGTTGGCGGCGTGGAGGTCGCCATACAGGAGTAGTCTCATTGTTTGACGGGTAGCATCTTATTGAACGGTTCTATAAACTTGTCAACCTTCGATAGAATCGTATTGATGTTTTCTCTAATTAACAATTGCATAAAATCCATTCTTGAAAATGACGGGTTCGATTCAATAGCAGCATAAATAAGTGATAGAGACTGAGGTGACCACTCCATGTCGATGAGATCAATTAGTTTGTAATTCAATTCAAGGAGGTCTCTCTTACCTTCAAAATACTTCCAGTACTTCTTTTTCAACTCAGGATTAGATTCAAACTCTTGATATAATTCCTCGACATTGGTGGGTTTCTTGGCCTTTATCATGTCGAACATTTGCTGAATCTTCTTATCCCCGAATAGCTTGATTCCCATGATGTTGTCGGATGTATCTCCTCGTATTGCCTTGTATAGTCGATAGCAGCTGATTGGGAAGTTCTTGATTGGGAACACTTCTTCCATATTACACGAGGCGATGTATTGCTTCTTGTGAGGGTTGAAGATTTTCATATTCTCATGGTCTAATAGCTGATAGAAGTCCTTGTCGTTCGATACTACCGTGACAGTCTTGCTTCTATCGATGAAATGTTTAGCGACGTAGGCAATTAGTGAGTCACCTTCAATCTGCTTTACAATGACTAGCTTTACGGGTAGAGTCTTCAGAATGTCGATAATAACGGACTTCTGCCTCTTTCTACTCTCTATCTCGTTCATCTTTACCGTCAGATCGTATCCAGCAAGAGCACCAAGGTCAATATTACGGTTGGCCTTGTAGTCCTTGTACAGTCCCTTCTTACGAACATCTCGGCCAAAGTCAAAGATAATGTAGCACTCTTCTGGCCTTTCAGTGTCAATCAGCTTTCTGAGGTGTTGTAGAAAGATGTAGATAGCTGTAGTGTCCTGACTCTTCGAGTTCTGGAGCATTGCATCTGTCATGGAGAAGAAGGCTCTAACAAATAGGTTAGAACCATCACATACGAGAATGTCACTCATTGTTGGCTGCGAGTTCTAGTTCTGTGACGACTTCAACTACTTCATCAAAAACTTCGACGGGATAGTTAGCCCATTCAACTCCGAGAGCACTTTCAACCTTAGTCGTCTTGTAGACTCTATACAATAGACTAGTAAGATCTTCATACGAATATTCTTTTAGCATTATATTTCCCCCATGAAATGCGAATAGATTGCATCCAGTACAAATCGCACTTTCTTTTTCGGATGTCCTATTTCTTTTTGCGTTTCCTTTATCAGATCTTCATACTTTACACTATCGCCATTCATCATCTTTGCTTTTATACTTTCTAATATTATACCATAACTGTCATCGTCTGGTAGGTTGAGGCAGTCAGGAGTGAGCTTTAGCACATAATCTCGGATTGCTGACATGTTCTCGAATCCGTTTTCTTCATCAGAGCCAAGTTCGAAATTGAGCGTCGAATCATCTAGTGCTAGCTTCGAAGGGTCTTCTGAGTTCATTGATGTGTCCTGATAATACGATTTCAAATACCAGAAGATTTTATTTCTAGCTACTCCAGTGAAGTACGAAAAAGCATCTCCCTTTTCTTTAGACCATCGAGGTGCAGCTTCGAGGATACCCACCCAGGCTTCCTGTGATAGATCATCGTTGATAAAATTTCTACGGAGCAGCTTGTATCGTCCTATTACACCTGTAATTAGCTGCTTGAAAATCGGCTCTAGCTTATCAATAATAGCCGGGTCTTTAGTTCGTTGCCATTCTGTGATAAGCTCTTCGACTTTTAGATTGTCGAAGTACATCTTCTTGGTCATTTGAGAAGTTGGTAGATCTTGTCTCTATTGTCGGAATAGACTTGATCCCATTCCTTTCGGTTGAATTTGATAATGCCAGCTTCGTTAGAATCGGTAACATCTTGATTGAGGTTGAGCTCATTGGTCCGTCCTGTAGTCAAGCGTTTCTGTGACTTGAGAAGCTCATACATGGTAAGCCCTTCATCGAACGTTCCCGTACTGTGATTGAAGATGAGGTCTATTTCAAGGAGCGGAGTATAAGCCTTATTCTTGACAGTCTTGGCACTAATTTTCTTTCCAGTGATTCCAGCAGCCTCATCAATCTTTACGGTATTAGTAGCCGATAGTCTGAGGCGCTGTATGGCAGCATACTTGGGAGCATGCCCACCTGGAGAGGAATACTTGTCACCAAAGGTCTGGCCGACATTCTCTCTGAGCTGATTGACAATCAATAGGGTTACTTGAGCCTTCTGGATTGGTAGGGTCAGTTTCCTGAGGCCCATGGAGTTCACTCTAGCTCTTACAGCCATTTCCTTAGTATACTCTTCGCCCTCTTCCATCTCGATTTCTTTCTTTGATGGAGTCTGGGCCAGTGAGTCCCAGATAATCAGGGCGGGCCCTTCCCAGGACTTTTCCTTCACTTTGGATAGGAGGACCTGTCCAATCGTATCATAGACATCCTCTAAACAGCCAGGCTGGACGTAAATAAGCTTTTCAGTATCTACTCCAAGCATGGTCAAACGAGCCATGGAGGTGGCTGCCTCGGTGTCGAGGTAAACAACAGGCATGTCTTTCTTTTGGGCCTGAGCAGCCACCATCGCGGCGAGTGTAGACTTACCAGATGCTTCTAATCCGATAATTTCTACAACTCCCCCGATAATAACACCACCACCCATCATTTTGTCGAGAGCGGCTAATCCGGTTGGGATAAATTCAAATGCATCAATCTGGACTTGTTCGGCGGAGCCGAAAATTGCTTCACGTATTTTTAGAAGACCGGGGCCCTTTTTCTTTCCGTTGGTTGGGGTCGCCTCTTCTTTTCCACCTTTTATCTTCATTATCTACTCCTTAGAATGGTAAGTCTTCTTCTGGTTCAGCACCTGGTCCTACACCTTCCATGAAGGGCTCGTTTCCGCCCGGTTTATAATCTGCCTCTTTCTTGAAACCCTCCAGAGATGCTTCGAACTGCTTAGACTTGGCTTCCATCTTCTCGGCAGCTTCTGCATTCTTCTCGGTCTTCAATACATCGTTGGCATAATCCTTCAAAGCGTGGAGAACCGATGCAATGGTCTCATCGTCACATGTGATTTGCTGGTCAATAAGCTTATCGAGAGGTTTTTCGTTGACAGAAACGAGGATGGTCTTGAAGCCCTGGGAATCAGTTGGGATGGCAACTTCGGCATTTACTTCAATGTCGAACTTTCCCTGAGCATTAGTAAAGAGCTTCACTCTATGACGGAGAGCATCGATAAGGTTGAGTTCCTTATCGACCATCAGTTTAGCAATCTTTTCCATGAGGATTGAGTAGAGGTAATCTTGGAAGAAACCGACCTTGATTTTCTTTTCATGTATAACATACGATACGAAGAACTTAGTAGGGACCGCTACTTTGAATACTGATTTCGGTAACCGGGTCTCCGCCATCCACTTGTCAATCGCACATCCTGTGCAGTTGATCCGGACGGGTTTCATACTGGCGTAGTTTTTCATGAAATCATAGGTTCCGAAGTGCGTATTGACTTCCTCGAACGGATAATCGATTTCGCATTCGTCAGCGACAAGGTCTATGCTCGTCACTTTCGGGACGATATAGAACTCGTAACCTTGATTTTTGGTGAATTTTAGGAATTCGACGGAGCCAAACGATCCGCTCCCAGCGGTTTGCTTCTGGTGAGTCTGTTCGAACGTTTCCTTGGGTCTAATAAGCATTTTGAACCTCCCATGCAATATAATTCATTATACCACAACATGCGCACGTCTTTATACAGTTCAGAACTTTATCTGGTTGTTGATTTTCCTTTTTAGGTTTTTCGCGTATTCGTCATTGAAGATTATATTATCATATTCTATCGTGGTGATGTAGTTCATCCGACAAATTTTTTCAGTCGTGAAAGCTTTGTCGAGAGGATTGATGTCTCTCTTGGCGTTATTCGCACCCAAAATAAAGAACGTTTTACCCCCATTCGTTTCTCCAGTTTCGGGTCTATCGTTCTGAATAATCGGAATAATGCTGTTCAGAAGCTTCGTGCTATTGATAGTGTAAAAGATGTATGAGGGCTTAGCCTGCCCGGGAGCCACGGAATCCACTCTCTTACGGTGTATCCGGATGGTATTTACACTCTTTGAGAAATCAGGTTCGAAGAGATCCCCGACATCAATCTGAGAGCTCTTATCGACACTGAAGATTACGACGATAGTTTGGTTATCCACAACATCAAACTTGTCATCGAACGATTCTGCTTTGAGGTCATAAGTATAGAAGCGCTCTTTATCAATCTTATAGATTATAGACTTGTCTGTGTATTTCACGAGCTTCGGGATAAAGTCTGCAATCTGTATACTAATGAAGTTCTCTGAGAACTTGTTCTTTAGTGGCTTCAGCGGAAAGAATACGGAAATCAGCTTTGTCGTTGAAGTTTTTTCGGTTGATTGTTCGACAGCCATCTTGCATCTCCTTATTGAGAATTATACTTCTGAATAGTCTCCTCCGAATTCACCTTCACCGGTATCTTCGGTTCCTTCTTCTTCACTATCTGGAATACCATCTTCATCTTCATCTTCTGGAGGCGCTCCACCCTCTTCGCCCTGTTGCTGTCCTTGTTCTGCCGCGGCGGCATCTTCTGCCATCTTAGCCTGAGCATAGACGGGGTTGAGGATAATGTCTCCGGAAGGAAGTTCCTTGAGTCCGTAGCGAGCTCGCACTTCGTTCACAGTAACGAGGTATTCAACTTCTTGTTTCTCTAATCTGATCTTCTGCTCTTCAATGAGATCTGTATAACCATGGAAAGCAAATTCAAACTCACCCTCAGTAAGAGGTCCAACGATATATCGGTTGATAGTCTTTTCGATGAATCTCAGCAAAGGGACAAGTCCCTTATCCTTCGAGAACTTGATTCGTTCAATCGCCGACGAATCATTCATTGGTCTCGACTGTCCAGATACACCGCCCTTATTTGGGAAGTTGATTTCAACCGGGTCTATTTGATAAACACCGCATACTACGTTGACGAGGTATTCTAACCATCTACCGAATTCCATGTCTCGGTTAGTTTGTCCGAGATTTATCCAATCAACTCCACCTTCAGATGAAAGAATGGGAGTCTTCCAAGCATTACCAACTCCAGTGAGCTGAGCGTGCCATGCTCTACGGAAGGCATCTAATTCTTCTCTTGGAACATTGGAGCCCTTGATGTTGATGATACCCTTCGGAGTTGAGCCCTGCGTGAAGAACTTCTTATTGTACTCTTCGCCGTAAATCTGAGATGATATATAGTTCAAAGCCATTTCTATTTCAGAGATTCCGTAACCATTAGCCTTGATATCTGTTGTCGGATTTCTGACGGCGAAAGCCATTTCACCGTAATCGTACGCGGTATAAAGGTTGCCATCAATAAACTGGACATAGTAAATTCCCTTTTCGATTCTTGTTTTCGGATCAGAGAGTCTAATAGTTCCCGAGTCGACTGCATAGAAAGCCGATGGTTTTCCACTTTTAGGGTCCTTTACAATTTCGAAACATAGTTGGTCGAATGTGAGGCTGTCTCGAATTATTTTTCTCAAGAAGGTGCCGAAGTCATCTCTCTGAGGGTCTTTCATCTTAGTTTCTATAGTACCACAATTATCGATGAACTCACCAATCTCCATTACGGTGCGAACTTCGTCTTCTGTGATGTTCGGGACTTTCTTGTTTGGGTCCGCCTGCTTCAAGAGATATTGATATTTCCTACTTTTGGGCTGAATCGTATAGCCGATTCTATCATTAGGCATAATATACGGCGTGGCGAATAATCCACACTGATTGATTCGAGTATTGATGATCGACGCAATAACGCCGTTTCTGTATGAAATCTTACGAAGGAGTTGATAGGATAGAGCCCAGCTAGCATTCTTGGTTTTGAATTGTAGATAGTCGAGGACGAATAAAGGATCATAAAACTTGGTCACCGGGACTTGGTCACGAGGATCTTGTTTATCTAGAACCTTTCCTCCTGATAAAGCAACCTTTTGAGCTTTTTCGATATCTTGGGTTGCTATTTGAGCCGCATCAGATTCTGCGAATGAATACGTCAGATTCGACTTAGCGGTTGGTGCTTTCCTTTTTGGCATCAATATCTCCTATTTTAGAAACGATTTCCAATCCACCTCAACGGCAGTTTCCGGGAGGAGGACGTTATAATCAAGAGGGTGTTTATTGTTCTCATCATAAATTAGCTTCTGCTTGTCATAAACTGAAGGTTTGGGTTGATCAGAAGGTCCAACTCCGAACATATCTTTATTGACAAACGAGAATGAGGACGTCTGCTTTTCGTGAATCAAGATGAAACTGCCGATTGCAGACGATATAATACTGTCGTCCTTCTTTCCGGCTTGCGCTTGTGGACGTCCAGCATCGTTGTAGATGAACGATAATGCTTGGTCGAGCCAGGTTCTACTATATAACACAAGCATGTTATTTCTTAGTAGCTCAGCAAGGTTGTCAAGAATCAACGGTCTAGTCGTACTGGTGGTCATGAATCCGGGTTTTCCATCTTTACCCGTATAGATATTAGGATAGCTATCCAGAATCTTTATCTGATCTTGCATATATCCATTTGTCGCCCAATAGTTGAGTAGGTGACCGTGATTGTTTCTTTCAATGACTAACCTCGGGTATCCGTAGAGTGCTCCCAAGTGGTAAAGCAATCTATAGAATCTCGGCATAGGTAATTTGTCGGAAATCTCTGCACATTGCTCTATAAAAATAGGCTCTTTATTTAGTCTTAGAATGTAACCCGATGAATTGTCGGATTGAGGGTTTCCCTCGGCAGGGTCTACACATAAGATATATTGTTCGCCAGACTTGAACTCTTTGAAGATGGTGATTTTATTTTCCATCTGCATTTTCTTCCACTCGTCAACCTTATTCTCTTCAAGCCAGATACCGATTGACTTGATGATTTGACGGTCAAAGAATGGCTTACCCGATGCGATGAAGCATGAAATATCATCTTCAGGATACTCTTGCATGAATTTCTCTTTGAGTGATGATTGCTTGGATCTCCTCCACATGATCTGACCATAATCGAGGTGGTGGACTTTCATCATTGAGCTTTCATCTTCAGTTATGGAGCTCTTGATGTAGTCTTCTTCGGCTTGCTCTAGTTTGAATCGATACTCTGGATGGTCAAACCATCTATAGAAATGAGGATAAGCGATCTGGTTTATCCTTCGATCCATGTCGGTCGTCTTAGTGGCAATCAGATAATCATCATGGAAATGGTTGTAACCATTTGCCGTGGTTTCATAGATGATGATACCGTTATCTTTAGGGACAGTTTCTAAGAGTGAAGGGAGGAGTTCTTCCGGTTTTTCCCAGAATGCATACTCTGAACAGTGTAGTAAGTTGATTGTGGTTCCTCGGCCGAATCCAACTGATCCTGCTGTACCGATGAAGATCTTACTACCAATGTCTTCGAACACGATTTCTCGTTTTGATGAATATTTTTTGAGTGGCTTGATTTCTTCTGGCAGTTTTTCATACATGAGTTTTGTGATTTCAAATATTCTTGCCGTAGATTCAGCATCGTGCGCAATGATAGCCGCAACTGTATTAGGCACGAGGATACATTCTGTAAGAAAGAGAGCACAAACAAGGGTGGTAAATCCTAACTGGCGGGGCTTGAGGATGATGTGACGACGGATGCCTTTAGCATTCATCTCCTCATACTTTGTAAAGAAGAGCTCCTGAATAGGATTGAATACAAAAGGCACAATATATCTATCTTTATCTTTGATGCTGATAAATGTTTCGATAAAGAATCTATGGTCAGTTAGGGCTCGTTGGACGAGCTGTTCCATTTGGGTTAATTCGGTCATCAGATCAATGCCAACTTTCTACTTAATTTTATTGGGTCATGAACCTCATGCTCCCATATTATGATACATCTCCATCCACGCCGCTCAAACGTACTAATTCGTCGCATCGTCTTGTGCAAGGTTTCGTTTCTGTGCCAATAGTCTCCATACACTTCAACAATAACTCTCCGGCTTTTGCTAACAAAGTCGGGTCTAAGGTTGTCGATTTTGAATGAGCCATCGCCTGTGTACGAAAATGTTGGGCCCAGTATTTTCCATAGTTTCCGTTCCAACGAATTTGGCCCTGACCGTCTGATTGGTCTTCGGTTAGCTTGAGAGAAGGTATTTCTCTTCTTGATTCGTTCGGCTCCGTCATAATTGAATTCCTTCATTAGCGGTTCAAGCCACGTTCATCTCGCTGACGCATAATAACCTGAGCTAAAGTGAGCGTAACAGGTTCTCCGCTATTTGCAGCGTCCTTGATTACATTTCCTATGCTCGGGAACTGGGACTTCTGTTCTTCTAACAGTCTCTGGGCATGTTCGAGTACAAGGGCGGCTGCATTTAGTCTAGTTCGATCTTCATCCGCGGTGTCCATAAGTTCTGATAAAGCAAAAACTGCAGCATCAACTTGGCCCAATATCTTAGAAAGAATATTGACTTTTTGATCTTCGGCTATACGACGCTTGATGTCTAAAAAGTCTTGAGACAGTACAATCTCTTTATATTTCTTTGGGTCGATTTCTAATACCTTGCAGATGTCATCCTTTTTATTGCCTGCAAATTGTAGGGCGGCAGTTTGCTCGCATAAGCTGGCAAACTGCTCATCTTCAACTACATCTGGCAGGCTTTCATTCTGATATTTTGTGATTAGGCTTATTTCAGGGATGGTGCTTACAACTGAGTCTTTTTCTCTCACTAGTCGATTCAATTCATTCAGCGTTGACTGAACTCCACGAATACTGTCATTTTCCAATTTCCTATCATCATTTGCCATTGTTATGACCTCTAAACCATACATTTTAATGAGTACATATGAAATGGTTTTATTTTCTGTCTTTACGTCTGAAGGTTGTTGAAAACCATTATACCAATGTTACTGACTCCGAGAACTGAGTTGACGAAAATAGTTCTAGAACTCGTCACAGTACGATTACAAAGACTAAATTAGCTATTTTTTCAATAAAATGAGCGCATTTTTGCTAATATAGTACATGAACCAACTATCTCTTGTTTTGACGCGAACTATATAACGAGGAAAATAAATGACAGATCCGAAGACTTTCGACGATATTTTTCAGTTCTATACTGACAATATCGAATTTGTCGAAGGCGAGATGAATAAAGCAGAGTTTAATAACGCAAACTTTGACCCCACAAAAGCTACTGGGAGATTTATTCAGGGTTACGCCTCGACACCCGCTTGGGACTCTGACGGTGAAAGCATCGTCAAGTCGGGTTTAGACATATCTTATTATGTCAACCAAGGCTGGCTCAATTGGATGCACAACAACTCACCCAACCACGTAATTGGAATCCCCGTCTACTCTAAAATCGACCACATCGGCTTCTTCACAAAGGGAATGTTATTTAATAATGACATGGCCACCCACGTATGGAATCTGGCTACTGAATTGAAATCATTGGGACATCCAAGAAAACTCGGTTATTCGATCGAAGGAAAAGTCGTAGCCCGCTCTGCCATCAACAAGTCAAAAATCGTAAAAGCTAAGGTTACAAACGTAGCAGTCACACACATCCCGGTCAATACGGAAGCTACATTCGAAGCTGTCACGAAGTCCTTCGTCCCCCCTGCCTACGACGAAATCGTCAATTATATAATGAAAGACCTTTCACTGAAGAAAGACCTTACGGCTATTTCTCCAGTCGGCGCAGTTGCTGGTCATTCATTCGGTAGTAGCAATTATACAGGTCATGAGACTCTTAGGACGGAATCTCTAGATGGTGATCCTAAAAGGCAAAATTCAGAAGATGAATTAGAAGCACGTCTCCAGTCAAACTTCAGGTCGGCACAAAAATCCCACAAAGAACTTATCACACTTCTAAAAGCAGTTCATCCTTCAGCTAGTGATGTTCTGTTAGAAGAAATCGTAGGTCTCGTTTACAGAGCTGATGGAATCGATAATTTTATTAGAATTATCAAAGATTCTAATGTTTTACAGTAAAAAACGATGAGATCTTACTAATTTACATTACGTAACACGGAGGAAAGAGAATGTCTATTCTTAAAGCGGTCGAAGAGCTCATCAGTAAAGCTCAAGGCTATGGAAAAGAAGGAGCCCAGGGTACTAATTCTGGTGGACCGGCGGAAGCCGTGAAGCACACAGTCCAGGGCGCCCCAAAAGGAACGGAAGAGGATAATGAGCCGAATGAAGCTAATTCGGGCACTCATCCAAAGTCTGGTGGTGGATCTCATGATGGCGGAAGCCGTCCAGAGGGTGGAGCAAGTTTCAAGGATGGTGGTCCTGCTCAGGATACCATTGAAACACCTAAGGGTTCTGGCGGAAGAGCTCCCGTAGCCCGCCCAGAAACAATCAAACATGAAGGTGGTGGAACAGGCCCTAATCATCCTGGAACAGCTACTTCTGCTGAAAAGTCCGAAGGCGATGCCGATCTTGAAAAGGGTGAAAATCCTTTTGAAAAGAAAGACGACGATAAGGGCGAAAAAGAAGAAAAAGGTGAAAAAGAAGACAAGGATGATGATGACGACAAGGATGAAAAATCTGAAAAGTCACAGGATCCTGGTGAAGTCTATCTTGACATCGATGAGTTTACGACTGAGCTTGTAGCTAAAGCGGTTGCAATTCTCGATGAGAAGTACAGCCAGTTTGTTGAACAGTCTATTCAGAAGTCCAACGAATCGGAATATGTCGAAGCTGGTTTGGCAAAGTCTTTGGCTATCACTCTTGATAGAGTTGCAGAACTGGAAAAATCAAACAAGCAGCTTGAAAATGCTATTCTAAATGTTGCTAATGTCATGAACGTTAGAAAGTCACTTCTCAAGTCGGCCGATAACATCAAGGGAATCGACAATCCTTCACTTAGCAAGACAACGTTGAGCAAGGGCGAGATTTCAAGCAGGCTTCTCGACATGCAGATGCAGGGAAACCAGGGCGTAGACACAAATATGGTGCTTCGTTTTGACGCCGTAGGCGACACTACAATTCTACCAGAAAACATTAGAACTAAACTCGGTATCGAGTAACTAGTCCCTCAGGAGGAATATTAAACAATGAACGATGTACAAGGTTTTGGAATTGGCGACCTACAGGACGTCCAAGCTATCAATAAGGCCCTCGAAGGAATTGGTTCGCCGGGTGAAATGGTTGCTGGAAACGCCTTCGGTAGCTCAAACTATGGTGCCACTGGTGCGCAGTCACTAAGAGTTGAATCTCTTGACTCCTCACTAAAGGTCATCACATTCACGGATAAGCACATCAACTTCTGGAAAGATATTCCGAAGACACCTGCTTATTCAACGGTTGAAGAATACAACCAGTTGTCTTCTTATGGAAATCAGACGGGCGGTTTCTTGTCTGAAGGTGAACTCCCATATCAGACTAACTCCGACTATGCCAGAAAAGCAGCTCTGGTTAAGTTCGTTGGAACAACCAGATCAGTCAGCCACCCTCTAACCCTGGTTCGTACGATGGTTCCTGATGTTATTGCTCAGGAAAACTCAAACGGAATCATGTGGATGCTCCGACAGATCGAAAACGCTCTCTTCTGGGGACGTGACAAAGGTGCCAACGGCGCTGAGTATGTTGAATGGGCCGGCATGGACAAGATGATCGAAGACGGCGGAAACGATTACGATCTTCGCGACACTGCTTTCGCAACAACTCCTTTTACCACAATCGTCAATGACTTGGCACAGACGGTAGTTGATAACTTCGGTTTCCCAACTGACATTTATCTTCCATTCCCGATCCTTGCAAAGATCAACGAAGAGTTTGCTGGAACCGCTGCACAGAGAGTAATTCTCCCAACAGCTTCTGGCAACACTCAGGTTAACATCAACATCGACGGCCTTATGACTCAGGCCGGCCGAGTTAACCTAAAGCCAACCTTCTTCTTGCAGAAGACAAAGGCAATGAAGCTCTCCGGTCTTATTGGTGCAGCCGATACTGCTGGTACTGCTAAGTCTCTTAGCACGACCTCCCCAGCGGCAACGGGTACGGTCGCTATTGCAGCTTCAGCAGCTGTTGCTCCTGAAATCGGACTTCCTGCTGGATACTATAGAGTGGCCGCAACTTATGTGAATAAGTTCGGTGAAACTGGCGCCATTGAAATCACCGGTGGCGGTGCCTATTCAGCAGAAATCCAATCCGCATCAGGCGGCGGTCTTGATGTTTTCACTGTAACTCCAACCACTGGTTCTGCCGATGCTCAGTTCATCAACGTGTACGTCTCCGAAGTTCAGGCAGGTACTGGCGTTATTGCGGCCGATGTTGAAATGTATCTTGTTCAGACCATTCCGCTCGGCGCAACTATAACAACGGCTGTCCGTTATAATGGTATTAGACTTCCTAATACCTACACCGCCTTCATCGGCCAGATGACCCCTGACGTTCTTACCTTCCGTCAGTTGGCTCCGCTGGTAAAGATGGATCTAGCAACGATCGCTCCGGCTTACAAGTGGATGATCTTGCTCTACGGTGTTCCTGTGATCTTCGCCCCTCTAAAGTGGACGAGAGTCATTAACATCAAGTACTAATCCTACTTGATCTAACAAAAACTGACAGCATAGTTATAACAGCAACTAGTACTTATGTGAAGGGTCTTAATGGCGCTGCTGTTAAGACCCTTTTTTTCTAGACTCGTAAAGGAGTTTCATAAATGACTAAATACCCACAAGACGGGGATATGCAGGCGGGGTATCCGTATGTCATGCCAGCCGCAGCTCGGGGTCCGCAAGGAGGCTCAGGCTATTCGGGAAGAGGAACTTCGGGATATTCAGCTCCTATACTAGGACCTTCTGGATACTCTGGATCTGGCACCTCAGGCTACTCTGGTTCCGGAACTTCTGGCTACTCTGGCTACTCTGGCATCTCTGGCTTCTAAACTTAAGAATCGATTCGGAGGATTTTAAATGACTCGTTATCCACTTGCAGGGGAATCTACAGGCTATGTATATGTTTCCCCTCTCATAGGCCCTCAGGGTGTCTCTGGCTATAGCGGAGGAGAGTCTGGTTATTCAGGCGCCGCTGGAGAATCTGGCTATTCAGGTACCGGTACGTCTGGTTACTCAGGTGTAGGAACCTCTGGCTACTCTGGATTCTCAGGTACGTCAGGCTATTCAGGCTAATAATGTGATGGAGCCCTCTTCGGAGGGCTCCTCGCTTTATCTCACGACACTAGATTTGTCGCAAATCTAACTGCAAATATTAGGAGAATAAAATGGCAAAATATCGAAGAGTTGGCAATAGATCATTGACGCAAGATGAAATGCAATTCATGACTCCGCAAAAAATTCAGCAACTCAAAGACGAAGGTGAAGCCGCTAATCAGAGACGTTTAGAGCGCATTCGTCAGGGATTAGGGATGGAGCCTCAAAAACTCACCCTCGATGTAACTCCAGCAGCGGTGGCAGCTAGAAAAGCAGCGATAGCCGCAGAAGAAGCTAGAATTGCTGCTGAAACAAAAGCTATTGATAAAGAACTTGGTCCTGAAACGACCACATTTGTAGCAGAAGCTGAAGCTCCTGCAGAAACAAAGAAATCAAAGGGCAAAAAAGTAGCCTAACGATTTTGTATTAAATAAACATGATGACATAGTTAGGAGTTTGTTATGGCTGATGTTACGGGCGCGTATACGTCGTCCTCGTGCGTTGTATCACAAAACACGGAGGCTGTGCTTAGACATAAAGCTAGATTTGAATGGGGTGCAACATATGTTGCATTGCCGCTCATAAAAGGCACTCGATATATTATATATTCTGTGATTTCTAACGGTACATATGTAAAAATCGGGTTGTCTACAAATGGTACTACCATTTCTGCTGATCATAAGACTTACTTTACATTTACAAAGACAGCAGCCCCTTTAGACCTTTCCGCTTTCTTTTCTGCTACTCCTTTCACACAATATTTTGAACCTAATGCTCAGGATGTCTATCTACTTGTCCTCAGCGATGCTGCTGTTGCCATTGGAGTTGTCGAATATAAAGGATAATAAATATTTGTAGAGATTAACTATGGATGAACAAAATACAAATATGGAAGTAGCCTCTGATATGACCGAAGTTGAGCGAAACGAACATGAAAAAATAAAACGTGCGGTTTCCGAATCGCTTTTAGATGCTTTTTTGGCAGCAGAATCAGTAAAAAGAACCAAAGAAGAAGAACGTGGTATAAAATATCTCTTAGAAATGTTAGGCAAGGCAATTCCTGTTATCGTAATTGCTCTTGTTTCCTGGGTTTGTATTACGATAGTTGAAGTTCAGAAAGACATTGCTTTGACTCAGAAAGACATTGTTGCTATGCGTTCAGAAATAGCTGCTGTTGGTGAAAATATAACAGTTCACAGTGTTAATTCAGAACTTCAAAGGCAAAGAACAAGTCTTTTACATCATACGGCAATTGTCTCTCCTTGTACAAATTGTCATACGGCAGCCGGTATAAAATTAAATTCAAAGAAGCCGATAAAATAAATGAAGATAAAAGACATTACACCTGATTGGCTAAAAGAAGTTTGGCTTTGGAGAATTCCCATTGAATTCGATGATGACAAACTTACCGATGAGGCTATTCAGTTCTACATTGATTCTGCAATAAGTAGAGCAGAGCTTTTATTGGACATCTCAATACGTCCCAAGACTGTTGAGAATGAGACTTATGACTATCGTGTTGAAGAATGGATGGGCGGTTACGGATACGTTCAGCTCAACACTCGTCCCGCCATCGAAGTTATATCAATGGATTTGAATGTCATTACATCAATTATCAATATTCCAAAGGAATGGGTCCAGCTTAAAAAGAAATCAGCTCAAGTGACTCTCATTCCCTACTACGGAACATTGGCAAGTGCGAACATAGGAAATCAATTATTGCTTTTCATGCCTTTAATGGCTACATCGACATATATACCTCAGATTCTCAGGGTTTCTTATACGGCTGGTATAGGATGTGATGAAAATGCTCCCGATTTGTTAGCGCAGCTTATCGGAATGAATGCTACGACGGGAGTTTTAAATGTGCTCGGTGAAATTGCTCTCGGTGGTCAGGCTGCTTTGGCGGGCTATTCTATCGGAATTGATGGACTTTCACAGTCGGTCAGCACTACGGCATCGGCTGAAAACGCTGCATACGGAGGCAGAATCAGACAAATGGAAAGAGAAATGACTGAAGTTGTCAAGACTCTTAGACAATACTATTACGGATTGTCATTGGTCGGTGCATAATGGCTCTCAACAGAGGCACAGCCAAGGGCGCCGCTAGAGTTCATTTCAATCCAGTAAAGATTGATTATAATACTCAGGCGGCCATAGGGCTAATACAGCAGTATGGAAGTAGATATGATTGGTGGCAAGCATTAGTTTGCCCGTGCACATTAGCACCGCAACAAGATCAGCTTCAATTCAGGAAGTTGATATGCGGATTATGTAATGGTACTGGTTGGACGTATGTGTTTACTAAAGAAATAAGGGCTGTCCCCTCCTCAAATAGAAGAGAGGAACAGACTTTAACGTATAGAGTGGCTCAACCTGGTATTATGAGCAACATCTTTGTTAATTTAACATGTGAGCCAGAGAATAAGGTAAATATACGTGATCGAATGATTTTCAAAGAGTCTGTCACGTTTAGAAGCGAGGCATTGATCTATGAGGCTGGGAAATCAACGTATAAAACTACGTGGCCGATTGTAGAGCTTATGCAGGTTATTGATCAGGATGGTAAATCGTATGACTGCACGAATCTAAATGTTGAAGATAGGATTGTTGATTCAAATACGGCAGGCGAAGTTATTTGGAATGAAGGTAGGTGCAACCCCCCAGTTGGAAAGGGTTTCAGTGTTCTCTATACCTTCTTCCCGAGCTACATTGTAATAACCGCCGCTCATGAGATTAGAGGTACAGTCGCTGGAAAGTCTGCTGATCAAGGTGGAGAACAGGCTTTTGAAGATTTACCACGGCTCTTTACGGCTAAACTAGAAATACCCGATAGCTATCTATTCGGTTAGGAGATATAAGATGCAAAACAGACGAGTAATGCCCGAGCTATTCTTTAAAGATAAAGTAGTTAGAACAACTACTCCTGAGGAAAATGCGAAAATCGATGAAGCGATTGCTCGTCGAAAGAAGTTCGATGAAGGTAAAGCCAAAGCACAAAGTGCTTATAAAGAAAAATTGAAAGAGGGAGCCATGAAGAGATCTTATACAATTGACGAAATGACGGTTGCCACACTTCTCAAGGGGCACCCAGAAGCTCAGGAGATTTTAGATGAACTTCTCAAGAGCAAGAAGAAGAATGAGTCCGGTGAGGAATTCCAGGATGGCTCCGAAGACACTATCGGTGGTGAGGGTCATGAAGCTAATCTTCGTGGCGTAGACCACAAGACTGGTGGCGGTGGGCATCCAGGCACAAGCACTAAGAACGCTTCTGTAGAGGATGGTGATCTTGAAAAGTCAGAGGATGAAGAAGTTGAAAAGTCTGACAATCTAGCTGACAATCTTCCAGAAGAGTTCGAAGATGAAATGGAAGATGATGACACCATTCCGGCTGAGCCAAATAAGAAATCAATGTCTGCCGATGAGGAAACTCTCGGTCATTTGCTCAAGACAATGGGTTCTGAAAGAATGGAAGAGATTCTCAAAGCAGTTATTGGTGGTCGAAATCTGGACCCAGGTCAGGTCTCTCGAAAGATGTCAGAAGATCCAACTAAGCCAGGTGGTTTAGCTGGTGGTGCTGCTCCTGAAGTTAAAGAAAGAGCTGCCGCTGAACAGGCAAAGATGAGAGGCGCCGCTATGGCTAGACTTACAGGAGGATCCTCATCGACTGTAAAGTCTGAGGACGAACCTGATCTTACCAAATCAGAAGATGATGAAGATGATGATACAGAAAAATCAAAGAAGACTGAAGAAGCCGGCGAATGGGCTAAGTCTCCTGAGAAAGAAAAGAGAGAACATATGAGTGAAAAATCTTGGTCGATTGACTTCTCAAAGTCTATTCTAGAAAACATGGGCCTTGAAAAGGGCTCCCCATCGGTTTCAAAGAAGGTTGCTGGTGGCAAGGCTACCCAGATTAGCTATGGAACAAAGCCAGAAACTCGCTTCAAGCATCCTAAGCAGAAGACTGGTGAAGTTCGTTATGAACACAACGTCAAAGCTGGCACGGTCACCAAGAAGGAATCAACTGGTGAAAAGGGCAAGTTCAAAGAAGGCAAACCTATTGATGTTTCCGATGAGAAGAAACTGAAGAATGCTTCTGACGGCGGTTTCGATCTTATCAAGTCACTCGACGAGATCCTCGAAAAAAAAACTCGGAGCTAACTAAAGGTCGCCCTGGCAAGAACAAGGCTCAAGGCGGCAAGAAGAAGGCGGAGCTTCCAGAGGGTGAGCTCATAGTTCCGGATTCGAAGCACGTTCAGACTATGGGCTCTCCTGCAAGGCCGAAGGAAGAAGCTAGTTATGAAGCTGGTAAACCCGGTACTATGAGAAATCTCAAGAAACTAGCCGAAAGCAAGGATCCTCATGATAGGAAAGCTGCCGAGGCAGGGATGAAGAGGCACGATTAATGGACAGACAGATTATTGATGAACTTCTCAATAAGGCCCGGTCGTATCCAAAGGTAGAAGGCTATCTTCGGGGTCTTGACAAACGTCGTATTGATGAGGGTGAAGATGTTCCCGTCACTAAGCGTGAGAAGGCAGTCCGCCAGGCCGATGAGAATGCCGCTAAAAGATTAGAATCACAGGGGAAATCAATGGAAAAATGTCACACTCATGTTCT
>Ga0079037_100000448_pt1 | contig 18550 bp, 14 predicted proteins | sample Mud3Dept4metaG_FD_71479 | JGI IMG/M metagenome (GOLD analysis project Ga0079037, IMG submission 71479) | Freshwater wetland microbial communities from Ohio, USA, analyzing the effect of biotic and abiotic controls - Mud 3 Core 4 Depth 4 metaG | ecosystem: Environmental > Aquatic > Freshwater >... | reverse complement strand
TTCCGGCGGCTCAACGCACCCCCTGTGCCTTGCAATCCCGTCTTCCTTTGTCCCATGGCGCTCTCTCCTTCCCCGTAAGGGGTTCACACCTGGCGGCGACCTCCGCGCCAGGTCCCGGGCCGGCGCCCGGATTCCTCGTGCACAACCACCCGGCGGTCTCCCGCTGGAGCCGCCCGCCCCTTGACCTACTCCCCCGCTACCCCGCGCTGGCGGAACAGCCGCAAGAGGCGCGCAGCAACAGCCGCGCGGGGAGCACGGTGTCCAGGACAGCCGCCTCGCCGGACGCAATGACGTCGCCCAGCACCCCCACGGCCTTCTCCCCCATCCCCGCGGGGTCCTGCTCGACCACCGTCAGCGGCGGCGTCATGGCCGCCGCGGATCGGAAGTCGTCGAAGCCGATCAGCGCCACATCCTCGGGACACCGCAGGCCGCGATCGCGGATCGCAAGGAGCGCCGCCTCGGCCATCAGGTTGTTAAACGCGAAAATGGCTTGTGGCCGCGGCCTCTCGTCGAGGCACTCCGCGGCGGCCTTGTACCCCTCCCGCGTCCGCCCATAGCCCACCTTCAGGAGCATCTCCTCCGGCGCCAAGGCAAACGCCTCGGCAGCGCGGCGGCAGCCGGCCAAGCGGGCCTCCGTGGTGCTTAGGTTCGGCGTCCCGAGGAGCAGCGCCAGGGGCCGCAGCCCTTTAGCCAAAAGGTGGGATGCCGCCTCGTTGGCCCCCCGCTCGTTGTTCGCCGCCACCGTCGGAAACGCGGCGCCCGGGATCGACCGGTTCACCGCGACGATGGGGAGATGCCCCTCGTATCGAGCCAGAAAGGCGTGAGGGCCGGCTGCCGGACACAGGAGCAATCCGTCGATCATCCGCTCCGCGAGGGCCCGGACGAGCGTCTCCTCTCGTTCCACATCCTCGTCGCTGTTGCAGAGGATCAGATTCCACCCCCGTTCTCCGGCGGCCCGTTCCGCACCTTTGACCAGGGACGTGAAGAACGGATTCTCGATGTCCGGAAGGACGAGACCCACCGTGTTGGTACGCCGGGCGCGCAGGCTGCGTGCCAGCCAGTTCGGGTGGTAATCCAATTCCTTGGCAGCCCGCAAGACGCGCGCGCGGACATCCTCGCTGGTGGGCCCCAGACCGTTTAGAACCCGGGACACGGTCGCGGTGGAGACCCCGGCGCGTTCGGCGACATCCGTGAGACGAACCGCTTTCGCCGACGACTCAGGCATGCGAAGGAGCCTTACCCCTCACATCGGGCTCTCGGCGTAATGACACGTTAATGTAATCGTTTTCTTCAGGAGTGTAATCAATTACACGACCTGAACAAACCTATACCGCATCGGGATTCGACGTACAAGGGATATTTAGAACTCCGCGCGCGCCGGCAACCCAGGCAGACCGCCCAACCGTCACGCTACAAAGCGCAGCCTTCTTCGTCATGGTTCGGGCTTCAGGACCTCGACGCGAGACGTGGCGCCCTTCTTGAACGCCTCCGCGTCCGCAGCGGCCCCGACGATCGCGCCGTAGTGCATTGGGATCGCCAGCTTGGGCCGGATCGCCTGACAGGCTTTGATCGCCTCCGCGGCCGTCATGACATACGTGCCGCTGACCGGCAGGAGCGCCACGTCCACCCCGGCGACCGTGGCCATCTCCGGAATCTCGTCGGTGTCCCCCGCATGGTAGATGCGGATGCCGCCCATGCGGAGGACGAATCCGACCTTGCCGTCGGCCTGAGGGTGGAAGGGCTTGCCGGGCGCTCGGAACTTCGACGTGTTGTAGGCCGGCACGACTTCGACGGCGATCCCCTCCACCTCGATCCGATCTCCCGGTTTCACGACGCGAACCGCTCTGGGGCGGAGTCCTTTGGCCGCGTCCTCACACGCGGCGATAGTGACGACGGTCGTGTGCGGAGTGACGACCTTCTTCAGGTCTTCGACGCTCAAGTGGTCGAAGTGCTCGTGCGTCACGCAGACGACATCCGCCGGCTCCGCCGCCGACTTCAATTGATAGGGATCGATGTAGACGATCTTGCCTTTCTTCAGCTTGAATCCGTCGTGTCCGAGCCACGTGATCTGAACGCCCTCGTATTCCAGCATGTGGCACCTCCTCGCCTTAGCGTAGTCCCCCTGTTGTGTCGAACACGCGCTGGAAGATCTCCCGCACCTCACCTGTGCGAGCCGCGTAATCCGCCAGAAAGCGCGCCTGCGCGGACGCACCCGCCTCCGGCGCATAGCCCATGCGCTTGGCCAGCTTCTCCAGCTTGGCCGGCGCGCCGGGCAGCGTGTTCACGCTGAGGTCGGCCACGATCCGGAGCCGCGTCTCCACCCGTCGCAGAAACCGGTACGAGGCCTCCAGGGTGGCTGCGTCCGACGACGGCAGCAAGCCGGCGTTCCCCGCCGCGGCAAGCGCCAGCAACGTGCTGGGCGTCTGGAGCGCCGGAAGCATCCGCCCATGGCGGAGCTGGAGGTATTGTACCAGAAACTCAATCTCGAGGATCCCCCCGCTCCCCAACTTGACGTGCGTCGCCTTTTCCGCCGTGCCGACGCGCTCCTTTTCGATGCGCTGGCGCATGGCCAGGATGCGCTCCGCTAGATCAGGTGGATCGGGCCCGTGATACACGAAGCGGTGCGCCAACGCGAGAAAGGCGTCGGCGACCTCGGGGTCCCCCGCCACGGGGCGCGCCTTGATGTAGGCTTGCCGTTCCCAGAGATCGGCCTGTCGCGAGAGATAGTTGTCGAGCCCGCCCAGGGACAGGGCGAACTCTCCCTTCTGCCCACCGGGCCGCAGGCGCGCGTCCACGCGGTACGCCGCCCCCTCCTGCGTGATGGACGTGAGGATCTTCGTGACGCGGTCCGCCAGTTTGCTGAAGTATTCCGGATGGCTGATGCGCTCCGGCCCGGTGGTCCTTCCGTCGTCTCGATAGACGAAGACGACGTCCAGGTCCGACCCGTAGCCAAGCTCCATTCCCCCCAGCTTTCCCATCCCCACGATGCTGAACCCTGCCGGATCGGGCCGGCCGAAGCGAGCGAGGAGGTCGTCCTCCGCCATGCCCAAGGCCACTTCCAGACAGGCCTCCGCCAGGTGGGTGAGCGCGCGCTGGGTATCCGTGACGTCGACTTGGCGCAGAATGTCCGCCAGGCCGATGCGCAGTTCCTCCGCCTTCTTGACCCGCCGCACGGCGTCCAGCCGAGCGCTGCCGGGCTCCGCCCCCTCCATCGCGCGGCGAAGCTCGCGCGCCACACCCTCGCGCCCGTGGCGCGCGGTCGGCTCGGGCGCGAGAAAGGTGTCCAGCAGCTCGGGCTGCCGAAGCAGCGTGGCGGACAGGAACTCGCTGGTGCCGAAGAGGCGCACCAAGAGATTGACGAGCCCTGGGGTTTCCGCCAGCAGCCGCATGAACGTCGTGCGCGCGGCCACGCCGGCGACGAACCGCTCGAAGGTGGTGAGCGCAAGGTCGGGGTCCGGCACCTCGGTCAGCGATTGGAGGAGCGGCGGCGCAAGCTCGGCGAGGGAGCGCCGGATCTCGGGCGTGTAACGAGTGAAGGAGTGGCCTTCGCGCATGAACTGCAAGTTGCGCAGCGCCCGCTCGACGTCCTCGAACCCGACCGCTGTCAGCCGCCGGCGGACCTGCTCCGCTGGCAGATCCGAGGTGAAGAACAGTACGAGCTCGTCCGAGGGGTGGTCGACCGCTTGGTCCGTTTCGGGTCGCGCCGCCCGAAGGAAGCTGTCGTACAGCTCGCGCACCGCGGTCGTGTGACGTTCGTAATCCGCCAGGAGCGCCGCGCCTGCGTCGGGGTGCTCGGGCGGGTGGTAGCCCATCCGCCGGCCGAGACTCTGGATCTCCTGCGGATCCTCGGGCAGCGTGTGTGTCTGGCGATCGTGGATGATCTGCAGCCTGTGCTCCAATCGGCGCAGGAACGTGTACGCCCGGACCAGCGCCTCATAATCCGGATCCGCCAGTGCCCTCTGACCGGCCAAGCGGTGCAGTCCCCGTAACGTGTTGGGTTCCCGCACCCACGGATTCTTCCCGCCGTGCAGGAGTTGAAAACCCTGAACCAGAAACTCGATCTCCCGGATCCCCCCGTACCCCAGCTTCACGTTGCGGCGAGCCCGCTGATCCTGCGCCACGCTGAGGTTGATCCGGTCCTTCATCGCGCGGATCTCGTCCAGCGCCGTAAGGTCCAGCGATTGGCGGTAGACGAAAGGCGACACCATGCGCAAGAACGCTTCCCCCAGGGCCAGGCTGCCCGCCACGGGCCTGGTCTTGATCAGGGCCTGCCGCTCCCAGGTCTGACCCCACGATTCGTAATACACCTCGCAGGCCCTGAGCGATGCGGCGATGGCTCCGGACCGGCCCTCCGGGCGCAGTCGAAGGTCCACCCGATACAGATGCCCGTCGGGGGACGACTCGCTCATGCCCCGTACCAGCATTTCGCCGAGCTTCCGGAAAAATTCCTGGTTGCTGAGACGTCCCGCGGCGCCGTCGGCGCCGGCGGTCTCGCCGTCCTCCTCGTAGAGTAGAATCAGGTCGATATCGGAGCTGAAATTCAACTCCCGCCCGCCCAGCTTCCCCATCCCCAGGATCACGAAGGCGCACTCGCGGACGCGACCCGCCTCGCCGGCGAGCCGGGGTGCGCCATGCCGCCGGACCAACTCGCTCCGGCAAAACTCCAAGGCTGCATCCAGGGTGACGTCGGCCAGATTCGAGAGCTCTTCGGTGATGCCGACCAAGTTCTGGCGCCCCACCAGGTCCTGCAGCCCGATGCGCAGGACCTCCTGCGACTTGTACCGACGGAGGGCGGTCCACTTGCGCTCCGGCGTCGGTGCGCCGGCCACGACCTGCCGGGCTCCCTGCGCCAACTCCTCCTTGCTCTTGGGCTGCTGGATGATTCCCGGCTCCAGCAGCCATTCGAAGAGCTGCGGCTGGCGCACGACAATGTCGCTCAGGAATTGGGAGCTGCCGAAAATCGTGAGCGCCAGGTGCAGAATGCGCGGGTTGTCGCGAAAGAGGCCGAGCAGGAAGTGGCGATCTATGACCTTCTGCGCGAACCGCTCCAGATTATTGAGGGCCAGGTCGGGGTCCGGGAGACGGCCCAGCGCGGCCAAGAGCGTCGGAAGAATCGTCTCGAGGGACGACCGGTCCGCGGCGTCGGAAGCCAGCAGACCGATGTTGCTGGCGGCCTGTTCCGGACGCCGGCAGCCGGCAGCGGCGAGTCTTGGCGCAAGCGAGTTGGGAAAGCCGTCCATGACCACCGAGTCCCCAGGCGAATATCGGCAGAAAGGTCATGCATACCACAGAAGCGCGGCCCCGGGCAAGTTCCTCACCGCCCTCCGGGACGATCAACAGCCACACCCGACCCCACTTCCGCCGGCGCCATGGGTCGTCGAGAACTCCCTGTGGGAACCCGCACAAATGAATCGCCCCACAGGGACCACCCTGTGGGGCGCTGGTGAAAGACCTCCGCTGTGCCAAGGCTGCTCAAAAAGGTCCAGGTGCAAGGCGCCACGCGATCCGGGGCGCGAGACGTACTTGTCGCGTACGTCGCAGCGCCGCGGAAGCGGGGCAACGCCGCAGATGGGCCTTTTTCAGCAGCCGCTTAAATGTCGAAGTACAGCATGAACTCGTACGGATGCGGCCGCATGCGCACGGGATCCACTTCGCGCTTCCGCTTGTACTCGATCCAGGTGTCGATGGCGTCCTGCGTGAAGACGTCGCCCTTCAGCATGAACTCGTGATCGTTCTCCAGCGCAGTCAGCGCCGCGTCCAGCGAGCCGGGAACCGAGGGAACGTCCTTCAGCTCCTCCGGCCCCAGTTCGTAGATGTCCTTGTCCAGTGGTTGGCCCGGATCGATCTTGTTCTGGATGCCGTCCAAACCCGCCATGAGCATGGCCGAGAAGGCGAGGTAGCCGTTCGAGCTGCAATCCGGGAAGCGGACCTCGACGCGCTTGGCCTTCGGGCTCGGCGAGTACATCGGGATGCGAATGGCGGCGCTTCGGTTTCGGCTGGAGTACGCGAGGTTCACCGGCGCCTCGTAGCCCGGCACCAGACGCTTGTAGGAATTAGTCGTGGGAGCCACGATGGCACAGAGGGCCGGGGCGTGCTTCAGGATGCCGCCGATGTACCACAGGGCCACGTCGGACAACCCGGCGTAGCCGTTGCCGGCGAAGAGCGGCTGCCCCCCTTTCCACAGGCTCTGGTGGCAGTGCATTCCCGTCCCGTTGTCCCCGAAGAGAGGCTTCGGCATCAGGGTCACGGCCTTCCCGTGCCGTCGAGCCACATTCTTGAGGATGTATTTGTACCACATGAGGCTGTCGGCGATCTTGGTCAGGCTGTTAAACTTCATATCGATCTCGGCCTGGCCGCCGGTGGCGACCTCATGGTGCTGGGCCTCCACCGCGATCCCCACCTGCTCCATGATCAGGACCATCTCGGATCGCATGTCGTTCATGCTGTCCGTGGGGGGCACGGGGAAATAGCCTTCCTTGTACCGGGCCTTGTAACCGAGGTTCGGGTTCTCCACCCGACCCGTGTTCCATTGCCCTTCCACCGAGTCGATGAAGTAATACCCGGAGTTCTGCGTGCAGTCATACCGGATGTCGTCGAAGATGAAGAATTCCGCCTCCGGGCCGAAGTACGATGTGTCCGCGATGCCGGTGGACTTCAGATACGCCTCGGCTTTCTGGGCGATGTTGCGCGGGTCCCGGCTGTACTTCTCCTTGGTGATGGGATCCACGATGTTGCAGATGAAGCTGATGGTCGGCACGGCCGTAAACGGGTCCATCACGGCGGTGTTCACATCGGGGATGATCAGCATGTCGCTGGCGTGAATCGCCTGCCAGCCGCGGATGGAGCTGCCGTCGAAACCGTAGCCCTCCTCGAAGGAGCTTTCTTCCAGCTGGGCGATGGGCACCGTGAAGTGCTGCCACATTCCGGGGTAGTCCATGAACTTGAAGTCGGCGAACTTCGCTCCGTTCTCCTTGGTGAATTTCATTACGTCCTTCGGGGTCATGCCCACGCTCCTCCTCGCCGAGGCAACCGGCAGTGTGTGATGGCCGCTCCCACGCGCGCGCCCCGGACCCGGGCCACGGCGGCAGGCCGGCGGTTAAATCGCGGCGGCTCCGCGCTCGCCGGTCCGGATCCGAATGACCTCTTCACAGGGGAGGATGAAGATCTTGCCATCCCCGATCCGGCCGGTCTTTGCCGACGCCTGAATCGTCTCGACCACCTGGGAACATTTCTCGTCCGGCACAATGATTTCCACCTTGACCTTCGGCAGAAAGTCGATCGTGTACTCCGCGCCTCGGTACAGTTCCGTGTGGCCCTTCTGCCGGCCGAACCCCTTCACCTCACTCACCGTGATCCCCTGAATGCCGACCTCCGCCAGGGCATTCTTGACCTCGTCCAGCTTGAAGGGTTTGATGATGGCTTCGATTTTTTTCATGTGGCTCCTCCGCCCTGGTGTCGTTGGACGTTGCGTCCGAAAGTGAGCAAGCCCTGTGCCAGAACCGCGCGACGCTCCTGGGAATGCCCTGGACGCCCGAAACACGGCCCGCGGCGAGATTTTTCTCGCCGCATGCCCCGCGAAACAGTGACGCGGATCACGCCCCGTGCCCTACAGGTAGGCACCCGGGCCGCGGCGTGCCGGAATTTTCACCAGCGCACCTACTTCAACAACTCCGCAATCTTGCTCTTCAGCTCCTGAAGGTCGGCGGATTTGGTCACGTAGGCATCGCTCGCCCAGGTCCCGAATTCGCTCCGGAGGTCCCCGTACGCGGTGCTGATGACGATCGGGAGCTCCCGGTACTTGGCCCGCACCCGGCTCAGGAGCTCGATCCCGTCCATGCCGGGCATCCGGAGATCGATCGTCATCAAGTCCGGCTGGGTCTGCTCGAGCTTCCGCAGGGCCTCCGCGCCGTCCTTCGCCACGTCCACATCGTAGCCGGCTTCGGTGAGCTCCTCCTTGTATAAGAGCCGGATGGCCTCCTCGTCATCTACGACCAGAATCTTCCTCATGTGTTTGCCCTCCGATGCTCGCGGGCTCCGGGGCCGGCCGCTCGGATGCGCACCCGCTCCACAACACTTCCTGGACGCGGCGCGGTCCTCATGGACTACTCACCGGAAGCCAGAGGCAGAACGTCACCCCCTTTCCGGGATGGTTCCGCACCTCGACGCGCCCCTGGTGTGCCCGTGCGATGCGGCGGACCAGGGTGAGGCCCAGACCGGTTCCGATCTCCTTCGTCGTGAAGAACGGATTGAACACTTCGTCGACGATCTCCTGGGGGATGCCGCCCCCGGTATCGCCGACGCTGAGGGTTGCCCACTCCGTCGCCTCGGGCCGCGCGGCCGCGCGGTCCGGCGACGCGTCGGACACCGCGGGTCCCGCGGTCTCGCGATCGGCCGCGGCATCGCGAACCGCCGTCGCGTCGACGGGCTGGCCCGCGTCCTTCCCCACGACCTGCGTAGCCAACGTCAGCGTGCCCCCCAGGGGCATCGCCTCCAAGGCATTGGCCACGAGATTGATGATGGCCTGTTTCATCTGCAGGCCATCCAGGTGGAGGACCGGAAACCGCTCGGCCAGCTCCGTCCGGACCGCGATGCGCTGCAGCGTGATCCGCTCCGCAAAGAGGACCAGGCAGTCCTGGAGCAGCGCGTGCAGATCGGTCTCGGTCAAGTTGAGACGGCTTTCCCGGGAAATGCCGCGCACGTCCTGAACGATCCGCTCCAGCCGGTCCACCTCCTTGGCGATGATCTGGGCGTACCGTCCCTCCGGCTCGCTCCCGTGCAGACGCTGCGCCAGCCGGCGCGCGAATCCCCCGATCGCCACCAGCGGGTTGCGGATCTCGTGCACTACGTGGGCGGCCATTTCGCCCAGCGCCGCCAGCCGCTCCTGCTGCAGGAGCCGATGGTGGCTTCGCTGGATTTCCCGATTGGCGTCCTCCAAGCTCGTGTATACCCGTGCGTTCTCCACCGTCAAGCCGGCCTGGGTGGCGAAAGCCGCGAGGAATTCGAGGTCTTCGTCCGTGATCGGCTTGGCGTTGAATTTGTTGTCCACGACCAGGACGCCCACGACCTTCCCCTTCGCCACCAACGGGGCGCAGGCAAACTCGTCCACGTCCAGCCGTCCCTCCCATTCCGGGTGAACGCGGGAGTCATGCCGGGCGTCCGTGATCCGGTACGGGCGCCCCTCCAGCGCAACCCGCGCCAGGATGCTCTCGACCCCGCGCAGGGGGATCCGAAAGCTCCGCGCCAGACGGTCGAAGGCCGAGTCCTGCCGTTCGCCGCGGAGTGCCGCGCGCTCCCCGATCACCTCGGCCAGCGGGCGGGGCTTGGACGTGAGCGCCCCCCAAACGGCGGCCGCCTCGTCACCGGAGCTCGGCCCGACCCCCATGCGGCCCCGGAGGATCTGGCGGGCCTCGTCGACGAGAAGGAGCATGGCCCGGTTGAATCCCAGCCCCGCCCCATAGGTCACCCCCGTCAGGACGACGTGCAGAAGGCTGTCGACCTGCATCGTGCCCTGCATGATCGACCCGATCTCGCTCAGGATCGAGAGCTTGCGGAGGCGCAGGAGCTCCTCCACCGCCAGCCGCTCCTTTTCCCGGAACAGACGAGCATTCTCGATGGCGATGGCGACGGTCTGGGCGAACGCGGTCAACAACTCGATGTCGTCGGTGCGGAAGCTGCGGCTCCCGCGCCGGGCTACCGAGAGCACCCCCACGGCGCGCTCGGCAAGGTGCAGCGGGACGACCGCCACGTCCCGCACGCCCATCCGCAGCGCCCATTCCCGTTCCGCGTACCGCGGATCCTCCCCCGGGTCGCTCAACGTGGCGATCCTCCGCGACTGGAACGCCACACCTATGATTCCCTCGCCGGGCGAGAACGTCTCGCGCGGGGGTTGCAGAAGGTCCGTGTCGCCGGCGCTGGCGAACACGCGCAGGGAGTTCGTGGACTCCTGCCACACCCACAGCCGCGCCAGGGCCAGATTGAGCAGGTTCACCGCCGCCTGGACGGCGTAGTCGAACACCTGCTGCAAGTCCAGCGAGGCCGTCATCTTCCGGCTCAACTCGCTCAGGGCCTGGAAGCGCGCCCCCCGCTCTCGCGCCTCGTCGTACAGCCGGGCATGCTCGATGGCGATGGCCGCCTGCGTGGCCAGCATTTCGAGCATCCGGAGATCGCCCGGCGAGAACCGCTTGCCGGCTTGCGTGGTGTGAGAGGCCAGGACGCCCAGCAGTCGTTCCCCGAATAGGACCGGCGTCGTGATCGTGGCCACGAGGTCGGGGAATTCCGGCAGGGCGTACGGGGACGCCTGGTAGTCGTCCACCAACAGCGGCTGGCGCGTGCGCGCGACCGTGGCGTTCACGCCCCGGCTCCCGGCGAAAGACTGCCCCTTGACCCGCTCCGCTTCCGTGCCGACCGCCGAACCGTAGCGGAGGCACTGGCTCCCTTCATCCCAGAGGAGGATCTGGCTATGCTGGCTCCCCAGCAACCGCATCGCCCCCGTCGCGATCGCGTCCAGGACCTCCGGAAGCTCCAGCCGTCGTGCGATCGCTTGCCCGACCTCGCGGAGCGCGGCGAGCTCGTCCGCGCGCTGCGCCGCCGCGCGGAACAAGCGGGCATTCTCGATGGCGATCCCCGCCTCGGTCCCGAGGGTCACCAGGAGGTTGAGGTCCCGCTCTTCGAAGGCGGCCGGCTCACCGGGCCTGGCGGGGATTCTGTCGAAGACGCAGATGGTGCCGATGAGGGCCTGATTCTGCAGGAGAGGGACCGAGACCGCCGAGATCGGGCGTTCCGGCGCGTGGGGGGCGAGTCGAGCGTCGTCGCGAAGATCGGAAATCAGGTAGGGGACAGTCTCCCGTCGGGTCACCCCTGCCAGCGCCTCCTCCACGGCGTCGGGCGTGTCAGGCTGCCCAAGGTCGAAACGGTAGACTTGCTCGTGAGCGCCCGTGTCCTCGTCGGCCAGACGCAGGACCGCGGTGCGCGCGTGCAGGGCGCCGGCCGACAGCCGAGGGATCAGTCCCAGGATCTGGGACAGCTCCATCGGCGAGCCGAGATGGCGCTCCGTGAAGTATCGCTGCGACACGCCTGTGAGGCGAACCGAGGTCTGTTCCATCGCACTCTTTGGCGGTCAGAACGGCGGCCCGCCCCTTCCCCGTCGCCTCGTGCCGCTGCCGGCCGTCGCGATCGGCCGTCACACTTTCGCGTCGCGAAGGTACTTGGCCGCGTCTTCGGGAGGGGTGGGATTGATGTAGAACCCGCTCCCCCACTCGAAGCCCGCCACGTGGGTGAGTTTGGGCATCAACTCGATGTGCCAGTGATAGTGGCGCCCGTCAGTCTCTCGCAGCGGCGAGTTGTGGATGATCAGATTGTAGGGAGGATGCAGCAGGACCTTTTCCATCCGCAGCGAGACGTCCCGGAGCAACTTCGACAGCTGGACGTACTCGTATTTCTGCGCGTCCTCGAAGTACGGATCGTGCGCCTTGGGGAGAATCCACGCCTCGAAAGGGAACCGGGACGCGTACGGCGCGACCGCCACGAAGTTGTCGTTCTCGCTGATGAGACGGATCTCCTGGTTCAACTCCTGCCGCACGATGTCGCAGAAGACGCAGCGCTCCTTGTAGTTGTAGTACTCCTTGGCGCCGTCCCACTCCTCCCGCACCCGCTTGGGAATGATGGGGGTCGCGATGAGCTGCGAGTGGGGATGCTCCAGGGAGGCACCGGCCGCCCGACCCGCGTTCTTGAAGATGAGGATATACTTGAACCGCTGATCCTTCCTGAGGTCCAGCACGCGGTCGTGAAACGCCCACAGCACGTCCTCGATGCGCTGCTCGCTCATGCTGGCCAACGTGTCGCCGTGCTCGGGCGTCTCGATGACGACCTCATGCGCGCCGATCCCGTTCATCTTGTCATACATGCCGTCGCCTTGCCGGTTCAACTCGCCCTCGATCTGGAGCGCGGCGAACTTGTTGGGCACCACCCGGAGATTCCAACCCGGGGCGTTGGGTCCCGTGCCATTCGGGCGGTAGGCGAGAACCTCGGGCGGCGTCTTGTCTTCGTTGCCGGGACAGAACGGGCAGAAGCCGACCCGCTCCCGCTCCCGCTCGGTGCCGAAATCCGACGGCCGCCTGCCCCGTTCGGTGGAAATGATCACCCAGCGCGAGCTCACCGGGTCTTTGCGAAGCTCAGGCATACACTCTCCCTTCCATGGCTAGGACCGGCACTGTGCGCGTCGCTGCGTCGCATTGCGTTGCGATCATTATGAGATACGCGTCCGCAGGATGTCAAGGTTGCCGAACACGACGAATCGGCGCGCGCGCGGATCGAACCCGACAGGCGTATGAGCGTCGAGAGCAACGCTTCCTCCGCATCAATGGGGATCGGGTGAAGAAAAAGCACTGCGAACGGCCGAGAAGCTTCTCGCGCACGGCCAGGTGCCTACGGAGAAGATCGCCACGGGCACCGGCGACGCCCGTGCGGCATCGCCGGTGCCCGTGGTGGCAGTACGCAGTCGGCGTCCGGGGCTCTGTGGATCACTGGCGGGCCGACAGCCGCCGCAAGCGCGGCCTCGAGCCTAAATCAGGTCCCCCCAGGTCCCGGCATAAGGATGAACCGGCGGTAAATCCATCATGGTCAACAGGCCGGGCGCCGCTTTGATGACTCGGGGCAGCGCGTTCACTGCCATTGCCGCGGTAGCGACATCACCTTGCACCCCACCTTTGATCGTGGCTTCCATGTTCGGTATGCCGGTGATGTACACCGTGTCGTGGGACTCCGGTGCGCCGAGGTACGCCTGAAACTCCATCCGGATGACCTCTTTGCCATTCATCTTGCCAACGGCAATCTGCTCAACTCCGGCGGCCTGGCCTCGCTTGACCACGAGATACGGGCTGGCCGTCTCCTTCTCGGCCATGATCGGCTCGATGGTTTCCGTATATTCGGTAATCCGCCAGCCCATGGCTGCCGCGATCATCTCGGAGGACTCCCTCAGGCCCACATGCCGTAGCTTTCCAGAAGCTTTGAGGGCCTCGAATTCTGTGGGGGTGCAACCGGCGCCAATCTTCTTCTGGAACGGGAGGCGCCTACTCGACGCATCCTGTATTCTCGCGATTCTTATCTTTTCAACGCGCTGACACACTCCCGTCATCACGATTGGAAACGTGTCCATGCAGAACCCCGGATTGACGCCGGTTCCCAGAACGGTCACATGGTTCTTCTTCGCCAGTGCATCCAGCTCTTTCGCAATGTCAGGATGTGTTTCCCACGGGTATGAGAGCTCTTCGCACGTCGAGACGATATTGACCCCGGACTTGATGACGGCGGCTAATTGTTCTTTCACTTGTAGTAGAGAAGATAATGTCGAGTGGAGCACGACATCCGGCTTTGCTGCCAGTGCAGCGGCCAAGTCGTCCGTAAGCGTCACGCCGACCTTCCTGTCCAACCCGATGATTTCCCCCACATCCTTGCCGAGATTGATTCTCTCTACGGCCCCGACGAGTTCAATGCCTTTCTTTTCCAGCGCCAACTTGCACAGGTTGGCGCCCATGGGACCGAGCCCGATGTGTACAAATCTGATCTTGTCAGCCATTGAGACGTCCTCCATGAGAGTCCAAATGCTCCTTGCCACGTACCACGCCATCGCCGACACGCGCGTATGGCGTCAGGTCGTTGTCAGCCCCCAATAACCGCGGAGTTCCGCGCCGCGCCCAACGCACAACACCGAGGATTTCGGTCCGATCAACGCACCCAGTCTCTCGGCGAACGGGGACATGGCGGGGGACGGGAGGCGGGGGATCAACGGACCGTCAGGGGTGCGCGCAGCCGGTTGCTGACGTTCCCCTTCCTGTTCACCACGTAGAGCTCAAGCCAACGCAGCCCCTCGGTCGAAAGGCGCACGGGAACCTCGGCGACGCCCGCCACCTGCCCGGAGTACTGCCGCAGGTCAAAGGTGATAGACTGCAGGGCCGTGGAGAACTGGAACTGCGCGATCCCCTGATCGAGAAGGTGGCCTTCCTCGAGGTCGGCCGACCCCACTTCGAAGTAGAAATGCATGCTCGTCGTCTCGCCGGCAACGATCGTATCTGGTTCAAACCGGAAATTGGCGATCCGGGGCACGTCGACGCCCGGCGACGAGGACGCCGGACCCCACACCGCGCACCCGCTCGAGAGCAGGACCAGGACCCACAGAACGCCTGCACGCACCCACCGCGCGTTCATCCGACTCCCTTCATTCCCTTCACCGTTTTTCTCAAGCGAAGTATAGCACACGCCACCGCACCCGAGGAAACTCTCGCGGTCCGGCGAGCCGCTCGGCGATCAGCACATGGCCCTGGCGGACATCCCGTCGCTCCACAGCGTCAGGTCCGTGAGGTCGGCATCCAGCTGGCTCAGATCCCGTTCCAACGCCCGAGCCGCCGCCTGCGCCTCGCCAACGGAGACGGCATGAAACCGTAGGGTTTCCCCGGGCCGCAGCTGGGCGACTCGTGGGATGTCGGGACCGATGACGGTCGCAATCTTGGTGTACCCGCCCGTGGTCTGCCGGTCGGCGAGGAGAACGATCGGCTTCCCGTTCCCGGGGACCTGAATGCCTCCCAGGGGGATCCAGTCCGAGATGATGTCCGCCGGCCCGATGTGCTGGATGGCGGGACCCTCCAGACGACACCCCATCCGATCCGACGACGGGCTGACCTCGTACGTCGATTCCACAAGCGTGCGTCGCCCCGCCTCCGTGAACGCGTCGTCCTGCGGCCCGAAGACGATCCGAACCGTCTGCGCCGAACCGAACTCCGGCCGCCAGTGCCTGGCCGCGGCGCGACCCGCGAAACGCACGGGCCCTCCTATCGTCGGGCCAACAGAGAGAACATCTCCGTCGCGGAGAGGGCGGCCCTCGAATCCGCCAAAGCCGGCTGCCAGGCTCGTGGAACGACTCCCCAATCGCACCGGGACGTCGATGCCACCCCCAAGAGTGAGGTAGGCTCGCATCCCCTTCCTGCAGTGGCGGATGTCCAGGGTCTGACCGGCGCGAATCGGGAACGCCTCGCACCACGGCACGAGCTGCCCGTCCAGATCAGCGTCCATCTCCGCCCCCGTCAGGGCCAACACAGCATCCACGCGGAACCGGAGACGGGGACCAAGGAAGCTGATCTCCAGGCCGGCCGCGTTCTGCTCATTGCCGACGAGGATATTGCCGACACGCAAAGCAGTTTCGTCCATGGCCCCGCTCGCCGTCACGCCGAATTTCTGGCATCCGATTCGACCGCGATCTTGCACCGTCGTGAGAAGCCCGGCCCGCACAACCTCGAACGCCTCCCGCGACGTCAATGGCAACGGGGCGACTGGGCGACTGGGCGATTCGGATCCCCCAAGTTGCCTGGTTGCCTGATTGCCCAATTGCCTATCTGCCGGCTGCCCGCTGCCTACTGCCTGCTGGAACTCCCTCTCCAGCCGGTCATATTCCTCGCGGCTGATGGGATCGAACCGGACGGTGTCGCCCGGCAGCATCGGCGTCGGGGGTTCCCGTAACGGATCGAAGAGCGGTAACGGGGTTCGACCGATGAGACGCCAGCCGCCCGGCGTCTCTGCCGCGTAGGCCCCCGTCTGGCTGCCGCCGATTCCAACGGCGCCGCGCGGCGTCTTCGTGCGCGGCGAGGGGAGCCGCGGCGTATGGAGCTTCTCGGGAAGTCCCCCCAGGTAAGCAAACCCGGCCGTGAAGCCGATCATGTGGACGTGATACGGCGTCTGGCTGTGAAGGGTAATGACTTCGGCCTCGGAGAGGCCCGAGTGCTCCACGACGAACGGAAGATCCGGGCCGAATTCGCCGCCGTAGCAGGTCGGGACGCGTACGATCCGCGGCGGGGGGAGCTGGGCCGCGTCGAGCTTCGTCAAGACCGTTTCGATTCTCGCCCGCAAATCCTCGACGCTTAGTCGCGCCGGATCGTACTGCACCCCCAGCGAGCGATACGTGGGAACCACCTCCAGCAGCCCGGGAATGCGAGCCGCCTCAAGCGTCAGCGCCAGCGCGCGCACCCGATTGTTGACGGCAACGTCAACTTCGGCGCCGAACTCCACCACCAGCCCGCCGTCGCCGGCGAGCAGGAAGCGCACCGCCATCTTCGTATTGCTCCCCTTCACGCACCCGATCGCCACGCGTCCTTACGGGATTGGAACCGACGTATCTTCTATCACAGCGCCCACAAGATCGGCTAGTCCTTTCCGACTGCATGCGGATGACGGGCATCCGCCCCGCCGCTTCCGCTCATGGCTATCATGACGCGCGATCACGATCCACGCGCGGCGAAGCGGCGCTCCTGCCCGAGGGGGCACACCTTCTCGCGCTCGGCCCCCACTTCAGCCTTGACAGTCGCTACGGCGACGCCGGATACTCCGCCGCGGGCCGAGCGCAACGCTCGCGTGCCAATGCAGCGATTGAAGGGCGCAACTCCTGATGGTCCAATTCCTCGACTTCATCGAACAGGCGTTACTCGTCTTTGCGACGCTGTTCCCGATCGTCAATCCGGTCGGCGGCGCGCCCGTCTTCCTCGCGATGACGGAGGGCCTTGGCGACGCCGAGCGCGCACAGCTCGCTCGCCGCATCGCCGCGAACGCGTTCCTCCTCATACTGAGTTCGATCTTCGTCGGCACCCACGTCATCGAGTTCTTCGGCCTATCGGTAGCGGTGATCAGAGTTGGCGGCGGCATCCTCGTGTGCTCGGTCGCCTGGGACCTCCTGCATTCCGCGGACGCCGGGCTGCCGGAAACCCCGCTGCGCCACCCCACGCCCGCGGAGCTGGCCGCGCGTGCCTTCTACCCGATGACGCTTCCCCTGACCGTTGGACCCGGCTCGATATCGGTGGCGATCACCCTCGGGGCCCAGGTACCGCGGGGCGTCTCCGCGTGGGCGATCACGATTGTCGCCTCCGCCGTAGGCACGATCCTGCTGGCCGTCTCGATCTACCTCCTGTTCCGATACGCTGAGCGCCTCACGCGTGCCATTGGCTCCACGGGCACGCAGGTCCTCCTGCGCCTCTCGGCCTTCATCCTCCTGTGCATCGGCGTCCAAATCGTCTGGAGCGGCGTGCTGGCGCTGATCGGCACCGTACCGGCCTTTCGCGGTCCGTAGGCATCACGGAGCCCGGCTCGGCTGACCACGGTAGCCATGCAAGGTCACGACAAGAGGTCTGTGGTGGGATGCGCCCACAGTTGTGCCCGCGCCACCGGCGAGTCACTCGGTCCACTCTGGGCGCGGTGGTCGAAACGGTCACCTGCTCCGGGAACGGGCGGCGGCGTGGCTGAAGGCGTGAAAGTAGCGGTGCCAGGATTCGTCGGTAGAGCCGTAGCGGTTGTCGAACCAGAAGAAATCGACCAGGACTTCCCGCAGGCGGGTCAGTTCCCGCAGGCGCGATCGGTGCTTGACGTCGGCTATAGTCAGATCGAGAAGCTCCAGCGCGCGCTCGAAGGCCCGCCGCGCGTACTCCGCGTTCCCCTTGGCGTGCCAGTGCATGGTTCGCTCGATCTCGCTTCCCACATGAGCAAGCTGCTCGACGAGCGGCAGTCCGAACCACCGCCCCGCCGCCAGGTCCCGGTGCACCACCGTCATCGCGCCACCAAACGAGACACTACCTCTGCGATGCGCTTGCGGGTCCCCGGATCGTCGACCCCTCGACTACGATTACCCTGAGACGGCCGCAGGTTGATCAGGGAGTCGAACTCGATCCATTCCTCGCCGGCCACGTCCGGATAGAGATTGATTCCCCACAGGTTCGCCTGTGCGGAACCCCTCTCCAGGAGCGCCTCCTCTTCATCGGCATGCAGCTCGGCGTCGACGGCCATGATACCCTGCTCGACGTCCACAACCGCTTTGATCATCTCTCCAAAACGGCGAACGGCCATCTCGCGCAGCCGGTGGAGTCCAATCGCTTCCGTGATGATCTCCATGCTCCTCCCGCGGCGCCCCGCGAAAAACCTCGGCTAGATTCCTCGCCCGAGAAACGCATCCAGCGGACGCACCTGCGCCCCTTCCTTCTCCAGGCGCTCCCGCACGCGTCTGGCGATCGTCGCCGCTCCCGGTGTGTCGCCGTGCAGGCAAATGGTGTCCGCCTGGAACCGAATTTCCTTCCCTGTGACTGCCACGACGCGCCCCTGCGCCAGACCGATCACCCGCTCGGCCACCTCGTCCGGATCGGTGATCAAAGAGCCGGCGATCTTGCGCGACACCAGGCTTCCGTCCTCGTTGTAGGCTCGGTCACCGAAGGCTTCGCGGGCGACGCGCACGCCCACCTCCTGACCTGCCCTCAGCATCTCGGAGTCGGGAAGACCCATCAGGATCAGGTCGCCGCCGGCCTCCTTCACCGCCTCGGCGATCCCGAGCGACAACTCGCGGTCCTTCGCCGCCACGTTGTAAATAGCTCCGTGGGGCTTCACATGCTGGAGCGTCAGTCCCGCCGCCACGACGAACGCGCGCAACGCGCCGATCTGGTAGAGCATGTAATCCCGGGCCTCCTGGCGGGTGATCTGCATGGGCCGGCGACCGAAGCCGAGGAGGTCCGGGTAGCTCGGATGCGCCCCG
>Ga0079037_100000447_pt1 | contig 18578 bp, 16 predicted proteins | sample Mud3Dept4metaG_FD_71479 | JGI IMG/M metagenome (GOLD analysis project Ga0079037, IMG submission 71479) | Freshwater wetland microbial communities from Ohio, USA, analyzing the effect of biotic and abiotic controls - Mud 3 Core 4 Depth 4 metaG | ecosystem: Environmental > Aquatic > Freshwater >... | reverse complement strand
GCCAGCGCAAAGGCGGAGGCGGAGTCCCTGAGACTTCAGAAGGAGAATGTCACCCCCCAGCTGATCAAACTGCGCCAGATCGAGGCATCGATCAAGGCGATCGAGAAATGGGACGGCCATCTGCCGAAGATCAACTCAGGCGCAGTGCCTTTCATAGACCTCAAGAGTCTCGAAAAAGAATAGGCCTGGAACTTCCCTGCAAGCCGGCAAAGGGCCTCTGGGAGCCGCGCCATTCCTCAGCAGAGAATTATCAGCCATGGCTTGACAGACCAAGCTCCGGCATGGTATCACATAGTGTTTTTTAGGTCTTCCAAAATCCCAAGGAGGGAATCTTTCTAATGGGCACAGCAACGTTTAGAGGCGGGATACATCCGTCTGATAAGAAAGAATTAGCAGCAAACTCACCCATTACAGATGCAAAAGCCTCTAAAATAGTAGTTATTCCCCTCAGTCAGCATATCGGCGCTCCCTGTAATCCTGTTGTCACCATCGGGCAGGAGGTGAAAAAGGGACAGGTGGTCGGTGAGCCGTCTGCGTTTGTCTCTTCACCTGTCCACGCGTCAGTTTCCGGCAAGGTGGTCGCAATCGGCGAGTTCCCGAATGCCATGGGAAGGATGATCAATTCCATTATTATTGAAAATGACGGCAAGGAAGAGTGGACCCAGCTGAAGGACAATCCTGATTACCTGGGCCTTTCTCCTGAAGAGCTGAAAGAGAAGGTGAAGGCGGCAGGCATTGTCGGCATGGGAGGTGCTGCTTTTCCGACCGTGGTGAAGCTCTCACCCCCCAAGGAAAAGCCGATTGACGCTGTGCTGATCAATGGAGCTGAATGCGAACCCTATCTTACGGCTGATTATCGTCTCATGATCGAAAAACCGAAAGAGGTTGTCGAGGGCCTCAAGGTGTTGATGAAGATACTTGGTGTGCAAAAGGGATATATCGGGATCGAAGACAACAAGCCTGAGGCAATCGCCAAAATGATTGAGGCTGCAGCAGGTGATGCAAGCATTAGTGTCATAACCTGTGAGGTGAAATACCCTCAGGGCGCAGAGAAGATGCTCATCAAGGCAGTGTTGGGACGTGAGGTCCCCCCGCGGGCCCTGCCGATGGATGTCGGCGTTGTTGTGCAGAATGTGGGGACTGCGCTTGCGATCTATGAGGCGGCCCGTTACGGAAAGCCGCTTATAGAAAGGGTCGTGACGGTCACCGGAGAAGGCATTAACCAGCCAAAGAACCTGAATGTCAGGATAGGCACGAAGATTGCCGATCTGATCGAGGCATGCGGGGGTTTTAAGGATGGCGTGGCAAAGGTCATCTCAGGCGGACCGATGATGGGTTTTGCGCTCTCCTCTCTTGATGTTGCAGTCACCAAAGGAACCTCAGGGATTCTCGTGATGCCGGAGGATATCGTTGCTCATGGAGAGGAGTTCGGCCCCTGCATCAGATGCGGCAGGTGCATTGATATCTGCCCTATGGGGCTGATGCCGTCGATGCTGAGCGTGCTTTCGGAGAGAGGGTTCTATGAAGAAGCAAAGGAATACAATCTGTTCGACTGCTTTGAGTGCGGATCATGCGCTTTTGTATGTCCGTCAAAAAGACCGATCGTGCAGTTCGTAAGATTAGCGAAATCCATGGTTAAGCCGTAAGGAGAGTCATAGATGGAGGCAACGAAAAAAGAACAGTTGATCGTATCGGTCAGTCCTCATGTAAGGAGCGACGAGACCACAAGCCGGATTATGTGGACCGTGAGCATTGCTCTTATGCCTGCCCTGCTTGCAGGCTTTTATTTCTTTGGCCTTAAGGCGATCTTCATCACTGCGCTCTGCGTTGCCAGCTGTGTGGTCTTTGAACTGTGGTATCTGAAGACGGTGGGCAAGAAGTCGGTGGTGGGCGACGGCAGCGCCTTTTTGACGGGCCTGCTCCTCGGTATGAACATGCCTGCATCCCTCTGGTCATTCTCTCCCTTTACCATCCATGTTCCGGTCATTGCATCGTTTGTCACGATCGTGATAACAAAACAGCTGTTTGGCGGTCTTGGGTTCAACGTTTTCAATCCTGCGCTCATCGGCAGGGCCTTTGCCCTCCTTTCGTGGCCAAAGGCGATGACCATATGGAATGAGCCTGCAGTTGCCTTTTTTGCCATGGATGCAAAGACGACCGCCACCCCTCTCGGTATATTAAAAGAAGAAGGCCTCGCAAAACTCATTGAAGTCTTCGGCGACAAGATGAACCTGTATATGCACCTGCTGTCGGGCAACAGGGCGGGGTCGATCGGCGAGGTGTCCGCCATTGCACTCATCATAGGCGGCCTGTTTCTGCTCTATAAAAAATATATAACCTGGCATATCCCGGTTTCGTTCCTTGCGACTGCTGCGGTTATGGCCTGGGTTTTTGGCGGCAAAGACCCGGTAACCGGCAAGATGGTTCTTATGACAGGAGACCCTATCATTCATCTTATCAGCGGCGGCATGATGTTAGGCGCCTGGTTTATGGCGACTGATTATGTAACATCTCCTTCAGTCAGAAACGGACAGATCCTCTTCGGCATAGGCTGCGGTTTTCTCACCATGATCATCAGGCTGAAGGGCGGATTCCCCGAAGGCGTCATGTTTGCGATACTCATCATGAACTGCTTTGCTCCGCTGATCGACCGCAGCTTCAAGGCGAAGGTCTTCGGCGCGGTAAAACAGGAAAAGGCAAAGGAGACGAAGTAATGACCGGCAAGGACATACTCAAGATAACCATAAACCTCGTTATTGTCTATCTCATTGGCGGGTTCATTCTCGCCTTTGTCTATGCAAATGCATCTCCCAAAATATTCAGGAACAATGAAAAAGCCGAGCAGGATGCCTTGAAGCTCCTGATCCCGGGCGCTGACTTTACGAAACTTGGGGACTGGACGATCCATGACAAGCATGCCAAATACTTCGAGGCCAAGAAGAACGGAGAAACAGTGGGGTATGTGGTCCAATCCTTCGGCAAGGGGTATTCGAGCTATATCAATACCTTCATCGCAGTAGACAAGAACTTCATTGTTCAGAAAATCAATATCCTTGGACACGGGGAGACACCTGGTCTGGGAGATGAGATCGAGACCGACTCATTTAAAGACCAGTTTAAGGGAAAGGATGTCGATCATCTGAAGGTCCTCAAGACGGAGACCACGGAGTATATCCAGGCGCTTTCGGGTGCTACGATTTCGACCCGCGCAGTTTCCGAAGATGCCGTCAAGAACGGTGTGGCATTTCTGATAAAGACGATCAAGGAAGGAGGCAATAAGGATGTCCAGCACCAGCACAACTAGCCTCAAGGATCTGTTTCTTAACGGGATCATTAAAGAGAACACCATCTTCAAACTCGCGCTGAGCCTCTGCCCTTCGATTGCGGTCACGAACAATCTGAAGAACGGGATTTTTATGGGACTCGCAGTGCTGTTTGTCCAGACAATGGTGAACCTGACCATCTCCCTGATGCGAAAGATCATCCAGCCCAAGGTGAGACTGCCGATTTTCATGCTTGTTATTTCCGGGTGGGTCACGATAACCCAGATGATGATGGCTGCTTTTGTCCCGGATGTTTATGCCAAGGTCGGTCTCTATATTGCGCTGATCGTTGCGTTTGCATCGATCCTGGCACGGGCGGAGATGTTCGCGAGCAAGAACAGCATTGTCCCCTCCATGGTTGACGGCCTTGGCATGGGTGTCGGGTTCTTGTTCGCGCTTACGGTGATCAGCTTTTTCAGGGAACTGGTCGGCAAGGGAACACTGACTGTTCCTACCGGGTTGGCGACCCAGCATGTCTTTACCTTTATCAATACAAAGCCTGTGCTGATCATGGTCCTGCCTGCAGGCGGGTTCCTTGCGGTGGGTATCCTGATGGCGCTGTTTAACTGGATTGATGCGCGGTATATGAAAAAAGCCGCTCACGCTTCGCACTAAGGAGGAATCGGGAGATGAACAGCGAATTCACAAAACTCTTCGAGCTGATCATATCAGCGTCACTCATAAATAATTTTGTCTTCACGCGGTTCCTCGGCCTCTGCATCTTCTTCGGCGTATCGAAGAAGATGGAGACGGCGGTCGGCATGAGCATAACCTTTACTGCGGTCATGATGATCAGCGCAGCACTCAGCTGGGTCGTCTTCTCATATCTGATGGTCCCGCTGGGTATCACGTTTCTTGAGATTATCGTCTTCATCGGCATCATAGCAGGCCTGGTCCAGGCATCGGATACCATCATGAGGAAGGTCTCCCCCGGTCTTTACTACAAACTCGGAATTTACCTTGCCCTGATCTCGACAAATTGCATTATCCTTGCCGTGCCGCTCGTGAATGCAGGGGAAAAATATACCTTTATCCAGAGTATTGCCTTTGGATTGGGCTCTGGTCTTGGCTTTGCCCTGGCGCTGATCATCATGGCAAGCATCCGGGAGAAGCTCGAACTTGCCGATGTCCCTGCTGCATTTAAAGGACTGCCCATGGCATTTGTGATCACAGGACTGATAGCCCTTGCATTTACGGGGTTTTCGGGGCTCATTACCCTGTAAGGACCGGTACAGATATATTTATGAAGGAGTCAAAATGATGCCTACAGGACTGGATAGAAAAAAGATTGCGCTGACAGCCGTCTTTTTGGTTCTTCTCTTTACACAGGTCGCTTTTGCCGGAGTGGGCGGAGGCATAGAGGCAAAGGAGACGGTTGATATTGTTCCCCTGGTGAAATGGACACTGGTTTTCCTTGCAGGCCTCGGAATCGTTTTTGGCGCAGGCCTGGCGATTGCAGCCAAGCGGTTTGCGGTCCAGATCGATCCGCGTGTCGAAAAGGTGAAGGATGTGCTTGCCCATGCGCATTGCGGCGCCTGCGGCTATGCGGGCTGTGAGCAGTATGCCGAGGCAGTGGTAAACAACCCCGATGTCTCTCCGGCGCTCTGCATCCCTGCAGGGGCAAAAGGCGCTGAGGCGGTTGCCCTCATTACCGGCAAGAAAGCGGAGATAAAAGAGCCGCAGTTTGCCCGCATCATGTGCCAGGGCAGCACCAGTAAGTCGAGAAAGAAGTTTAAGTACGAAGGCGTTATAGACTGCCGGGCTGCGGTATTGGCCGGCGGCGGAGATAAAGCCTGTGCATATGGGTGCCTTGGATACGGCACCTGCACGCGGGTCTGCCCCTTTGATGCCCTCCACATGGGCAATGAGGGCCTTCCGGTTGTTGATATCACAAAGTGCACCGGTTGCAGAAAGTGCGAGCAGGCCTGCCCGAAGAAAGTCATCGAGGTGCTTCCTGCTTCAAGAATGGTCTTGGTCACATGCCACTCGCGCGACAAGGGCGGCGAGACAAAGAAGAGCTGCGATCTCGGCTGCATTGCCTGCGGTATGTGCGTGAAGGTATGTCCGTTTGATGCACCTGCAGTCCAGAATAATTTCTCAAAGATCGATGTCAATAAATGCAAGGTATGCGGCCTATGCGTGGCAAAGTGCCCGACAAAGGCGATTGTTGATTTCATTCCTTCCCGGTCGAAGGCGTTTGTTATGGACAACTGTATCGGCTGCCAGATCTGCACCAAGGTCTGCCCAGTTGATGCCCCTTCAGGAGAGCAGAAGAAAAAACATTCCATTGATCAGATAAAGTGCATTGGCTGCGGTATCTGCACGGCCAAGTGTCCTGTGCAGGCGATTGACGGCACCTTCAATGCACAGGAAGTCTTTGCTGCAGCCGCCGCAAAGAAGCAGAAACAGACGGTAGCAGCGTAAAAGACAGGCCGTGTGCCCTGATCTCTGAGCAGGATAGGGCAATGGTCAGTAGGCGGAAGATTCTCACGACAACATATATATAGTGGGAGATAATCAAAAGATGTGTATAACAAGGCCCTCTTTGAGGGCCTATTTTATTCTAAGGAGGAAAGAATGCGGTTGTTGAAGATTTTTGTAGCAGTTCTCTGTCTTGTTATTTTTACCGGGGTTGTTTACGCTGTCCATGTTGGCGGAGATGTCGTCTTCGCCAAGCTCATGGAAGGCAATACGCGCTTTATTGAGGGAAAACCAGCAGCTAAGGACTGCAGTTTAGATCGCCGGGATGAGCTGACAAAAGGACAGCATCCGGTAGCGACAATCCTTTCATGTTCTGATTCCCGTGTTCCGCCTGAAATCGTGTTCGACCAGGCGCTCGGCGATATTTTTATTGTGAGGGTCGCCGGCAATGTTATTGAGCCGACAATTCTTGGAAGTATAGAATACGGCGTAGAGCATCTCCAGACACCTCTCCTGATTATCCTTGGCCACGAGTCATGTGGTGCAGTGAAAGCGACACTTGAGTTGACCGGTGAGCCTGAGGGCAATATCGGAGCCATCCTGAAGAAGATCAGGCCTGCAGTGGAGGCTGCGAAGAAGGCAAACGGGAAGGACAAGGCAGCAACCCTCGAACTCGCAATCCAGGAGAATATAAAGAATACCTATAAAGATATCATCAAGAGCCCTATTGTCAGTCATCTCGTGCAGGAGGGAAAGCTGAAGATTGTTGCTGCTGAATATCAGCTGAAGACCGGCAAGGTGGAGACCATAGAGCTGGCTCAGGCAGCAGCGCCTGCCAAGCACCACTAATATTAATTAACATACTCTTCTGACAGCAGCGGCCCTCGTCAGAGGGCCTCTGCTGTTATTTTACGACTGCTCCTTTTTGTTGTATCCGAACCGCAGTTCAAATACGGGTGCGATGAGGTTGTCTACCGGCGCATAATCATCGGTCAGAATGACTGAGTAGTTCCGTTCAAGGAGCCTGTTTACCATCTCTTCCGGTACAACGGCTGAGTTCGCATCTTCTCCCTGGCTTTCCTTCATAGAGGCGGCAAAGTCATCGATATCCAGAGCACCGTTGGTCGCAAGAACAACAAATGTGCTGATGCGGATCTTCTCGAACTCAGGGCTGATCGCAATCAGATGCACGTTCTTCTTGCCGAAGACCTCGCGCAGGGTTTTGATATAGGAAGGCAGAAAAGACCCGCTCTGGAAATTATCGATGATATTGGTCATTACGATGCCGTCGGGGTTCATCCTGTCCTTGACCATGCCGGCGAATTCTTTTGTGGTAAGGTGGTAGGGAATCGAAAGATCATTGTATGCATCAAAAAAAACAACATCATATTTCTCTTTGCTGTTCATCACGTGCCATCTGCCGTCTTCGTTGAACGAGCGAATGCGTGTGGCTTTCGGCAGGCCGAGATATTCGTACGATATTCTCGTTACTTCCGGATCGATCTCTACCACATCGAGTTGTGCGTTTGGATAGAAAACTTCCATATACCGCGAAAAGGTGTATCCCCCTGCCCCGATAGTCAGGCTTCTGAACGCAACATCCTTTCCGAACGTCCAGGTAAGCACGTCAGAGTAAATCTTTTCATACCGGTATTCCACATGAAGGGGATCCGATGTGTTCACGTATGAGTGGATCAGATTGTCGAGCACAAGGGTCCTGAGCGGTGTTTCGCCGTCAGCGCTTGTCGCGTTTTTTACCTTAATTGTGTAGTAGTCGCTTTCTTTATATAGGACAGTGTCTGGAGCTATGGGCGCCTTAAACGCATGGCTGTAGATCGCGTAAAGGAAAAAGACCGGGAAGAAGAACGCTGCCAGTGCGTGTTTCTTTGACGTAAAGAGATAGCCTGAGCCGATTGCAGTGACAACGAGCACGCTGCCGACCATCAGGATGATGTTCCGCGTGCCCATAAAGGATATGAGGAAAAAACCTGCGGTGAATGTCCCGATGATCGAGCCGAGTGTGGATATTGCATAGATCCTTCCGACAACATTGCCTGCTGTCTCGACATTCTTCAGTGTGAGCTTGACTACAACCGGTGAGATCATGCCGATGATAAAACTCGGGATGAAGAAGGTGAGGGTGGTCACGGTTACGATGCGCATCATGAGCGAGGTCTTGAAACTGTATGCGGCAACAAGGTCCGTGACCGGTGCAATAGAGAGCGTCGCAATGCCGGATATGAGGAGCAGCCAGCCGAGCGTCTTTGTGTCAGGGTATGAGTCCGCCAGCCTGCCGCCGAAGAATGCGCCGATACTGATGCCGGCAAGAACAACACCGATTATGCTGGTCCAGGTGTAAAGCGAAACGCCGACAAAAGGTGCGAGTATCCTCCCCGCGACGATCTCAATTACCAGCATGCAGAAGCTGGAGATGAAGGTGATGATATATGCGGATGCAATATTCATGTAACTACCTCTCAATAACAAGTATCTGCCGTTTCAGGGAGCGACAGGAAATTATACCTATTGAGCCTTTCTTGTGTCACCGGCAAAGAAGATGCGAGACAGACGGCTTCCGGAGCGCTCGGCGGCCCTGCATTTCTCCTCGTCGGTGGTGCACTGTATGCATTTGCTTGATTTTCTCAGAGAGTAAAGATACATTATGGCAATGATCTCAGTGGGAAAAAGATGTCAGATCTCATGACCGCGGCCCTTTCATTTGTCGCCCCGTTGTGCGTCACACTTTTTGTGATGCCGCGCTTTGCGCATATCGCTACCGAACTCGGGTTCGTCGATATGCCCGGCGGCCGGAAGGTGCACCAGACCCCGAAACCCCTTGTGGGAGGACTTGCCATGTCGCTCGGCGTTGCTTTTGGGTGCCTCCTCTTCGTTCCCCTGAACATGAAGGGCATAGCGGGCGGCAGCATGCGCGGTTTCTACGCTGCATCGATGCTCCTCGTGGTGATCGGCTTTTTTGACGATTTCCGTGAGGTGAACCATCGACTGAAATTCGCGGCGCAGATCATTGCGGCGCTGCTGGTCGTCTATTTCAGCCGGGTGTCCCTGGTAACCTTCGGCGATCTCCTCAATATCGGCCCTATCGATTTTCCTGCGTTCGGGGCACTGATGACTGTCCTGGGAACCGTCGGAGTGATCAATGCGATCAATATGATCGACGGTGTCGACGGCCTCGCCGGCGGCGTTTCCCTCGTGGCCTTCGCGGCGTTTTCGTTTCTTTCGTATCTTGACGGCCACAGCGACCTGATGCTCCTCTGCATTGCGCTCTGCGGTGCCCTCATAGCGTTCCTCAGATATAACTGGTATCCTTCGAAGCTTTTCATGGGGGATGCCGGGAGCCTCTTTCTCGGCCTCAGTGCTTCCTTTATATCGATCGCCATAACCCAGGAACCGCATAGTGCGGTGAAACCTGTTGCGCCGCTTCTTATCTTTGCCGTGCCGATAGCCGACACGCTCACGGTGATGACACGGAGAGTCATGCAGGGCAAGAGCCCCTTCTATGCAGACAAAACCCACCTGCACCATCTGCTCATGAAGTACGGTTTTACGAAGCAGCAGACGGCTGCGATCATCATTGCCATGACAGCCGCGTTTTCCCTGCTTGCCATTGCCGGGACCGTGTTCGACATATCGGAGTATCATCTCTTCTCCATATTTCTCATCTACTTTTTCTCCTGCTTTGTCTCATCGTTCTTTGCAAGAACATCATCCTGAAAAGCAGAGCAAACCAGAGGTCCGTAAAGGCATAACCGCGAAGGTCCCTGAATCCGTGATCTGCAACATGTGGTACTGAAAGGCGAACTGCGCACGCAATCAAAGGCGTGCATAAAGAAAGGAAGATCAGTGCATGCGGGGAGAGCCGAATGTCCCCCCGTATTATGTCCGCAGTTTTTCGAGGGCTTCCGTCGCTGCATGGGCAACGATCTTGTCAGGGTCTGATAAGGCTTTCTCAAGGGCGCTCTTTGCCGCATCTCCCCCGATCTGGCCCAGGCTCCGTGCAACGTTCTTTCTCACCATGTAGGAACTGTCGCCGAGCGCAGCAATAAGATCATTGACTGCGTTCCGTGCCCGCAGCAGGCCGAGCGATTTCGCGGCACTCTTCCTCACCCATTCCTCAGGGTCCCTGAGCAGGGGTATAATGCCCGCTATTGCCTCCGATGCGTCGAGTTCAGCCAGCGCAAAGGCGGCATTGTTCCGGACAGCTGAATTCTTGTCCCCAAGAGCGGCCATAAGAGGTTTTATGGCCTGCCTGTCCTTTAACTTGCCCAATTGCTGGGCCGCTTGAGCTCTCTGTAGCCCGGTGCCGCTCGCAAGCGTAACAACCAGTTCTTCAAAGTTCATCGTATTTCCTCCGAGGAGAGCATGTAAGAGATAGTCTCTCCGAAAAAATTCCTGAAAGCATATTGTTAAGATTATAGCATGCCGATCATTAATGACAGGCAATTTGGCAGTTTCTCCGTACGACGACGAATAAAACAAAGGGTAGGGGGCATCCCCTGCCCTTTCGTATGGGCCGGCAGCCACACGTATACGCGCTCTTTCCCGTCCGGCATCTCTTCTGATGATAGATATCCCATAGATAACCACTTTGCAACGCGATGCGTCCTATGTTAATAATAGATAGCCATGTCAGACTAAGGAGGAGGCATATCGTGAAAATAAAGGGAAACGTACCGCTTTTTCAGGGAGCGCTCATGCTCTTCTGTAGTGTTGCTGTTCTGTCAATACCCCAGGGAGCGCGGGCAGCGAAATTTATCGTCAACAGCACGGACGACATTGTGGATGCTGCTCCCGGCGATGGTTTATGTGAGACAGCTCCGGGCAATAAGATCTGCACGCTCAGGGCTGCGGTTCAGGAGGCAAACGCATATGCAGGACCGGACAAAATCGTACTGAAAGCAAAGAAGTATACCCTCATTGCCGGCAGCGAAGGAGAAAGCGGCGGCACCGGGGAAGATGCTGCTCTCACGGGAGATCTCGATATTACCGAAAGCGTCACCATTGCCGGCCAAGGTTCAGCGTATACCGTTGTTGATGGCTCTCATCTCGACAGAGTCTTTCATGTTATAGGCACGCCTGCCGATCTGGTGAAGTTTGTCGGGATCACGGTCCAGAACGGAAGCGTTCTTGATTCGGGCGGCGGCATCTTAAATGATTCCGATGCAGCGGTTACGGTCAAGCTCTGCAGCATAAAGAACAACCTTGCCTATGGGGAAAGCGGCGGAGGCATTGCCAGTTCAGGGCCTCTCAATGTCATCTCGAGCGTCATAGCCCAGAACACCCTATACCACGCTGTCGCTGCAGGTCATGCATTCGGCGGGGGAATTGCGATGACCGGTCCGAATGCCGTTCTAACCGTCTCGGGGTCGAAGATAGTTAATAATGGCGTGTCAGCCCTTGTGGAGCAGGCAACGGGAGTGAGCGGGCTTGCGCAGGGAGGAGGCATCGGCGCATACGCAGCCAGTGCCGTTACGATCAGTAACAGCAAGATCATGAACAATGTGACAGACTCATGGTCATTGGACACGCTTGCGTCCTCAGGCGCAGGACTGTTCATCAGCGGCAATGCGAATCCTGCCACGGTCATATCTGCCAAGGTCTCCGGCAACAGTTCAAGGGGGACTGCAGCGAGCGGCGGCGGTGTCGCCGTGATTGACACGAGTGCGACATTCAGCGGCTGCACCGTCAATGGAAACTCGGTCAACGGGTTTTCAGCTGCCGCTGGAGGGGGATTCTATCTCCAGGGCAATTTGCTGGTGACAGTCGACATCACCGGCCAGAGCAAAGTGACGGACAACTACGCTGCATTCGATGGCGGAGGGATCTTTTTATCCGGGACGATGACTCTGAACGTCTCGGCAGATACAACCCTCGCCGGCAACGCCCCGGACAACATTGCGCCCTGACCCAATGTGAAAAGAGAACCGGCTTATGCAGCAAGGTCATTTCCCGGGTAATGCACACATTTTGAGAGAGGTCGGCAAAAGGCTAAGGGAAAAACCATCAGTCTTTACCCTCTGCCCTGAACCGTTTCTTACACCGCCCACCGTATAAGGCCAGGCACATAAGGGCTCTCGAGGAGTTCATTTTTCGGCAGGATCCTCACGGAAAATCCCTGCATGCCGCTGAGCGTACATTTGAGGCATCCTGCGAACTCGTACTTTCCGTCCGATATTTTTTTGATGTCCTTGAGGCTGTCAGAAATGCCTTCGACGATCATGCCGGTGCTGTCCACCAACCCGTGGTAGACCTGTACGTCAACATGGTCAGGATCGATGTCTCCGAGGTTAACGGCAACAATCACGTTCAGACAGTTGCCGATCATAACCCGTTCTTCAGCATCCGAACGTATGTCCTCAATCTTTATCTTGCCCCACCTTGCTGCAATGCCTTCTTTGAAGGCTGAAAGCGCCTTAGCTCCGGCATAGCCGGTGCCCGTGAGCAGGCTGAAGCGGCTTTCGGTCTTGTTGTAGCACCGCGTGGTATATTCGATCACCATCCTGTGAGTGTTGAAGACAGGCCAGAGCGTCCTGATCGACTCTTTCATGTTTTTTATCCAGCCCCGCGGAAGCTTATCCGACCCTCGGGTATAGAAGAGCGGGATGACCTCCTTTTCGAGCAGGTCATAGATCGCGTTGGCCTCGATGTCATATTGGTAGTTGATGTCGGCATATTCGTCAACCTTGCCGATGGCCCATCCGATGCCGGGCTTGAACGCCTCGTCCCACCACCCGTCGAGGATGCTCATGTTCAGGACACCGTTCGCCGCAGCCTTCATGCCGCTTGTGCCGGACGCCTCATAAAGCCGTCGGGGCGTGTTGAGCCAGATGTCGACGCCCTGAACCATATACCGGGCAATCACCATATCGTAATCCTCGAGGAAAACGATACGTTTTCTGAACGCCTCCCGCTGTGAAAGGTGCACCAGCTCGCGAAGGAGTTCCTTGCCGGGCGTGTCCTTGGGATGGGCCTTACCGGAAAATATGATCTGCACCGGCATGTGGTCGTTGTTCAGGATGCGGGCGAGCCTGTCCGGGTGCCTCAGGATGAGGTCAGCGCGCTTGTAGGTGACGAAGCGGCGGGCAAAGCCTATGGTGAGGATCTCGGGGTCGAGCACCTCTTCGGCCATCCGGGTCTCGGTTACGGGGGCGCCTCGCATGATGAGCTGTTTCTTCAGCCTCTTCCGGGCAAAGGCAACCAGGCGCTCCCTCCTGCGCTCGTGGGTCCTCCAGAGCTCTTCGTCAGGAATTTCGTCAACGTGCTCCTTCTTGTCCATTAACTGCGGTTCATTGATCCACTTGTCCCCCATGTACCGGTAATAGAGGGATTCCATGTCATGGGATATCCAGGAGCGGTGGTGTATCCCGTTTGTAACAGAGGTGATCGGGACTTCATCCTGGGGCAGTCCGGGCCATATATGCCTGAAGATATTTCTTGACACATGTCCGTGGAGTTTGCTCACGCCGTTGGCACGTTCGGACAGGTGAAAGGCGAGCACCGCCATCGAAAAGCCTGCATTCAGGTCGCCGTCGTTTTCAGCGCCGAGGCGGAGAAACTGGTCCCAGGTGATGCCGAGTTCCCGCGACATATCAAGGAAGTATCTCTTCATAAGATCCGGGGAGAAGACATCGATGCCCGCGGGCACCGGCGTATGGGTGGTGAAGACACTCCCTGCCCTCACAATTTCGATGGCCTCCCTGAAGGTGAGCTTCTCATCCTGCATGAGGAGCCTGATGCGCTCGATGCCGAGGAAGGCTGAATGGCCTTCATTCATATGGCATACAGACAGCCTGATGCCGAGTTGCCTGAGCAGTCTGATGCCGCCAATGCCGAGCAGGATCTCCTGTTGGATCCTCTTTTCGTTGTCCCCTCCGTAGAGCTCATCGGTGATATCATGGTCAGGCCCTGTATTGAGAGGGATGTTCGTGTCCAGCAGGTAAAGCTTGATGCGTCCTACGTTCGCGACCCATGCCTTTGCGTGGACTTTACGGCCCGGAAAGTCCACTGAAACGGTCATGGGGTTTCCGCTGCTGTCCTTCACCTCTTCAATGGCCATGTTGTAAAAATCATTGACCGGATAGCTTTCCGCCTGCCATCCGTCATAGTTGAGGTGCTGCCTGAAATAGCCGTTCTGGTAGAGGAGGCCCACGCCGACAAGCGGGATGCCAAGATCGGATGCTGATTTCAGATGGTCTCCGGCAAGTATGCCGAGGCCTCCCGAGTAGATGGGCAGGGACTCGGATATGCCGAACTCAGCAGAGAAATACGCGATGAAGGTTTCTTTCTTTCCGAAGTTTTTTTCATGCCATTTCTGCTCAAGCATATACCGCTCGTATTTTTCGAGCACCCTGCGGTAATGGGCAAGGAAGCCGTCGTCCTGCGCAAGTTCATCAAGCTGCCGCTGGTCAATAGCGCCGAGCATGCGCACCGGGTTGTGGTCGAGGTCCTCCCAAAGGTCGTGGTCCATCCTCCGGAACAGAGAAACTGCTTCATAGTCCCAGCACCAGCGAAGATTATAGGCCAGCTCGCGCAGTCTCTCGATATTCTCAGGAAGTTTCGGTATAACCCTGAAGGTCTTGACCGGTTTCATCCGTCTCCTTTTTGATCAGTTGTCTTCCAGAACAAAAAACAGTGTCGAATAAAGCCCAAGAAACCGAAGAGCTGTTCATGTACGTTCTGGCATTTTGAGTCCTACGTTATATTCTCCCTATTTCCCCAACAAATTCAATATGTTTTTGCATTACGGTCAGCCCGCTGAGGCTCCTGTAAGCCTAAGGATGCCGCACTTGACATGCCTATAAGTTTCGAATATACTTAACTATAATTATAATTTTAGACTGGAGGATAGTTATGGTTATCAGAAGGTTATCGTTTCATGCGGCAGTAACTGTGCTGGCAGTGGTGCTCATCAGTTCAGCTGGACTATCGTTTGCCGAAAAGCCGACTGTCCTTGCACCGTGTAATCAATGCCACCAGCCGGAAAAAGACCTCGTGCGGGGTACATTTGTAGCGGTTATGGAGAAGTTCAAAACCATCAGTGTACAGGTTGGGGGCAAGCTTGTCTGGGTCGTCAACTATGGCGATGACCTGAAGATCACGGGTGTCGATAAGCTCTCTTCGATCACCAAGGAAAAGGAGATTGGCATCAAGTTTACGGGCGACGAAAAGAAGCCCTATGCAGTCAGCCTCACGGTTAAGCCTCCGGCGACAATAGCACCTGAAAAGCTGGTCTCACTTGAAGAAATGGCAAAGCTCGTCGCATTGGGCACGGAAGAGGGCAAATATTTCCTTATTGATTCGCGGCCAAGGCCGAGGTTCAATGAAGGTCATATTCCTTCTGCATTATCACTTCCCCACGACAAGTTCGATCAACTGAAAGACCTAATCCTCCCGAAGGAAAAGGACAAGCTTCTTATCTTTTACTGCGGCGGGGTCACCTGAAGGCTGAGCCCTGAGTCTGCCCGTCGGGCAGAAGCAAACGGTTTCACCAGGGTCAAGGTTTTCCACGACGGTCTTCCTGCATGGAAAAAAGCAGAAAATCTCATTGTCGCTGAATCAGCTGCTCTCTCTGCCGTCATGGAAAAAGATATTGCTCATGTACTTGTTGATCTGAGAGATCCAAAAGAGACTGAGAAGGGCTTCATCCCTGGAGCGGTTTCAATTCCGGCAAACGAGCTGGCAGTGGCAAAAGATACGTTCCCGGCTGATAAATCCGCACCGATTATCCTCTATGCAAATCAGCTGGACGAACAGGCATTTAAAACAGTGAGGAACTGGGGATATAAGGACACAGCTGTCCTGAATGGCGGTATTGATGCCTGGATAAAGGATGGCGGCAAAATCGAAAAAGGAAAGCCGGGCACTACCATTTCCTATCTGCCGAAGCCGAGGCCGGGAGAGATCTCGATAGACGAATTCAAAGCACGAGCCGAAACAGGAGCGCAAGACAAGATCATTCTTGATGTCAGAGACGCTGACGAAGCAATGTACGGCATGCTTAAAGGTGCGGTCAATATTCCCGCAGGCCAGATCAAAGACCGGCTCAGAGATATCCCGAAGGACAAGGAGATCATCGCATACTGTATGACCGGCCTCAGGGCAGAGAGCGCATACGACGATCTCAAAGAATCAGGATACAAGACACGATTTCTGAATGCCCTCATACAGATCGACAAAGACGGGAAGTACGAGATAACCAAGAAATAGTCCTTCAATGTGTCCGGCAACAAAGGCAGGCCGTCACGCAGTCTGCCTTTGTTGCCGGGTAATGGCGCGTCAGAGATTATTGCTGAGCAACCCGAACGTGTCCCTATGCTGCCTGATCCGCTTTCCGCGTCTGTTCGTTATAGCGTCTGCGCATATACGTTTTCACGCTTTTTTCTGAAATTACCCCTGCCTCCTTTACATTTTGAAATGAATTCTTTAAATTAATATATTCAAAAATATATCAATATCGCAGTATATGCGAATGTTTATCAAGCATGGACGACAAGAGCAAGACAAAAGACCAACTGATCACAGAACTGAAAGAGCTTCGTATGCAGGTCAGAGAACTGGAGGAACTCAGGACCAGGTTTGACCGGTCGCAGAAGATGATGCGGCAGGCAATCGTTCGCGCGCATGACGAGAAGGAGAAGAGCGAGGCCATCATAAGCGCTCTGGGCGACGGCATTAGCATCCAGGACCCGCATTTCAAGATCCTGTATCAGAACAGCAGGCATAAGCAGATCGTAGGCGGCGACTTCAAGGGCGAGTATTGCTATGAAGCATATCAGCGAAGGAACAGGGTCTGCGACGGATGCCATCTCGCCCTTTCGTTTCAGGACGGCAAGATCCATAGAAAAGAGGAGTCAAGGGTCACGGATAACGGGACCTATTATTATGAGATCATCTCATCACCGCTCCGGAACTCCCGGGGCGAGGTCATCGCCGGCATCGAGGCGGTGAGGGACATCACGGAGCGTAAGCATATGGAACAATTGCTTGCGGAAAGCGAGCAGCGGTATCGTACGATTTTCGAGACTGCAGGGGATGCCCTCTTCATAATTGAAGCCGAGGGAGACAAGGCCGGCCAGATCGTGGCAGCGAACAGGGCCACATGCGACATGCACGGATATACCCTGGAAGAGATTCTTACGATGAACGTGAAGGACCTTAATACTCCCGAGACCGCACACGAGGCCAACGCCCTGATGCGCCGTATTATAGCAGGAGAGACGTTACAGACCGTACGTCTGCACTGCAAGAAGGACGGTACGGTTTTCCCGGTTGAAGTGACCGCCGTTCTCATGAAGACCATGGGGAACAACTATATCCTCAGTGTTGACCGGGACATAACGGTACGCGAGAACGCAGAGCAGGAGAAGGAGATGCTCATCTCCCACCTGAAAGCTGCCCTTGACGGGATCAAACAGCTGAGAGGCATGCTGCCCATCTGCTCATGGTGTAAGAAGGTACGCGACGACCAGGGCTACTGGAAACAGGTCGAACAATATGTCGAGGAAAATACGGACGCAACCTTCACCCACGGCATATGCCCGGATTGCATGGTCAATGTCAAGAAAGAGGATGATCTGCCGTAAACGCCTGCAGCATCAGAGGCGGTTAGCCGCTTTGGATTCCGCATGCCCGGCCGCAAAGCCGGACGTCTCTCTGAGGAGATAGCTTTCTCGCTGGCAGTAGCCGATCGCCTCCTCCTTGCACGGACAGTACAAGCACAAACTTGACAAGAAATGCCGGAGAAGAGAGAATAATCAACTGTCATTTTTTCAGGGGAAACAGTGGGCAGGCTTGGCTATAAACCTCTACGGGAATGCAAAAAGAGATGGATCATGGAAAAAGGTAAAAACATCAAATGGCACAAGGCAAAGGTCACAAAAAAGGACCGCTGGATGCAGAACGCCCACAGGTCAGCGCTCATATGGATAACCGGTCTTTCCGCATCAGGCAAGTCCACCGTAGCGACTGAACTCGAACACAGCCTGTTCCGCGGCAAGATCAATACCTTCGTGCTGGATGGGGACAACGTGCGGCATGGCCTCTGCAAAGATCTCGGGTTCAGTGCAGAAAGCAGGAAGGAGAACCTGAGGCGGGTCGGCGAGGTGGCGAAGCTACTTGTGGATGCAGGAGTGCTCACGATTGCGGCATTCATCTCGCCGTATGCTGCTGACCGCAGCAGCATTCGGGCCCTTTTCAGCGCTGACGACGGGGAGTTCATCGAGGTATATCTCAAGTGCGACCTGTCGGTCTGCGAGCAGCGCGACCCGAAGGGACTCTATAAAAAGGCCCGAGCGGGAGAGATACCACAGTTCACCGGCATCTCCGACCCCTACGAAGAGCCGGCATCTCCCGAGATCGTCATTGAGACGGACAAGCTTACGGTCCGGGAAAGCGTCAACATTATTATCAATCACCTTAAAGCACGGAAGATCATCTGATCATTGATGAAGGAATTCCGCATCGAGAAACTCCCTGCGCTCATCCCCAGCCTGCTCCGCATCTCACGGGACGCCGGGACAGCGATCCTCGAGGTCTACGGATCAGACTTCACCATAGAGCACAAGGACGACAAGAGCCCGCTGACGCTTGCTGACAGTCGGTCACATGAAGTGATCGTCAAAGCCCTGTCAGGGCTTGAAGGCATGCATATCCCTATCCTTAGCGAGGAAGGTAAAAGCATACCTTTCGAAGAGCGCCGGGTATGGGAAATCTTCTGGCTGGTGGACCCCCTTGACGGCACCAAGGAATTCATCAAAAGGAACGGTGAGTTCACGGTGAACATCGCGCTGATTCAGGGAAACCGTCCCATCCTCGGTG
>Ga0079037_100000446_pt1 | contig 18588 bp, 12 predicted proteins | sample Mud3Dept4metaG_FD_71479 | JGI IMG/M metagenome (GOLD analysis project Ga0079037, IMG submission 71479) | Freshwater wetland microbial communities from Ohio, USA, analyzing the effect of biotic and abiotic controls - Mud 3 Core 4 Depth 4 metaG | ecosystem: Environmental > Aquatic > Freshwater >... | reverse complement strand
CTTCCTGCACGACGGCGGCTGGGACGTCACCAAGCGCTACTTCATGACGGCGGCCAACCAGTCGAACAAGATCGCGGTGGTCGACTCGAAGGAGCAGAAGCTCACGGCGCTGGTCGACGTGGACAAGATCCCGCACCCGGGCCGCGGCGCGAACTTCACCGATCCGAAGTTCGGACCGGTGTGGGCCACCAGCGCCCTCGGCAACGAAAAGGTCACGTTGATCGCGACCGATCCCGTGAAGCACAAGGACCATGCCTGGAAGGTCGTGCGCGTGCTGAAAGGCCAGGGTGGCGGCTCGTTGTTCGTGAAGACGCACCCGAAGTCGAAGCACCTCTACGTCGACACCACGCTGAACCCCGACCCGAAGATCAGCCAGAGCGTGGCGGTATTCGACATCAACAACCTCGAGGCCGGCTACCAGGTGCTGCCGATCGCCGAATGGGCGAACCTGGGCGAAGGCCCGAAGCGTGTCGTCCAGCCCGAATTCAACGCCGCCGGCGACGAAGTGTGGTTCTCCGTGTGGAACGGCAAGGAGCAGAGGTCAGCGCTGGTCGTCGTCGACGACAAGACGCTGAAACTGAAGGCCGTCATCGACGATCCGCGCATCGTGACGCCGACTGGCAAGTTCAACGTGCACAACACGGTTGACGACGTGTACTGAACCGGATCCGACTCCCACGCCCAGCCATGCGCGCACCAGGTCCTGCCTCGCCGAGGCAGGACCTCTTTTTTCCCGGACCAGAGCAGGCAAACCGCTGCGACGGCCCGCGTCAGGGCAACGCGGTCCCTCTTGCGGCAACCAGGACCCGGTACCAGTCGGCACGGGTCCAGTCGACCCGGTATGCGTCGGCGGCCTCGCGGATGCGTTGTACCTGCTGGCTGCCGACGATCGGGATGATGCCCGCCGGGTGCGCCATGCTCCACGCGTAGGCCGCGGCGCTGCGCGAGACGCCGAAGCGCGTCGCCTGTGCGTCGAGTTCGGCGCAGACACGCTTCGCTCGCTCGTCGTCGCCCGGTGCGCCAAGACGGCCACCTGCCAGCGGCGACCACGCGAGCACCGACATCCCGTGCTGCATGGCTAGATCCAGGGTGCCGTCCGCGAGCGGCTCGGTCACGAGCGGAGAGAACTCGGGCTGGAGGCTGGCCAGCGGAATTCGCAGGTGCGCAACGAGGGCAGCCGTCTGCGTCGGCGTGTAGTTGGAAACGCCGACCGACCGGGTCTTGCCGCTCGCGATCAGCGTCTCGAGGGCCCTGGCCACCTCCGCCGGATGAGCCAGCACGTCGGGTCGGTGCACCTGGAAGAGATCGAGGTGATCGGTGCCGAGCCGGCGCAGCGAAGCTTCGCAGGCCGCGACCAGGTAATCCGCACTGGAGTCATACGGCACACCGGGGATGATGCCGCCCTTGCTCGAGAGCACCATCTTGCCGCGCAGGCCTGGATCCGCAGCGAACAATCGACCCAGCAGAACCTCAGCGTTGCCGAAGCCTTCGCAACCGTTGAAACCGTAGATGTCCGCGGTATCGAACAAGTTGATGCCCGCGTCGAAGGCCGCTTCGACGAGTGCGCGAGCGTGGCCCAGGTCGTCGCCGTGAAAGCGCCACATACCCCACGCGAGTCGTGAGACGACGATCTCGGTTGCGCCGAGTGGCACGCGCTTGAGTGGATCATCGGCCTTCATTGCCCCGCCTGCGAGTTGAGGCTGGTTTGCGTGTGCTGCCCATGCCGTCATTAAAACATGCGGCATCGACGGATGGTCAGACGACCGCCTGCACGAAAGCGGCGTCGTTGCTCGTTCCTGATCAGAGCGCTGGCCTTGCAGGGGCTGTGACCATATTCTCCGGGCAGGGACGGGGGGCATCGGTGGACGGATCCGCTCGGTACAGGGCATTCATCAGCTACAGCCATCGCGATGCGAAATGGGGCGAGTGGCTCCATCGCAAGCTCGAAACGTACCGCTTGCCGCAGGCCATCGTCGGCCGCGAGACCCCTTTCGGGCCGGTTCCCGAACGTCTGCAGCCGATCTTCCGTGACCGGGACGAACTCGGCACGGCAATGGATCTCTCGACGGAGATCACGGCGGCACTGCAGGACTCGCTGTTTCTCGTCGTGCTTTGTTCGCCGGCAGCTGCTGCATCACGCTGGGTCAACGAAGAAGTTCGTTCCTTCAAGTGCATGCATGGCGAAGCGCGCGTGCGCGCGATCATCCTCGACGGCGAACCGTTCTCCGGCAACCCGGCAACGGAGTGCTTTCCCGAGGCGCTCCGCTTTCGCGTCGGCGCGGATGGGGCGGTGTCCGATGTACCCGCGGAGCCGATGGCCGCGGACTTGCGGCCAGGTGGGGACGGCAAGAAATTTGCCGTCTCGAAGCTGGTCGCAGGCCTCACCGGCACCCGGCTCGATGAACTCGTCCAGCGTGAGAACCAGCGACGCTCGCGCCGTCTGCGCTCGCTCGCTGCAGGTCTCGCGGCGCTCGTCATCCTGTTTGCAGGGCTGGCCCTTGAAGCCGTGCGACAGCGCAACGTCGCCCGCCAGGCGCAGTCCGAAGCCGAAGCGGCGCGCAAGGACGCCGAAGGACTGGTCGAGTTCATGCTGACGGACCTGCGCACGCGCCTCGACGCGGTCGGCCGTCTCGACGTGCTCGATGCCGTCGGCAAACGCGCCCTCGCCTACTACGACGCGCGCGACCTCGGTCAGGCGGACCCCGACGCTCTCGGCCGCAGGGCCAGGGCGCAGTTGCTCGTTGGAGAGATCGACAACTTCCGCGGCGACCTGGGCGCCGCGCTGAAGGCGTACGAAGCCGCGGCGGTGACGACGCAGGAGCAGCTGGCGCGCGATCCGCGCAATCCGCAGCGCATCTTCGACCACGCGCAATCCGAGTTCTGGGTCGGCTATATCGCCTGGCAGCGTGGCGACTGGGCACGGGCCCGCAAGCAGTTCACGCAGTACCACGATCACGCCCGGGAACTGCTGGCGATCGAGCCGGACAATGCCGAGTGGCAGAAGGAACTGGGCTTTGCCTACAGCAACCTCGGCACCCTGTCGTGGGACCAGGGTGACGCCATCGCCGCGGAGGAGTACTTCCGCAAGGCGCTGGATGTGTCAGGAAAAATACTGCAGGCAGACGCCACCGATGTCGATCAAATCATCAGCCATGGCCAGTCCTACGCCTGGCTGGCTGATGCGCTGATCCGGCAGGCCAAGGTGTCCGACGCGCGCGCCGCGCGACTGGCGGAGCTCGCCCTGTATGCCAGGCTCGATGCCGGGCAGTCCGACAACGCGCTGATCCGCAACAAAACGGCGACCGCCTCTTACCGGCTGGCGCAGATCGAGATCGCGGCCGGGGAACTGCGGGAGGCAGTGGCGCACGCCGAGGCTGCGGCGCGCGCATTCGACCAGTTGCTGGAAATGGAGCCCGACAACCTGGAACAGGCCGACCGGACCTCGATGGCCCACGCCGTGCTCGGCGAGGCGCACCTGCACCTCGGTCACGTCGAGAAGGCGCGCGCCAGCCTGAAGCGCTCGATCGGCATCGCCGAACAGCTGGTGGCACGCGATCGCAACGTCGCCCAGTGGCGGGACCAGAACCTGGCCCTGCCGCAAGTCACGCTGGCGCGGGTGTATGCCAGGGATGGGGACGCGCAGGCCGCACGCACGCTGTTTGCCGAAGTGGCGCGCAACCTGCGCGGATCGATCGCCAGGGACAAGCCGGACCCTCGCGCCCTGCGTCTCTACTGCGCGGCGCTGGCCGGGGAGGCGCGACTGGCCAGCCGTGCCGATTCGCTGTGGTTGGAAATCGCGTCTGTCTTGTCGCGCCGGCAGGGCAGCCAGGGGCCGGACGGGCTGGTACTGCTGGCCGAGGCGCATGCCGCGCTGGGCAGGCTGGACGCCGCGCAGGCCATCACGACGCGCCTGACAACTGCCGGCTTCCGGCATCCAGACCTGATGTCGGTGCTGGAACGCTACCCGTCGCTTGGCACGCTGCAGGTGGCGGCCGCGCAGTAACGCGCCGGCGAGCAGATCGCCTTCTCGATTTCGCGCAAGGGGACGGTTGTCGCAACCGCTGGCCGTCCCCGGTCTTGTCAGGACAAAGCAACTGAAATTTCACACAGGGAGAATCTTGCATGTACATTCAATCGAAGACACTGGTGCTGGCGTTGGGCGCTGCCATCCTTCTCGCCGGATGCTCGAAGCCGGCAGAACAGGCCTCCGTCGAAACGACGACTGCACCTGCAGCCACGCCCGCCGCGCTGCCAGCGCCGGAACCGATGGTCGCGGCCACGACCACGAATACCCAGATCGGCACGGCCGGCATCGCCATCGGCCTGAAAGGCAGCTCACTGGTGTTCGCAAGTGCTGGCGAAGGCTTTTGCGTGACGGGTGGCGGGTGCCAGTCCGGCATCACCTTGAACACCGGCGACGTCGACCTGTCGAGCTTTCCTCCGGGCGACGTGCTGATCACCGTCACCCTGGGCGACGACGCCTACGGCGCTGGTTACCGCCTGCCTACGGACGGCTACCAGGCAGTCGCGCTGGCGATCGACCCGCCGGGCGACCCGACGGCACCCGCCCCGGTGTTCGGGCAGTCGAACTGGCCCGCCGCCTTCCTGGCCCCGGCGGTGTCTGCCGACCAGAAGTCCGTGTCGTGGACGGACCTCGAGTCGGACCAGAACGTCTACGAGTACTCGATCGCGCTGGACGGGCCGAGCGGACGTGTGGTCATGGACCCCAAGATCCAGAACGGCGGCGGCACCAGCAACAAGTGACGTACGCGCGCGTCAGAACTCGTAGCGCAGGCTGGCTGACGCGTTGAAACCCGCGCGCGTGTAGTAAGGAATCAGCGGATCGCCAACCACACGTCCGCGGACGTCCGCCCATTCGATGTAAGCGGTGTCCGTCAGGTTGAACAACCCGACGTTCAGCCGCAGCCTCGGGCTGAGGCTGACGTTGGCCAGCCAGTCGAGCGTGGCGTATCCATCGGTGCGGTACAGGTCCGCCCTGCTGCGATCGACTTCGCGCTGCGCCTCGACGGCCGTCACTGCGAGCTCTGATCCCCAACGCGCCGATGGCGCGTCGTATCTCACAGCGAGCACCAGTCGCGGCGGGTCGATCGAATTCAGCGGCACGTCGCGCGTGCGGTCGTCGCCGCGCAGCCACGATCCGGCCAGTCGCCCCGTCCAGCCCTGCAGTCGCGGCGACCAAGTCGATGCGTCGACACGCGCATCGAACTCGGCGCCGTAAATCCGTGCCTCTGCGACATTCTGCGACTGGAACAGAGTCACGCCGGTCGCCGGATCGACGCCCAGGTTGACCTTCGATTCGATGAAGTCGCTGTACTCGGTGTCGAAGACACTGGCCGTCAGGGCGTATGGCGTACCGGTCAGGCGCATGCCCACCTCGAAGCCATCGCTCGTCTCGGGCTTCAGGTCGGGATTCGGAATGGCCCGCACGTTGAACAGCGGGATCTCGAGCCCGATGTTGACGTCTTCCGGTGGCGGCGAACGGAAGCCGTGCGAGTACTGGAAGAAGACGCCAAGACGGTCGTTGACGCGGTACGTAGCGCCGAGCTTCGGCGCGAACGACAACTCGTTAACTCCGACAGGCGAAGTCGACGGGTTGTCTTCACGGTAAATGCGATCCGTCTGCGGCGCGAGATCGTAGTAATCCACGCGCAGCGCTGGCACGAGCGTCCAGCGCGAGTCGGGGAGTCGAATTTCGTCCTGCGCGAAGACGCCGACCTCGACCACGGTGGACAACGGCAGGTCGCGCAGCGGGAACGTCTCGCCGAGTATCGTTGGCGTCGTCGCGCCGGTCGTCAGGTTGGTCTGCAGACCGTCCCGCAGTTCCTCGAGCTCGGAACGCGTGGCCTCGATGCCATAAACGAGGTCGTGCACGACCGAGCCGGATGCAATGGCTTTCAGGGCGGTGAACTCGATGCCGTACGTGCTCTCGTCGTAGTCGAACGCCCGGTCGAGTTGCACGGGAGGCGTGCGCGGCGGAACCGCCCGGCGCACTTCGTAAGTATCCTGGTCGGTCTCCGTGCCCTGCCAGTACGCGCTCCAGTCGGCGGACTCGAAAGCGGCATTCGCGCCGGTCAGGGCCTGTCGCAGGCTGACGCGGTAGCGCAGCATTTCGTCATCGCCCTGCAATGCGGTGGTGTTGAGGAAACGCCCCACCCCGAGGAACGCATCGACAGCCGTTGACTGTTGCATGCGTCCTGCTTCGGCCGTGAACGTCATCGGTCCGCCCGGTACGGCTCCCGACAACTTCACCATCATCGAATCGTCGGTGAACTCGGCCGGGCCTGGCGTGACGTCAGCCGCCGTGTCGGACTCGTGGCCTTCACGTCGCGAGTAGCCGACGAGCCAGTTCGCGTCGCCCATCCTTCCGGCTGCGAGCGCCGCCGCATGCCAGCCCTCGTTCTCAGAGTCGTACCCCGCTTCGGTACGCACGGCGTAATTGCCCTCGCCCTGCGGCAGCAGTTTCGCCGGCGTGAATGTCGTCATCGCGACGACGCCACCGATCGCATCGCTGCCGTACAGCGACGAAGCCGGTCCACGCAGGAGTTCGACGCGGTCGACGAATGCAGGGTCCAGGAAAGCGCGTCCCGAGTCCGCATAGCTGCCCACGGCAAACCCGCCCGCGGCGGGAATGCCGTCGATCTCGACGGCGACACGATTGCCACCGAGCCCACGCACCGAAATCGTGTCGAGACCGAACCGGAACGGATCGTTACGGACGCTGATCCCCGGCTCGTAGCGCACGGTTTCGCGGATGTCGGTCGCGAGCGTGGCCGCGATGCGCGCCTGGTCGATGACCGTTACCGTCGCGGCGACACGGGAGACCGGGGTCAGGCGGCGTGCGTAGACAGTGATGGTCTCGAGTTCCGTATCCGCTCCCGGGCCCGGAGGGGTGGCGAGGGCAGGGGCAGCCGCCGCGGCGACGATGCCGAGTGCGACCAGCTGCAACACGACGGTGAACTGGAACTGGCGGATGCGCATGAGTTGCCTGACTTGTTCGCTGCGGGGTCGGACTGCCCGGGCCGGATGGGACATCAGGCTGCGCCGGCGGCGCGGAGACGGCTATGACCCAAGTCAAGTGCCCTCTGTATTCTCGCACCGTGCGTGACCCGAGGCTGTCAGCACTGACCGCCAGCCGGGCAATCACACCTGTTCTCAGAACCGCGGGATATGGCCCCAGACCAAGCGATACCGCAGGGGCGCCGATACCTGCATGGGCGCTCCGAGCCTGCCTAGAATCCGCCCTCGCCCACCAACGAAAATCCGGAACCGACCCATGAAGCTCGAAACCCTCGTCGTCCACGCCGGCTACTCGCCCGACCCGACCACCAAGGCTGTCGCGGTTCCAATCTACCAGACGACCTCCTACGCATTCGACGACACGCAGCACGGCGCCGACCTGTTCGACCTCAAGGTAGCCGGCAACATCTACACCCGCATCATGAATCCGACGACGGACGTGCTCGAGAAGCGTGTGGCGGCGCTGGAAGGTGGCGTGGGCGCGCTCGGGCTGGCCTCCGGCCAGGCGGCGATCACGTATGCGCTGCTGACCATCACCGAGGCCGGCCAGAACATCATCAGTTCGTCCGCGCTCTACGGCGGCACCTACAACCTGTTCGCACACACCCTGCCGCAGTACGGCATCTCGGTGAAGTTCGCGGATCACCGCCAGCCGGAGGCGTTCGAAAAGCTCATCGACCAGAACACCCGCGCAATCTTCTGCGAGTCGGTCGGCAACCCGGCCGGCAACGTCACGGATTTCGCGGCGCTCGCCGAGATCGCGCACCGCCACGGCATTCCACTGATCGTCGACAATACGGTGCCCTCGCCTTACCTGTGCCGTCCGTTCGAACACGGAGCGGACATCGTCGTGCACTCGCTCACGAAGTACCTCGGCGGTCACGGCAACAGCATCGGCGGCGCGCTGGTCGATTCCGGCAGGTTTCCCTGGGCCGAGCACGCGGACAAGTTCCCGCGCCTCAACACGCCGGACGTCTCGTATCACGGCGTCGTCTACACCGAGGCGTTCGGCCCGGCCGCGTTCATCGGTCGCGCCCGCGTCGTGCCACTGCGCAACATGGGCGCAGCGATCTCACCGTTCAACAGTTTCCTGATCCTGCAGGGTATCGAAACGCTCGCCTTGCGCATGGACCGCATCTGCGACAACGCACTCGCCGTCGCGAAATACCTGCAGCGGCATCCGAAGGTTCGCTGGGTGAACTACGCCGGCCTGCCCGACCACCCCAGCCACGCATTGGCGCAGAAATACATGGGTGGCCGCGCGTCAGGCATCCTGACGTTCGGCATCGAGGGCGGCCTCGCCGGCGGCAGTCGATTCCAGGACGCGCTCAAGCTGTTCGTCCGGCTCGTCAACATCGGTGACGCGAAATCGCTGGCTTGCCATCCCGCGAGCACGACGCACCGCCAGCTGAATCCGGCCGAACTGGAACGGGCGGGTGTCAGTGCGGACATGGTGCGGCTGTCGGTCGGCATCGAGCACATCGACGACCTGCTCGCAGATCTCGAACAAGCGCTGGCAGCGGCATAGGAATTCCGGGTGACTGAGGTACCATCCGGCGATGGGAAGACCTTCGCCGGATTTCGCGCGTGTGCGCGAACTGAGCCCGCGCCGCAACACCACGCGTTCCGCGGCCATCCCGGAACCCGTCGACCTGCACCCGCGGTACGCGGCCAGCCGACCGCGGATGCAGCAGATGCTGTCGTCGTGAAGTCCGACGGCAAGCCGTTCGCCATGCCCGCAACCCGAGTCGCGATGCGTCCCCTGTCCCTGCTGGCAATCAGCGCCTTGGCGACGCTGCTCGCTGCGTGTGGCGGTGGTTCGGGTGGTGGCGCGGGCGCCGGTACTGGCGGCGGCACGGACGGCCCCTGCGGTGAAGCTGCCCGCAAGCAATGGGTCCTCAACGTCGCTCGCGAGTGGTACCTGTTTCCGGACCTGCTGCCAGCCTCGGTCGACATTGCATCCTATGCGACCGCGGAAGAACTGCTCGATGCACTGACTGCGACGGCCCGCGCGCAAGGCAAGGATCGCTTTTTCAGTTACCTGACGACGAAATCCGCTGAGGACTCACTGCTCGGTGAAGGCCAGTTCGTCGGCTTCGGTTTCCGCTCACGCACCGACACCGGCAATCGTCCATTCATTCTCGACGTGTTCGAAGACAGTCCGGCGGCGAGCGCGGGCCTGCGGCGCGGCGACGAGGTCATCGCCGTCGACCAGGGCAGCGGCTTCGTGCCCGTGTCCCAATCGCTGGCGGACGGCAGCAACTCATTCACCGACCTGCTCGGCGCCCCTGACGTGGGCATCCAGCGCGGCCTTCGTGTGCTGCGCAACGGGCAGACCCTCGAGATGCAACTGAGCAAGCGCACGGTGACGATCGACCCGGTCCCGGATACGTTCGGGTCGCAGCTCCTGCCCATGACCGGGACGACCGGCGTGGGTTACCTGAACCTGCGCAGCTACATCAGCACGGCCGACGCGCAGTTGCGCACGGCGTTCCAGTCGTTCCGTGCGCAGGACGTGCGCGACTACATCATCGACCTGCGTTACAACGGCGGCGGCCTGGTCAGCACCGCCGAACTGATCGACAACCTGCTCGGCGGCGACCGCACTTCCGCCGACACCCAGTACACGGTCGTGCACAGCCCGAGTAAGTCGGGACAGAACTCCACCATTCGCTTTCAGCCGCAAGCGCAGTCGGTTCGGCCCGTGCGCATAGCGTTCCTGACGACCGACGCAACAGCGTCGGCAAGCGAGATCAACATCAACGCCATGCATGCCTGGGCCGAAGTGGCGATCGTCGGAGCCGACACGTACGGCAAGCCCGTCGGTCAGCTCGCCTTCGACCTCGGCAACGCCTGCACCGACCGGCTGCGCCTGGTCACCTTCAAGACGGTCAATGCCAATGGTGTCGGCGACTACTATGAAGGACTCGCATCCAGCATGACTTTTGCGTGTGCGGCGGACGACACGCTCGGCGCCCCGATGGGCGACCCCGCGGACGGCCTGACGCAGGCGGCGCTGCAGTGGATCAACACCGGCGCCTGCGCCAGCGTGATCAGCTCATCCATCGCGGGACAGGCCAAGACCAGCCCGTCGAGCCGGTACCTACCGTCGCGACGACCCTCCGCCGCCGAACGCTGGCTCCCCGGCATCCAGTGACCGGCCGAGCGTGAGCAGGGCCAGGCACTCGACGTGATGCGTACCGGGAAAAAAGTCGAAAGGCGCGATCGAACTCACCTCGTAACCCGCCGCCTCGAATCCGGCGAGGTCCCGCGCGAGTGTACCTGCACTGCACGATAGGTACGCAATCCGGTCCGGTTGCAAGTCGTGCACCAGCGCTGCGAGCAGTGCCGGCTCCAGGCCCGAGCGCGGTGGGTTTACGTAGCAGGCACGGCGGGAATGATTGCCGTCGTGCCACCACTCCCGCGCCTGCGGCATGCGCTGCTCGCACGTTCCGCGCAGCACGACGGCACCGGGCGCATTGATGCGCGCGCAGTCGACAGCGCCGCCGGCGAGTTCGACGCCGAACGCTGACGCACCCGCCTGCACCCATTGCCGCAGCGTCGAGCCGATCCCGCAGTACAGGTCGAGCAAAGCGACGCCAGGGGCTGGATCGAGATGATCCCGGGCCAGCACGACTGCCTGCGCATGCAGGTCGGGCAGCAGTTGCTGGAACGCGGCCGGCCCGTGCACGAGCCCTGACGCGTCGAGCGAGGTCGGTGCGCCCCAGGCCAGGTGCCAGCCCGAGCGCGCGAACAGCTTGCGGCCGGCCGAGGCATGGCAATGAACCCAGAGACCTTCGATGCCCGTCGCCGACAGTCCCGCGCGCAGCACATCCAGGTCGGCGGGCTCGTAGTTCCTTGCCTTGACGACCAGGGTCGCCTGCCCGCCCGCGACATGCAGGTACGCAAGCGGAAAATTTGCGTGGTGAGGCAACGTGGCCCGCAGCAGCGCAACGAGCTTGTTCACGCGAGTCGAATGCACGGGACACGCGGGGATCGGGATCAATTCGTCGCGCCGCATCATCCCGAACCGCCAGCCCGCCAATGCATCCCAACGTGCGTTCAGGGTGACTCGATCACGATAGCCGGAGCGCTGTTCCTCTCGTACCGAACGCACGGGTTGCAGCACGTGTCCCCAGCGTTCCAGGACGCGCTGCAGGTACCCCCGCTTCTGCGCGACGCTTGCAACCATGGTCAGCGTGCGATGGCGGCAGCCACGGCACTCGGGCTCGCAGCCGGCGGGTAATGTTTCTTGTACGCTCACGCGTCTATGGTGCGACGATTCGCCCTGCACCGACAGGGGACCCCCGGCCCATGACCCGCATTCCCGATTTCGACGACGTCCGCGCCGCTGCACGCCGGCTCGAAGGACACGCCCGTCGCACTCCTTTGCTCGCTGACACGCCGCTCGACGGGCTGACCGGCGGACGCATCCTGCTCAAGCTCGAGACGCTCCAGCACACCGGATCGTTCAAGTTCCGAGGCGCCTGGAACCGGCTGGTGCAATTGGGCGAAGCCGAGCGCGCCGCCGGCGTCGTCGCTTTTTCGTCGGGCAACCACGCCCAGGGAGTGGCCGAGGCCGCCCGGCGTCTCGGCATCCACGCGACGATCGTGATGCCGTCCGATGCCCCGAAGATCAAGCTGCAGAACACGCGGGACATGGGCGCGGAGATCGTCGAATACGACCGGACGCTCGAAAGTCGCGAGCAGATTGCGGCCAGGCTCGCCACCGAACGGGGCGCGACACTGGTGCCGTCGTACGATGATCCGGACATCATCGCGGGCCAGGGCACGGCCGGCCTCGAAATTGCCGAGCAGGCCGGTGAACTCGGCCTGACACTCGACGACGTGATCGTTTGCTGCAGTGGGGGCGGACTCACGGCAGGGATCGCCATTGCAATTGCGGCGCTGGCGCCGCAAGCGGGAGTGTGGACAGCCGAGCCCGCGGCGTACGACGACCACCGCCGCTCGCTGGCCGCGGGCAGGCGCCAGCGCAATGATCCGGGCACGCCGCCGTCGATTTGCGATGCGCTGCTCGCCCCGACCCCCGGCGAGCTGACGTTTGCCATCAACCAGCCGCTGCTGCGCGGCGGACTCGCCGTGTCCGATGACGAGGTGCGGCAGGCCATCGTGTTCGCAGCCCGCACGCTGAAGCTCGTGGTCGAGCCCGGCGGCGCCGTGGCGCTCGCAGCCGTGCTCGCCGGCAAGGTCGATGTCGGTGGACGCACTGTGGCGGTGACGCTGTCAGGTGGCAATATCGAAGACGCGCTGCTCGCCAGACTGCTGACGACGAACTGACCGCGCCTGCAACCCTACGCACCCGTCCGCCGCCAACCAGAACTTCAATCGAGGCCATCCGAATGCTCCAGACCTGGCTGCACGCCCTGCCCTTCCTGCTCGGCGCAGGGTTCCTGACCTGGCTCGTGAGCGTCCAGCTCCGCAACGTCACGATCGTCGACACGCTGTGGTCGCTGATGTTCGTGATCGCAGCCTTCAGCTACGCAGCGAGCACGCTGCCGCCCGGGCCGCGCGCGCAACTGGTGCTGGTGCTGGTCACGGTCTGGGGACTGCGGCTGGCGATCTACCTCGGGCGACGCAACTTCGGCCACGAAGAAGACCGGCGTTACCAGAATATCCGCCGCCGCAACGAACCCGGATTCGCGTGGAAGAGCCTGTACCTCGTTTTCGGCCTGCAAGCCGTTCTAGCCTGGGTGATCTCGCTGCCGCTGCTCGGCGCCATCGCCGGTGACGCGAGCCCCCTCGGCTGGCTGGATTACGCCGGCGCCGCGCTCTGCCTGGTCGGCTTGTATTTCGAAGCCGTCGGCGACTGGCAACTTACCCGCTTCAAGGCCAATCCGGCCAATGCCGGGCAGGTGATGGACCAGGGGCTGTGGGGCCTCACGCGCCATCCCAATTATTTCGGTGACTTCTGCGTCTGGTGGGGCTTCGGCCTCATGGCGCTCGCGGCGGGCGGCTGGTGGTCATTGATCGGCCCTGCGCTCATGAGCGTGCTGCTGCTGCGAGTCTCGGGCGTGACCCTGCTCGAGCGGGACATCGGCAAGCGGCGGCCCGGCTATGCCGAATACATCCGGCGCACCAACGCCTTCTTTCCGGGACCCCGCCGTCCCTGACTGGCAGCCAGGCCGGTAATTCCCCTTGTCGCGGGGACCACGCGCTGCCTAGAGTTGCGCGATGGTCTCGGGTTTCCTGCTCTCGGCGCTCGCCATCGGCTACCTGCTGGTGCTGTTCGGCGTCGCGTTCTACGGCGAGCGTCGTTCGGTGTACCCGGGTCATGCGCGCCTGCGGCCATGGATCTACAGTCTTGCCCTCGGCGTCTACTGCACGACGTGGACGTTTTTCGGTGCCGTGGGCACCGCCGTGCGCGACGGCTGGACGTACGTTCCGATCTACCTGGGTCCGGCGCTGGTACTGCTTTTCGGGATGCCGTTCCTCCAGCGGCTGGTCGCGATCGTCCGCGCCCACAACATCACGTCGATCGCCGACCTGATTTCGTCCCGCTTCGGCAAAAGCCCAACCCTCGCCGCGCTGGTCGCCGTGATCGCCCTGACTGCAGGCGTGCCGTACCTCGCGCTGCAATACAAGGCCGTCGGCACCAGCATCGACGTGCTGACCGGCTCGATGGGCGCGAACCCCGCGTGGTACGCGGATACCGCGCTATGGGTGGCACTCATGATGGCGGTGTTCGCCATGCTGTTCGGCACGCGCCGACTCGACGCCACCGAACACCACGAAGGCGTGATGCTGGCCATCGCGTTCGAGTCGATCGTGAAACTGGTCGCGTTCGCATCCGTCGGCGTCTTCGCCTTGCTGCACCTCGAAGCGGCGCCGGCAATTACGGCGACGCAACTGGGCACGCTCGCCCACGCGTTCCCCGCCGACTTCTTCATGACGACGGCGCTCGCAGCCGCCGCCATCTTCTGCCTGCCGCGGCAATTTCTCGCCGGCATCGTCGAGTGCGCCGATCCACAGGACCTGCGCACCGCGCGCATCGTGTTCACCGCCTACCTCGCCATCTTCACCTTGCTGGTCGTGCCGGTCGTGCTGGCCGGCCTGGGGGCGGGACTGGCACCGGCGGACAACCCCGATTTCCTGGTACTCACGCTGCCGATGACGAGCAACGTCCCGTCGCTCGCCATCGTCGCCTTCCTCGGCGGCCTGTCGGCCGCCACGGCCATGGTGATCGTGTCGAGCATCGCGCTCGCCACGATGATCACGAACGACCTCGTGATGCCGGTGCTCTGGCGCAGCCGGTGGCTCAAGCCGACGGAAGGCAGCGACATCGGCCGGGGCGTACTGTGGCTGCGTCGCGTCGCGATCCTGCTGCTGGCACTGCTCGCGTATGCCTATCACCGCAACACGGTCGTACCAGCGAGCCTCGCGTCGATCGGTCTGCTCGCCTTCGCCGCCGTGGCGCAGTTCGCGCCGCCGATCCTCGCCGGACTGTACTGGCGACGCGCCACCCGCAGCGCCGTGTTCTGGGGCCTCGCGACGGGATTCGTGCTGTGGACGTATACGCTGCTGCTGCCGAACTTCAGTGCCGGCGGCCTGTCAGGCGCGGCCAGCCTCGGCGCCAACGGGAGCCTGCGTTTTCTTTACGACTGGTCGTTGCTCGCCCACATGAGCCCGGTGACCAGCGGCGCCTTGCTCGCGCTGGGCGGTAACGTCGCGGTGCTGGTCGGGCTGTCGCTGCTGGGGCCCACGTCGCTGCGCGACCGCATGGCCGCCACCCAGTTCGTGCGTCCGGCCCTGCCCGCGCCCGCAACGCCATCGGCGTCAAGCGCAAGAGTCGGCGACGTGCTGGCGATTGCGGAACGCATCGTCGGCAACGCAGCGGCGGAAGCCTCGCTGCGCGAGTATTTCCTGCAGGACTCACGGCCGTTGCCCCGGCACACGGACCCGGCCGATCGCGAACTCATGCAGCACATGGAACGAGTGCTCGCCGGCGCGATCGGCGCATCGTCCGCCCGCCTCATGTTCACCCACGCGTTGCGCGGACGCGGTCTCGCCGCCGAGGAGGTCGCGGAACTACTCGATGAAACCTCGCAGGAGCTGCGCTTCAGCCGCCAGCTGCTGCAGGCGACGATGGACAACGTGGCCCAGGGCATCGCGGTGGCCGACAGCGAAGCCCGCCTCGTTGCCTGGAACGGCCGTTACCTGGAGATGTTCGACTATCCGCTGGACATGATCCGCATCGGCCGCCCGGTCGCCGACCTGATCCGGTGGAATGCGATGCGTGGCGAATTCGGCGCTACCGATCCCGAGGAACAGATCCGCAAGCGCATTGACCACATGCGCGCCGGCACGCGCTATGTGATCCAACGCCAGCGCCACAATGGGCGTGTGTACGAAATGCGTGGCCAGCCGATGCCGGACGGCGGCTACGTCACGACCTACACCGACATCACGGAATTCAAACACAACGAGCAGCTGCTGCTCGAGGCCAAGCAGACGCTCGAGCAGCGCGTATCCGAACGCACGCAGGCGCTGTCGATCGCACTGCAGGCCGAGGCCACAGCCAAGCTCGCGGCCGAGCAGGCCAATGCCACCAAGACGCGGTTCGTCGCCGCGGCGAGCCACGACCTGCTGCAGCCCCTGAACGCCGCCCGCCTGTTTGCCTCCGCGTTGAGCGATGCACCGACCGATGCGGGCTCCGTGCGCGAGATCGCAGGACGCATCGAAGGCTCGCTGCGCGCGGCCGAGGAAGTGCTCGACGACATGCTCGATATCGCCCGCCTCGAAAGCGGCTCGATGCGAGCCGAGATCACCGTGTTCGCCCTCGACGACGTCTTCGTGGACCTCGAGAGGCAGTTCGCCCCGGTCGCGGCGCGACGCAACCTGCGGCTGCACATCCGCCGCACGCGCCTGCACGTGCGCAGTGACCGCGTGCTGGTGCGGCGCCTGCTGCAGAACCTGGTGTCCAACGCCCTGCGCTACACGCAGCGCGGTGGTGTGGTCGTCGGCTGTCGGCGACACGGGGGGCGTGTCGAGGTGCAGGTCTGGGACACCGGTCCCGGCATCGCCGAGCAGCATCGCAAAGTGGTATTCGATGAGTTCCGCGGGCTCGACCGGCCTTCGCCCTGGGGCGAGAAGGGGCTCGGCCTCGGTCTGTCGATCTGCGACCGCATCGCACGCGTGCTGCAGCTCGACCTGAGCCTGCGCTCGGAAGTGGGCCGGGGCTCGATGTTCAGCGTGCAGCTAGAAGTCACCGCAAAACTGGCGCCTGCACCCGCGGGTGAGCCTGCACCGGCTTCCCCCGCCAGCCTCGTCGGCGGCACGGTGCTCTGCGTCGACGACGAGCCAGCGATCCTCGACGGCATGCAGACGCTGCTCGAGCGCTGGGGCATGCGGGTGCTGCGCGCGAGCACGGCCGAGGAAGCCCGCAGCGCATTCATGCAGCACTCGCCCGACGTCGTCCTGGCGGACTACCGGCTGGGCGATGGCGATTGCGACGGGCTGGAGCTGCTGCAGTCACTGCGCGTCGAAGGTGTGTCGCACGCACCGGCCGCGCTCGTGACGGCTGACCACGGCGCGGAAGTTGCAGAGCGCGCACGCGTGCTCGGCTACAAGGTGCTGCGCAAACCGGTGAAACCTGCCGCCCTGCGCGGCCTGCTCGGCGCGCTGCTCGCCACGGCGAGTCGCGGTTAGTCGAATTCTTCGGGGGGTGGCTTGACGCTCGCGCGGTCTACGGCGAGGCGGCCTGCCGCAAGCACGGCCTGCGTGCGTGTGGTCACACCGAGTTTGCGCAGGATTGCCGTAACGTGTGCTTTCACCGTCGCTTCGGAGACGTCGAGGTCGTAAGCGATCTGCTTGTTGAGCAGGCCGGCGCAGAGCATGCCGAGCACGCGGAACTGCTGCGGCGTCAGATCGGCGACGCGGTGCGCGATTTCGAGTTCTTCGACGGAAGTGGTCGGAGCGCGTGGCGGCTGGTAGCCCGGCGGCGTGTAGATCTCGCCGGCCAGCACTGCCTCGATGGCCTTGCCAATCTGGCCGGCTTCCGTCGACTTCGGGATGAACCCCTGCGCGCCGAAGCGCAGCGACGCGGCGATCGTCTGCGGGTCGTCGTCGGCGGAAACGATGACGACGGGAAGCTCGGGCCGGCTGCCGCGCACGTGCGCGAGCGCATTGAAGCCGTGCGCACCCGGCATGTTGAGGTCGAGCAGCAGCAGGTCCGCGCCGGGATTCGCCTCCGCGGCGGCAAGCATCGCTGCCACTGAATCCGCCTCGACAAAGCCGACACCCCGGTCGAGACGGCCAACCGCGGCCTTCATCGCTTCGCGGAACAGCGGATGGTCGTCGGCGACGATGATCTGACGTGACATTGGCTGTCAGGGTACACGCGAGACCCGGTCTATCCAACGGTTGGCCACTGCGACCAAAGGCGAATACCCACGCGCGCCGCAGCGGTTCACGATCGCCGCATCGCACGACTCATCCGGGGGATTCCGTCTATGTCGCACGCCAAGCCATTGCGTCACCCGTCCAACCCACTGCGCCGCTCGATCGCGGTCGCGCTTGGCGTCGCGCTCATCAGCGCATCGACCATGGCCGGGGCCGAGACCGCAAAGGAAAAGGAACTCGAAGCTCGCGTCGCGGAACTCGAGAAGCTCGTCCAGCAGCTCGTGGCAGAGAAGAAGGCCGCACCCGCGCCCGTTGCAGCACCCGCTGCCGCCGGCACGGTCGCCGCCGCACCGGCCGCCACGCCTGCGAAGCCGGATGCGAAGGCCATCCAGCCGGGCACGATCCTGCCGAACGCAGCCCCCGGCACCAGCTTCGTGCTGACAGGCTACGCCAAGGTCGACGGCATGTGGACGGACACGTCCGACGGCGAACTCTTGGAAAACAACGCATCCCGCGACTTCTACGTGCCGGCTGCGACGCCGGTCGGCCAGCCGGACGAGGGCACGGACTTCGATGCGCATGCCAAGCAGACGCGCATCAACTTCGGCACCGACACCCTCCTCGCAGGCGGCGACAAGCTCTCGACCCGGTTCGAGATCGACTTCTTCGGCTCAGGCACTGGTAATCAACGGGTGACGAACACCTATGCGCCGGTCCTGCGCCACGCGTACGTGCAGTGGCGCGAGTGGCTGGTCGGACAGACCTGGTCAAACTTCCAGGACGTCGCCGCGCTGCCCGACTCCGTGGACTTCATCGGCACGACGGACGGCACGGTGTTCGTGCGGCAGCCGCAGGTCCGCTACACGAAGGGCGGGTTCTCGCTCGCCGTCGAGAATCCGCAGACCACCATGACGCCGTTCGGCGGCCCGGCCGATCCCAATAGAGTCGACTGGATAGTCGAGACCGACGACAACTCCATCCCTGACCTCACTGCCCGCTACGCCTGGAAGGGCACGTGGGGCCACATCGCCGTCGCAGGCCTGGCGCGCGAACTCAAGTACGAGCGCGTGGCTACCTCCACGCTGGCCGCGATCGACGCCAGCACCTGGTCGGCGGCCGGCAGCCTCTCGGGCAAGTTCATGATCGGCAAGGACGACATCCGCTTCATGCTGCTGGGCGGCAACCTCGGCC
>Ga0079037_100000445_pt1 | contig 18598 bp, 13 predicted proteins | sample Mud3Dept4metaG_FD_71479 | JGI IMG/M metagenome (GOLD analysis project Ga0079037, IMG submission 71479) | Freshwater wetland microbial communities from Ohio, USA, analyzing the effect of biotic and abiotic controls - Mud 3 Core 4 Depth 4 metaG | ecosystem: Environmental > Aquatic > Freshwater >... | reverse complement strand
CGGCCCGATCTCCCGCACCAGCCGGGGGATTCCGCCCCACGCCAGCGGGATGCCGAGATCCACCTCCGGGATGGAGAAGACCGCGTCGTCGGCGGCCAGGCGCAGGTCGCAGGCTGCGGCGATGACCAGGCCGCCGCCCACGCAACGACCGTGCACCGCGGCGATGGTGAGCGGGCGCATGTTCGCCACCGCCTCGGCCATGACCCGGCCGCGGTCGGCCAGCTCGCGCACCGAGGCCCCTGCCTCCACCTGCCGGAAGAAGTCGAGGTCGAAGCCGGCGCAGAAGGAGCGGCCCGCGCCGCCCACCACCACCACCTTGACCTCCCGCCGGCGGTCGAGCCAGGCGGCGGCCTCGGCCAGCTCGGAGAGCATGGCCGGGTCGATGGCGTTGAGCCGTCCCGGCCGGTCGAGCGTGAGGTGCGCGATCGCCCCGCCCGCGGCCAGGCGAAGGGTCTGGAAGGTCGGCTGGGATGGGTTCATGCGCGTCCCCGGGGGCGAGCGACTGCCCTACAGGCCGAAGAACGCCCGCAGCTTGGTCAGGAAGGCGTCCTTGCCGGTGGCGCCGGCCTGGGCGAGCTCCGCCCGCCGCCTCGCCTCGACGTTCGACTCGGCGCGCAGGGCCAGGATGGCGCTCAGCTTCTCGAGCAGGGCCGGGTTGGCGCGGATCACCGGCTCGATGTGCTCCTTGGCCAGCTCGACCAGGTGCACCTCGCCGGCCGCGGCCACGGTGGCCTTCCGCCGCTCGCCGGTGAGGAGCGACATCTCGCCGAAGACGTCCCCCTCGCGCAGGGCGCCGACCTCGGCGCCGTCGATGGAGACCTTCAGCTCGCCGCGCCGCACCACGAAGAGGGAGTCTCCCTCGTCCCCCTGCCGGACCACCACCTCGCCGGGCCCGAACACCTTGTAGCGGACCAGCCCCGACAGCCGCTGGAACTCGTCGGCGCCGAGCGAGCGCAGGAGGTCGGCCCGCTGCAGGACGCCGGCGCGCTCCCGGTCCTCGACGCGGAACGGCTCCTGGGCCGACTTCTGGATGAGCTCCCGGTGCGGGTACGGGATGCTGAACCCCTCGCGGGTGACCGCGTACCAGATCTTGGAGAGCACGCTGCCCCGGGTGATGGCGTGGAAGGCGTAGTCGTCGAGGTAGTACTTCAGGTTGTACTCGATGGCGCTGTCGAGGAAGTTGCTCACCAGGACGACGGGGGCCGGCTCCTTCTCGACGTGCGGCTCCTCGCGGAGGATCCGGGTCATGATGGCGATGGCCCGCTCCGGCGGCAGGTCGTACCCGAGCCCCACCTTGAGGTGGTGCGCGGTGCGCTCGCCCTCGGTCCGCGAGCCCAGGTTCACCACCACGTTCTGCATGATGTAGTTGTTGGGCACCAGCACCCGCTGGTTGTCGAGCGTCCGCAGGGTCACGTAGCGAAAGCCGGTGTTGACGATCTTGCCGGCGACGTCCAGGTCCTTGATGGAGATCCAGGAGTCCCGCCGCAGGTTGGCGTCACCCTCGACGTAGAAGCCGGAGGCGACGTTGGCGATGGTGGTCTGCATCGCGAAGGCGATGGCGGCGGTCAGCACCGTGGTGGTGGTCAGGATCGCCCCCACGTCGAGGTGGAAGATCACCCGCAGCGAGATCAGGGCGAAGCCGACGTACACCAGCATCGTCAGCAGGTCCCGGATGAAGGAGGGAACCTGCCGGTCCATCCGGTAGTAGCAGTAGACGTCGACGACGAGGTAACCCACCAGGTTGGCGAGGCACAGCAGCGCCACCAGGCTCGAGGCGTCGGCGAGCAGGTTGCCGTAGAAGGGGACGCTCCTGAGCTGCGACTCGACGAGCAGCAGCACCAGCCCGAGCAGGGCCAGCTTCATCGTCGCGGTGACCTTGGAGGGCGACACGCCCCGCTTGAACAGGGTGCGGAGGCCGTAGAGCACCAGGAAGAAGACGAGGACGGCGCACAGGGTGACGAGCTTGACGGTCACGATGTGGCCGGCGTCCGCCAGGGCGGACACCCGGTTGAAGAACTCGGCGCTCATGGCCCTCTCGCTTCGCGCAGGGGACGGACCGCTCGGGGAAGGCCACGATAGTGACGGCGAAATTGAAGGTCAACCGCAGGGCTGCGCAGCCAGGGCGTGCCTCGCCCGGGCGCGCGCGGCCGGCTGCCCGCGCCGCCGCCTTGGACCCGATGCGGCGTGACGGGCCGGCGAATTGGTGATTTGCTGCTGCTTCCGGGCTTCCAGGAGGACCTCGATGGACGCGATCGCCCAGTACCTCGCCAGGCCGTGGCTGAGGTTCTACCAGAAGGGCGTCCCCGCCACCGTGGAGGTCCCGCTCCAGTCGGTGTCCCAGGCCTTCGACGAGGCGGCCGCCCGTTCCCCGGATCGGAACGCGGTCGTCTTCTACGGCCGGGAGATCACCTTCGGCGAGCTTCGGGAGGCGACCGACCGGCTCGCCACCGCCTTCGCCTCCCTCGGCGTCCGGAAGGGCGACCGCGTCGCGCTCTACCTCCTCAACAGCCCCCAGTTCATCATCGCCTACTTCGCCGCCCTGAAGTGCGGCGCCACCGTCACGCCCATCAGCCCCGTCTACACCAGCCACGAGGTCCGCTACCAGCTGGAGGACAGCGGAGCCCGCGCCATCGTCTGCCAGGACATCCTCCACGACAAGGTGGCCCGGAGCGGCGCGGCGCTCGACCTGGTGGTGGTCACCAACGTCGGCGAGTACCTCCCGGCGATGAAGCGCCTCCTGGGCCGGAGCCCGCTGGCGCGCCTGTTCTCGGAGGTCAACCTCGGCTCCCCGCAGATTCCCCCCGCGCCGAACCTGCACTGGATGAAGGACCTGCTCGAGGCGCACCCTCCCCGGCCGCCGAAGGTCGAGGTGGATCCCAGGTCCGACATCGCGGCCCTGCCCTACACCGGCGGAACCACCGGCCACCCCAAGGGCGTGATGCTCACCCACTTCAACCTGCTCGCCGCGCGCACCGTGGCGCAGGCGGCCTTCCCCACCTTCGTGGACGGCAAGGAGGTCTTCGTCGCCTTCCTGCCCTTCTTCCACATCTACGGGCAGGTGGCCATCATGCTGAACGGCCTCGCCCAGGGAAACCTCTTGCTGCTCTTCACCAGCCCGGACACCGAGGCCATCCTGGCCGCCATGGAGCGCTACCAGGCCACGGTCTTCTTCGGGGTGCCCACCCTGTTCGAGTACCTCAAGGACCACAAGGACACCGACAAGGTGAGCTGGAAGCGGCTCAAGCTGATCCTCTCCGGCGCCGACACCCTGCACGAGGCGACCATGAAGGACTGGTCGAGGCGGACCGGCTCGAGCATCGTCGAGGGGTACGGTCTCTCGGAGACCGCCGCGACCAGCCACGTCAACCCGGTGGACCGGCCCAAGGCCGGGTCGTTCGGTTGCCCGGTCCCCAACATGCTGGCGGCGGTGGTCGACCCCGAGTCGCTGCAGGCGGTGCCGCCCGGGCAGACCGGCGAGCTGATCCTCTCCGGCCCGAACGTGATGGCCGGCTACTGGCGCCGCCCGGAGGAGACGGCGCGCGCCTTCGTGGAGCGGGAGGGCCACCGCTGGATGCGCACCGGCGACATCGTGCGCATGGACGAGGAAGGCTACTTCCACTTCTACGACCGCTCCAAGGACCTCATCAAGTACAAGGGCCACTCGGTCTTCGCCAAGGACGTGGAGGACGTCCTCTACTCGCACCCACAGGTGAAGGCGGCGGGCGTCATCGGCGTCCCCGACCCGGCCGTCGGGCAGCGCATCAAGGCCATCGTGGTGCTGCAGTCGGACGCGCGCGGCAAGCTCAGCGAGGAGGAGATCCGCTCCTACTGCGCCGAGCGCCTGGCGGACTACAAGGTCCCGCACCTGGTCGAGTTCCGCGGGGAGCTCCCCAAGACCGACGTCGGGAAGGTCTCGCGCCGCGAGCTCCGCGACGAGGGCGCCGGGGCCTGAGCCGGGCCGCCCCGGAGGATTCGCCAGACCCGCCCCATGACCGCCCCGTTCTTCAGCGTCGAGCACCTCACCAAGAGCTTCGGCGGTCTGGTCGCGGTCAACGACGTCTCCTTCGAGCTGCGGCGCGACCAGATCGTCGGGCTCATCGGGCCCAACGGGGCGGGCAAGACGACCCTGCTGCGCCTCGTCACCAAGATCCTCAAGCCGGACGACGGGCGCATCGTCTTCAACGGAGAGGACATCACCGGACTGCGGCCGTGGGACGTGGTGAACCGGGGCATCGCCGGCACCTTCCAGAACACCCGCCCCTTCCGGAACCTGCCCATCATCGCCAACGTGATGGTGCCGCTGGTGGCGCCGCGCGCGCGCAAGCGCGGCGAGTGGATCAAGAAGGTCGAGGCCAAGGCCATGGACGCCCTCGAGTTCGTGGGCATCTCCGACATGGCGCTCGAGCCCGCCTCGGCGCTCTCGCAGGGCGACCTGAAGCGGCTCGAGGTGGCTCGGGCCATCGCCACCGAGCCGGAGCTGTTGCTCCTCGACGAGCCCCTCGGCGGGCTCAACCCCGCCGAGTCCGACCTGCTGGCCAAGTCGATCCGACGCCTCCACAAGGGCGGGCGCTTCGGGCGCCTGCACTCCGAGGGGCCGGCGGTGCTGATGATCGAGCACAAGCTGAAGGAGCTGATGTCCATCGTGGACCGCGTGATCGTGGTGGACCACGGCGAGGTGATCGCCGACGGGAGCCCCGCCGAGGTGGTGAGGAACCCGAAGGTGATCGAGGCCTACCTGGGGAGCGCCCATGCCGCTCCTTGAGGTGAAGGACCTCGCCGTCCGCTACGACAAGGCGGTGATCCTGAACGGGGTCTCCCTGGCGGTCGACGAGGGGGAGTTCGTCGGGGTGGTGGGGCCGAACGGAGCGGGGAAGTCGACGCTGCTGCGGGCCATCTCCGGCCTGGTCCGCTTCGAGGAGCGGATGAAGCGCGGCACCAAGGGGGACATCGTCCTCGAGGGGGAGGTCCGCTTCGCCGGGGAGCGCATCGATTCCCTGCCGGCCCACGAGATCCGCAGGCGTGGGCTGGTGCACTGCCCCGAGCGCAGGCGGCCCTTCCGCGAGCTGACGGTGATGGAGAACCTCCTCGCCGGGGCCTACCTGTCGCGCAGCGCCGCCGAGACGCAGCAGCGGCTGGAGCGGTGCTTCGCGCTGTTCCCGGCGCTGGCCAAGAGGAAGGAGCAGGTGGCGGGCAAGATGTCGGGCGGGGAGCAGCAGATGCTGGCGACGGCGCGGGCGCTCATGTTCGACGCCAGGCTCATCGCCATCGACGAGCCCTCCCTCGGGCTCGCGCCGCTGGTCCGGCAGGAGCTCTTCGCCGCCATCGCCCGGATCCACGCCGACGGGACCCCGGTGCTGCTGGTCGAGCAGGAGGTGGCCCAGGTGTTCCGGATGGCCAGCCGCAACTACGTCCTGTCGCAGGGTCGCATCGTCGCCGCCGGCACCGCCGCCCAGCTCATGGCGGACGAGACGCTGCGGGCCGGCTACCTGGGCCTCTGACCGACGCGGGCGGCGAGCACCCGCAACGGGGCGCCGCACAGGCGGCACCCCATCCGCCAGACCGCGTTGCGGTGCTTGCAGCGCGGGCACTCGGTCTCGATCTTGTCCCGCACCCACGGGGTGAGGCCGCGCGGCATGAAGAGCAGCACCACCAGCACGATCACCGCGAAGATGAGCAGCCGCAGCTCTCCGAGCCCCTTGAAGCTGCCCAGCCACTCGGTCAGCGGGTAGAGCACGAAGACGGCGGTGACCGGCCCGTAGATGGTCGCCACCCCCCCGAAGATGCCCCAGATCACCACCTGGAAGGAGAGCGCCACCTCCAGCGTCGAGGGCCCGGCGCCGCGCATGAAATGGGCGTAGAGCGCGCCGCTGATCCCCGCCGCGCAGGCCGAGATGGCGAAGGCCGCCAGCTTGTAGCGGGTGGTGTTGATGCCCGAGGCGCGGGCCGCCACCTCGTCGTCGCGGATGGCGTGGAGCACCAGCCCGAACTTGGAGTCGGCGATGGCCCACAGCCCGAAGACCAGCACCAGCATGCCGACGGCCGCCACGTAGTAGTTCCCGGTCCGGGTGCGGGCCAGCGAGCGCAGGCCCGAGATGCCGAGCTCGCCCCCGGAGAAGTCGGGGAAGGCGAACAGCAGGCCGGTGAAGATGAGCGGGAAGGCCAGCGTCGCCAGCGAGAGGTAGGAGCCGCGCAGGCGCAGGCACAGGGTCCCCACCGCCAGCCCGACGGCGGTGGCGACCAGCGCCGCCATCCCGACCCCCAGCCAGGGCGCCAGACCGAGGCGCAGCGAGGCCAGGCCCGAGGTGTAGGCTCCGGCCCCGAAGAAGAGGGCGTGCCCGAAGTTGATCTGCCCGGCGTAGCCGGCGAGCAGGTCCCAGCTGGCCGCCAGGGTGGCGAAGATGCAGGTCATGGCGGCGATGCGCAGCAGGTAGGGGTCGGGATGGACGACCGGCAGGAGCAGGCCGGCCAGCACCCAGACCAGCGCCAGCGTCCTCGAGGGGAGCACCAGCACCTCGTTGCGCAGGTTGGTCCAGGCCCGCCGGGCGAGGTAGCCGGCCGGGTTCCTCACCGCTCCTCCTCGAAGGCCACCCCGAAGAGCCCCTCCGGGCGGACCAGCAGGACCACCACCATGATCGACAGCGCCACCGCGCCCTTGAGGAACGCCCCCTTCGGCAGCGCGAAGACGGTGATGGCCTCGACGTAGCCGATGACCAGCGCGCCGATGAGGCTCCCCTTCAGGCTGCCGAGCCCTCCCAGCACGACGATGGCCAGCACGGTGACGAGCGGCGCCAGCCACATGAACGGGTCCACCACGAACACCGGCGCCACCGCCACGCCGGCGATGGCCGCCAGCGCCACCGAGATCGCCACCGTGGCCATGGCGACGCGGTGCACGTTCATTCCCATCAGGTTGGCCACCTCCAGGTCGTTGGCGGTGGCGCGGATGGCCAGGCCGAGGCGGGTGCGGTAGAGCACGAGCCAGGTGGCGACCAGGACGGCGGCGGCCACCACCAGGATGAGCAGGCGCTGGTAGGGAACGCTCACCCCGGCGACGCTGACCACACCTTCCACCGCCGACGGGATGCCCAGGAAGCTGCCGCCGTATGCCACCAGCATCAGCTCCTGGAAGATGAGCCCCAGCGCGATGGTGGCGATCAGCACCGCCGCCTCGTGCTCTCGCACCGGCTCGATCACCAGCCGGTAGCAGACCACCGACAGCAGGGTCACCGCCGCGACGGCGATGGCGCCGGAGGCCGCCACCCCGAGCCCGGTCCTCGTCAGCAGCGTGTAGAAGCAGTAGGCCGCCAGCATGTAGAAGGCGGTGTGCGCGATGTTGACGATGCGCGCCACCCCGAAGACCAGGGAGAAGCCGATCGCCAGCAGCGCGTAGACCCCGCCGTTGACGAGGCCGGTGACGAGGATGTCCTGGAGCATGGCGGGAGCGGCGGCGCCGGGCGAGGCGCGCACCGCCGGCCACTACATGCCGGGCAGCTTGAAGGGCTTCATGCCCTTCACCTGTCCCGGCCAGAAGGGCACCTTCTGCCCGTCCTGCCACTGGACGGCGATGCCGGTGTCCTTGCCGATGCCCCACACCGGATCGTGGGCCTTGTCGAACTCCAGGATGGCGCCGGTGCCGACGTAGGTCATCTTCTCGATGACCGGCACCAGCTTGTCGGCGTCCCGCGACCCGGCCTTCTCGATCGCCTCCTTGAGCAGCCCGATGGCGTCGTAGGTGCCCGCGTTGTAGGTCGGCGACCTCTTGAAGCGCTCCTTGAAGGCCTTCACGAAGGCGACGGTGGTCGGGGTCATCTCCACCTCGGCGTAGGTGTCGAGCGTCGCCAGGAAGTTGGCCTTCCCGGCGGTGGCCTGCCAGAAGCCGTCCTTCTGGGCCTCCACGTTGATGCCGAAGGCGATGGCCTTCATCTTCCGCTCGCCCATCTGGCGGCCGACCACGATCCCCACCGGGCCGGAGAGGATGGTGAAGACCATGTCCGCGCCGGTCCGGTCGATGGCGGCCAGCTCGGCGGTGACGTCGGTCGAGACCGGGGAGGGCTGCCAGACGCCCACCACCTCCATCTTCATCTTGGGAAGGTTCGCCTGGGCCGCCGCCACCAGCGCCTCGGTCCACATCACCTTCTCCGCCAGGATGGCGACCTTGGGCATCTCCTTCTTGAGGTCCCGGCGGATCTGCGCGGCGATGTCGCCGAGCACGGCGAAGATGGTCCGGCCCAGCCCCGGCGAGTTGAGCGGCGTGATGCGGAACCAGTACTTGTAGCGGGCGTAGTCCTTCTCGACGTTGGCGCCCAGCTTGGCGTCGGCCGCGCCGCAGCCGAGGAAGAGCTTCTTGTTGTCCATCGCCACTTCCTGCATCGCCAGCGTGGCCTCGGAGCGGAAGCCGCCGATCACGTAGTCCGCCTTGTCGCGGGTGATGGCGCGCTCCATGGCGTTGGTGGCGTCGGGCACCGACTGGATCTCGTTGGTGTCGACCCGGAGGAGCTCGATCTTGAGCTTCTTCCCGCCCATCGAGATGCCGCCGGCCTTGTTGATCTCGTCCCGCGCCATCTCGGCGCCGGCCCAGTGGTTCTCTCCCTGCACGAACGCCATCGGGCCGAGGACGGCGATCTTGATCGTCTCCTGCGCCAGCGCCGCGGGCGCGGCCAGGATCGCTGCCACTGCAAGAGCCACCGTTCGCAGCATGGGGCATCCTCCGTCGAAGGGTTGGGAGCCGGTGATGGAGGCACGATGTTGACAGCAATGGGGCTCGGCCGTCGACCCCCCCTGCGGCCGGGGCCGGACCGCGGCGTCCGGCCGCGGGCCCCGTCCGGGGCGCCGGGGCCGCCTCGCGCCTACTCGACGGCCGCGCCCACCTCGTCGGCCGCGGCGCAGATCTCGTCCCAGGTGGCCTGCTCCAGGGGGATCCCCTCGGCCAGGCGCCGGGCGCGCCAGGCGAGCTCGGGCTCCCCCGCCACCAGCACCGGCAGCGAGGGGTCGGCCGGGGGCGAGCCCTTCACGTAGTCGATGGTCCGGGCCACCTCCTCCTCGAGCCCCGCGGCGCCGGGGAGGCGGCCCGGGTCGAGCAGGAAGCTCAGCATGTTGTTGGTGATGCGGTCCTTCTGGTGCGGCACGGAGGCCGCAGTTCCACCACCAGTGAGGACGCCGGCCAGCAGCTCGCACACGAAGGCCAGCCCGTAGCCCTTGTGGAGGCCGAAGGGCAGGATGGCGCCGCGGGGCTCCCGGAACATGGTCGAGGGCTCGGTGGTGGCCTGGCCGCGAGCGTCGATGAGGATCCCCTCCGCCACCTGCTCGCCGCGGTTCATGGCCACCCGCACCTTGCCGAGCGCCACCAGGCTGGTGGCGAAGTCGAGCACCACCGCCGGCTTTCCCTTTGCCGGCGGGACGGCGACGCAGAACGGGTTGGTGGCGAAGCGGGCGTCGCTGCCGCGGAAGGGGGCCACCAGGGGCGCGTGGCCCACCACGTTCACGAAGTGCACCGAGACGAATCCGGCCTCGGCCGCCATCTCGGCGTAGGCCCCGACCCGCCCGACGTGGGCCGCGTTCCGGAGCGCCACCACCGAGAGCCCGGTCGAGCGCGCCCTATCCATCCCGGCCGCGATCGCCTCGCGCGCCACCACCTGCCCCAGGCCGTTCCGGCCGTCGACCGCGAGCACCGCCCCGCCGCGGTCCTCGACCACCGCGTGGGCCCGGGGGTCGAGGCGCCCGGCGCGGATGGAGCGCACGTAGGCCGGCAGCATGCCGATCCCGTGGCTGTCGTGGCCGGCGAGGTTGGCGTCCACCAGGTGGTCGGCCACGGTCCGGGCGTCGGCCTCGGCCGCCCCCGCGGCCACGAGCACCTGCGCCGCGATCCCCCGCAGCCGGTCGTGCGCGACGATCATCATGGGCCCCGACATCCCGTCTCCCTCCCCTCAGGCGCCCGACGCCGAGGCCGGCCGGCGCTCTTCCCCGCCGTTCCACCGGCGCCACAGCTCGGCCCGCTCCAGCTCGGCCGCCGCCGCGGTGGCCGTGCGGACGTGGGCGTAGCCCCGCACGTGCTCCGGCCAGCTCGCCAGCTCCACCGCCAGGTCGAGCCGCGGTCCGTCCAGCTCCTTCAGGAGCGCCTCGACGTCCCGCTCGTACTCGTCGAGGAGCTGCCTCGCCAGCCGCCTCTCGGGGCTGCGCCGGAACGGATCGAGCCAGGTCCCGCGCAGGCGGCGCAGGCCGGCCAGGGCGCGGAAGCCGGCCATCACCCACGGGCCGACCTCGCTCTTCTCCGGCTTCCCGGTGGCCGGGTTCCGCCTGGCGAACGGCCCGCCTCCGAGGTGGAAGCGCAGGCGGTAATCCCCCTCGAAGACCCGGTCCAGCCCGGCCCGGAACTCCGGGGCGGCGAAGAGGCGCCCCACCTCGTACTCGTCCTTGTGCGCGAGCAGCTTGAAGTAGTGGCGCGCCACCGCCCCGGCGAGCCGCTCCCCTCCTCCCACCTCCCGCTCGCGCCCGGCGACGCGTTCCACCAGGGCGCGGTAGCGGGCGGCGTAGCGCTCGTCCTGGTAGTCCTCGAGCATCGCGCTGCGGCGGGCGACCAGCTCGCCGAGTCGCTGCTCCGGCGCCCCCGCGGCGCCGGCCGGTTCCTCCGGGAGCAGCCCCTCGACCGCTGCGGCGTCGTGGGCCAGGCGCCGGCCCCACAGGAAGCATTCGCGGTTGAAGGAGACCGCCACCCCGTTCAGCTCGATGGCGCGATCCAGGGCGGCGCGGGACAGCGGCAGCCAGCCCTTCTGCCAGGCGAAGCCCAGCATCAGCACGTTCACCGCCACCGAGTCGCCCAGGAGCCCGGCGGCGACCCGGGCGGCCGGCACGAACTCCGCCAGGCGCGCGGCGGAGCGGATGCGACCCTGGAGCACGGCGTCGTCGACGCGCCAGTCGGGGTCCCTGGAGAACTGGATGGTGGGGACGACCTCGGTGTTGACCACGGCGCGGGTCCGGCCCGGATCCATCTTCGAGAGCGCCTCGTCGCCGGCGCTGACCACCAGGTCGCAGCCCAGCACCAGGTCGGCCTCGCGGGCGGCGAGCCGCGCCGAGTGCAGCCGCCCCGCGTCGGCGGCGATGCGCACGTGGGACATCACCGCTCCGTACTTCTGCGCCAGCCCGGTGACGTCGAGCACGCTGGCCGCCTTGCCGTCGAGGTGGGCGGCCATCCCCAGGATGGCCCCGACGGTGACCACGCCGGTTCCGCCGATGCCGGTCAACAGCACGCCGCAGGGCTCGGTCCCCAGCGGCGCCGGCTCGGGCTCCGGAACTCCCTCGAATCCCTCTCCCGCCCCGGCGCGGGCGGCCCCGCGCCGGAGCGACCCGCCCAGCACGGTGACGAAGCTCGGGCAGAATCCCTCCAGGCAGGAGTAGTCCTTGTTGCAGCTCGACTGGTTGATGCGGCGCTTGCGCCCGAGCTCCGTCTCGAGCGGCTCGACCGACAGGCAGTTCGACTGGACGCTGCAGTCCCCGCAGCCCTCGCAGACGGCGGGGTGGATGAAGACCCGCCGGGGCGGATCGGGCAGCTTGCCGCGCTTGCGCAGGCGGCGGCGCTCGGCGGCGCACAGCTGGTCGTAGATCAGCACCGACACCCCGCGGAAGGCGTGCAGCTCGCGCTGCACCGCCTCGAGGTCGCGGCGGTGGCGCACCGGGATGCCCGCCGGCAGGTCCTGGCCGGAGTACTTCCCCGGGTCGTCGGTGACGACCACGATCCGGCCCACGCCCTCGGCCAGCAGCTCGGCGGCCATGCGCGGCACGCCCAGCTCGCCGTCGATGGGCTGGCCTCCGGTCATGGAGACGAAGCCGTTCACCAGCAGCTTGTAGGTGATGGGCACCCGGGCCGCGACCGCCTGGCGGATGGCCAGGAAGCCGGAGTGGAAGTAGGTGCCGTCGCCCATGTTGGCGAAGACGTGCGGCTCGTCGGTGAAGGGCGCCTGCCCCACCCACAGGGCCCCCTCGGCCCCCATGTGGGAGAGCGTGACGGTGTTCTCCGGGTCGTTCAGCCGCGCGATGGCGTGGCAGCCGATGCCGCCCAGCGCCCGGGTGCCGGGCAGCACGCGGGTCGAGGTGTTGTGCGGGCAGCCGGAGCAGAAGCTGGGCAGCCGCACCGGTCCGGGCGCCCGGGCGGCGGCGGCCGCCGGCGCCGCCGCGTCGCAATGCAGCCCGAGGAGCCGCGCCAGCACCGCCGCCACCAGCGGCGGCGACAGCTCGCCGTTCATGGGAAGGACCGGCGACCCGCGCGACGGCGACCACTCGTTGGCGCCGTCGAACTTCCCGACCACCCGGGGCCGGCCCGCCAGCGGCGCGTCGAAGAGGATGGTCTTGATCTGGTTCTCGAGGAGCGGCCGCTTCTCCTCCACGACCAGGATGGTCTCGAGCCCCTCGGCGAAGCGGACGACGGCCTCCGGGTCGAGCGGCCACACCATCCCCACCTTGAGGAGGCGGATCCCGGCCGCCGCGGCGCCCGCCTCGTCGAGCCCCAGCTCGGCGAGCGCCTGCCGCACGTCGGCGTACGACTTTCCGGCGGTGGCGATGCCCAGCCTGGGGGCCGGCGCGTCGAGCACCACCCGGTTCAGCTGGTTGGCGCGGGCGTAGGCCAGCGCGGCGTAGAGCTTGTGGTTGAGGAGCCGCTCCTCCTGCGGCAGGGCCAGGTCGTTGCGGCGGATGCCCAGGCCGCCCGGAGCCGAGACGGGGTCCGCGGGAAGAACGCTGGCCGGGTGGTCGGGCGCCACGTAGACGGTGCCGGAGCTCTCCACCACGTCGGTCACCAGCTTGAGCCCGACCCAGCAGCCGCTGTGCCGGCTCATGGCCAGGCCGTGCAGCCCCAGGTCGAGGATCTCTTGGACGCTGGCCGGGTAGAGCACCGGGATGCCGGCCGAGATGAATGCCTGGTCCGACTGGTGGGCGGTGGTCGAGGACTTGGCGGCGTGGTCGTCGCCGGCCAGCGCCAGCACTCCGCCTCGGCGCGAGGTCCCGGCGAAGTTGGCGTGGCGGAGCGCGTCGCCGCTGCGGTCCACGCCCGGTCCCTTCCCGTACCAGAGGGCGAACACCCCGTCGTGGCGCGCTCCCGGGAAGATGCCGACGTATTGCGAGCCCCACGCCGCCGTGGCGGCCAGGTCCTCGTTGACGCCCGGCTGGAAGCGGATGTGGCGCCGCTCCAGCAGCTCGGGGACCTTCCACAGCTCGATGTCGTAGCGCCCCAGCGGGGAGCCGCGGTAGCCGGAGATGAAGCCGGCGGTGTGGAGGCCGGCGGCCTCGTCCCGCGCCCGCTGCTGGAGTGGCAGGCGCACCAGCGCCTGGGTCCCCGACAGGAACACCCAGCCCCGCTCCAGCGTGTATCTCTCGTCGAGCGTTCCCTCGATCCGCGGCGACATGGCAGGCATCGGGTCCATGGCGATCCCTCGGGCGGCGCCGCGCCTAGGCGGCGTCCACCACCTTGCCCGGGTTGAGGATGCCCCGCGGATCGAGCGTCCGCTTGAGCAGGCGCATCAGGGCGATCTCCTCGGGCGTCCGGCTGACGCCGAGGTAGGGCTTCTTCTCGAGGCCGATGCCGTGCTCGGCCGAGACGGCGCCCCGCAGCTCCCGGAGCGGCGCGTAGACCGCCTCCTCGACGGCCCGCCGCGTGTCCGGGTCGCCCGATCCGGGTGCGAAGACCAGGTGCAGGTTGCCGTCCCCCAGATGCCCGAACACGGAGCAGTGCGCGCCGGGCCAGCGCCGGGCCAGGCCCTCGCGCACGGTGCGAACGTACCCCTCCACGGCGGCGATGGGCAGCGAGACGTCGAAGGCCAGGATGGGCGCGAGGCGCCTCAGCTGGCCGACGTCGTCGCGGATGGCCCACAGCGCGTTCCGCTCGCCCTGCGACCGGGCGATCACGGCCTCGCGGAGGAGGCCGGCGGCCTGCGCCTGCTCGAGCGCGGCGACGAATCGGCCGGAGTCCTCCTCCGGGCTGGCGCCGTGCGCCTCCACGAGCACGTAGTAGCGGCGCCCGCGCGGCAGGGGCGAGGGCGACGGCGCCGGCGGGCTCGTGACCAGGTCGAAGTGATCCCGCCACATCACCTCGAAGGCCGAGAGCTGGCCGCCCAGCGCCCGGTCCATGCGCCGGAGCAGCTCGATCAGGCCGGAGAGCTCGTCCGCCGCCAGGAGCGCCACCTCCTGGCTGCCGGGCCGCTCGCGCAGCCGCAGCACCGCCCGCGTCACCACCCCCAGCGTGCCCTCCGAGCCGACGAAGAGCTGCTTCAGGTCGTAGCCGGTGTTGTTCTTCATGAGGCCGCTCATCGAGGCGACCACCGTCCCGTCGGCGAGGACCGCCTCCAGGCCCAGCACCATCTCCCGCATCATGCCGTACCGCACCACCCGGTTGCCCCCGGCGTTGGTGGCGATGGCGCCGCCGATGGTGGCGCTGCCGCGCGCGCCGAGGTCGAGGGGGAACATGAGGCCTCGCTCCTCGACCGCCTCCTGGAAGGCCTGCAGCTTGGCGCCCGCCTGCACGGTGGCCTTGCGCTCCGCCGGGTCGATCTGCTCGACCGCCTGCATGCGCTCGAGGGAGAGGATGATCTCGTGCGGCTTCGCGTCGGCCCCGTGCACCAGGCCGGTGAGGCCGCCCTGGATCACCACCGGCTGCCGCGCCGCCTGGCAGGCGTGGAGCACGGCCGCAACCTCGGCGGTGGTGGCTGGCCGGACGAGCGCCGCCGCCTCGAGGAAATCGGAGCGCAGGATCCCGGCGCTGCGCTCGGCGACGGCCTGCGCTGGGAGCCAGCCGGCCTCGCCGACGATCCCGCGCAGGCGAGCTGCCAGGGCTGGCTGCATGCCTTTGCTCAAGTGAACCGCGAGGATTGTAAGGAACGCGCCGGCCTCTTGTCACGCCGCCGCGGGGGAAGTGCTGCTCCCGCGCCGCGGCGGCACGCCGGTGCGGGGTTCCCGCCCCGGTGCGGGTGCCCTCGCGCCCCGGCCCGAGGTGTTCTACAAGGAGTCCTCCCCCGGACCGGGTCGGCCCATGACGGAGCTGGCGACGGAACCTCGCAGGCTGCTCTCGTTCGACTTCGTCGGCCTGTGCGCCGTGAGCTTCCTCGCCTTCTGCAACGTCACCGTCTTCTACGACCTCTTCGGCTACCTCCAGACGCTGGGGATCCCGACCCACCTGCGCGGGGTGGTGATCGGCGGCTACTCGCTCACCGCCATGGTGCTCTACCTGGTGGCGAGCCCCTTCCTGGGGCCCGCCAACGCGCCGCGGACCATGCTGCTCGGGATCGCCGTGCTGGGCCTCACCGGGCTGGCCTACTTCCTGGTCCACTCCTTCTGGGGCCTGCTGGCGCTCCGCATGCTCAACGGCGCCGGGCAGTTCTGCCTGGGAGCCGGGGCGATGGCGCTCTTCGTGGCGGTGATCCCGCCCGAGAGGAGCGGGCAGGCCTTCGGCATCTACTCGGTGGCCATCCTGGTCGCCTACGCGCTGGTCCCGGCGGCGATGGACGCCCTGGCGCCCCTCGTCCCCACGCCGCCGCACGCCTACGCGGCCGCCACGGTGCTGCTCCTCCCGGCGGCCTGGATCGTCCGGAGGATCCGCGGCCGGCACGCCGAGCTCGCCCGGGTGGCGCCTCCCCGCGGCCACCTGCCGGCCTGGGCCGACCTCCGCGAGAGCCTCACCCGACCGGAGGTGGCGCTGCTCCTCGCGCTCAACATGGCCTACTTCGCCAACTGGAGCAGCCTCTTCTTCCTCTTCAAGGGCTTCGCCCGGGAGCGCGGGATCCCCAACGTCGGGGCCTTCTTCGCGGTGCAGACCGGCCTCATGATCGCGATCCGCCTCCTGGCGGGCCGCCTCTTCGATGCCTTCGACAAGGTCTGGCTCATGGCGGCCTCCTTCGGCGCGATCGCGGTGGGCCACCTGGCCCTCGACCACCTGCCCGGGATCTGGGCGGTGCCGCTCCTGGGAGGGCTCTTCGGCATCGGGCTGGGAGCGGGCTACCCGGCCATCAACGGCCTCATGTTCGAGATCTCCCCGCCGCGCCTCCGCGCGCTCACCGCCAACCTGATGCTGTTCGCGGTCCAGGCCGGGTTCTTCCTCGGCCCGGTGATCGGCGGCGCGCTGCTGGCCCGCGGCGGCTACTCCAGCTACTTCCGGGCCAGCGTCGGCCTGGCCCTCCTGGCCGGAGCGCTCAGCCTGGCGATGGCGCGCCACCGCGCGGGCCGGCGGCAGCCGCCTCCCGGACCAGCCTGACGAGCTGCTTGCCGAGGTTCTCGCCGCGGAGCATCCCGATGAAGGCCCTCGGCGCGCTCTCCAGTCCCTCGGCGACGGTCTCGCGCCACCGGATGCGCCCGGCCGCCACGTGGGCGGCCAGCTCCTGCAGCGCCTGAGGCCACACCTGCGGGTGGTCCGAGACGATGAACCCCTGGACCAGCAGGCGGTCGACGAGGATGGCGCGCACGTTGCGAAGCGCGATGTCCTGACCGTCGTAGCCGGCGATGAGCCCGCACACCGCCACCCGCCCGAACGGGTTCATGCGGGAGAGCGCCGCGTCGAGCACCGCCCCGCCCACGTTCTCGAACAGGACGTCGACGCCCTTCTCCGTCGCCGCCCGCAGGTCCTCCGGAAAGGAGGCCGCCTTGTGGTCGAGGCAGGCGTCGAAGCCCAGCTCGCCGACGACGTGCTCGCACTTCGCCTTGCCGCCGGCGATTCCCACGGCCCGGCACCCCAGGATCCGGGCCAGCTGGCCGACCACGCTGCCGACCGCGCCGGCGGCCGCCGAGACCAGCACCGTCTCCCCGGGCCGGGGCTTGCCGATGCGGGTGAGCCCGTACCAGGCGGTGACGCCGGGCATCCCCACGCAGCCCAGGTGGGCGGAGGCCGGGATGGCGGCGGTGTCGATCTTCCGCAGCATCGACCCGTCGGTGACCTGGTACTCCTGCCAGCCGGCCATCCCCACCACCTTGTCTCCCGGTCGGAAGCGCGGGTTCCTGGACTCGAGCACCTCGGCGACGGTGCCGCCGATCATCACCTCCCCGAGCCGCTGCGCGGCCGCATACGACCTGGCGTCGTCCATCCGGGCGCGCATGTAGGGATCGAGCGAGAGGAAATGCACCCGTGTGAGCAGCTCGCCCTCCTGCAGGGCCGGGACCTCGGCCTCGACCATGCGGAAGTCGGATTCCTTCACAGGGCCCCGGGGACGGCTGGCCAGCACCACCTGCCTGTTGCGCACGCTTGCCTCCTCGCCGCGCCGGGGTCACCCCGGCAGCCGGATGAGCCGAGCTTCCATGCGCCGCCGGCGGGCCACCGGCAGCTCGACCGCCTTGCGGGCCCTGAGGTCCATGGCCACGGCCACCGCGTCGAAGCTGGCGGCGCAGGCGCCCGCCGGCTCCTCGTAGACCAGGTGCACGAAGCGCTGCACCTTCCGCTCGACCGCTCGGATCCCGGAGTGGACGGTGAACGGGCTGCCCGCCCGCAGCGGCGCGTGGTAGGCGATCCGGAGCTCGATCAGCGCTCCCCCCTCGACGCCGTGCGATCGCCGCGCCAGCTCGTCGGGGGTCTGGAAGTGCGTCATGAGGTTCACCACGCTGTCGGCGACGCGGCCGATGTAGCGGAAGAGCTCCAGCTCCCCGTACCCGTCGCATTCCGACGCGGCCACGGTGCCGCGCCCGATCTCGACGAAGCCGAGGCCCGCGACGGCGGCCCGGTCGGGGCGCAGCACGGGCTCCGCCGCCGGGACGCCGCGCGGGGCGCCGTGCGGGGGGATGCCGCAGCGAGGCGCCGCCGCCGAGGGCGCCAGGACCCGGGGCTCCCCGCCGGGCCCCACCAGCGCCAGCTCGGTGACGAGCGTCGCCATCACCTCCTGGGTGAGGCTGTGGCGGACCTCCTCGTAGAGGGTCAGCTGCCGCTCCCGCGCCGCGGCGATGCCGGCGTAGACCGTCAGCGGGGCCGCCACCCGCGCCTCGCGGAGGAAGCGCAGGTGCTGCCCCAGGACGCGCGGCCGGGCGCCCATGGCCTGGAGGGAGGAGGGCGGCCATCCGCTCTCGGCCAGCAGGAAGGGCAGCCCCTCGTGGGCCTTGGCGACGTAGAAGCGCACGTTGAGGTGCTGGTTCTCGTCGCACTCCCAGGCGTCCACGCTTCCGCGGTGGGTGACGAAGGTGGGCCCCTCGGGCTCCCGGGAGCGCGCCGTCACGGCCTGGGCGCTCCCCCCCGGTCCAGCGCCGCCAGGTCCGGGCTCCGGCCGGCCCAGGGCCGGGCCTGCTCGAGCTGGCCCGCCAGGCGGAAGAGCGTCGCCTCGTCGCCGAAGCGGCCGACGAACTGGACCCCCACCGGCAGCCCGCCGTCCGTCCAGTGCAGCGGCACCGACATGGCCGGGTTCCCGGCGCTGTTGAAGGGCGAGGTGAAGGCGATGGTGCCGAGCAGCGCCTGGTGGAAGGCGGCGGCATCCGGGTTGGACATGTGCAGGATCCCGAGCTCGAGGGGCGGCCGGCACATGGTGGGCGTGAGGAGGACGTCGTGGCGGGTGAAGAACCGGCCGACGGCGCGGCCGACGGCGTGCACCACCGCCAGCGCCCGCGCGTATTCCGCCGCCGTCCGCTGGCGACCGTACTCGAAGGTGGCCCA
>Ga0079037_100000444_pt1 | contig 18604 bp, 16 predicted proteins | sample Mud3Dept4metaG_FD_71479 | JGI IMG/M metagenome (GOLD analysis project Ga0079037, IMG submission 71479) | Freshwater wetland microbial communities from Ohio, USA, analyzing the effect of biotic and abiotic controls - Mud 3 Core 4 Depth 4 metaG | ecosystem: Environmental > Aquatic > Freshwater >... | reverse complement strand
AAGAGCTGCGCGATGCTCGGTCGGTCCGCGCAGGCGGACGTGCACTTCGGGCCCGACGGCGACCGTGTGGTGGCCGGGCGGCATGCGGCGCTCGTGTGGCAGGACGGCGTCTGGACGGTGCGTGATCTCGGCAGCGTCAACGGCACCTTCGTGGACGGCAGCCGCGTCCACGGTGAGACCGCGCTGCGCGACGGCAGCGTCATCCAGCTGGGGCGCGACGGTCCACAGGTGCGCTTCTCCGTCATCTGGGAGGCGGGAGCCCCCGAGCCCGTCCGCACGGTGGACGTGGACGCGACGGACGATCCCGACGCATTCCGCCCCGTGCCCCACACACCCGTCATCCTTTCCCGGCCGGATCGCGACCGGCCTCGCGTCGCCCACGCGCCGCGCCATGCCCGCGGTCCTGCCGTGGCGCTGGCGGTGGCCGCGGCGGTGCTGGGCGGCATCACGCTCGCGCGCGCCGGTCCGAGCCACGCGCCCGACGCGATGCGCGCGGCGCTCGTGGCGCACGCCGACAGCGTGTTCGCGGCCCTCGGTGCGATCCCCGGGGCGTCGCCGTCGCTGCAGAGCGCGGTGAGCGAGACCCAGTCGCGCGTGGCGCTGCTGCGAGGCCGGGTGCGCCGCGCGCCCGCCGATCCCGTGGCGCTCACCGCGCTGCGCGACTCACTGGCGCTCCTCTCCGCGCGCGCCCGCCGGCTCACGGGGGCCGGCGAGATCGACGTGGACGTGGTGGCGCGCGCCGGCGACCCCGCCATCGGGCTGGTGGAGATGCGCCTCGCCGACGGCCAGCGGTCAACCGTCGTCGCGTATGCCATGCGCGGCCAGGACGGCCGCGTGCGCTTCGTGTCCAGCGCGGCGACGCTCGCCGATCCCGCAGCGGAGCCGAGCGGCATGCGCCTCTTCTTGAGGGGCGAGGCCGCGGGCATCCCCATGCGCATCGCCGCTCGCCATCCGGCACGGGGTCTCAGTGTGCTCGCGCGCGCGACCGAGGGCGGCGAGGAGGCCGCCGGGCTCCCGGCGGCATTCCCCGCGGCGGGTGAGGCGGTGGTGCTCATGCACGCGCTGCCCGCGGCCGATCGCGCCTCGTTCATCGCGACGCGCACGGCCGTCGCCACCGTCGTGAGCGTGCAGCGCGGCGAGGCGCGCCTCGAGCAGCTGGGGGACGAGGCGGCACCCGGCAGCGCGGTCTTCGACCGGCGCGGCACGCTGGTCGGCATGGTGCTGCCCGAGTCGGCGGGCTTCGGGGTGCGCGCCGTCCCGGTCACCGCGCTGCTCGACCCGTCCGACGAGCGCGCCGGTGGCTGAGGCGCGCCCGCGCGCGCCGTTCGCCTGGATCGCCGCGATCGCCTTCGCGTCGGGGTTCCCGTTCGGGCTCGTCAACGAGGCGCTGCCGGTCTACCTGCGCACCCGCGGCGCGGGCCTCGTCGAGGTGGGCCTCGTCACCGCCGCCAGCTTCCCCTGGACCTTCAAGTTCCTCTGGGCCCCGCTGGTGGACCGCTGGGGCAGCCGGCGCGCGTGGATCGCCGGCTGCCTGCTCGGTCTCGCGGCCCTGATCGGCGTGCTGGGCCTGTTCGACCTCGACGCGCTCGCCGGCCTCTTCTGGCCGCTGCTCGTGGCCACCGTGGCCCTGTCGGCGACGCAGGACGTCGCGATCGACGCCTACACCATCGAGGCCACTCCGCGCGAGCAGCTCGGGGTGGCCAACTCGGTCCGCATCGCCTCCTACCGCATCGCGATGTTCGTCGCGGGCGGTGCGCTGATCTGGCTGGCCGGTCGCGCCGGCTGGACCACCGCGTTCGGCACGGGGGCCGCCGCCTGCGCGCTGCTGGCGGTGGCGGCGCTGGCCCTGCCCAGGGTGGAGCGCGTCGGCAAGCCCACCGAGACGCTCGCCGAGCCGTTGCGCGCGCTGCTGGCGCGCAAGGAGATCTGGCTCATCGTCGCCTTCGCCCTGCTCTTCAAGCTCGACATTGCCGCCCTGGATCCCATGACGCGGCCGTTCTGGGTGGACCGCGGCTTCACCCTCGCCGAGATCGGCGTCGTGCTCACGACGGGGCGCATGCTGGCGACCCTGGCGGGCGCCGTGCTGGGCGGCTGGGTGACGACGAAGTGGGGCATGTTCCGCGCGCTCTGGTCGCTCGGCCTGGTGCAGCTCTTCTCGAGCCTGGCCTACGCGGGCGCCGCCTACGCGACGCCGTCGAAGCCGCTCGTGATCGCCGTGGCGCTGTTCGAGAACTTCGCGGCCGGCCTGGGCACGGCGGCGTTCGTGGCGTTCCTGATGTCGGTGTGCGAGCGGCGCTACGCGGCGACGCAGTACGCGGTGCTCTCCGCGCTCCTGGCGCTCACCCGCTCGGTGGCCGGCGCCATCTCGGGCGACCTCACCGAACGCATGGGCTACGCGCCGTACTTCCTGCTCACGTTCGCCATGGGGATCCCCGCGTTCTTCCTGCTGCCGGCCATCGGACGCGTGCGCGCGCCGGACGACGCGGTGACCGGCTAGATGGGCGCGACCGGCTCCGTGCTGCCCCCGGCGCTGGCGGAGCGCTGGCGCCGCCTCGAGCGTCAGCGCGAGGCCGTGCTCGCGTCACTCGCCGGGCAGGACGACGCGCAGCTGCGCTTCCGTCCCGCGCCCGACGCCTGGTCGTCGCGGGATGTCGTGGAGCACCTGGTGATCGTGGAGGAACTGGTGGGATCGCGCGCGGGCAGCGCCAGCGGTGCCACCGGCTGGCGAGGCAGGATGGCGCTGCAGGTCATGCGAGCGGCCTCGACGCTGCGAGCCCGGGTGCGGGCGCCCCTGCCCGCCCTCCTGCCGACCAGCGACGACCCGCTGCCCCAGCTGGCCGAGCGATGGAGCCAGGCGCGCGCTCGGCTCCACGCCCATCTGGTCACGCTCGATGCAGCCGGCCTCGTGCGGCCGCTGTTGCGTCATCCGGTCGCGGGCCCGCTGTCCGCGCCACAGGGCCTGGACTTCCTGTCGCTGCACATCACGCATCACCGACGCCAGCTGCAACGCATCCGGTCCAGCCGCGCCTTTCCCGGGCGCTGACCGGCGACGGGGGCCCTCAGGCCCGCACGCCGAGCGCGTGCGCGATCCAGCGCGCCACGGCGCCCTGCATGAGCTTCTGCCGATGCCACGCCACCAGCACCGGTGGCCCCGCCGGGATCTCCTCGCCCAGCCGCGGGTGGCCGAACAGCACCACCAGCGCCGCCGACGGCGCATGCTCCGCCAGCAGCGCGCGAGTGGCCGCCCCGAATCCCGAGCGGCCCTTCCATGCTCGCGGTTCCGCGAAGGCCAGCACGACCTTGCTGCCGCCCGTGCCCAGCGGCACGCCGAGCTGCTGCAGGCCCTCGCGCACGGCGGTGCTGGGCGAGGCCGGATAGGGCCCGCCGAGATCGTCGTCGACGTGCACCAGCTCGATCGGCGTGGTGAGCGAGGGCGCGGTGCCGCGCAGGAGCGGCCGTTCGAGCAGCGCCGCCGCGACCTCGTCCACGCTCGGACCGCGGACCGGGGACTCGGGAACGGTCCGCACCAGCTCGAGCGCGCGCTCCACCCGGGCAATGGCCTCGGCGACGCGGGACGGAGCCAGGCGACCCTCGCGCAGCGCCCGCTCGACCTCCTCCGCCACGGCGCGTGGATGCTCGGGGTACAGCAGCACGTCGACGCCCGCCGCGAGCGCCTGCACCGCGGCCTCCGCTTCGGTCCGGCCGCCGAGCGCGCCCTCCATGATCAGGGCATCGGAGACGATGAGGCCGTCGAAGCCGCCGGCCCGCAGCTGCCCGAGGATGGTCGGCGACAGCGTCGCCGGCAGCCCGCTGGGATCGAGCGCCGGATACGCGACGTGCGCCGTCATGCAGCTCGCGACGCCCGCCTCGACCGCCGCGCGGAAAGGCACGAGGTCCTCACGCTCGAGCACGTCCCGCGACGCGTCCACGGACGGCAGCGCGATGTGCGAGTCGATGGTGGTGCGCCCGTGCCCCGGATAGTGCTTCGCGCAGGCCAGCGCCCCGGCTCCCTGGCAGCCACGCACCCACTCGGCGACGCAGCGCGCCACCACGGCCGGCTCGGTGCCGAAGGCGCGCGTCTGGACGATGGGGTTGGCCGCGAGCACGTCGAGATCCGCGACGGGCGCGAACACCCAGTTGAGGCCCACGGCGCGCGCCTCACGCGCGGTGAGGGCGCCGGCCCAGCGCACGATGTCGTCGCGCCCGAGCGCGGCGAGCGCGCGGGGCGGAGGAACCTGCGCCAGGCCGTCGAACTGCTGGCCCGCCCCGCGCTCCAGGTCGGCGGCCAGTAGGAGCGGGATGCGCGAGCGCGCCGCCAGCGAGGTCGTCAGCGCGCGCACCCCGTCGGCGGTGCCGCCGAAGAGGATGAAGCCACCGACGCCCTGTGCGAGCGCGTCGTCGATGCGGGCGGATTCGTGGCCGAAGCCGGTGTCGTCGCGCCACCGGAGCGCCGGGACGATCAGTCGGGAGACGTTCATGGCGGTGTGATGCTGCCGAGCACCCGCGGGCCGGACGCACCGGTCGCCGCGGGCACGTTGCCCGGCTGGCCGTGAAGGGTGAGATAGCCGAGGAGCGCGAAGGCGACCGCCTCCTTGGCGTCGCCGTCGAAGAAGAGTTCGTCGAAGCGGCGGGGCGCCGGCCGGCCGGCCGCCTCGAGCGCGCGCCCGAGCGCGCGCCAGAGCACGGGGTGATGCACGCCGCCGCCGGACACGAGCAGGTCGCCGCCGGCCGGCGTCCACCTCGCCAGCGACGCCGCGATCGAGCGCGCCGTGAGCTCCACCGCCGTCGCCACGCCGTCGGGGCCGGGCACGCGCGCGTGCAGCCGCCGGGCGTAGGCCTCGCCGAAGCGCTCGCGCCCGGTGCTTCGGGGCGGCGGCAGCTCGAAGAACGGATCGGCCAGCAGCTCCCGGACCACGGCCTCGTTCGCGGATCCCCGGGCCGCCAGCACGCCATCGCGATCGAACGGCTGAGACGGGTCCACGAGGCGCGCCACCGCATCCACGACCGCGACGCCCGGCCCGGTGTCGAACGCCACCACGCCGCGCTCGGCGGCCCGGCGCGGCACCCAGGTGAGGTTCGCCATGCCCCCGATGTTGAGCAGCGTGCGCGGGCCCTCCGGATCGGCGAAGAGAAGCACGTCGGCGATCGGCACCAGCGGCGCCCCCTCGCCGCCGGCGGCCACGTCCCGCGCGCGGAAGTTGCTCACGACCGGGCGCCCGAAGCGCTCGGCCAGCACCGAGGGCTCGCCCAGCTGCCAGCTGACCCGCGGCGGCTCGTGCCACACCGTCTGCCCGTGCATCGCGATGAACGCCAGCTCCGACGCGGCCACGCGCGACTCGGCGAGCAGCAGGTCGGTCGTCTCGGCGGCCCACTCGGCGACCTGCACGTGCAGGGCCGCGAGCGCGGACGCGGCGCCGTCGCGCAGGGCCGACAGGATCGCCTCGCGCTCGTCGGGCGCGTACGCGCGGCTCACGAATTCCACGAGCTCGACGTGGGTGGGACCGGCGAACCGCACCAGCGCCGCGTCCATGCCGTCGAGCGAGGTGCCCGACATGAGTCCGATGCCCAGCGTCGGCCGTTCGGTCATGACGTCCTCACGGGCGGGGGGTCGCCAAGGAGCGGGCGCAGGCGTCCCTTCTGCTCGGCGATCAGGTGCTCGGCCTCGACGGAATCGACGTTGCACGCGGCCATCACGAGCGCCGTCTTCACGCTGCCGCCCGCCTTGAGCAGCAGCTCGGCGGCGTCCACCTTGGTGAGGCCCGCGACCTCCATCAGGATCCGGCGGCTGCGGTCCTCCAGCTTCGCGTTCCATGCGCGCACGTCGACCATGAGGTTGCCGTACGTCTTGCCGAGCCGGATCATGGCACCCGTCGTGAGGGTGTTGAGCACCAGCTTCGTGGCGGTGCCGGCCTTCATGCGGGTGGAGCCGGTCACGACCTCCGGGCCCACGAGCACCACGATGCACACCTCGCACGTGTCGCGCAGCAGTTGCGGCGGCTCGGTGCAGGTGACGAACACCGTCTTCGCCCCGACCGTCTGCGCCTGCGCGAGTGCGGCGCCCACGAACGGCGTGGTGCCGCTGGCCGCGATGCCCACCACCACGTCCCTCGGCCCCACACCGTGCTCCTTGATGGCGGCAAGCCCGGCGTTCACGTCGTCCTCCGCCCCCTCCACCGAGCGCACCAGCGCCCGCGCACCGCCGGCGATGATGCCCGTGACCATGTCCGGCGGCGTGCCGAAGGTGGGCGGGCATTCCGCCGCGTCGAGCACGCCGAGCCGCCCGCTGGTGCCCGCCCCGACGTAGCAGAGGCGGCCCCCCTCCCGGAAGGCCGCCTCGATCAGCTCGATGGCGCGTGCGATGTCGGCCCGCGCGGCGGCCACCGCCGCCGGCACCAGGGCGTCCTCGGAGTTGATGAGGTCCACGATCTCCGCCGCCGAGGCACGATCGATGTCGCGCGTGCGCGGGTTGCGGCGTTCGGTGAGCCGTGGATCGAGGAAGTCGTCGGGCATGCACGCGGGGGAAGGAGAAGTGGCGACCGGCTGCTAAATTAGGCCGCGTCGTTCGTTCCGAGCAACCACAGCAGCGCCTCGTCCCGCCAGCCCAAGGATCGGCCGTGTCCCGACACCGCCCGCTGATCGCCCTCGTGTCCGTCCTCGTCGCCGCCTGCCGCGGCGGCACCCCCGCCCCGGCGCCGAGCCCCGCCGCGGCACCCGTGACGGCCCGGGGGGGCGCCCCGGCGGCGGCCGGGGCCGTTCGGGCATTTCCGGAGGGCTGGTCGTACCCCGAGCGTGCCCGGCGCCTCGAGGCGCCTCAGGCGGTGGTGACCGCCGGCAACGTCATCGCGAGCGAGGTGGGTCGCGACGTCCTGCGCCGGGGCGGCAACGCCGTGGACGCCGCCGTCGCCACCGGTCTCGCGATGGCGGTCGTGGATCCCGAGGCCGGCAACATCGGCGGCGGCGGGTTCATGCTGATCCGCCAGGCCTCCGGCGAGGCGTTCCTGCTCGACTATCGCGAGCGCGCGCCCGAGGCCGCCTCGCGCGACATGTTCCTCGGCCCCGATGGCGAGCCCACCGAGAGGAGCCGGCTCGGTCACCTCGCGGCGGGCGTACCCGGCTCCGTGGCGGGGATGCTCGAGGCGCACCGGCGCTTCGGCCGGCTGCCGCTCTCCACCCTGATCGAGCCCGCCATCCGGCTGGCCCGGGACGGCTTCATCCTCGATTCGATGCGCAGCGCGCGCATCCGGGGCGACAGCGTGAAGCTCGCCCAGTTCCCCGCCTCCGCGCGGATCTTCCTGCCGGAGGGGCGCGTCCCCGGGCCCGGCGAGCGGCTGGTGCAGCGCGACCTGGCCCGCACGCTCGCCGCGATCCGGGACCAGGGCCCCGACGGCTTCTACACGGGCTGGGTGGCCGACTCCCTCGTCGCCGAAATGCGCCGCGGCGGAGGACTCATCACGCACGCGGACCTCGCGGCGTACCGGGCTATCTGGCGCGACCCGGTCACGGTGAGCTACCGCGGCCATACCGTGCTTGGCGCGCCCCCGGCAGCGTCGGGAGGCCTCACGCTCGGCCTCATGCTGAACGTGCTGCAGGCCGGCGGCCCCCTGCCGCCCTTCGGCTCGGCGGGCATGCTGCACCTGTATGCGGAGACGATGCGACGAGGCTTCGTCATGCGGAACCGGCACGTGGCGGATCCAGCGTACCACACGGTGCCCATGGCGTGGATGCTCTCGACGACCCTGGGGGACTCGCTCCGTCGCACGATCGATCCCGCGTGGGCCACCCCCACGGCCGCACTGACGACTCCGGGCACCGGCTCCACGACCCACTACTCCGTGGTCGATGCCGAGGGCATGGCGGTCGCCACCACGACGACCATCAACGACCTCTACGGCTGCGGGGTGACGGTCTCGGGGGCGGGCTTCCTGCTCAACGACGAGATGGACGACTTCAACACCGCGCCGAACCGCCCCAACAGCTGGGGCCAGGTGCAGGGCAGCCCGAACAACGTGGAACCCGGAAAGCGGCCACTGTCGAACATGACGCCCACGATGGTGCTCGATCCCGAGGGCCGGCTGATGCTCGTGCTCGGCTCGCGCGGTGGGCCGACGATCATCACCCAGGTGCTGCAGGTCGTGGTCAACGTCATCGACTTCCGGATGGGCCTCGTGGACGCCGTCGGGGCGCCCCGCGTGCATCACCAGGGATTGCCGGACCAGCTGCGCGTCGACCGCGGCGGATTCGCGCCGGCAGTCATCGACAGCGTGCGCTCGCTCGGGCACACGGTCACCGAACAGAACCCCGGCGGCGACATCGAGGCGATCATGCGGACGGCGACAGGGTGGATCGGCGTGAGCGATCCCCGGTCGGGCGGCGGTCCGGCGGGGTACTGAGGGCGTGCCGGGCAGGCCGGAAGGCCCACCCTGCCCTGGCTGCCAGCGCGTGAACGCGCCGGCCGCTTCGTTCGAAGCTCCCTGTGCGCGCGGACTTGCCCGCGGTTCGGGCTCATGAAGAGATTGCCATCGACCATGCGCGAATTGAGCACTCTTCTCCCGTACGTCCGCCGTCACCGGGCCACCTATCTGCTGGGGCTGGGGCTGGTGCTGGTCTCGAACGCGTTCACCACCGCGGGCCCGCGATTCCTCGAGCGGGGCATCGACCAGATCGGCCGTGGTGCGCCGCTCGGCGCGATCGCGTGGAGTGCGGTGGTGCTCGTGGGCGTCGCGATCGTGGGCGGCGTCGCGCGGTTCGGCATGCGCCAGACGCTCAACAGCGGCAGCCGGCGCATCGAGACGGAGATGCGGGACGACCTGTTCGCCCACCTCCTGCGCCATTCCGCCGGCTTCTTCGACCGCCATCCCACCGGCGACCTCATGGCCCGCGCCACGAACGACCTCACGGCCGTCCGCATGGTGGCGGGCCCCGCCCTGATGTACCTCGTGGACACCGCCGTGCGCGCGGCGCTCGTCGTCCCCCAGATGGCGCACATCAGCCTGCCGCTCAGCCTGCTGGCGCTGCTCCCGCTGCTCGGGCTGACGGTCGTGATGGTCGTGCTCGGCGGCGTGGTGCACGAGCGTTCCCGCGCCATCCAGGAGCACTTCGGCACGATGAGCACGTACGTGCAGGAGCACCTGTCCGGCGTGCGGGTGGTGCGGGCCTACCGCCAGGAGCGCGCGGAGGAGCGGCACTTCGGCGGGCTCAACGACGAGTACCTCCGGCGGAACCTCGCCATGGCGAAGGTGCAGGGGGCATTCCATGCGCTGATGCCGCTGCTGGGCGGCCTCGGCGGGGTGATCGTGCTCTATGCCGGCGGCCGGCTCGTGATCTCGGGCGCCATCTCGGCCGGCGCCTTCGTGGCGTTCAGCGTGTACCTGGCCATGCTCGTGTGGCCCATGATCGCGCTGGGCTGGGCCATCAACCTGCTGCAGCGCGGTGCGGCATCCATCCAGCGCATCAACGAGCTGCTCCACGAGGCGCCGACCATCACCTCGCCCGACGCGCCCGCGGCGCTGCCGGCCGCTGCCGGCGCGCGCAGCGTGACGTTCGAGGACGTCTGGTTCCGCTACCCGGCGGTGCGCGATCGCGGCTGGGCACTCGAGGGCGTCACGTTCCACGTGCCGGCCGGGCGTTCGATCGCCATCGTGGGCGCCACCGGAGCCGGGAAGTCCACCGTGGCCGAGCTGCTCGGACGCGCCTTCGATCCCGACCGCGGCCGCATCCTCGTCGACGGCGTGGACATCCGCGCGCTCGACCTGCGCGACCTCCGGCGGGCCGTGGGGATGGTGCCGCAGGAGACCTTCCTCTTCTCCGATACCCTCCGCCACAACGTGCTCCTCGGCGCCCCCGACGACGGCCGCCTCGAGCGGGTCGCGGCGATCGCCCAGCTCGACGCCGCCCTCGCCGACCTGCCCAGCGGCTACGACACCATGCTCGGCGAACGCGGCGTGAACCTGTCGGGCGGACAGAAGCAGCGCGCGGCGATCGCGCGCGCGCTGGCCCAGGACCCCACGGTCTTCGTGCTGGACGATGCGCTGAGCGCGGTGGACGCGCAGACGGAGGCGAAGATCCTCTCGGCGCTGCGCGACGCGCTGGTGGGGCGCACGACGATCGTCATCTCGCACCGGCTGGCCGCGGTGCGGGACGCCGACGAGATCGTGGTGCTGGACGAAGGCACGGTGGTCGAGCGGGGCACGCACGCGCAGCTCATCGCGCGCGACGGGCGCTATGCGGACCTGGTGCGGCGCCAGCGGCTGGAGGCCGAGCTGGAGGCGGTCTAGCTAGATGCGGTTCCTGAGGAACGACGGCGTGAGGGCCTGCAGCCAGCTGGCGAGGCGCGTGAACTCGCCCGTCATCATCAGCACTCCCACCACCACGAGCAGCACGCCGCTGACCCGCATCACCCACGGCAGGTAGCGCCGGAAACCCTGGAACCAGTCGAAGAACTGCTCCACCGCCACGGCGGCGAGCAGGAACGGCACCGCGAGTCCGGCGGAGTAGGCGCCGAGGAGGAGCATGCCCCGCCCCACGTCGGCTTCCACGGTGGCGAGGCTGAGGATCGCGCCGAGGATCGGGCCGATGCAGGGCGTCCAGCCCGCGCCGAAGGCCATGCCGACCAGCACCGAGCCCAGGAAGCCGACCGGCTTGTCCTCGAGGTGCACCCGGCGCTCCATCTGCAGCGCTCCGAACTTGAACACGCCCAGGCAGTACAGCCCGAAGACGGTGATCAGCACTCCGCCGACGCGCGTGAGCCAGACCTGGTTGTACTTGAGCGCCCGGCCGAGTGCCGTGGCGCTGGCACCGAGCAGGACGAAGATGAGCGAGAACCCGACCACGAAGCAGAGCGCGTGCAGCAGCGCCGTGCGCTTGCGGGTCGAGAGCTCGGGGACCGTCATCCCGGTGAGGAATCCCACGTAGCTCGGCACCAGCGGCAGGACGCAGGGCGAGAGGAAGCTCAGGAGCCCCGCCGCGAACGCCACGAGGAGGCCCAGGTTCGGGGTGTCGCTCACGGCGCGATGCCCCCGACGTCCCGCTGGCGGCACTCCCGGCAGAGGCCGTAGACCTCGACGCGGTGCCGCTGGTGCTGGAACTGGAACTCGTCGGCGATGATGGGAAGCATCCGCTCGAGCCGCTCGTTCTGGAACTCGAGCACGGCGCCGCAGCGCACGCAGATGAGGTGCTCGTGGTGCGCCTGCGACGGCATCGGCTCGTAGCGGCGGAAGCCCTCGCCGAAGTCGTGGGCCCGCACGAGGCCGGCCTGCACCAGCACGTCGAGCGTGCGGTAGACCGTGGCCGTGCCGACGCGCATGCCGTGCTCCTTCAGGCGGCGCTGGATGCCCTCGACCGAGAGATGCTCGTCGGAGAGCAGGACGATGCGCGCGACCAGGTCGCGCTGCCGGGTGACCGGCAGGTGGTGGTCGCGCAGGTAGCGGCGGAATCGCTCGACGAGGGCCGCGCCCTCGTCACGCGTGAGGTTGGCCATCCGCCGCCGCCGCGACCCACGCCACGACCTCCACCGGCACCGGGGCGTCGTCCTCGTCGAGGCGGCGGCGCACGTCGAGCAGCATCTGGTCGAGCGTCTCGGCAGGGCCGCTGCCCACCTCCTCGAGGTGCGACTCGAAGGCGCCCCGCTCCTTGCCGCGGATCGTCAGCACGTAGCGCGCGGTGTAGATGCGCCGCCGGTCGCCATCGCGACGGGCGAGGATCGCGGTGCCGAGCTCGCGCTTGCCCACCCTCAGGGGGAGGAACTGCCACAGGCCGTCCACTTCCTCCGCCGGGACCTCGGCGAAGACCGCCTCGGCGAGCCGGCTCCATCCCGAGCGCCAGCCGGAGCGCACCGGGGCCGTCACGCCCTCGCCTCGCGCGCACGCTCGACGTAGATGCGCAGCACGTGCATGAAGTCCTGCGCGTTCGTCACGACGCCGAAGGCCTGGTGCGTGCCGCGGTCCTTGAGCTTGTTGACGACGAACTCCGTCTGGTCCACGCAGATCGTCATCAGCGGCTCCGGGCCACCGCGCCGGGTGTGGAAGGCCGGCAGCATGTTGCCGACGGCGATGGCGTGCAGTGCCGTGGCAACGAAGATGGCGCCGGTGGCCTTGACGGTGTGCTCGCGCATGGCGTCCTGCGCCTCGAGCGTGTCGCTGTGGACCCCGGGGAGCGGGCCGTCGTCGCGAATGGAGCCGGCGAGCACGTAGGGCACGCCGCGCGTGACGATGGTGTGCATGATGCCGCTGGTGAGCACGCCCTGCGCCACCGCGTTCTCGATGGAGCCCGCCGCGCGGATGCGGTTGATCGCGCGCATGTGGAGCCCGTGCCCGCCCTCCGTGGGCACGCCCTTGTTCGACATGCCGAGCGTGGTGCCGTAGATCGCCGCCTCGATGTCGTGCACGGCGACCGCGTTGCCGATCAGCACGGCCTGCACGTAGCCCTCGCGGATGAACCACTCGAAGTCGGTGCGCGCGCGCGAGTGCACCAATGCCGGCCCCGCCACCCAGACGAGGTACCCTCCCGAGCGCCGCTCCTCCTCCACCCGCGCCGCGAGCTCCTCGTAGTTCACCGGCTTCTCGCGGCTCACCTCGGTGGCCATGAAGCGGAACTCGTTCGCGCTGTGCCCCGCTCCGAGGAAGCCCTCGCCGTAGACGACGATGCCGCCCGACCCGTCCTCCGCCTCCCCCATCGCGACGCGGTCGCCCCGCTTGAGGCGGCGCGGCTCGATGGTCTCGAGGCCGCCGTCGGGCCGCTGCACGATCACGCAGTCCATCCGCGGCCGCTCCGGCGCGAGCCACCGGCCGCCGACGTGGACGTAGGTCGGCAGGTTGGAGGTGGAGAAGAAGCCTTCCGGCAGCACGCCATCGGCGGGCAGCGGGGCGAAGGTGGCCTCGGGCGCGCCCGCGAAGGGGGCCCGGGCGAAGTCGGGCGCGAAGAAAGCCGGCTTGCTCATGGTGGCGGGAAGCTAGGAGGGGACCCCGGGCCGTTCAAGGACGCGGGGGAAATGACCCAGCGTGACGGGGCAAATGCCCCATGCGCCCAACCTCCCGGCGGCAGCCGTCGAGCGGTCCCGCCGGCAACCCGTTCCCGCCGAGGTACTTGGGAGCGGGCGCGCCCGCGCGCGAGGACGGCACGTCCCCTGCTCACGCGTGCGCGCGTAAGGACTCACCCCACTTCCCGAGGCTTCATGTCCCACTTCTCGTTCGAGCCGGCCGGCCGCGGCTGGCGCACGGCGCTCGTGCTCGCCCTCCTGTTCCCCGCGCTCGCCAACGCCCAGGAACCTGCGGCGCGCGACACCGCGCGCGCGAGGCGCGACAGCACCACCGTGCAGACGCTGCCGGAGCTGGTCACCACCGTGACGCGGCAGGAGCAGCCGCTCAGCCGCCTGCCACAGGGCGCCGGCGTGGTGGAGCGGCGCGACATCGTGCGCGGCCAGGCGACGCTGGGGCCGGACGAGTTCCTCAACAACATCCCCGGCGTCTACGTCCAGAACCGCTACAACTTCTCGCAGGGCCAGCGCATCGAGATCCGCGGCGCCGGCGCCCGGGCGAACTTCGGCATCCGCGGCATCAAGGTGCTGCTCGACGGCATCCCGCAGACGCTGCCCGACGGGCAGTCGCAGGTCACCAACGTGGAGTGGGGCCTGCTCGAGCGCGCCGACGTGCTGCGCGGCGCGGCCTCGGCGATCTACGGCAACGCCACCGGCGGCGTGGTGGCCTACCAGACGATCGCGGCAGGGCCGGAGGCCTTCAGCCAGAGCGTGCGCCTGCAGGCCGGCTCCTTCGGCAGCTCGAAGTGGCAGGCCATCTCGACGGCGCGGGCCGGCGACTTCAGCGGCGTGCTGTCGGTGTCCCGCTTCCAGTGGGACGGCTTCCGCCAGCAGAGCGCCGCCGACCAGCGGCTGCTCAACTTCGCCACGACCTGGGCGCCGTCGGAGCGCACCCAGCTCGACCTGCGGTTCCTCGCGGCCAACAACCCGCTGCAGCAGAACCCCGGGGCGCTCAACCAGCGCGAGTACGACGTCAACCCCGATTCAGCGCCGGCCAACAACATCCTTCGCGACGCGAACAACGACGTCCAGCAGCAGCAGGGCTCCCTCTCGCTGCGCCAGCGCTGGAACAAGTGGAGCGGCGAGCTGCAGGTGGCCGTGTTCGGCCTGAACCGCGACATCGCGAACCCGCTGGCGACCGGCCCGGCGGGCCCGCCGTCGGTGCGCGGCATCTACAACGAGATCGACCGGCGCTCCGGCGGCGTCCGCGCCTCGTACGCCTTCCGGCCTGGCGCGGACCTGCGGGTCCCGCGCTTCACCGTGGGCTTCGACTACCAGAAGCTGCGCGACGAACGGCTCAACGCACGCTCCGTCTCGGGGGCGCCCACCGACAGCATCCTGCTCCAGCAGACGGAGACGGTCACCGAGGTGGGGCCGTTCGCCCAGCTGCGCTGGACACCGAACGAGCGGCTGGTGGTCGACGCGGGCGGGCGCTACGACTGGGTCACGTTCAACGTCGAGGACGAGTTCTTCGGCGACGGGGTCGACAACAGCGGCGAGCTGCCCCTCAACGCGCTGAACGGGAGCCTGGGCGCCAGCTACTTCGTGCAGGAGGGCTTCATCCCGTACGCCAGCATCTCGACGGCCTTCGAGACGCCCACGACGACCGAACTCGTCAACCAGCCCGGGACCACCGGCGGGTTCAACACGTCGCTGCAGCCGCAGCGCACCCTCGCCTTCGAGCTCGGCGTGCGTGGCCGGCCCGCCTCCTGGTTCGAGTACAGCGTGGACGGATTCATCAGCCGCGTCACCGACGCCATCGTGCAGTACCAGGAGGTGAGCGGCCGCGGCTACTTCACCAATGCGGGCGAGGTCCGCAACGCGGGCCTCGAGCTCAACCTGACGGCCACGCCCGTGCGGCAGGTCCGCGCGTTCGTGTCGTTCCGCTACGCCAACTACGAGTTCACGGACTACAAGCTCGAGCGGGCGGTCGGTGGCGTGCAGGTCGTCGACACGCTGGACGGCAACCGGGTGCCGGGGCCCCCGCGCTACTTCACGCGCATCGGCCTGCGCACGCAACCCATCCCGCGCCTCGTCCTGGACCTCGATCACACGCTGTCGTCGTCGCTCACCGGCGACGACTTCAACCGGACCTGGGTGGACAACTGGGGCGTGGGCGTCACGAACTTCCGCGCCAGCTGGCAGCAGACGTGGAAGGACTTCGCCCTCCTGCCCTACGCGGGGGTGAACAACCTCTGGGACCGCACCTACATCGGCTCGGTGCTGGTGAACGGCGCGCTGGACCGGGTGCTGGAGCCGTCGCCGCGGCGCAACTTCTTCGTGGGGCTCGAGGTGGGATTCCGGACGCGGAACTGACCGAGGGAGGGCCGCCCGAGGCGGTCAGAGCCACTCGCGCATCTGCGCCTCGGTGAGGTTGCCACCGCAGAGGATCGTGCCGACCAGACGCCCCTCGTAGCGCTGCGGCCGTTCCAGCACGGCGGCGACGCCGACGGCCCCCGACGGCTCCACCACCAGTCCGGCATGGCGGTGGATCAGTCGCATCGCCGCCAGGATCGTCGCGTCGTCGAGGAGCACGCCGTCGTCCACGAGTCCCTGCATGTCGGCAAGCGCCTGCGGGATCGGCACCCGCACCCCGATGCCGTCCGCGATCGTGTCGATGGCCGCATGCTGCACCACCCGCTGCTGCCGCAGGGACTCCAGCATCGCGGGGGCACCGGCGGCCTGAACCGCCGTCACGCGGGTGGCCGGGCTCCGATCCTTCATGACGCGCGCCACGCCATTGAGGAGCGCGCCGTTGCCCAGCGGGATCAGCAGGTCCTGCAGCGACTCGCCGCGCTCGAGCAGTTCGAGCGCGATCGTGCCCGCTCCCTCGGCCGTCTCCACGTCCAGGCCATCCTCGACGAACCGCGTTCCGCCCGCCGCCGCGGCGCGGCGCGCCTCGTGCTTCGCCGCATCGAAGTCGGTGCCGTGCAGCACCACCGTCGCGCCGAGGTCGCGCATGCGCGCCAGCTTGAGCGGGTTGGCCGTGGTGGCGGCGTAGACGGTGAGCGGGATGCCCCGCCGGCGGCACGCCCAGGCCATGGCCTGGCCGAAGTTGCCCGCGCTGGCGCAGACGAGGGGAGTCCGGTCGGGCGCCTGGGCCACCAGCCAATCGGCCCCGCGGCCCTTGAAGCAGCGGATGGGGTTGAGCGTCTCCACCTTGAGCAGCAGCCGCACGCCCAGCTCGGCGGAGAGCGGCTCGCACTCGAACTGCGGCGAGTGCAGGAAGACGGGATCGATCGACCCGGCCGCCTGCACCACCCGCGCCGTCGTGATGCGCGGCGTCACCCCGGCCTAGGCCCCGGCGAGCGTCGCCTGCAGCGTGATCGGCACGGAGAGCGCCCGCGAGACGATGCAGTTCTTCTTCGCGTCGTCGGCGTACCGCTGGAAGTCGGCCGCCGAGAGACCGGGCACGACACCCGTGGTAACGAGGTCGATGCGCGTGATGGACAGCCCCTCACCCACCTTGTCCAGGTGCACGGTGGCGCGCGTCTCGATGCTGGTCGGCGGCGTGCCTGCCTGCGTCAGGCCGAGGGAGAGCGCCATGGAGAAGCAGCCGGCATGCGCCGCGCCGATGAGTTCCTCGGGGTTGGTGCCCGGCGCCCCCTCGAACCGCGTGCCGAACGAGTACTTGCCCTCGAAGGCCCCGCTGCCGAGTCGCATCGAGCCCTTGCCGCTCCTGAGGTCGCCTTCCCAGCGTGCGTCGGCGGTCCGGTTCATGAATTGCTCCAAGGAAATGGGTGAGAAGCCGTCGGCCTGGCCTGCCGGAAGATACCCGAGCGCCATCAGCCCGGTTCGTGCGACTCCCGGGACGTCGAGAACAGCAGGCGCAGGTCGTCGGTGACGCGCCGCGGGCGGCCGCTCCGGATGTCGACCGGGCACCAGACGGTCCGCGCCCGGGCGAGCACCCGGCCGTCGCGCCGCCGCACGATCTCGGTGTGCCGCTCGAAGCTGAGGCCTTCCGCGACGCCCACCCAGGTCCGGGCCAGCAGCTCGTCACCGAGCATCGCCGGCCGGGAATAGTCGATCTCGTGCCGCAGGACCACCCAAGCCACAGAGGCCTGTGCCTCCGCCGGCGCGAGGGCCCGCCAGTGCGCCACGGCCGCATCCTGCACCCAGCGCAAGTACACGATGTTGTTCACGTGACCGAGCTCGTCGATGTCCCCGGCCTCGGCGACGAGCGGAAGCTCGTGAACGGAACGGTCGAGGGGAGGCGACGCGCTCATCGGAAGGCCAGCACTTCAATCTCGGCGAGCGATCGCACCGTGTGGTCCGGGCCGGCAGGCAGCCGATCGCGCGGCGCGCCAGCGCGATTGACCCACGCCGTTCGGCATCCCGCGCTCGCCGCGCCGGCCACGTCCCAGCCGTGCATGCTCACGAACAGCGTCCGGTCGGCCGGCACTGCCAGCGCCGCCGTGGCATCGGCGTATACCCGCGGGTCGGGCTTGTAACACTGCACGCGCTCGACCGAAAGCACGGTGTCGAGGAGCGGCGCGAGTCCAGCGCGCGCCAGCGCCACATCCAGCGTCGCCGGGGTGCCGTTCGAGAGCACGGCCGTGCGGATGCCCCGGCGTCGCAGGGCCTCGAGCAGCGGGACGGCCTCCGGGTGGGCCTGCAGCGTGCGGAACGAATCCAGCAGCGCCTGCTCGAGGCGCTGATCGTCGATGCCGAGCGCCTCGAGGGCGTACGCCAGGGCATCGCGCGTGACGGCGTCGAAGTCGGCGTGCCGCCTCATCACGGTGCGCAGCCAGGTGTACTCCAGCTGCTTTGCGCGCCAGAGCGCGAGCAGGCGGTGACCCTCGCCGCCCAGACCCCGCTCGTGTGGGGCGACGGCGCTCGCGAGGTCCAGCAGCGTGCCATAGGCGTCGAAGACGCACGCCTCCACCCGGCCGGTCATCGACGGCATATGATCATTGCCCGGTCCCGGTTCACGGTCGCTTCCATCGGCCTTCAACCCTTCTTGCGGGCGGATGGGTAAGATTAGCCGAGTCCCATGCTCGACGTGCACCGCCCGCGGGAGCCCGCATTGCCAGCTGAGCGTGGATCGGCCAGCCTTCTCGCCGACATTCGGCAGTACCTGCTCGCCCGTCCGCCGCGTGAGACGGCGGTGCGGCTCGCCAATTGGACGCTCCGTCCCTTCTACCAGCAGCGGATCATGCAGCGCCTCGGCGTCAGCGTCGCTGACTACGCGATCCTCAACATCCACCGGATCGGCGTCGAGGCGCCCGCAGTGTCGGTGTGGGAGGTGATCGAGGCGTGGAATGCGGGCTCGGGCTTCTGGCCCGACCGACTGGCCACGTTGGAGCAGCGGACCGATCACCTCGACCAGGTGCGCGTCTCGCCGCTCGGCCTGCACCGCATCGACCTCTTCCGGCTGACGCTCCTCAGGCGGCAGGACGTGCCTCCGCCACAGGGAGTCGACAACGCCCGGTTCCTGCTCTATCGCTGCTCGGGTGGGTATCCCATCGGCATCTTCTTCATCTATGTGCGTTCGCGGATCCCCGACGAGGGCGAGGTGGAGCAGACGCAGGTGTTCCTCGTCGTGGCGTTCAACTTCTACGGCCACGACCGGCT
>Ga0079037_100000443_pt1 | contig 18646 bp, 7 predicted proteins | sample Mud3Dept4metaG_FD_71479 | JGI IMG/M metagenome (GOLD analysis project Ga0079037, IMG submission 71479) | Freshwater wetland microbial communities from Ohio, USA, analyzing the effect of biotic and abiotic controls - Mud 3 Core 4 Depth 4 metaG | ecosystem: Environmental > Aquatic > Freshwater >... | reverse complement strand
GGCGACGCGGCGCTCCGCCCGGTCCACTTCGAGGCGGGGCAGCGCGTCACGGCCGGTCCCGGGGGAGAAGCGGCGGTCCTCGCGGCGCTCGAAGGGGAGACGGCCCTCCTCTCGGACGGGCGGCGCGTCCCCCTGTCCGGAATCTGGCCCGTCGAGCCGCCCAGCGCCCCGCTCGAGCGCCTCGCCGCGCTCGACGTCGAGGGCGTGGCGGCCTTCGTGAACCGGCTCGACGGCCTCCGGCTCGAGGGGACGAGGCAGGCGCACGGCCTCGGGTCGTTCCTCGGCGGGCGGATCCGCCTCTTCCCGCACCAGCTCCACGTCGCCGCGCGCGCGACGGCGGCCGACCCCGTCCGCTGGCTCCTCGCCGACGAGGTGGGGCTCGGCAAGACGATCGAGGCGTGCCTGATCCTCTCCCGCCTCCTCCGGACCGGCCGGGCCGGCCGGACGCTCGTCGTCGCGCCGCGGAGCCTGACGGTCCAGTGGCTCGGCGAGCTCTGGCGGAAGTTTCACCAGACCTTCGTCCTCCTCGACCGGAAGCGGCGGGAGGACGTCGCGAAAGAGCATGGGGCGCGCTTCAACCCCTTCGAGGCGCACCGGCACGTCGTCGTCTCGCTCGAGGAGCTTTCCGGGGAGACGGGGCTGGCGGGACAGGCGAAGCGCGCCGGGTTCGACCTCCTCGTCGTGGACGAGGCGCACCGGCTCGAGCGCCGCGCCGGGACGCCGGGCAGCGACGCGTGGCGGGCCGTCGCGCCGCTCGCGGCCGCGGCGCCCCACGTCCTCCTCCTGACCGCCACGCCGCTCGAGACCGACGTCTCCGGCTTCTTCGCCCTTCTGTCGCTCCTCCGGCCCGACGCCTACCGGTCGGAGGAGGAGTTCGCGTCGTCGCTCGCCGGAGGGCGGCCGCTCCCCCCGGTGACGAGCGCGACGCGCCGGGTCGACCTCGGAGGGCTGCCGCCGAGGGTGCCCGTCCCGGTCGACCTCCCGGAAGCGCCCCCCGGACCGGGCCTCACGGGGGACGAGCGGGCCGACCTCGGGGACCCTCGGGTCGGGTGGCTCGCCGGGACGCCGCTTCCGGGGAAGACGCTCGTCTTCGTCCACGACCTCCCTACGGCCCAGGCGCTGAAGGCCCGCCTCGAGACGCGGCTGAGGAAGCGGGTGGCCCTCTTCCACGAGGAGCTGACGCCGGAGCGGGGGGACCTCGAGGTGGCCGAGTTCCGCCGCGCGGGGGGGCCGGCCTTCCTCGTCTCGACCGAGGCGGGGGGCGAAGGGCGCAACTTCGAGTTCTGCCGGCGGCTCGTCCTCTTCGACCTGCCGACCGACCCCGCCGCGGTCGAGCAGCGGATCGGGCGGCTCGACCGGATCAACCGGGTCGAGCCGGTGGAGATCGTCTACTTCCGCCCCCCTCACGGCTTCGGGCGCGAGCTGGTCTCCCTCTACGAGCGGATCGGGCTCTTCCGCGAGCCGCTCGGCGGGCTCGAGCGCTCCCTCGCCCACGTCGAGGAGGCCGTGAGGAAGGCGGAGCGCTTCTGGAGGGCGGGGGAGCGTCTCCCGGTCGAAGCGCTCGCGGCCGAGGTCCTCGAGGCGACGCGGGCGCGGCAGGAGGCCGTCTACCACCACCTCCACGTCGGCGGCTTCCGCGCCGGCGAGGGGGAGGAGATCCTCGCGCGCGTCCCTGCCGATCTCGACGTGGAGATGGAGCGGTTCGTCCTCGGCGCCGCGCGCCTCTTCGACCTCGAGACGGCGCAGCGGAGCGGGCGGAGGTGCTGGTACCTCGAGCTGGGGGGCGACGCGATCGTGGAGCACCTTCCGGGCGTCCCGTCCGGCTCCCGCTTCCTCGGGACGTTCGATCGCGACGAGGCGGTCCTCCGGGAGGAGATCGACTTCCTTTCGTCCGGCCACCCGCTCGTCGAGGGACTCTTCGCCGAGCTCGCGGACGGCCCCCGGGGGCGGGCTTCGGTCGTGAGGCTCGCCGGGACGGGCGCTTCCGGCGCCGGGGTCCTCTTCGTCTTCCGGTCCGGGCCGGACCTCGACGTCCAGGCGTTCGCCCTCGACGGGACGCCCCGCCCCGACTGGGCCGAGCTTCTCGTCGCCCGGCGGCACGAGCTTTCGCCGGGGGACCCCGGCGACTTTCGGAAGGCGGTCTGGCCGAAGGTCGTCTCCCGCCTCGCCTCGGCGGCCCGCCCCCCGTCGACCGCCTTCCGCCTCGACGCCGTCGCGGCGTTCCGGCTGTCGCGCTGAATCCCGGGAACCAGCCGGCCCCGTCCGGAGTCCTAGACTGCCGGGAGACGCCATGAAGAAAGCCGCCCTTCTCGCCGCCGCCCTCTCGCTGGCCACCCTCGCCGCCCTCGCCCAGAAGAAGGTCACGCCCCCCCCGGCATCGTGGAAGGAGGTCGACCGGCTCGTCTCCGAGCAGAAGCTCGAGGAGGCCTCGAAGGCGGCCGCCGCGATCCGCGCCGGCGCGCGCGCCCGGGGCGATTCCGACGCCGAGACGAAGGCGCTCGTCAGGGAGGTGCAGCTCCGGCAGGCGCTCCACGGCTACGAGACCTCCGTCCGCTTCCTCCGCGAGGAGCCGTGGCCGAAGACGCCCCGCGCGCAGGCGGTCCTGAACCTCTTCTACGCCGACGCCCTCGTCGCCTATTCGTACGCCTACTCGTGGGAGATCGGAAAGAGGGAGAAGGTCGAGACGAAAGGGGCGGTCGACCTCGCGGCGTGGACGCGCGACGAGATCTTCGCCGAGGCCGCCCGGGCCTTCACGGCCGTCTGGAAGGAGCGCGAGGCGCTCGGCGGCGAGAGCGTCGAGACGCTGAAGGAGTTCGTCACGGTCAACGACTACCCGCGGAGCGTCCGCGGGACGGCCCGCGACGCGGTGGCCTATCTCTTCGTCGCCTTCCTCGCCGACACGGGAGGCTGGCGCCCCGACCAGTCGAACGAGCTCTTCGGCCTCGACCTGCCGGCCCTTCTCGCGGGGCGCCCCGAGTCGGCGGGCGGCGTGAAGCTCGACGACCCGGCCGTCCACCCGCTCCTCCGGCTCGGCGCGCTCCTCGACGACCACGAGGCGTGGCACCGGGCCCGCGGGGAGCGCGAGGCCGAACTCGAGGCCCGCCTCGAGCGGGTCCGCCGTCTGCGCGACGCCTTCTCGGGCGCGGCGGACCGCGACGCGATCCGGAAGGACCTGGCCCGCAGGCTCGCCCCCTTCCGCGACGTGCCGTGGTGGGCGATGGGACAGGCGGAGCTGGCCGAGATGGTCCGGGGGACCGACCGGCCGGACGCTCTCGTCCGCGCCCGGGCGCTCGCCCTTGAGGGGGCGAAGGCGTATCCCGGCTCCGTGGGCGGAGCGCGCTGCCGGGCGATCGCCGCCTCGATCGAGGCGCCTGACTTCCAGGTCGCCTCCATGTTGAGCGACGGGCCCTCCCGGCGGTCGATCGAGGTGAAGCACCGGAACCTCCCGGCCCTCCACTTCCGCGCCTACCCCTTCGAACTCGAGCCGCGGCTCTCCTCGGCGAAGGACTACAACCTCCTCCCGTCGTACCGGGATCTGAACGAGATCCTCCGGAGCCGGACGCCGGCTGCCGAATGGAGCGTCGACCTTCCCGCCACGCCCGACTACCGGACGCACCGGACTTTCGTCACGCCGCCGCTCCCGGCGCCGGGCGCGTACGTCGTCGCCGTCTCCGCACGAAAGGACTTCGCGCGGGAACCGAACCGGATCCTCGGCTTCCACCTCTTCGTGACCGGGCTCGTCCTCTCCGTCCGGCCGACGGAGGAAGGAGGAATCGAGGCGCGCGTCGTCGCGGGCGCGGACGGCAAGCCGGTCCTCGGCGCGGCTGTTTCCCTCTGGCGGTACGACTGGCAGAACGGCCACCGGCGCGTTCTCTCCGCCGAGTCGGGTCCGGACGGCCGCGCTCTCTTCGACGCCTCGACGGGAAGGGAGGGGAGCTTCTTCGTCGTGGCGCGGAAGGGGGGCGACGTCGCCCTCGACCCGAGCGCCTCGGGCTTCTGGAAGCCCCCCGCGCCGGCCGAGCGGACCTCGGCCCTGCTCTACACGGACCGGAGCGTCTACCGGCCGCTCCAGAAGATCCTCTGGAAGGCGGTCGCCTACCGCGGGCGCGAGGCGCGCTGGCGCACGCTTCCCGAGTCGGCGCTCACGGTCTCGCTCCACGACGCCAACGGACAGGCGGTCGAGTCGAAGACGGTGAAGACGAACGGCTTCGGGACGGCGGCGGGGGAGTTCTCGATCCCCGCGGGGCGCCTCCTCGGGGCCTGGTCGATCCGGGCGTCGCTCGGAGGCTCGGCGGGAATCCGGGTCGAGGAGTACAAGCGTCCGACCTTCGAGGTGACCCTCGCGGAGCCTCCGCAGGCGCTCCGGCTCAACCGCCCGGCCCGCCTCAGGGGGGAGGCCCGCTACTACTTCGGCCTCCCGGTCGTGAACGGCTCGGTCCGCTGGCGCGTTTCGCGCGAGCCGGTCTGGCCGGACTGGGGCTGGTTCCACTGGGGCGCCCCGAGGGCGTCCGCCCAGACCGTGGCGGCCGGAACGTCCCCTCTCCGCGAGGACGGGTCGTTCGAGCTCGCCTTCACGCCGAAGGCCGACGAGCGCCTCGCCGCGGGAAGCGGGTCCGCGAAAGGCGTGACGTGGCGTTACGCGGTCTCCGCCGACGTGACGGACGAGGGGGGCGAGACCCGCTCCGCCGAGCGGCGCTTCCGTCTCGGCTTCGTCGCGGTCGAGGGGCGATTCGAGGCGGCGGCCGCCTTTTTCCGCGACGGCGAGCCGGCGTCGGCGAAGCTCGTCCGCTCCGACCTCGACGGGACGCCCCGGGCGGGGAAAGGGACGTGGCGGCTCGTGAAGCTCGTCCCCCCCGAAAAGCCGCTCCTCCCGGCCGAGAGGCCGGCCGTGGCGGCGCCGCGCGATCCCGACGCGGAGGACGAGGGGGATTCCCTCGGACCCGGCTCGCGCTTCGCGACACCGGGCGACCGTCTTCGTCCCCGGTGGGAGACCCGTTTCTCCGTGGCCGAGTGGATGCGCGACTGGGCCGAAGGGGCCGAGATCGCGCGCGGCACGGTCCTGCACGACGCGAAAGGAGAGGCGCGGGCCGAGTTCGGAAGGCTCCCCGCCGGGGCCTACCGCCTCGTCTACGAGACGGTGGACGAGTTCGGCGGCCGGTTCACCCGCCCCGACGACTTCCTCGTCGTCTCGCCGAAGGCGCCGCTCGCCTTCCCGGCCCTCCTCCTGGCCGAGGCCTCCTCCGTCCCGGCGGGCGGGACCGCGCGCTTCGCTGTCCAGTCGGGCATCCCGGGACAGACGCTCTACCTCGACGTCGTCCGGGAGGGGAAGCTCTCCGAGCGGCGGATCCTGACCGCCGGAAAGGACCCGGCCCTCGTCGAGATCCCGGTCGGCGAGAGGGACCGTGGGGGGCTGGCCGTGACCCTTTCGGCCGTCCGTGACCACCAGGTCCTCCAGCAGACGGGGAGCGTCTTCGTCCCGTGGGACGACCGGGCGCTGAAGCTCTCGTTCTCGACCTTCCGCGACCGGCTCCGCCCCGGGGCGAAGGAGACGTGGCGCGTGACGGTTAAGGGAACCTCGCCCGATCACCCGCTCACGGAGTCGGCCGAGATCCTCGCCTACATGTACGACCGGAGTCTCGACCTCTTCGCGCCGCATACGCCTCCGTCTCCACTCTCCCTGTATCCGACCCGGACGAATCCCGTGACGAGCCGTTTCACCCCGGGAATGGCGCAGACCTGGTGGGTCGAGTCGAGCGGCTTCGGATACGTCCCGGGCTGGAGCGCTCCGGCTCCCGACCAGCTGAAGTTCGAGGAGGGGTACGGCATCGGAGGCCCCGGGCGGCGCGGCCGCGTGCTCGGGGGCGTCGCGATGAACGTTCCCGCGCCGGCGTCGAAGGCGGCCCTCATGGCCGAGGAGGCGACGGCGCAGGACTCTCTCCAGAGAAAGGAGAAGAGGGAGGCTGAAGCCCCCTCCGCCCCGGCCGAGGCCGTGGCCGCCGTCCCCCTCCGGAGCGACTTTTCCGAGACGGCCTTCTTCCGGCCGCAGCTCCTGACGGGAGCCGACGGCTCGGCGACGATCGAGTTCACGGTCCCCGACTCCGTCACCTCGTGGAACGTCTGGGCCCACGCGGTCACCCGCGACCTCCGCGGCGGGTCGGTGAAGAGCGAGGCGCGCACCGTCAAGGAGCTGATGGTCCGTCCCTACCTGCCCCGCTTCCTCCGCGAGGGAGACGAGGCGGAGCTGAAGGTCGTCGTCAACGACGCCGGGGAGAGCGAGCTGTCGGGACGGGTGGCCCTCGACGTGATCGACCCGGAGACGAACCGGAGCCTCCTCTCCGACTTCGGCCTGGCGGTCGAAGCCGCGTCGCAGCCGTTCCGCGTGAAGCCGGGGGGCGGGACGAACCTCACCTTCCGGCTGAAGGCCCCCGCCGGCGTGAAGACGGTGGCGTTCCGGGTCGTCGCGACCGCGAGCGATCTCTCCGACGGCGAGCTGCGGCCGCTCCCGGTCCTTCCGGGACGGATGCACCTCGTCCAGTCGCGCTTCGTGACGCTGAAGGACCGCTCGAAGAAGACCCTTCGATTCGAGGACCTCGCCGCCCTCGCGACGCGCCCGGACCCGACCCTCGTCCAGGAGCAGATGGTCGTGACGGTCGACTCGCAGCTCTTCTTCACGGTCCTGAAGGCGCTTCCGTACCTCGTCAACTTCCCCTACGAGTGCACCGAACAGACGCTCAACCGGTTCCTCTCGACCGGGATCGTCTCCTCGCTCTACCGGGACTACCCGGCCATCGCGAAGATGGCGGCGGAATTCTCGAAGCGCGGCACGCCGCTCGAGTCCTGGGATGCGGCCGACCCGAACCGGAAGATGGCGCTCGAGGAGATGCCGTGGCTCGCCGAGGCGAAGGGGGGAAAGGACGCGGGGCACGGCCTGACGAACGTCCTCGACCCGCGGATCGCGAAGGCAGACCGCGACGCGGCGCTCGCGAAGCTCCGGAAGGCTCAGACCTCCGCCGGCGGCTTTCCCTGGTGGCCGGGAGGCCCCCCTTCTCCCTACATGACGCTCTACCTCCTCCACGGCTTCGCGCGGGCGACCGAGTTCGGCGTCGAGGTGCCGAAGGACGTCGTCCAGCGGGCGTGGGGCTACGCGGCCGGGCACTACCGCTCCGAGTGGAAGCGGTGCATGGCGAAGAACGGCTGCTGGGAGTGGATCACCTTCCTGAACTACGTCGCCTCGTCGTTCCCCGACGACTCGTGGAGCCAGGGCGCGCTGACCGCCGCCGAGCGGAGAGAGATGCTCGACTTCTCCTTCCGCCACTGGCGGGAGCACGCCCCGTACCTGAAGGGGTACCTCTCGCTGACGCTCGCGCGGGCCGGCCGCGCCGCCGACGCGCGGCTCGTCTGGGACTCGGTCATGGACTCGGCGAAGACGAACGAGGAGCAGGGGACCTTCTGGGCCCCCGAGGAGCGGTCCTGGCTCTGGTACAACGACACGATCGAGACGCACGCCTTCGCGCTCCGGACGCTGATGGAGCTTCAGCCTTCGGACGCGCGGACCGACGGCCTCGTCCAGTGGCTCCTCCTGAACAAGAAGCTGAACCAGTGGAAGTCGACCCGCGCGACCGCCGAGGTGCTCTACTCGCTCGTCCACTACCTGAAGAGGACCGGCGCCCTCGGCATTCCCGAGGACGCGACGGTGGCCGTCGGAAACCGGAAGGTCACCTTCACCTTCGAGCCGGACCGGTACACGGGGGAGAAGAACCGGATCGTCATTCCCGGCCCGCAGGTCGACCCGGAGACGACCTCGTCCGTCGTCGTCTCGAAGGAGGGGAAGGGGTTCGCCTTCGCCTCGGCCGCGTGGCACTTCTCGACGGAGACGCTCCCGGCGGAGGGGCGCGGCGACTTCTTCTCGGTCTCGCGCCGCTACTTCCGGAGGGAGAACGCCGGGAAGGAGTGGGTCCTCCGGCCCCTCGCCGACGGCGCCCTCCTCCGCCCCGGCGACGAGTTGGAGGTGCAGCTCGACCTGAAAGCGAAGCACGAGGCGGAGTACGTCCACCTCCGCGACCCGCGCGGCGCCGGGTTCGAGCCGGTGTCGACGGCCTCGAGGTGGAAGTGGGACCTCGGCCTGCCGTACTACGAGGAGGTCCGCGACAGCGCGACCAACTTCTTCTTCGAGCGCCTCCCGGCCGGGACGTACACCTTCCGGTACCGCGTCCGCGCGGCGATGGGGGGAACCTTCAGGGTCGGCCCCGCCACGCTCCAGGCGATGTACGCCCCGGAGTTCAACGCCTACTCGGCCGGAGCGCTCCTCTCGGTGGCGGGGAACCAGCCCTAGTCACGGCGCGAGGGCGTGCCCGGGGAGCGGGCCGTCGTCGACCGACCAGAAGATCGCGTTGAAGAGGAACGGGAAGGTGGCGTGCGTCTGGGCCCGGAACTGCGGGCGGAAGCCGAGGAGGACGAGCTTTCCCTTCCCGAAGGTGGCGGCGACGGCGGCCGAACGGCGCATCAGCTTGTCCGCTCCGGCGATCCACCCCGAGAGGAGGATGTCCCGCTCGTCCTCCGGATAGGAGGCGAGATCCCACCTCTGGACCTCCGGCCCGGGCGGGACGGTCTGGAAGGCGGTCGCGCCGTCGACGAAGACGGGGATCTCCTTCGGGAGGCCGCGGGTGACGGGGTGGTCGCCGTTCCGCCTTACGCGGAGGAGCGAGCCGGGGCACTGGAACTCCTCGCGCTTCGCCCGCCCCAGGACGTTCCGGACGGGGATGTTGAACTCGGAGAGGACCCAGTCGGACGAGTCGGCCAGGGCGACGATCGTCCCGCCGGCCTCCACGAACTCCTTCAACGCCTTCGCTCCTTCCTTCTCGAGCCCCCCCTGGTACTCGGAGGGAAGCTCGGCGAAGTAGCGCATGTCGCCTTCCTCCCGCCTCGGCTTCCCGGTCGTCATCGACTCGGCGGAGAGGTCGGGGAGGACGACGACGTCGAGCGAATCGCGCAGCTTCCCGGCGCGGATCGTCTTGTTGTCGAGGCTCTTCGGGGCGAAGCCGTAGCGCTCGAGGACCCAGCGCGTCCACCCCTCGTCCATCGAGGAGGTCCACGGCTTGTAGAGGCCGACCCGCGGGGCGCGGAGCGGAGCGAGGTCCGCGGAGCCCCCGGATGGATCCTTCGCGATCGCCGAGAGCGGAACCCCCGCCTCCGCCGCCACGTCGGCCGCGGCCTTCGCGGCCGCCTCGTCGAGGAAGAAAGTCCCCGCCGGGAAGCTCCTCCCTTCGAGCGTGAGCGGCCGTGCCGCGACGAAGACGCTGCCCTTGGCGCGGAGGGCGGCGTTGACGACACGCGCCCCCTCGGCCGTCCCGGGAGCGAGGGCGGCGGGCCCCGCGGGCGGGCGGACGGTCCGGACCGGGTCGAAGGGGGCGAGGTCCTGCGGAAGCGCCGTCCGCCTCACCTCGACTCCCATCATCATCGGAAGGGTCCAGGCCGCCGTGTCGTACGGGCGGACGATCTCCTTCCCGGACGTCAGCCGCACCTCGGGATAGCGCTGCGGCTCGAACATCTCGGCCACGAACCGGCCGTAGGGTTGCGCGAGGGGGATGTAGACGTCGCCGTTCGGTGCCTGCCTCACCTCGACCGCGTGTTCGGCCATCAGCTGGGCGAGGCGGCGGGCCTCGGCGGGATCGCGCTGGGCCGCCGGGATGACGTAGGCGTCCGTGGGGGCCGCGGCCGCGATCGCGTCCTTCGCGCGCGCCGCCATGTTCCGGAGAAGGTCCTCGCGCCGGTCGGCGCAGGTCTCGAGGATGGCGTCGGAGACGATCCGCTCGTAATCGATGATGTCGCGCAGGCGCCACCAGCCCCCCGGCCAGGGGTTCGGGAAGCTGATCTGCGGCCTGTAGTCGATCAGCCCCTTCCGCCCGCCGGCGAGCTCGCCCGGCTCGATCCAGACCGGCGTCCCCATCCGCGTCGAGGCGACCTCGGTCAGGAGGCCGGAGATGTTCTTCCACCACGCCGTGTTCTTCGTCCCCCCGGGCCAGTAGGCGTCGAAGGAATACCCGTAGATGGCCCCCGTCTTCCGCTCCTGCTCGAGGCGGAGGGCCATGTTCGAGCCGATCAGGTTCACCTCGCGCCAGACGAGCGGGTGGATGTCGGGGTCGACCGGCTCGGCGTACGGGGGCATGAAGATCCGCGGCCCCGTCGCCCCCATCTGGTGCTCGTCGAGCCAGACCTGCGGGTGCCAGTCCCAATAAACGGCCTTCGTGAGGGCCTTCGTCTCTTTCTGCGTCAGCATGTACCAGTCGCGGTTGTCGTCGTGGCCGACGTAGGGGTGGTAGAGCCACGGCATCCGCCCCCCCTCGTACTTCGTCCCGAGGTTCTTCCGGTACCACTCGGTCTCCATGATCTGGCCGTCGGGGTTCACGGAGGGGACGAGGAGGAGGACGACGTTCGAGAGGCGCCTCCCGGTCTCCTCATCGGTCGCCGTCGCGAGGGCGTGGACCCACTCGAGCGCCATCTGCGTGGCGCCGATCTCGGTCGAGTGGATGTTGCAGGTGACGAGGAGAACGGTCTTCCCCTCCTTCGCCAGGGCGGCCACCTGAGCGTCGTCGAGCCCCCGCGGGTCGGCGAGCTTCTTCGCGATCTCGCGGATCCGGGGGAGGTTCTTCATGTTCGCCTCGGAGGAGACGACCGCCATGACGAGCTCCTCGCCGAGGGTCGTCTTCCCGAGCACCTCGACCTTCACGCGGGGCGAGGCGGCCGCGACGGCCCGGAAGTACGACACGATCTGGCGGTAGTCGGCCAGGGTCCGGTCCGCGCCGACCTTCATCCCGAGGAACGCGTCGGGCGTGGGGACCGAGGCGGCGAAGAGAGGAGCCGCGAGGGCCGCGGCGAGCGCGAGGACGCCCGCGATCCCGAGGGAACGTCTCATCGGATGACCTCCGTTTCGGCCGAAGTCTAGCGGTCCCGGCGCCATCCGGCTGCGCTACGCTCTCCCCGGAGGCCGCCATGAAAGCCGTCTTCTTCGAGCACCACGGAAAGAGCGACATCCTCAGGTACGGTGACCGTCCCGACCCGGCGGCGGGCCCGGGCGAGGTCGTCGTCCGGCTGCAGGCCGCCGCCATGAACCGCCTCGACCTCTTCGTCCTCCACGGCATTCCCGGCGTCCCCCCCTCGCTCCCGCACGTCCCGGGAGCCGACGGCTACGGGCGGGTCGAGTCGGTGGGGGAGGGGGTCGCCGACCTCTCGCCCGGCGAGCACGTCGTCCTTCAGCCCGGCCTCGGTTGCCGCCAGTGCGAGTTCTGCCTGGCCGGCGAGCTCCCGCTCTGCGTCGACTACGGGATCCTCGGCGAGCACCTCCCGGGGACCTTCGCCGAGCGGGTCGTCGTCCCGCGGCGGAACGTCTTCCTCGCCCCGCCGAACCTCCTCCCGGAGAAGGCCGCGGCTTTTCCCCTCGCGGCGCTGACGGCGTGGCGGATGCTCGTCACGCGCGCGCAGCTCCGTGCCGGCGAAACGGTCCTCATCCACGGGATCGGCGGAGGGGTCTCCACCTTCGCCCTCCAGATCGCCCGACTCTCCGGGGCCTCACTCGTCATCGTCACCTCCTCGTCGGAGGAGAAGCGAAGGAAGGCAGAATCCCTGGGCGCCGACGTCGTCCTCGACTACACGCAGGTCGACGTCGGGAAGAAGGTCCGGGAGATCACGAAGAAGCGGGGAGTCGACGTCGTCGTCGACTCGGTCGGCGCCGCCACCTGGCGGGCCTCCCTGACCGCGGCCGCGAAGAAAGGGCGGATCGTCACCTGCGGCGCGACGACGGGGCCGAACCCGGAGGAGGAGATCCGCCTCATCTTCTGGAAGCAGCTCTCCATTCTCGGCTCGACGATGGGGACCGACGCCGAGTTCGCCGCCATGCTCCGGGACGTCGCCGCCGGCCGCCTCGACCCGGTCGTGGACGAGGTCTTCCCCCTCGCCGAGGCCAGACGCGGATTCGACCGGCTCGAGAGCGGGGAAGGGTTCGGCAAGATCGTCTTCCGAATCCCCTGAGGCCGAGATGCCCCGATCCATTCGCGAGATCGATTTCTCTCCGATCCCCGGAAGGAACTACTGGAACGTGGACCGCGAGTGGCGCGAGGAGTTCATCTACTTCCTCCTCGTCGACCGCTTCCACGACGGCCGGCCGCGCCGGCCGGCGTCGGGGCCGGGGCGCCTCCGCGGCGGCGGCACGCCGGAGCAGCTGCGCCGGTTCGCCGGCGGCACGCTCAAGGGGATCACGCGGAACCTCGGCTACGTCGCGGACCTCGGCTGCACGGCCCTCTGGCTGAGCCCCGTCTTCGAGAACGAGGGCGCTCCGGACCCGTCGGGAAGCGCCTACCACGGCTACGCGATCCGGGACTACCTGAACGTCGACCCGCGCTTCGGCACGAAGGCCGACCTCGTCGAGCTCGTGGACGAGGCGCACCGGCGGGGCCTCCGGGTCTTCCTCGACGCGGTCGCCAACCACTCGGGGGACGTCTTCTTCTACGACCAGGAGCCGCGCTACTTCTCCGACGACGCCCGGCGGTACGACCTCGGAGGGTGGCGGAGCCCCGACTACCCCGTCCCCGTCGAGCTGCGCAATCCCGACTTCTACCACCGACGGGGGCAGATCCGCGCCTGGGGCTGGGATGCGCTCCCGGAGACGCAATGGGGCGACTTCTTCTCGCTCAAGGGCTTCTACAACGAGGAGGATCCGGCGGGCCTCGCCATGCAGCAGGTCCTCATCGACGCCCACCGCTACTGGATCCGCGAGGCCGACATCGACGGCTACCGCATGGACGCCGTCAAGCACATGGGCGAGCTGGCGGTCGCCCGCTTCTGCCAGGCGATGCGCGAGTACGCCTACGCGCTGGGGAAGCGCGACTTCCTTCTCTTCGGCGAGCTCGTCGCGGGGGACGCGGCCATCAACCGGTACGCGGGCCCCAACACCTCCGGCCAGAAGGGGGACCGGACGATCTTCTACGGCCTCAGCTCCGTCCTCGACTTCCCGCTCTACTGGGTCCTTCCCGGCGTGATCCGCGGGACCGACCCGCCGATGAACCTGATCAACCGTTACGACGCCCTGCGCGAAAGGGCCCTCTCCCGGGGCGAGCTGGGCCGCTATCTCGTCACCTTCCTCGACAACCACGACCAGATCGGCCAGAACTGGAAGCGCCGCTTCGCCTCGGGACTGACGGACGCGCAGGTCGTGGCGGCCGTCGGCTACCTCCTCTGCGCCCTCGGCACCCCCTGCCTCTACTATGGCACCGAGCAGGGTTTCTCGGGAGAGGGCCCGTCCGACGAGTACATCCGCGAGGCGATGTTCGACCTCGACGACCCGGACCGCGACCTGCTCGACCGGGAGGGGACGATCTACCGGGGCATCGCCGCCATCGCGGCGGTCAACCGCGAGCGCCCCGCCCTCCGGTTCGGGCGGATGTACTTCCGGGAGACCTCCCGGGACGGAGCCCCGTTCGCGCTGCCGACCTCGCAGCCGTGCACGCTCGCCTTCTCCCGGATCCTCGCCGACGAGGAGATCCTCGTGGCCTACAACACCTCGACGACGGAGGCACGGCGGGAGTCCGTCATCGTCGACGCGGGACTGAACGCCCCCGGAGAGACGCTCCGCTTCCTCTACGGCGCTCCGGGCGGCGTCCCGGTCCGGGCCTCGGCCGACGGCGCGCGCTTCGTCGACCTCGACCTCGCCCCCGCCCAATTCGTCATTCTGGGGCGGTAGGCTCTCGCCCCGGCCATCCGCCGCGCTCGTCCGGTCGGCGCGCTCCCTGGGGCCCCGGGCTCGCCGGGCGCGAGTAGACGACCCTGCCGTCGAAGATGGTCGTCGTCACGACGGCGTCGAGCAGCTTCGCCGGAGGGAGGGCGAAGAGGTCGTGCGACAGGATGACGAGGTCCGCGAGCCTCCCCGGCGCGAGCGTGCCTTTCCGGTCCTCGTCGAACGACGCCCACGCCGCGCCGCTCGTGTAGGCCTCGAGGACGCGCGCGAGCGGGAGCTTCTGACCGGGGTTCCACCCGCCCGGCGGCCGTCCGTCCGGCGTCGTCCGGTTGACGGCCATGTTGACGCCCATGCGGGGATCGAGCGTGACCACGGGCCAGTCGCTCCCGAAGGCGAGGCGGCCGCCGCTCGCGGCGATGCTCCCCCACACCCACCCGCGCGACGCTCGCGCGGGGCCGACGTTTCGGCTCCAGACGTCCATCTGGCTCGGGTTGGGGTTCGCGTGGAACGGCTCCATCGAGGCGATCACGCCGAGACGGCCGAACCGCGGAATGTCGGCCGGGTCCGTCGTCTCGATGTGCTCGACGCGGTGCCGTCGTCCCCGTGCCGGAGCGGGATTGCGGGAGGCCGCGCGCTCGAACGCGTCGAGAGCCATCCGGATCCCCCGGTCGCCGATCGCGTGGATCATCACCTGCCACCCCCGCCGGTCGAAGAGCGCGACGACCCGGTCGAGCGCCCGGGCCGTCATCAGCGGAGTGCCGCGGGTCGGTGCGTTGGCGTACGGGGCGAGCATGGCCGCGGTGTGCGCCTCGACGACTCCGTCGATGAAGAGCTTCACCGCGCCCGTCTTGAAGAGGGGGTCGTCCGGGTACTTCTTCCAGAGGGCGTCGAACCGGTCCGCCGTCCTCCCGTCGGCCTCGCCGCCGGTCTCGAGCGCGGAGTAGACGCGCACCTTCAGCTCGCCGCGGCGCCGGAGCTCGTCGTACAGCTCGAACTCCTCGGCGTCGCCATGGGCGTTCTGCACGCTCGTGACGCCGAAGCGATGCGCCTCCCGCACGGCCGCGCGGAGCGCGGCGAGGCGATCCTCGCGCGTCGGCTGGGGCACGACGTCGTTGACGAGCGCCTTGGCCGCCTCCTTCAGGACGCCCGTCGGCTCGCCGGTCTTCGGGTCCCGCACGATCGTGCCGTTCTTCGGGTCCCGCGTGTGCCGCGTGATGCCGGCCGCCGCGAGGGCCTTCGAGTTCACCCAGAGGGTGTGGCCGTCGTAGGCGACCATGTGGGCGGGACGATCCGGGACGAGCCGGTCGAGGATCTCCCGGGTGGGCAGGCCCCCTTCGAACGGCTCGTAGAACCAGCCGCGCCCGAGGACCCAGGGCCGGTCCGGGTGCGCCGCGGCGAACGCCGAGATCCGCGCTTCGATCTCCGGGAGGGTGGTCGCGTCGAGCAGGTTCGCCTTGTCGAGAGCCAGCCCGCCGCTGACGAAATGGAGATGGGCGTCATTGAAGCCCGGCAGGACCGTCCCGCCGCGGGCGTCGACGGTGATCGTCGACGGGCCCCGAAGGCTCTCGATCTCCCCGGTCGTGCCGACGCGCCGGATCGTGTTGCCCCGGATCGCGACCGCTTCGGCCGCGGTGCCGCGTCCGTCCGCGGCGAAGACCCGGCCGTTGAGGACGACGAGGTCCGCGGGCCCGGCCGGGTCGTCGCCCTGCGCTCCCGCGATGATTCCGACGGTGAGCGTCGCGACGGCGATCGCGAAGACGCGAAGCGACGAGGGGCCCGATCTCATCTTCCGATCCTAGAGGGCCGTGGAAGGTTCCTCACGCGGGGATCCAGAGAGTAAAGATCGCGCCGGTGGGTTCGTTGGGGGCGACGTCGAGGCGGCCGCGGTGGGCGCGGACGACCTTCTGGACGACGGTGAGGCCGAGGCCGGTGCCGGGGACGCTCTCCGAGCCCGAGAAGCGGAGGTACGGGGTGGCCATCCGCGACTTCTCCGCCGCGGGGAAGCCCGGCCCCTGGTCGGCGACGGAGAGACGGAAGAAGCGCTGGCCATTCTCGGCCACGATCTCCCCCCTCGCCGTGACGACGCCGTTCGGCGGGCTGAACTTGACGGCGTTCCCCATGAGGTTCGCCGCGGCGCGGCGGAGCATGGCGACGTCCATCCGGACCGCCGGAAGGTCGGCGGGGATGTCGGCCTCGAAGGTGACGCGGCGCGCCTGCGCGAGCCACCGCACCTCCTCGAGCGTCAGGGCCAGCGCCTCGGCGGGCGAAGCGGGGCGCTTCTCGGTCTCCGGCGCATCCTCGCCCCGATAGACGAGGAGGGCGTCCTCGATCAGCCCCTGGAGGCCGCGGGCCGAGGCGAGCGAGCCGTCGAGCAGCTTCGCGAGCCGCTTGTCGCCCCCCTGCCGCTCCTTGTCGCGCGTCAGCTCGAGGGCGGCCGAAAGGGCCGAGAGGGGGCTCTTCATGTCGTGGACGAGCATCGCGGTCAGCCGCTCGCGGTCGCGGTCGGCCAGCTCGCGGCGACGCTGCTCCTGGGCGAGCGCCCCGAGCTGCTTCTGGAGGTTCCCGTAGAGGTGCGCCGCGCGGATGGCGAGGGCGAGCTGGTCGGTCACGCGCTCGAAGAAGTCGAGCTCCTCGGGGGCGAAGGGGCGCGGCTCCTCCCACGACAGGCCGAGGACGCCCAGCGCCACCCCCTCGCGGTGGATCGGAATCCCGACGAAGCTCCGGGCGCCGAGCTGCTCGAGACTGACGAACTCGGCGGAGTCCGAAGGCAGCTCGGACCGGTCGGAGACGAAATAGGTGGCGCGGGCTTCGAGGATGTGCCGGAACGCGCCGCTCTCGGGGAGCGGGAGCTCGTAGTAGTCGGGGGTCGGGGCCGACGGATCGGGGCGCCAATGGAGGAAGACGCGGCAGACCTGCTCGACCTCGTCGAGGAACCAGATCTCGACGGAGTGGGCGGCGAGGCGGGTGCCGAGGAGTGAGACGGCGGCCCCGAGCACCTGGTCGAGGTCGAGGGAGTCGCGGGCGGCCGTCGCGATGGAGGCGAGGATCTCGTTGTGCTTCGCCTCGGCCCGAAGCCGCTCGCGGAAGGCGTTCTCCTCGCGCTGCGAGCGGCGCCGGTGGAGATAGAGGAGCCGCTCGAGGCGGACGGCGAGGAGAGGCGCGTCCTCTCCCTCGCGGACGACCTCGAACGACTCGACCGGGATCCGCCGGACGAGCGCCTCGCCCAGCTCCGTCCGCGGCGGGGCGACGACGAGGCAGGGGGGGACCTTCGGCATCCGGTAGAGGAGTGGCGTCTGCGTCGGCTCGGCGGGCCTCAGGAACGCCTCGGGGCGGACGACCCAGACCGTCGGCCAGATGCCCGCTGCCTTCGGGTCCTCGAGGATGCTCTCGTCGAGCCGCTCCACGAGGAGTCCCGACGCCGCGAGCGTCCGGGCCACCCACGCTACCGTGCCGGGGTCGCCGGCCAGCCGGACCTTTCTCAGGCGGCTGAACCGCGGCGGGCGCGGCGGGATGTCGAGGGGAGCCGGCACCTGCTCATTCTAGGAGGAGAGGGCGCGTGCGATCATCGAGCCGTGCCGCTTCTCCTCCTCGTGGCCGGTCTCGCGGCGGCCGCCGGGCCGCCGGGCACGCTCGTGAGGTACGAGGTCGTCGAGGCGACGCGGGCGACGACCCCCGCCGGTCCGAGGGAGACGGCTCTTGCCGGGACGGTGTCAGCGGCCTTCGGGAAGGCCCGCTGGGACCTCTCGGCCTCGCGCCTTCCGGGCGTCGCCGCCCGGTCCGCTCTCGCGGACGCGGGGGCGCTCGTTCTCCTCGACCCGGAGTCGAAGTCCGCCGCCTACGTGACGCGGGAAGAGTTCGCCGGGCTCTTTCAGGCGCCGGCGGGCCCCGAGGGTATGGCGGCCGCCGACCTCCGGGACCTTCGCGCCACCGTCGCTCGCGAAGGGTCTGGTACCCCCTTCGAAGGGATGGCGACGATCCGCTGGGCCGTCTCCTGCTCGTTCACCCTCGTCTCCGCCCTTCCGGGGCGCGTCGTCCGCGTGAAGCACGAGCTTTCCGGGACGATCGACGCGGTCGACGAGCTGGCCTTCGCGCGGACGCCGTTCGACGATCTTCTCCGCCTCTTTCGCGTCCGCGGCGCGGCGCGCGAGGCCCTCGCCGCCGGGCTTTCGAGTGTGACGGGGCTTCCGGTCCGCGTCCGGCTCGACGCGGCATCGGAGGCGACGGGCGAGGCGGTCGGCGCCGGGGACGCGCCCGCGCTCCAGCCTCTGAAGAGCAGCACGACGACAACCCGGACCCTCTCGGCCCTCGTCCGCCGCCCCGCGGCCGATGCGGACGCGCCCCTCTTCACCGTCCCGGACTCCTACCGGTCCATTCCCCTCGAACGCCTGAGAACCGGAGGCTCGCCCCTGCCGTGACCGTCGACCTCGCCCCCCTGATCCCCTACTTCTCCGACCTCCGCGCCGGGCGGCCGCTCGCCGTCCTGACCGGCGCCGGCGTCTCGGCCGAGAGCGGCCTTCCGACCTTCCGCGGCCCGGGGGGGATCTGGGAGGGGGAGCGCGCCGAGGAGCTGGCGACCCCCGGCGCCTTCGCCCGCGACCCGGTGAAGGTCTGGCGCTTTTACGAGTGGCGGCGCGAGAAGGTCCGCGAGGCCCGGCCGAACGAGGGACACGTCGCTCTCGCGCGCCTCGAGGAGGTCCTGCCGCGGATGACCCTCGTGACGCAGAACGTCGACGGCCTTCACAAGGCTGCGGGAAGCCGGCGGCCGGTCGAGCTTCACGGGAACATCATGCGGGACCGCTGCAGCGGGTGCTCCACGGTGACGCCGGCGGCATCCGGGCCGTTCGCGTCCCTTCCCCCCCGCTGTCCGCTCTGCGTCGCCCTCCTCCGCCCCGACGTCGTCTGGTTCGGAGAGATGCTCCC
>Ga0079037_100000442_pt1 | contig 18646 bp, 18 predicted proteins | sample Mud3Dept4metaG_FD_71479 | JGI IMG/M metagenome (GOLD analysis project Ga0079037, IMG submission 71479) | Freshwater wetland microbial communities from Ohio, USA, analyzing the effect of biotic and abiotic controls - Mud 3 Core 4 Depth 4 metaG | ecosystem: Environmental > Aquatic > Freshwater >... | reverse complement strand
AGCGTCACCGGTCCTACGTCCGTGGAAGGCTGGAGAAAATCGGCGCCGCCGAGGTCGAGGTCCACCTGGATCACCAGCGCTCCGCCGGTGCTGGTCAAGGGGGGACAGGCCCCCCCCGGACAGATGCTGGCCTTGGTCACCGCCACCGACTGGTCCTCCACCTTCACGTAGCAGCCCGCCGCCAGGGCGGCCGAGGCGAGGAGGAGCGCTGCCTTGGTCTCTGGTCTCATGGTCGGCCTCTCAGAAGATGTAGACGAGGAAACCGAGGCTGAAGGCCGGGACGAGCCCGGTGACGTTGCCGTTGGCCAGCGCGACCCGGATGGCCGGGTCGTTGAGATTCTCCTGGACGACGCCGGTGAGGTCGGCGCCGTTCGCCGTCACCCACGCGTAGGAGAGGCCGCCGCGCAGGTAGAAGATGAAGCGCTGCGGGGACCCGATCTCGAGCCCGATCTGGCCGCTCAGGAAGGTGTAGGGGAGGTCCCGGAGCAGATTCGCCTCGGCGCCCGACGTCGAGGTGAACTGGGCCCAGTCGTCGGTGAAGTAGTAGCCGGCGTCGATGCTCAGGGTCGGGGTCACCACCCACTGACCGGGGAGCAGGGTGATGCCGCCGCGGATGCCCCAGCCGCCGAGGTTGTATGCCACGCCGACGTTGGCGCGCAGCCACCACCAGGGGCGGACGAGCACGGTGAGGCCGATGCCGCCCGGAGCGCCGACGTCGAGGCCGAGCCCGAAATGGGTTCCCGGGGAGAAGGGGCCCGAATGCTCCTCTGCGCCCGGCTCCTTCTCGGGCGCGGCAGCGGCGGTGGTCGCCGCCGGTGGCGCCGGCGGCGGCCCGGCGGGCTCGGCCGCTCCCGCCAGCATGGGTACGAGTGCCAGGACCAGCAGGCGCATGCGGCCTCCCCGGCGCGCGGACGAGGATGGCGCGTGCGCGAGCCTGGTCTCGATCCGTACCGGATCGATCGCGGGCGGTCCATTTTGCAGCCGGAAACCGCGACCGGTCAGCGCATGGCCAACGGCCCGGCGTCCAGCTTGCGGCGCAGCGGCCCGACCTTCTCCTCGAAGTCGCCGCGCCAGGCGGGCGGGACCGGCTCGCCGCGCGGAACCTTGAGGCCGAGCGGATTCACGTAGGATCCGCCGCGCTTCACCGCGTAGTGGAGGTGGGGGCCGGTGGCGACGCCGGTCTGGCCCACCTGGCCGATCACCTGCTTCTGCGACACCCGCGCACCCGCGGCCACCGCCACCCGGGACAGGTGGCAGTACACCGTCTCCAGGCCGCTGCGGTGCCGCACCGTCACCGACTTCCCGCATCCGCCGTTCCAGCCGGCCTGGGAGACGGTGCCGTCGCCCACCGACCAGACCGGGGTGCCCTCCGGGGCGCCGTAGTCCACCCCCTGGTGCGCCCGACGGAACTGGAGGATGGGGTGCAGGCGGCTGCCGTAGCGCGAGGTGACCTGGGCGTACTTGAGCGGCGAGCGGAGGAAGCCGCGGCGCGCGCTGTTGCCGTCGTCGTCGAAGTAGCCGACCCGGCCCTCCGGGTCGGTGTAGCGGAAGAGCCGCTTCCTGCCGGCCACCGCTCCCTCGTACTCGGCGGCCAGGATCTCCCCGTGGCGCAGCAGCCGGTCGTCGGCGTAGACCTTCTCCACCAGCAGCTTGACGGTGTCGCCGGCGCGAACGTCCTGGTAGAAGTCCACGTCCCAGGCGAGCACCTCGGCGGCCTCGACCGCCAGGACCGGGTCCTCCCCGGCCCGCTCCAGGGTCTCGTAGAGGGAGCCCGCCAGCGTGACCGCCACGCGCGCCACCTCGGTGCGCAGGTCGACCCGGCGCTTCTCGGCGCGCAGCGCCCCGCCCTGGCCGGGCTGCACGATCCACTCTTCGGCCGGCCCCTGGCGGTAGCTGAAGCGGTGCAGGGCCCGATCGGAGGCGCGCCGCTCGAGCCGCAACTGGTCCCCGGAGCGGACGCGCTGGAACGGGAAGGAGGGCCCCAGCGCGGCCACCACCGCCTGGACGTCGGGGCCCGAGAGCCCGAGCGCGAGGAGGCCCTGCGCCAGCGTCGGGCTGCTCCCCACGCGGCTCGACACCACCTCGTAGATCACCGGCGGCGCCGGGGGCGCCTGCGGGGGCGCTGGCCTGGGGGCCGCCGGGCGCCGTGCCAGGGCCCGTGCCTGGGCCAGGAGCACCGGGTCCAGCTGGAGGTCGCTCCAGGCGCCGAGGGCGCCCAGCCCGCCCACCCCGGTGAGCGCCGCGAAGGCGGCGAGGCCGAGGAGGAACGGCCACCGGCGGCGCGACAGATCGTCGGCGGGGGAGGGAACCATGAAGGGGCGGGACTCTAGCAGCCGAAATCGAAAAATCCAAGCTCGCGCTAGGGTTCCGCCCGCCTCTCGGAGTGCTCCTTGCCGTCATACCTCATCAGGGTTCCTCGGCCCTCGACCCGGGTGGCCAGGTTGACCGGCCGACGCCACAGCGACTGGAGATTCGCCAGGGTGGCGCGGGCCCAGTCGAGGCGCAGGTCCACCCCCTCGTGCCGGTGGAGGAGCAGCAGCTCCCCCCGGTTCTCGAAGTTCCCGTCCTCGACCGCGATGGCGGGCTGGCCGAAGTTGGTCAGCATCTGGAGCAGCTTCTCCTTGACCTTACGGAATTCCCGATCCACCACCTCCCACCGCTGGGCCTTCTCGTTGAATCCGAAGGTGAAGAGGCGCTGCTCCCTGCAGAACTCGGGGGTGAGGAACTCGTCGATGAAGGTGACGTCGTTGTGGTGCCGCCGCACCTCGAAGATCTTGTCGCGCCCCGCTCCGAGCTTCCGATCCCAGTGGCGGCGGGCTTCGAAGGAGTCGCACTCGTCGTACTCCTTCCCGAACCGCCCCTTGTTCCACCGGTCCTCGACGTCGCGCCACAGCTCCACCCCGAGCTTGTAGGGGTTGAGCTGGCCCGGGGAGGTGGCCAGGGTCCCCGAGTGGTGGTCGGCGTAGTCCACCACCTCCTCGGGGCGCAGGGCCCGCTCGGTCATGATCCGGGAGTGCCAGTAGGTGGCCCAGCCCTCGTTCATGATCTTGGTCTGCCCCTGCGGGGCGAAGTAATAGGCCTCCTCCCGGACGATGGCCAGCACGTCGTGCTCCCAGCGCTCGAGCGGGGCGTGCTCCAGCAGGAACAGCAGCACGTCCTGCTCCGGTCGCTCCGGGACCTTCTTGGCGCGGGCCGCGTCCTCGTCGAGTCGCCGCTGCTGCTCCTGGAGGAACTCGGGCGGGTTGATGTAGTCCTTCATGTACTCCCGCTCGGCGCGGAATCCCCGAGCCACCGGCGGAGCGTCGTCGTCGGCGCCCGCGGCGGGCCGGCGCCTCACGTAGGGCGCCTGATAGTCGACGAGGTTCTCGAGCGACAGGCAGCGGTCGACGAGGTCCTCGACCTTCTCCACCCCGAGCCGGTCCTGGTGGCGGCGGACCCGGGTGGCGTGGTTGGCCATCTGGTCCATCATCTTCCGGTTGGTGTGCCGGAACATGAAGTTGTTCTTGAAGAAGTCGGCGTGACCGAAGACGTGGGCCATCACCAGCTTCTGGTCCACCTCCATGTTCGACTCGAGCAGGTAGGCGTAGGTGGGGTCGTTGTTGACCACCATCTCGTAGATCTTGGAGAGGCCGTACTCGTAGCCCTTGGCCAGGCGCTCGTACTCCATCCCGAAGCGCCAGTGGGGGTAGCGGTTGGGAAAGCCGCCGTACGCCGCCACCATGTTGATCTCGTCGAAGCCCAGCACCTCGAAGACCACCTCGTAGAAGTCGAGGCCGTAGCCGCGCGCATGGCCCTCCACCTGCCGGCGGATGTCGTGGAGGTGGGCGGGGAGGGCGGTGTGCCGGTGGGGCATGGCGTCACCGGCCCTTGCCGAGGAAGGCCTTGATGGAGCCGTAGATCGCCTCCTTGTTGGCGATCTCGGAGAGGGCCACGTTCTCCGCGTCGCCGAACTGCTCGCGCAGGTCCTTGACGAACTGGCCGGATCCGTAGGGACTGTCGACCTGCCCGTAGCAGAAGAGGTTCACCGCCGGCAGCAGCCGGTCGCGGAGCAGATCGACGCAGAGCCGGGTGTCGTCGGCGCTCCAGTTGTCGCCGTCGGAGAAGTGGAAGGGGTAGACGTTCCACTGGGCCCCGGCGTAGTCGGTCTCGACGATCTCCTGGCAGAGCTTGTAAGCGGAGGAGATCATGGTCCCGCCCGACTCGCGGGTGTGGAAGAAGGTCTCGCGATCCACCTCGCGCGCCACCGCGTCGTGGACCAGGTAGCGCGACTCCAGCCCGGGGTAGTGGCGCCGCAGCCAGGTGTCGATCCAGAAGGACTCGGTGCGGACGATCTCCTTCTGCTCGTCGCCCATCGAGCCGGAGACATCCATCATGTAGACCACCACCGCGTTGGTCTCCGGCCGGGGGACCTCCTTCCAGGTCCGGTAGCGCCGGTCCTCGCGTACCGGGACGATCACCGGCCGGGCCCGGTCGTAGGTCCCCGCCGCCAGCTGGCGGCGCAGCGCCTGCTTGTAGGTGCGCTTGAAGTGGCGCAGCGACTCGGGTCCCGAGGGCGAGACACCGGTGTACTTGATGCGGGTGGTGACGACCCGCTCGCGACCGCGCGGCTGGATCCGCGGCAGCTCCAGCTCCTCGCCCATCAGGTCCGCCAGCTCGTCGAGGGAGACGTCCACCTCGAGCAGGTGCTGGCCCTCGGCCTGGCCGGCCCGGCCCCCGCCCTCGTCTCCCTGGGACTGCGAGAGCGGGTCGCCCGGGCTCCCGTCGCCCTGGCCGACCCCCCCCTGCTGCCTCTCCCCGAAGCGAAAGCGGGGGACCTCGATGGTCGGGACCGGGATGCTGACCAGGTCCTTGCCCTGCCTGCCGATGAGCTCGCCCTGCTGGACGTACTGCTTCAGATTCTGCTTGATGCGCCCGCGCACGATGGCGCGGAACCGGGCGTGGTCTTGCTTGATCTTCAGCGACATGGACCCCCCGGCCGCGCCGGGCCATCACTCCTTGGCGTCCCCGCGGGCGAAGATCGACGCCACGAAGTTGAGCACGTCGGTGGAGCAGATCTCGCAGTAGGCGTGGTTCTTGATGAGCCGCTGCCGCACCACGTCGATCTTCTCCTGGGTCTCCCGATCCACCACGCTCGCCACCAGGTTCTTGAGCTTGATGGAGTCCTTCTGGTCCTCGAAGAGCTTCAGCTCCAGCGCCTTGTGGAGCCGCTCGTTGGTCCGGTAGTTGAAGGTCCTTCCGTCGACGGCCAGAGCCCCGATGTAATTCATGATCTCGCGGCGGAAGTCGTCCTTGCGGCTCTCGGCGATCTCGATCTTCTCCTCGATGGCCCGCATCAGGCGCTCGTCGGGCTCCTCGTACTGCCCGGTGTACTTGTTCTTCACCTTCTCCTTCTGGGTGTAGGCCTTGATGTTGTCGATGTAGTTGGCGCAGAGCTTGGTGATGGCGTCCTCGTCGGCGCTGATGGCTCGCTGGACCTCGTTCTTCACCACGTCCTCGTACTCCCGCTTCACGTCGGTGAGCAGGTCGCGGTACTTCTTGCGCTGGTCCTCGGAGGAGATGAGCGAGTGCTGGCGCAGTCCGGCCTCGAGCTCGTTCAGGACCATGAAGGGGTTGACGCAGCCCTCGCCCTTGTCCGACACCAGCGCGTTCGAGATCTTGTCCTGCACGTAGCGGGGGCTGATCCCCTCCATGCCCTCGCGGTCGGCCGCCTTGCGGAGTTCCTTGATGTTGTCCTCGGTGAAGTGGGGCAGGGTCTTTCCGTTGTAGAGCTTGAGCTTCTGCATCAGGGTGAGGTTGTGCTTCTTCGGTTCCTCGAGCCGGGTCAGCACCGCCCACATGGCCGCCATCTCCAGGGTGTGCGGGGCGATGTGCTTGCCGCGGATCTTGTGCGCGTTGTAGTCCCGCTCGTAGATCTTCACCTCCTCCGACAGGCGGCTGATGTAGGGGATGTCGATCTTGACGGTGCGGTCCCGCAGGGCCTCCATGAACTCGTTGTTCTGCAGCTTTCGGTACTCGGGCTCGTTGGTGTGGCCGACGATCACCTCGTCGATGTCGGTCTGCGGGAACTTCTTCGGCTTGATCTTGTGCTCCTGGGTGGCTCCCAGCAGGTCGTAGAGGAAGGCCACGTCGAGCTTGAGGATCTCCACGAACTCGATGATGCCGCGGTTGGCGATGTTGAACTCGCCGTCGAAGTTGAAGGCGCGCGGGTCCGAGTCCGAGCCGTACTCGGCGATCTTGCGGTAGTTGATGTCGCCGGTGAGCTCGGTCGAGTCCTGGTTCTTCTCGTCCTTGGGCTGGAAGGTGCCGATGCCGATGCGGTCCTTCTCGGAGAGGATGAGGCGCTTCACCCGCACGTGCCCGACCACCCGGGACCAGTCGCCCCGGTAGTCGGTCATGAGCTCCCGGAAGACGAAGCGGCAGGCCGGGCACAGGTCGCCCGTGTCCGGGATGGCGTAGCCGGTCTCCGGCGGGGAGAGCTCGCCGTAGACCCGGGCGCGCCAATCCTGCGGGAGGAGGTGCAGCGGCTCCTCGTTCATGGGGCAGGGCATCACCTCGCGGCGCTTGTGGCCGTCGAGCCCGACCCGCTCGACGTCCCAGGAGAAGGTGTAGAGGGCTCCCTCCGGGGTCTTGGAGTAGGCCTCCAGCCCCTTCTTGAGCAGCCGGGCGATGGTGGACTTGGAGGAGCCCACCGGACCGTGGAGCAGGATGACGCGCTTCTCGGTGCCGTAGCCCTGGGCGGCGCTCTTGAAGACGTTCACCAGCTTCATGAGCGGGATGTCGAGCCCGTAGATGGCGTCCTTGCCCCCGAAGTCCGGGTCGGTGAAGAAGTCGTACCGGACGAGCTTCTTCTTGTTGTCCAGGTACTCGGTCTTCCCGTGCGAGAGGATCATGTCGTAGGCGCGCTGGAAGGCGGTCCGAGTCACCTTGGGGTTGCGGCGGACCACCTCGAGGTACTCCTCGAAGCTGCCCTCCCAGTGCTGGTCGGCGTAGTTCCGCACGTCCTGCATCGCCGCGATTCGGGAGATCCACCCGCCCTGGCTCACGTCCCGGGTCTCTCGCATGTCCGCTCCTTCCGGCCTCGAAGGACGGCATCCCCCGACGCGGGGGCGAAGCCGCCACCCGATCCCCCATAACCCCCGGTCCGGGGGGCCGCCACGAATGCCTCGGGAACGCTCGGGTAAAGCCCCGTTTGCGGCTACCGGGAGCCTGCCGGGTTCGGCTTCTCCCCGCGGGCGGCGGCACGCCGCTGGCGGAAGAACTCCACCTGCCACTTGCGCACGGCCGCCTCGTGGCAGGCCAGGTCCGGGCAGAAGACGTGGCTCCCGTCGTTGCGGGAGACGAAGTAGAGGTCACTGCACTCGGAAGGGTGGAGTGCCGCCGCCAGCGCGGCCGCCCCGGGGCTGGCGATGGGGCCAGGGGGCAGGCCCGCGACGGTGTAGGTGTTGTACGGGTGCGGCGCCAGCAGGTCGGCGCGGGTGATGTTGCTGGACCAGCGCCCGCCGTTTCGCAGCATGGTCGCGTACATCACCGTCGGGTCGGTCTGGAGACGCATCCCGCGGCGCAGCCGGTTGTGGAACACGCAGGAGATCCGGGGGCGCTCGTCGGCGCGGCCGGTCTCCTTCTCGATGATGGAGGCCAGGGTCACCGCCTCGGCCTCGTCGAGCTGCACCCCGTCGAGGCGACCGGCGTCGGCCCTGCGGTAGGCCTCCCGGTAGCGCGCCGCCATGGCGGACAGGACGGTACGGGCCTTGGGGTTGCGCGGGAAGCTGTAGGTCTCGGGGAAGAGGAACCCCTCCAGGCTGGCGAGAGGGGCGGGGACGCCGAGCTCCCTCGCGAACTTCTCGTCCCGCATGAGGGGAAGGAGCTCCTGCGCCTTCCCGAGCCCGCTGCGCTCGATCACCGCGGCGATCTCCTCGAGGCGCAGCCCCTCGGGGATGGTGAACTGGTACACCCGGACCTCGCCGCGGTAGATGCGCTCCAGCACGTCGTCGGGGCGGAGCGCTCCCTGGAAGACGTACTCGCCGGCCTGCATGCGGCGCGGATCGCGGCGCAGGAAGCGCACGTAGCGCCAGGCCAGCGCCTCGTCCGAGACGACGCCCGCCCGGGCCAGGAGCCGGACCACCGCGTGGGCGCTCGCGCCAGGCGGAACCTCGACCACCTTGGCCTCGGGAGCCCCGTACGGCGTGTCGCGGAAGTCGAGGAGCTGCCAATAGAGGAAGCCGAGCACGCCGCCGCCGGCGCCCAGCAGCAGCAGGGCCAGCAGCGCCAGGCGGAGCGCCTTCACGCCTTCCTCCGGTCGAGCCATCCCTGCAGGATCACCGCCGCCGCCTCCGCGTCCACCTTATCGCGCTGGGCCCGGGCGGAAAAGCCGAGCTCCCGCAGCCGCGACTCGGCCTCGAAGGTGGAGAGTCGCTCGTCGAAGAGCTCGACCGGGATTCCCAGGGCGACCTCCAGCCTGGCCGCGAAGGCCCGCGCCATCCGCGCCGAGGGGCCCTCGCTGCCGTCCATGTTGAGCGGAAGGCCCAGCACCGCCCGTTCCACCTCGTACTCCGCCGCCACCGCGCCGAGGGCCGCCAGGTCCTCCGCCTCGCCGCGGCGCCGCAGTGTCCGGAGGGGCCGGGCGGTCCGCAGCACCTCGTCGGCCAGGGCGAGACCGATGGTGGCGCGGCCGAGGTCCAGGCCCAGGTATCGCATCCACGGAATCTAGGCGTCGGCCGGCGACGCGGTCAAACCGACCAGCGCGCGGACCGCGGGGCGGAGGCGCGGACCGGTGCGGGGGCCGAAAGCGCCGGCGATTCGCGGCCGCGGCGGTGGCATGGCGTTCGCTCACGCGCCTCCCATGCCCACGACCAGCCCAGTCGCAAATTCCTCCGCGCCGTCGCGGCCGGCCGAGGAGGCGCCGGCGCTCCCGCCCGGGGGCAAGGCCCGAAAGGCCTCGGCGTCCCTCGCCGCCGGCGCGGCGCGGCTGCCGCTCCCCCTTCCGGCGGGCGTGGCCGGCAAGAGCGCCCCCACGCTGATGCGGGCGCCGTCGCGGCCGGCGGTCCTGCTCCCCCGCCTCCCGCCGGCGATGCTTCGCGGCTACGCCGCGGCTGCGACCCAGGCCGCCGCGAAGGCGGCCGCCAAGACCGGCGCCTCGACCAAGAAGTCCGAGCCCGGCACCTCGACCCGCGGCGAATGGGGGTTCCTCAACGACTCCAAGCTCAGCATCGAGGACAAGCTCTTCCTCTTCATGAAGCTGGTCCAGAAGAAGAACGACCAGGAGCTGAACGACAAGATGCGCGAGTACCGCGACAAGTACGTCGACAAGTCCAGCTCCTCCAGCTCGACCTCCAAGACGACCGACAAGAAGACCGACGACAAGGGCTCGGGCGGCCTGCTCGGGGTGCTCGGCAGCGTCTTCAAGTCCATCCCGCCGTTCTCGCTCCTCTCGGGCCTCGGCATCGACCTGGGGGACCTGGTGGGGAAGCTGCTCGGCAGCCTGGGCCCCCAGCTGCTGTCGGCGTTGACGATCCCGCTGGGCGTGCCCTGGGCGGCGCCCATCGTCGAGCAGCTGGCCTCGAAGGCCCTGCCGTCCCTCCTCGAGGGCAAGAGCGCCAAGGCCGCCAGCACCGCGGAGGAGAAGAGCTCCTCCGCGAGCGGCTCCGGCAAGGCCGGGACGCCCGACGAGAAGCTCGAGATGCTCGAGATCCAGAGGCTGGTGGAGAAGCAGAACCAGATGTTCACCTGCATCTCGAACGTCCTGAAGACCATGCACGACACCGCCATGGGCGCCATCCACAACATGCGCTAGGGGGAACCATGCTGAGCCTGGAGGAGGTGGCCAAGGGGAGGACGATCGCCGAGGCCCAGGGAATGACGGCCGAGCTTGGGAACGCCATCGCCCGGCTGGCGGCCGGGGAGCTCGAGGCCGGGCGCCTCGACACCGCCCGGGCGATCCTGGAGGGGCTGGCGGTGACCAACCCGCGGGATCCCGCCGCCTGGACCCTGCTCGCACAGCTCCTGCGGAGGCAGGGGGAGGTCTACGGCGCCCGCCTCTGCGCCGAGGCGGCCATCCGCCTGGCCCCGGAGGAGTCGGAGGTCCGGCTGGCGCGGGCCGAGGTGCTGTTGCTCATCCCCGCCGAGGCGGGGGCAGCGCGCGACGAGCTGGCCGCCCTGGCGCGGTCCGCCGGCGGCCCCGCCCGGGACCGGGCGCGAACGCTGCTGGCCGCGCTCGGCCCGTGACCGCCGACGCCGGAGCTTGTCGGGGCACCGGCGGGCACCCTATGCTGCATCGCCCGGCGGCCCGATCGCCGGCGGTGAATGACCCGATTCCTGCTCGTCTGCCTGGGAGGCGCCGTCGGCACCGGGGCCCGCTACGCCGTCGGCGGCTGGGCCGCCTCCCGCTTCGGCGCCGGCTTTCCGGTCGGGACCCTGGCCATCAACGCCATGGGCTCCTTCGCCATCAGCGTCGTCATGTATCTCGGCCTGACGGCCGGGGCGCTGTCGGCCGACGTGCGGGTGTTCCTGGCGGTGGGCGTGCTGGGGGGCTTCACCACCTACTCGTCCTTCAATTACGAGGCGCTGGCCCTCTTCCAGCGGGGGGCCTGGCTGATGGGCCTGCTCTACATGGGTGGCACGGTGGCGGTGTGCCTGGCGGCGGGCGTGCTGGGACTCGCTGCCGCCCGCTGGACATGGGGCGGCTGACCGTCCCGGGGAGAGGAGCCGATGCGCGTTCTGGAAGGCGAGCAGGTCATGGCCCGGATCTTCTTCGGTGAATCGGACAAGTGGCACCACCGGCCGCTGGTGGACGCGTTGGTGGAGCGGCTCCGCCAAGAGGGGTTCGCCGGCGCCACCGCCTTCCGGGGAGTGGCCGGCTTCGGAGCGGGCAGCCACCTGCACACCACGTCCATCCTCCGCCTTTCGGAGGACCTGCCGGTGGTGGTGGAGGTGGTCGACACCGAGGAGCAGATGAAGCGGCTCGAGGCCGTCGTCGAGGAGATGGTCGGCGACGGGCTCGTGACCCTGGAGAAAGTCCGGGTCCTCAAGTACTCGGCCCGTGCGTCCGGGAAGGGCCACCAGGCTTGACGATCGCGCCCGTTTTCAGGGATATTCCGCGCCCGAGGCCGGCATCGGATCGAGCCGGTCGCCGGGCCGGCGTCCGGCCCGGTTCAACATCATCGGAAAAGGAAGCGAGAAACGATGGCAACCGGCACCGTAAAGTGGTTCAACGACGCGAAGGGATACGGCTTCATCTCCCAGGAGGGTGGGGAGGACGTGTTCGTCCACCACACCGCCATCAACATGGATGGATTCCGCACCCTGAAGGAGGGTGAGAAGGTCGAGTTCGACGTGGTCCAGGGGCCGAAGGGGCTCCAGGCCGCGAACGTCCGTCGGGGGTAGAACCGCCCGGTCCAACGGATAGCCATCGAGCGGCCTCGGCACCCGGGGCCGCTCGCGCTTCATCGAGAAGGCACAGAGGAGAGGACTTGAGCGAAAAGGAAGCCGGCATAGAGGTTCAGGGCACCGTCGAGGAGGCCCTCGCCGGCGGCATGTACCGCGTGAAGGTGGACCAGGGTCCGACGGTCCTCGCCTACGCATCCGGGAAGATGAAGAAGTTCCACATCCGCATCATCCCGGGCGACCGCGTCAAGCTGGAGCTCTCGCCCTACGACCTCACCCGAGGTCGCATCACCTACCGCGACAAGTGAACCGGGCGCCGCCCCGGCCCACGGGGCCGGGCGGCAGCTCGCGGCCGGCCCGGTTGCGGCGTGGCCCCCGCGCATGGCAACGTCCGGGGCATGCCCCCCGCCCGCCGCAAGCTTTGGCTCGACTGGCAGCGCGGCCTCGCCGTGCTGTTCATGGTCGAATGGCACACCTACGACTCGTGGCGCGCCGACGCGGTTGCGCATGGCCCGATCCACGACCTGCTGAACGTCATCGGCGGGTTCGCGGCACCCTCCTTCCTCTACATGGCGGGGATGTCGCAACTGCTCGCCGACGCGGCGCTCGAGCGCAAGGGCGTCCCGGTGGCGGATCGGCGCAAGCGGGCCCTGCGGCGCGCCCTGTGGCTCCTCGGGGTGGCCTACCTCTTCCGCGTGGTCGAGTACGTGCTGGGGGGCGCGTACCGCGTCCCGGGCGGCTGGCAGGACATCCTCAAGGTCGACATCCTCAACGTCATCGCCGTTTCCCTGCTGGTGTCGGCGCTCTTCACGGTGGGCGTCCCGCCGCGGGTTCACGCCGCCCTGGCCGTCGGCTTCGCGGCCGCGGTGGCGCTCTTCGCCCCGGTGGTGGCCGGCTGGCAGCACCCGCCCAACCGCCTGCTCGACTACCTCTACGGCGAGTGGCCGCGCGCCAACTTCTACCTCTTCAACTGGGCCGCCTTCTGCTTCGCGGGCAGCGCCATGGGGCGGCTGGCGCTCGGGGAGGAGCGGCCCGGGAGGACGCTGGCCATCGCCGTGGCGCTCTTCGCCGCCGGGTGGCTGGGAGATCGGCTGCCCGCCTTCTACGCGCACCAGGACTTCTGGCGCACCTCGCCGCAGTGGTTCGCCATGCGGCTCGGGGGCGTGGTCGCCATGAGCGCGGCCCTGCAGTGGCTGCCGCTCGGGGCCGATCGCGGCCTCTCCTGGCTTCGCACCATGGGGCGCCACTCCCTGCTCGGCTACTTCGTCTCCATCGAGATCCCGTACGGCGCCATCTCGGCGGCCATCCACAAGAAGCTCTCGATGCAAGGTGCGCTGCTCGGGGTGGTGGCCATGATCGCCATCACCTGGGCAGCCTCCGCGGCCGCCGACCGGTACGACGCCTGGAAGGCCGAGCGGGCGCGCGCCCCGGCCTGATGGCGGAGGCCGCCGAGAGCCGCCGGAGGGCCCCGGTCAGCCGCGCCGGAACACCACCGGTTGCTCCAGCGCCTCCCGCAACTCCTCGTCGGTGAGCTGGCCGAAGGAGGCCATCCGGAGGAGCAGCCCGTCGATCCGCTCGCGGAACGACTCGGAGAGCTCGCCCCGGACGAACTGGGCGTGGTGGCGGATGGGGCTCGGGATGACGGTGGCGAGGAATGCCGCCTCCTTGGGCGTGAGTGAGCGCGCGTCCTTTCCGAAGTAGTGGCGGGCCGCCTCGCCGATGCCGTAGACGTCCGGTCCCCACTCCACGATGTTGAGGTAGATCTCGAGCAGCCGGGCCTTGGGCAGCTCTGCCTCGAGCGCCAGCGTGAGCAGGGCCTCGCGGGCCTTGCGCGAGAGCGTCCGCTCCCGGGAGAGGAACAGGTTCTTGGCGAGTTGCTGGGTGATGGTCGAGGCGCCGCGCACCAGGTGGCCGGCCTCCGCCCCGGCGGCGAGGGCGTTCCTCATCTCGGCGAAATCGAAGCCGCTGTGGAAGTAGAAGCCCGCGTCCTCGCTCAGCAGCACCGCCCGGGCCACGTGCGGCGGCAGCTCCGGGAGCGGCACGAAGCCGGGATTCTCCGGGCCGACCAGGATCTCCCGGGCCGGACCGTCGCCGCCTTCGGGGCGGTAGGCGAAGGTCCCGGCGAGCGCATCCTTCCCGTCGCCGCGCGCCGCTCGCCGAAGCTCGGCCAGGTCCAGGGCGCCTTCGACCTTCCACTCGGCCGGTCGGCGCAGGGGGCCGGCCAGGGCGAGCCGCCCGCTCACCGGACCGGACGGCTGCGGTGCGCCCGGAGGCGGCGCGAGCTGCGGAGGCAGAGCCGCCAACGCCGACTGGAAGTCGACGCGCTCGAGGCGCGCCTCGACGGCGAAGCGCGGCTCGCCCGGGAGCTCGACCTCGGCAGCGAGCTGGACCGGAAGCCCGCCCGGCTCGCCCAGGGTCAGCCGACCCGCCATCGAGGCGTAGCCCGCGCCGGCATCCCAGCGTACCGTGCCCTCCAGATCGGCGCTCACCGGCCCGACGGGCCCGGCGGCGAGCCGCTCGCTCTCGACGACCACGTCGCGGGCGCGCAGGCGAACGGAGGCGGAGGAGGTGCGGGCTGGTCCCGAAACGGTCTCGAGTCGGCCGTCCAGCGAACCGCCGGCGATGGCGAAGGGAAGGGCTTCCCGGAGACTCGCGGGCAGGTCGTCGGCGGTCACGCCGGCCACCTCGGCGCGAATCTCCCCTCCGCGCCGCTCCAGCTCCATCCGCCCGCCGTCCGGGAGGACCAGCTCCGCGCGGAGCTCCCGGCCGCTCCGCCGGAGGCTCCCGGCCAGCGGCCCGAGCTCGACCTGCCCGAAGGCCAGCACCAGCCCGCGCAAACGGATCTCCGTCTCCACGGGCATGGGGCCGCCTCCCGCGCGGGCGCGGGGCCCGCCCCGAAGGCGCTCCCAGAGGGCCCGCGCCTCCTCCGCGTGGGGCCCGGCCTCGACCCGGACGCCGGAGAGGTGCACCAGCCCCGGCTCGGCGCGGCCCGCCAGGAGGGCGGTCCAGCGCGGGCTCACCAGGACGCGGTCGACCCGCACCACCGGGGGCCGCCCCGCCCGGGAGGCGGGAACGGCGACCGGGCCGAAGGAGACCCGTCCCAGCCAGTCCACCGCGAAGGAGCCCGAGGGCGCCTGCGCTCCGAGCCGCTCCCGCAGCAGCCCTTGCGCCCGGGCCCGCAGCAGGTCCAGCACCGGAGGCGAGTTCAGCAGGGCGTGCCCGCCGGCCCAGGCGGCGACCAGGGCCGCCGCCGCGGCAGCGACCGGGCGGCTCGGGCCTCGACCGGGGCGCCCGGCCCGAGGGGCGGTCGATGGGGCGGTGCGCATGCCGGGGCACTCCTTAGCGGCGTCGCCGTCTCGCGTCAACGTCTCGATGCCAAAGCGGAATTTTCTGGCGAGCCAAGAAAGCGGCGGGCCGGTCGCTCTGTTACCATCGAGTGCGAGTGTCTCACCTGGGACCAACCCTGCGCCGCCGCCGGCACCCCTCCCGCCCCTGGAGGCGGGTCGCCATAGGCCTGGCGGTGTCGCTGGCGCTGAATGCGCTGGTGCTGCGCCTGGTTCACGTCGACTGGGTGGGAATCCACGCGTCGAAGAGCGAGGTCCGGCCGGTGGCGCTGGCGCCGCTGTCGGCCTCCGAGTGGGCCGCCAACCGCGCCATGGGCACGGCGGCGGTCCCGCGGGCGGTGGCCCCGCCGGCCGCGGCACCGAGGCCGCCCGACCCGAAAAACCTGGTTCCCGGCCAGGTGGTCGAGGTGGCGCCGTCGAAGGATTCCACCCCGCCCAAGAACGCCCGCTTCCTCTCGGACCGCGACAACACGGTGGAGAAGGAGACCCGGTCGCGGCACGCCCGCGCCGGCTACGAGCGGACGCTCCCGGCTCCGGCCCAGAGCGAGACCCCGACGCCGCCGCAGGCGCCGGCGGAGGCCAAGGCGGCCGCCGCCGGGGACCCGCGGCGCCCCGGAGCGCCCGGCGCCCCCGGCCAGGCCGCCGCGGAGCGTCCCGCCCCTCAGCGTTCCTCCACGCCCCGCTCCCCGGATGGCCAGAAGGTCGCGATGGCCGTCGATCCGGAGGGGCCCGTCCGGCCGAGGGAGCCGGCGCGTCCCGAGATCCCCACGCCCCCCTCGCCGCAGGGGGCCGGCGGGCAGGGTGGGGAGGGTGGGCCGCAGAACGCCCGCCCAGGAGCGGTGCTCGCCCCGAGCGCCGCCTTCTACGACAGGCTCTCGGGCGGCCCGGCCCCCGACCACCTCGAGGGCGTGGACGTGGGCGAGAGCACCTTCCTCAACACCCGCGAGTGGAAGTACGCGAGCTACTTCAACCGCATCAAGCAGGCGGTGGCCTCCTCCTGGGACCCGAGCTCGGCGCTGCGGGCTCGCGATCCGAGCGGGGAGCGCTTCGCCTACAAGGACCGCACCACCATCCTGGCGGTCACCCTCAACGGCGATGGGGCGCTCACCGACGTCCGGGTCCAGCGCTCGAGCGGCGTGGACTTCCTCGACCGGACCTGCGTGGAGGCCTTCGAGCGGGCTCAACCCTTCGTGAACCCGCCGCGGGGCCTGGCCGACTCGGGCGGCCTCATCAAGTTCACCTTCGGCTTCTATCTCGAGGTGGGAAGCCCGGGCATGCGGCTGTTCCGCGGGCCCCCGTCGCCGTAGCCGGACGGCGGGCCGCGGCGGGAGCGGGGGGCGCCGTCACAGGTTGAGGGTGGCCTGGAGCGCGAAGGTGACCCACCCGTGGAACTTCCTCTCCGGGAGCGCCAGGGAGTAGGGCGGGTTCCCGGTCACCGAGAGCGAGCCGACGCCGTAGGAACCCAGGCTCGCGGTCACGTACGGGCCCAGCGACACGCGCGACGAGACCCGGAAGTCCACCCCGAAGGTGCCCCGCGCGAACTCCAGTCCGTGGACGCTGACCTGGATGCTGGTGCCGGGCGCATCGTGCTGGAGGTTGGCCCACTCGTAGCCCAGGCCGAGGCTGAACCAGGGCTCCACGGTCTGGCCCGGTCGCAGGTGGTAGGCGGCCTCGATCCCGAGCCGCAGATCCCGGCCGTGGCAGTAGACGTCGGCCGGGCTGCAGTCCAGGGACACGTCGCGAAGGGTGAGGGCGTTGAGGACGCCGATGCCGTACTGGAAGTAGCCTCCCAGGTACCAGTTGGGCGTGAACCAGTAGCCGGCGGCGATCTCCACCGGGACCTGCCCGGTGAAGACGTCGCCGAGCTGCTGGCTGCCGAAGATGGCGCCGAGCGGGATGGCGTAGCCCGCGCGAAGGCTCACCGACGGTCCCTCCTGGGCTGGCGGCGAGGCCAGCGCCGGCGCGGCGCTGGCGAGCGCGGCGGCGAGGGCGACGAGGGCGGTCCGCTTGGCCAGCAAGGTCACCTTCCGGGGCTGGAGCGGCGCCCTACGGATTGAAGGTTCCCTTCAGCCCGAACTGGACCCAGCCGTGCAGGGACTGGCCGCTGCCCAGATCGGCCGGCGTGGGAGCGCCGGCCGCCTTCTGCGAGAGGGTGTCGAACTGGGCCACGCTCACCGCCACGAAGGGCCCGACGGCGTAGGCCCGGCCGACGAGGAAGTCGGCACCGACCTGGATGTCGAAGAACTCCCAGCCCCTGAGGAGGCCGAAGCCGCTGATGCTCAGCCACTCGTAGCCGAAGCCGATCGCGATCCACGGGTCGATGGGCGCTCCCGGGAGGACGTGGTAGGCGACCTGCGCGCCGAGGCGGATGTCGCTCGACGAGCAGTTCTGGGCGGGCGGGCACACCTGGGCGAAGGCGACGCCGTAGTCAAAGAAGGCCCCGACGTGGAAGTTCGGGTCGACCCGGTACCCGGCGTCGATCCAGATGGGGATGCTGCCGCTGACCAGGTTGGAGAGGGACAGGCCGGTGCCGCTCGTGTCCTGGAAGGCGTCCCCAAACGGGACGGCGTAGCCGGTCCTCAGGGCGAAGGTGAACCCACTGGCCGGGACGGGCTCCGCGGCGCGGGCGCCCGGCGCCGGGAGGGCCATCGCCAGCGCCAGCGCCACCCCCGCCGACCGTGTCCGCGCCATGAGCCCTTCCTCCATACCACGCCTCCGCGCCGGCAGGCTGCCGGCGCGGGAGGCTCCCGGACAGGGTGGCACCGGACCGCCGGCATTCCCAGTCCCGCCCGGGAGGGACGGGTGTCCGCCGGGAGCCGTCCTCCGCCCCCCCCGCCGCGGCGCCCTACTCGACCTTCATGCCCGGCTTCCAGCGCAGGACCGGCTTGCGGGCCGCGCGGGTCTCGTCGAGGCGCGCCCGCACCGGCTTCACCGGAGCCGCCTTCACCGCGGTGGCGTCCCGCTTCGCCTCCTCGGCGATGGCGCGCATTCCCTCCACGAAGCGGTCGAGCATCTCCTTCGGCTCGGTCTCCGTCGGCTCGATCATGAGCGCCCCGTGCACCACCAGCGGGAAGTAGACCGTGGGCGGGTGGAAACCGTGGTCGATGAGGCGCTTGGCGATGTCCATGGTGGTGACGTCGCTCTCCTTCTGCGCCCGGTCGTCGAACACCACCTCGTGGAGCGAGTCGGTGTCGTAGGGGAGGTTGTAGACGTCCCGGAGCCTGGCCCGGACGTAGTTGGCGTTCAGCACCGCCAGTTGCGCCACCCGCCGCAGCCCCTCCGGCCCGAGCTCGCGGATGAGCGCCCAGGCGCGGACGAACATGCCCATGTTGCCCCAGAACTCGCGGAGCCTGCCGATGGTCCTCGGCCGCTCGCGGGGGTCGGTCACGAGCCGGTAGGTCTCGCCCTCCCGGACGACCACCGGGAGCGGCAGGAAGGGCTCCAGCACCGCCTTCACCGCCACCGGGCCCGAGCCCGGCCCGCCGCCCCCGTGCGGGGTGGCGAAGGTCTTGTGGAGGTTGTACTGGACGACGTCGAAGCCCATGTCGCCCGGGCGGCCGACGCCGAGCAGGGCGTTCAGGTTGGCGCCGTCCCCGTAGACCAGGCCGCCCTTGGCGTGGACCACCTCGGCGATCTCGGCGATGTGGCTCTCGAAGATCCCCAGGGTGTTGGGGTTGGTGATCATGATGGCCGCCACGTCCTCGTCCATCGCGGCCCTCACCGTCTCCGGGTGCAGGCGACCGTCGGGTCCGCTCGCCAGCTGGACCGTCTGGTAGCCGTTGAGCGTCGAGCTGGCGGGGTTGGTGCCGTGCGCGGTATCCGGGATGAGAACCTTCTTGCGCGGGTTCCCGCGGGAGACGTGGTAGGCCCGGATCATCATCAGCCCGGCCAGCTCGCCGTGGGCCCCCGCCGCCGGGGAGAGG
>Ga0079037_100000441_pt1 | contig 18688 bp, 17 predicted proteins | sample Mud3Dept4metaG_FD_71479 | JGI IMG/M metagenome (GOLD analysis project Ga0079037, IMG submission 71479) | Freshwater wetland microbial communities from Ohio, USA, analyzing the effect of biotic and abiotic controls - Mud 3 Core 4 Depth 4 metaG | ecosystem: Environmental > Aquatic > Freshwater >... | reverse complement strand
GGGTCCGGAGTGGTGAATAAAAACTGAAGTAATTTGCATAATTATGCAAAGCGTGTCAAGTGCGGTGCGCCCGCAAAGAGACGGGGCCCTCGCGCGCCGCGCGGGGCCCCGTCTGGGATGGCCGTCGGGCCGTCAGGTCAGAAGAACTTGGTCACGCCGATGAAGGCAACCGTGCCGATGCCGACCCAGTAGAGGTAGGCGAGCTTGCGCGACAGGTTGATCTCGCGGGTCAGCCTGGCCTCGAGTTGCGCGTTCGGGCCGCCCGCCGCGAGCTGGCGGAAGGTCTCCGTCCAGTGGCGCATGACGAAGCGCAGGATCAGGCCGATCACCAGCAGGCCCGAGTAGATCAGCACCTTGGTGGCGTACCAGTTGGCGAGGAATGGCTTGCCGACGGCCAGCGAGGAGATTGCAGTGATCATCAGCACCGGGATCAGCACGTAGCGGATGCGGTCGTCCCAGATGGTGAGCCTGATGCCGGCGTCGGTGCCGCGCTTGACGAAGGCGGCGAGCGCGAGGCTCACCCAGCCGGCGGTCAGGATCCACATCAGCAGCAGCCAGCCGCCGCCCAGCGGCTGCACGCCGAAGTTGTGGCCCATGTGCAGGCCGATCGGCAGGAGCAGGATGATGCCGAGGCGGGCGAGGATGTCGATGCGGTACGCCGTCTCCATGTGCCGGCGTCGCTCCTCGAGCGGCAGCCTCGGGTTGGTGACGTGGTAGGACGTCTGGAACACGCCCCATTCGCCGCCGAGCCAGTACACCATCGCGATGATGTGGGCCCACTTCAGGATCAGGTGACTCGAGATCATGGAGACTCTCCCCGGGGTCGGTTCGTCGATGCGTGATGGAGTCAGGCCGCCACGAGCCGGCGGCGCACGCCCGCAGCGGTGCGGCGCCCGGCACGCCCGGTGCCGGGCTCGTCCGCAGCATGTTCGCGTGCAGTTGCCGACTCGACTCGCCCGGCCAGCGCGCCGAGCGACTGTGCCAGCCGTTCGAGTTCCGCGCGGGTCAGGCCGCGCAGGCAGCGCCCGCTCCAGGCCTGCTGGCGGGACTCGAGTGCCGCAAGAATCCGCCGGCCTTCGCCGGACAGCGCCACCAGCCCGGCCCGCTGGTGGTCGAGGTTCGGCTGCAGCTCGACGATGCCCTGCTCGGCGAGTCGGTCCACGGTGCGCTGCACGCTCTGGCGCTTCAGGCCGAGGCGCCGTGCGATCTGCGAGACGGTGAGCGACTGCCGCGCGGCGACCTTCATGACCTGCCAGCGCCCGCCGGTGAGACCGAAGCCGCCCGACATGACGTCGGCCGCTTCGAGCACGCGGCCGTGCAGCTGGAACAGACCCAGCAGCACGTCCTGGAAGGCGTCGTCGGCGGTGCGCGGGGCGCTGGTCATCGCGGGGGCGTCGGCCGGTCTGGTGACTGTCGGGCAGGCTGACAGAATGACAGCAAGCTGTCAATTACCGGGACGCCAGGCCGGCTGCGGCGCCACAATGCGGCGACGATCCCCGCCGGTGGCTCCAATGACCGACCGCATCCTCGAACTTGCCCGCCGCCTGCACGCGCTCGCCCGCACCGGGCAGCATTTCTGCGGCAACGAATACGACCGCGAGCGCTACGTGGAGATCGAGCAGATCGCGGCGGAACTGCTGGCCGGCGCCGCGCCGGAAGACAGCGACGCACTGCTCGCCCTGTGGCGCAACGAGACGGGCTATGTGACGCCAAAGGTCGAGGTGCGCGGCGCCGTGTTTCGGGACGGGCGGGTGCTGCTGGTCCGGGAAGCGGCCGATGGCCTCTGGACGATGCCCGGCGGATGGGCCGACGTGAACGAGTCGCCGTCACAGGCCGTGGAAAAGGAGATCGAGCAGGAATCCGGGTTCCGCGCCCAGGCCGTGAAGCTCGCCGCGCTCTACGACCGCCGCCGGCACGGACACCTCCCGACGCTGCACCACAGCTGGAAGGCATTCTTCCTGTGCGAGATCACCGGCGGCGAGGCACGCGGCAGCTACGAGACCGATGCCGTCGGTTTCTTCGATCCCGGGCACCTGCCGCCGATGTCGCTCGGCCGCAGCACGCCGCGCCAGGTCGCCCGGATGCTCGAGCACTGGGACAACCGCGGTCTCGCGACCGACTTCGACTGACTAGCGCTCGATCTTGTATTCGATGTCGCCGCTCTGCGCGAGACCGGCTTCCGCCTTGAGCGACCAGTTCTCGTTCAGGGTGTAGCGGAGCTTGACGGTGTTGATCGCCTCGGCGATCGAGATGCCGTAGCTCACGAACAGTTTCGGCGAGAGGTACTTGCCTAGCACGACGGAGGTGTCCTCTTCGCCGGTCTGCTCGACGGTCACCTCGTCGATGCCGACGCGGGTACCGAGGCCGCCGAGCAGCAGGCCGCCGCCGCCGACCGCGAGGCTCTCCGCTGCGCGGTTGAGCGAGGCGGCCTCGCCGGACTGCAGGGTATTGATGGAGCGGCCGGTGAGCAGATAGGAAAGCGCCTCGGCCTCGGGCATCGGCGGCTCGGAACTCAGCGTGACGAACGGCTCGGCGAGCGTGCCGCGAACGTTGATCGAAACCACCAGGTCCTCCTGCTTGATCTCGCGTTGCCCGACGAGGTCGAGGGTCGGCTCGTCGAGCGGCGTCATCTTGTAAGCCAGCACGCCGCGCTTGATCTTGACGTACTGTCCGAACGCCTTGTATTCGCCCTCGACGACGCTGATCGCGCCGTCGCCACGCACGATGTCGCCGGGCCGCGTGATGACGGTGACGCTGCCGGCGAGGGTTGCCTTCAGGCCGTAGCTGTCCACGCGCACGTCGTCGCCGAGTTCGATGCGCACGCGACTGCGCACGCGCTCGAGCGTGGACGGGCCTGTCTCCTCGACTTCCGCGCCCACGATGCGCTCGTCGGGCGACGTGCCCACGGTGGTGCTCAGGTCCCTGGGCGTGATGCGTGCCTGGGGGATGAGCACTTGCCCCGTCACCTCGTAGCCGTCGGCGCCGGCGGTCAGCGTCAGGTCGGGCGAGGCGAGCACACGGTAGTCCGGCGTGTCCGCCAGCAGCAGTCGCTCGCCCTTGAGGTGCATCTGGCCCGTCATCACGTCTTCCGGCCAGGTGAAGCGACCGTCGAGCGTGATCGGGCCGCGCGCCGTCTTGCCGCTGCCTGCGAACACCAGTTCGTCACCGACGAAGCGTCCGTCGAGCGTCACGCCGGACAGCAGCAGGTTGGTACGGTACAGGTCGAAACGTCCGTCGCGGATGTGGAACTCGCCGTCGAAGCGCGGGTTGCCGAGTGTGCCGGCGACCGAGACCAGCGCGTCGAAGCGGCCGTCGGAGCGGTCGATCTCCGGCACGAACACCGGCAGGGCGGTCAGCGCGGTGGATTCGCCGCGGATGGATCCCCTGAGCGGGTATTCAGTCATCGCGAGCCGCGGGTCGCGGGTCGCGATCACCTCGCCGCTCAACCGCGTGCTGTCGATCAGCTTCAGCTCGACGTTGGCCCGCAGTTCACCCGGTTCTGCAATCACGTCGAACCGTCCGCCGCCGAGCTGGATGCGCTCGGCGCGGAACTGGTTGCGCGGCATGTCGAGCGTCGGCTCATCGAGCAGCAGGGTCATCCCGCCGGTCCAATCCTGGCCGGGCTCCTGCGCCAGCCAGCCCGCCGCCTGCAGCTTGCCGTCGAATTCCTGCCAGCCGAGCAGCGAGCGCAGCAGGCGCTTGAGCGGCCAGTCCTGTGCGCTGTAGAGCACGCGCCAGGTGTCGGGACTCGCGCGTCGCTCGCCCTCGACGCAGAACCGCGCCTCGCCGGTCTTGAGGCAGATCGGCGCGGCGCGCTGCTCGCTCGCGCTCGCATCGATCACGGCCGGCTGCAGCAGGGTTGCGTCGCCATCGGGGAACTTGAAGGTTGCATCCTCCAGTCGCCCGCGCCAGGCGCGCCGGGCGGTGTCGTAGTCGCCGGTCATGCCCACGCGGGCCTGGAATCCGGGCAGCCGCTGCTGGTCGTCCCCGGCCGAGGAGAACTCCAGCGCCAGCTCGTGCCCGTCCGTGCGGCCATGCGCGTCGAAGCGCACGGTGTCGAACTCGACGACGCCAAGGTTGACTGCGGCCGCGCGCAGGTCCATCCGCGACTCGCGTGCATCGGTGAGGTCCAGGTCCACGTCCGCCTGCAGCGACTGCACGGTCGCCCAGCCCAGGTCCAGCCGATGCGCGCGCACCTCGCCCTCGATCTGTGGGCGCATCGCGCTGCCGTGAGCGCGGCCCGAGGACACGAACTCGCCTGCGAGGTCGGGATGCAGCAGCGCGAGCGAGCGCACGTCGGCGCTCCACCGCAGGTCCACCGTGCTGCCCCACCGGCCGTCCACGTCCACGTGGGACGGGCCGTTCGCGACCCTCACGCGGCGCAGGTCGTAGTTGCCGTCACGGTGCGACACCTCGCCGCGCCCGGTGAGTGCGCGGCCAAGGACTGTGCCGGAGAGCGACGCGAGCTGCACGGTCCACGGCGCGGCCGGTGTGAAACCGCGCCCTTCGATGGTTGCCAGCGTGCTCACGCGGCCGGGCAGGTCCGGGCGGACCATCGCGATGTCCAGGTTCTTCGCTTCGATGCGTGCGTTCCACGGCTGGTCGCCGGCCCACGACACGCGTCCGCTGCCGGACAGTCGTCCGCGCAACACCTCGCCATCGAGTCGTGCGAGCACCAGTTGCTCGCGATCGATGGAGCCGGCCGCGGCGAACTGCGCTTCGGGCGCGCCGTCGATGACGGGCGCCCGGGCATGCGCCTGCACTTCGAACGCGTAGGGCAGAGTGCCCTGCACCGAGAAAGTACCGAGCGCGCTTTCGACCGACACCTCGCCCGTGAGCGGCCAGCGCATTGCGGTCCACTCGCCGGAGAGCGCCAGCTCCGGCGCGGGCGCGGCGAACTTCACCGTGCCGGCCGCCTTGAGCGCGAGGCTCGAACGCGGCAACCACAGGCGCAGCGAGCCGATTTCCAGCGTCCGCTCCTGCCGTCGGCCGCTGCCCTGCACGCGCACGGGTCCATCGCCGAATGCGGCTGCGGTGAGCGTGCCATCGAGGCCGTACACCGACGGGCTCGCGTCGAGCGCGATCGAGCCGTTCACCCTGGGCCACCGACCTGCCGGCAGCCAGGGCGCCCCGTCGAAATCCGTCGCCCGCAGCGTGCCGACCAGGCGAGGCGTCTCGGTCAGCGTGAGGGCATTGCCGATGAACGACAGGCTGGCGGGTTCAGCCAGTGTCACGGTGGTAGCGAGACGGTCGAGATTGCCGCGTACGGCGGCCGCGAAGCGGTACGTGTGTTCGTCCGGCAGCCGCCAGTGCCCGTTCGCTGAGGCGCGCAGGCCGAGCGGCAGCATTGCCCGCAATGTGATGGCGCCATCGATGTGGCCGGCGGCGTCCTCGATCACGAGGTCGGACACGTCGATGCGCCAGCGGGTCATCGCGAGGGCGCCCGTGACCGACGACACCGTGATGCGCTGGCCGTTGGTCTGCGTCAGCGCGACGTTGGCCAGCCGCAGTCCGGGAGCCGCGATGTCGAGGAAGCGCGGCAGGAAATACGGCTGCTCGCGCGGCCGCTCCTCACGCCGCTTGAGCACTACCTCGACGCCGTCCGCGCCGGCCTGTTCGAGATACACGGTGCCGCCGAGCAGCGAGCGCAGGCGGGCGTCGAGTCGCAGGCCCTGCGCCTCGATGCGTACCGCCTCGTGCTCGACCAGCACGCGCTGCACCGCGAGCGGACCGGCCAGGGTGCCGCTCGCGCCGGTCACCTCGATGCGCACCGCCGGTATGCGGGACAGCTGCGCGAGCGCGAACCGCAGTCCGGCCTCGCTGTACAGCAGGCGATGGGCCGCGGCCAGCGGCAGTCCGATGAGCAGGAGCAGCGCGGCGACGAGGATGATCCGGCGCCACTGCATCACAGCACCTGCGTGATGTTGAGGTGCAGGCGCGGCTTCGTGTCGGGCTCGGACAGCGCCTGTGCCACGTCGAGTCCGATGAGGAGCATCGGCAGCTTCCAGCGCACGCCCACGCCGACCGAATACTCGAGCGGCGTGCTCCAGTCGTTGAACGCGTTGCCGGTGTCGTAGAACACCGCCATCCGGAAGTTGCGCGGCAGGTCGCGTTCGAACTCCACGGAGGCGACGACCTTGTGCTCGCCACCCACGCCCTTGTTCGAATCGTCACCGGTCTGCGGCTCATCGGCGGGCGGGCTGAGTTCGTCCAGGGCGAAGCCGCGGATGCTGCGGTCGCCGCCGGCAAAGAAGCGCTGCGAAGCGGGCAGCTCGGAGAACTCGTCCACCCAGCTCGTGCCGAGTTCGCCGCGCAGGCGCAGGTGCCATTGCCCCGCCAGCGGCCAGACCTTTTCGGCGCGGGTATAGAAGCGCAGGTACGAGGCATCCGAGCCGAGCGTCTGCGGGCTGCCCGTCAGCTCGAAGTAGTAGCTCGAGTCGCGCACCCAGCCCGTGAGGAAACTGGGCGGCTGGCTCGCATAGCTGAAGCCCGGGATGAGCAGCAGGTCCTCGGTGCGCGTGCCGTCCGGATAGCCGGAACGCTCGTCGCTGACCTTCACGAACAGCACGCGCTGCCACTTGCCCATTTCCTGCGTGAGCCCGGCCGTGAGTTCCAGGCGTTCGCTGTCGACGTCGCCGAGTTCCTCGTTGATGTAGCCCGTGCTGAACTCGAGTTTCTCGAGCGCCGGGTCGCCGACGGGGATGATGTAGCGCGCGATTGCCTCCTGCAGCACGGCCGAACCGGTCAGCTCGACCCGCGAATGGTGGCCGCGATCGTTGATGCGGCGGTTGTCCCACGCGAAATTGCCGCGCACCTGGGTATCGGTGCCATAGCCCGCGCTGACCGAGTAGCGGTCGCGCTTGATGCGCTCGGCCTCGATGGTCACGGGCACGCTGAGCGTCGCCGGCTCGCGTTCGCCCGGCAGGATCGTGACGCTCGCGAAATAGTTGCTATCCTCGAGGGCGTACTGCGTGTTACGGATCCGCTCGTTGGAGAAGATGTCCCCGGTTTTGAAGCGCACGTAGCGCTGCAGCATCTCGGGATCCAGCGAGTCCTGCGCGACCTTGACCTCACCAAAGCGGTACAGGCCGCCGGTGTCCAGCGCAAGGTACGCGGAGGCCGTACGGTTCGGGGGATCCACCAGCAACTCGCGGCGCGTCAGTCTTGCGTCCAGGAACCCGAGCTGCAGGGCAGTGCGCATCAAGTCGGTCTTGAGCTTCTCGTAGGCGGCGTGGTCGAGGCGCGCGCCTGGCTGCAGCGTGCTGGCCGGGGCAATGGCGGTGATGGCGGCTTCACCGCTGCCTGCGCCGGTCACCTGCACCTGCACCGCATCCATGCGCACCGGCTCGCCGGGCTGGATGCGCAGGCGCACGATCCACCGGTTGTCGTCGCGGGTCGTCCGGCTGCGCACCGTGGGCGCGTAGTAACCGAAGGGTCGCAGTGCGTCGGCGGTCTCGTCCACCGCGCGATCGGCGAGACGGCGCACCTGCGCGTCCGTGAGGTCGTCACGCTGCACGTAGCGGTTGAGTGTCAGGTAGCCGCGCACGTTGTCGGCGATGGCTCTGTCCACACCCTGTACGTCGATCTCGATGCGGTCGGTCGCGCCGTTGCACGTCGTCCAGGCGAGAGCTAGCGCAGTGGCGAGCCATGCGCCGGCGCGTCGCGGGACACTGGGGCACCGGACGGGGCTCATCCAGCCGGTTCCGCGAACTCGATGCGCGTGGCGCCGACCTGCGTGCCGGCGGGGTCGAAGCGCTGTTCGTGGACGACGGTGCGTCCGTCATGCCCGACCAGCACGATGGTCGAACAGCGCGTGCCGTAGCGATCGTGGCGCACGAACGGTGCCGACAGGGCGCGCTCCAGGTCGGGCGGCAGGCCCGTCTCGGGCGGTGCTTCGTGCTCGGCAGGCGTGCGGTCGGCGAGCAGGTGCAGCAGGTCTGCCGGAGCCGGGTCGTCCGCGGCCAGCGCCGCGGCGAACCGCCCGCGCGTGCGCACGAGCTTGGGCCACGGCTCGTCGAGCCGGTGATTGCTCAGGCCGTAGACTCCCGGCGCGAGTTCGCGCGGGGCGTCCGCACCGACGTTCGAGTAATAGTGCAGGCCGGTCGCATCGCCGAGCAGCAGGTTGAAGCCTGCAAAGTCCGCCGCGGCGGACTGCAGCTCTTCGAGGTAGTGCGCGGGCGCGACGTCGTCGCGCAGGAAGCGCGGCACGAGTTGCCCTCGCGACGGGGCGCCGGGGGACGGCGCGGAAGCGGTCTCGCGGAAATTCGTCACCAGGCCGAAGCGGCCGGAGCGTGCCACGCCCAGCCAGGTGCCGCCCGCCCGGAGGTCCCGGCCGGCCAGGATGCCGGGGTGGTCGCTCCACCAGCCGAGCGGCGCGGTGGGTCGGTCGTGGAATTCGTCGCGGTTGCCGACCACCACGAGGCGGTAACGGGGGTGCGACATCCAGGCGACGACGAGCAGGCACATGGCCACATTGTAAGGCCGTGCCCTGCCGGCGCCGCTCAGGTCGTCGCAGGTGGCTGCTGCTTACGGCGCCCGAACAGCACGCGACCGGCCTTGCGCGCTGCCCACCAGAGCAGCGCCACCACGGCAACGAGGCACAGCACCGGCACGACGATCGCCAGGATGGCCAGGCCCGTGGCGCCCACGGTCTCGACCGTGGAGACGACCGGGTTCGCAAGGCCGCCAGTCATCACGCCCGACTTCGCGCGCAGCAGCGCCGTGCTGCCCTTGGTGAGTCCGGCTGCGCCGCCGCCGGCGATAACCGCCACCGGCCACATTATGGCCGGCGGAATGTCGGTCATCACAGCTGCGCTCGCCACGGTGCCGGCTAGGAGCGTCGCCGGGCTGGCGATGACGTCGAGCGCGTGGTCCACGCCCGGGACGTAGTACGCGAGCGTCTCCACCGCGGCGGCCGTCCCGAGCATGAGCAGCGCCGGCGTGCTCGACAGCCACTGGAAGCTGTCGCCGAGCGGCACGACATCGAAGCGTGCCGCCAGACCCGCGATGAGCAACGGTATGAAGATGCGGAAACCGGTGGCGGCCGCAAGGCCGATGCCGAGGGCGATGCCGACCAGCGAGCCGAGGGACATGTCCATGATGCGTCCGAAGGTGGGGCGGCAGTTCGGCCGCACGGGGAGCAATCGTGCCGGATCCCCGGGGTGCCGACAATCACGAAGCGGCAGCCAGCGCGTCCCAGGCGGTCTTGGCGATCAACGAGCCGACCACCAGCAGGAAGACGACCCGCACGAAGCCGCTGCCGCGGCGAATGGCGAGATGGCTGCCCACCTGCGCGCCCGTGACGTTGCACGCCGCCATCGCGAGTCCGAGCAGCCACAGCAGTTCGCCGGTGATGCCGAAGAGCATGATGGCCGCCACGTTGGCGGCGGCGTTCACGACCTTGGCGGAGGCCGACGCGTGCAGGAAGTCGAGGCCGAAGCCGCGCACGAACAGGAACACCAGGAAGCTGCCCGTGCCGGGCCCGAAGAACCCGTCGTAGAGCCCGATGACGCCGGCACCCGCCGCGGCCAGCGCGCGTCCACGCCGGCCCTGGGCGCGCGGCCGATGCTGCAGCCCGAAGTCCCGATGCAGCAGCGTGTAGGCGAGCACCAGCGTGAGCAGTACGGGCACCATCGCGCGGAAGCTGTCGGGCGCGATGCGCGTCGCGGTCCACGCGCCCACCAGTGCGGCGACGAATGCCGCCACGGCCGCGGGCAGCACCAGTCGCCAGTCGATGCGCACGTGGCGGATGAAGCGGAACACCGCGCTCGTGGTGCCCGCGAAGCCGGCGAGCTTGCCGGTGCCGAGCAGCGTCGGGTGCGGCGTCGTGGGGTACGCGGCGAACAGCGCCGGCACTTGCACCAGCCCGCCGCCGCCCGCCATCGCGTCGATCACGCCCGCGCCGAACGCGGCGGCCAGCACGAAGAGGATTTCGAAGTCCACGCCCGGCGGTCCGCAGAATTCAGCGACGGCTCCAGAGCTTCACGCCCGGAGTCTGTCGCAGCGGCAAGGGCGCGCCGGAGTCGTACCAGTCCTCGATCAGGCGCAGCGACACCGACTGCGGAGGCGGCAGGCCCGGGACGCCGGAGGCGATCTCCTCGCGGGTGAACCAGCGCACGTCCTCGAGTTCCTCGTCGGCCCGCGGCACGGCGCTCGCCGGCGCGCACGCGGTGAAGCCGATCATGAGCGATGAGGGGAACGGCCACGGCTGCGACGAGTGGTACTCGGCCGTCTCGATGGGCACACCGGTCTCCTCGAGCACCTCGCGGGCCACCGCGTCCTCGAGACTTTCGCCCGGCTCGACGAAGCCGGCAATCGTCGAGTAGCGGCCCGCCGGCCACGCGGCCTGCCGGCCCAGCAGCGCGCGTTCGCCGTCGGTCACGAGCACGATGATCGCGGGGTCGAGGCGCGGGAAATGCTCGGCGCCGCAGGATGGCCCGGTGCACGCCATCACGTGGCCCGCGCTCTCGCTGCGCGTCTGTGAGCCGCAGGTGCCGCAGTAGCGGTGCCGCTGCCGCCAGAGAACCATCGCGCGCGCGTAGGCGAGCAGGCCCGCCTCGTCCTGCGGCAGGAATCCACCGCTGCTACGCAGGTCCTCGAAGCTCGCACCCGGTACGAGGGCCGGCGCGGCCTCGGCGCTGATCTCGGCAGCGAAGCACGTCCGGCCGCGGAACTGGCCGAGCAGCACGAGTTCGCTGTCGGGCAGCGCCCCGCGTACTCCGTGCGTCACGTCGATGAACGTGGCGGTGCAGCAGTGGTCGCCGCGCCGCACGAGGTTGCGCGCCTGCCAGAGCGGCACGATCAGCGTGCCCGGGTCGGCGAGCGCGGCCGCGATGAACGCCGCGTCCTTGCGCAGGTGGGCGGCGCGGTCGAGGTAGGGGCCCGCGAAGATGTTGGGGGTGCGCACGTCGGTGGTGGTCTGGCCGGGCGCGCAGTCTAGCAACACGTCCAGCGCTCTGACGGCGTCAGTCGGGCGGATCGCTGCGGCAGGCCGCGCAATTGTCGGGCAGCAGGTCGAGCGTGTCGCGGATCCAGGTGGCGTGGCAGTCCGGGCAGCGCGCGAGCACGAACTCGTCGAGGCGAGCCAGCACGTGCAGCAGGTGCCAGGCGTGCTCGAAGGAGATCACCGTCCCCGGGCACAGGCTGCAGAACGCCTCGTACACGTCGCAGAAGCGGTTGACCTCGTCGAGGCTCGGGCGATAGAGCGGCTGCGGCCGCCCGACGAAGCCGCAGTGTTGCAGCAGGCCGGCGAGGGCAGCCGCCTGCAGTTCGTGCGCCGGGCTGCGCCAGAAGAACGACATCTGACGCGGCGACTTGCCCCGGCGCCGCGCCGGACGGACGGGCTGCCCCTTGAAATAGTCGCGGTAGAGCTTGCGGATCCGGTCGCCCGACAGACTAGTCGCCTGGCGGATGGTCTGGGTCCGGGCCTCATGGCCGATCAGGCGGTAGGCGACGGTGAGTCGCTGCCGGTCCCGGTCGTAGCGGCTGTCTGTGATGCGCATGGCTGTCCTCCCTTTACTAGTCATTCCCGCCATATATGGTCTAAACAGACCATATATGTGAGTCTATAACCAAATATGGTCCCTTTAGACCATATTTGGAGCGCATGCCATGACCTACCCAACCTCCCGCCCGGGCCCGGATGCCTTGGCGCCGACCCGCAGCGGCCTGCTGTCGCCGGCCTTGCGCCGGGATCTCGCCGACCTCAACGCCGAGTACCTGGACCTTGGACTCTCCCCTGGTCTGGATGGTGATCCGCGATTCGCGTGGTCCGATGCCGTGCGCCAGTGCCTGCTCGCAGCCGACGGCGCCACCCTGGCCCAGGTCGCGGCCGTACCGTTTGCCCTGTTCGACCTCGCTCTGCCGGCGGGGTCGGCCGCGGCGACCCCTGCGCGCGTGGAAGACAGCCGGCCAAGTGCGCGATCAGGTGCGCTGCAGGGGCGCTGCGAGTCATTTGCCCACCAGGCTGCGTTCCTCGCGCGGCGGCTCGTCGAGGGCGAGCCGCTTGCGTCGCGCGTCGTGCTCGGGCTGTCCACTGACGCGCAGACCTGGCTGGCGGAGTGCCGTCTCGTGCAGCTCGCCGAACTGGCCGGGAACCCGCGCCTGATCCGGCCGCGCTGGCGGCTGCACGTGCGTTTCTGGGAGATGCTGGTCGGTGCGGCACGGCGCGCATCGCCGGCGGCGCTGCAGTGGGCGTACTGCACCGGCCTGTGCCTCATCGGCATCGACGACGAAGTACCTGTGCCGCCGTCACCGCGACGCCGCGGGAGATCCTGAGTTCCTTGCCGTCCCTCGGGCCGCACATTAACCTGCGCTCCCGTTCCAGCCCGTCAAGCCGCATGAAAGCCCTGTCGCTGCGCCAATTGTCGAAGACGTACCGCAACGGCGTGCACGCGCTCAAGGGCATCGACCTCGACGTCGAGCAGGGCGATTTCTTCGCGCTGCTCGGTCCCAACGGCGCGGGCAAGACCACGGCGATCGGCATCATCGCCTCGCTGGTCAACAAGACCGCGGGGCAGGTGCTGGTCTTCGGGCACGACATCGACACCGACATCGAGGCGGCCAAAGCCTGCCTCGGGCTCGTGCCGCAGGAAATCAATTTCAACCAGTTCGAGAAGGTCTCCACGATCCTGGTCAACCAGGCGGGCTTCTATGGCATCCCGCGCCGGCTGGCGAAGGAGCGCATGGAGGTGTGGCTGCACAAGCTGCAGCTCCGGGAAAAGCGCGACGCGGTGTCGCGCTCGCTCTCGGGCGGCATGAAGCGGCGCCTGATGATCGCGCGCGCGCTGATCCACGAACCGCGGCTGCTGATCCTCGACGAGCCCACCGCCGGCGTGGACATCGAAGTGCGCCGCTCGATGTGGGAGTTCCTGCGCCAGCTCAACGACAGGGGCACGACGATCATCCTGACCACGCACTACCTGGAGGAGGCGGAGAACCTCTGCCGGAACATCGCCATCATCGACGAGGGGCGCATCATCGAGCACGACCGGATGGCGACCGTGCTGCGCAAGCTGCACAGCGAGGTGTTCGTGCTCAATCTGCGCCAGCCACTGTCGACCGCGCCCGACCTGCCGGGTTACGCGGTCAAGCTCGCGGAGGACGGTTCGATCGAGGTCGAGGTGACTAAGGCGCAGAACCTGAACGACATCTTCGCGGCGCTGTCGGCGCGCGGCCTCGAGGTCGTGAGCATGCGCAACAAGGCGAACCGCCTCGAGGAGCTGTTCATGCGCCTCGTCGAAGGGCGCGATGCGGAGACCGGGCAGCCGAAGCCGGCGGCCTCGGCATGAACACCGCCACGCCGGTCACCGCCGCTGTCCTGCCCCGTGGCGACCGCCGCTGGGTCGGCTTCCGCACGATCGTCATCCGTGAATTCAGCCGCATCGTCCGCATCTGGGGCCAGACCATCGTCCCGCCGGCGATCACTGCGACGCTGTACTTCATCATCTTCGGCAGCCTGATCGGCCGGCGCATCGGCGACATGGGCGGCGTGACGTACATGCAGTACATCGCGCCTGGCCTGATCATGATGTCGGTGATCACCAACAGCTACGGCAACGTAGTGTCGTCGTTCTTCGGCGCCAAGTTCGGCCGGCACGTCGAGGAACTGCTGGTCGCGCCGCTGCCGAACTGGCTGATCGTGCTCGGCTACATCGCCGGCGGCGTGGTGCGCGGCCTGCTCGTGGGACTCGTCGTGACCGTGATCGCGCTGTTCTTCACGCACCTGCACGTCGAGCACCTGCTCGCGGTGCTGGCCGCGGTGCTGCTCACGGCAGTGATCTTCTCGCTGCTCGGGTTCGTGAACGCGGTGTTCGCCAAGAACTTCGACCAGATCAGCTTCGTGCCGACCTTCATCCTCACGCCGATGACCTACCTCGGCGGCGTGTTCTACTCGATCACGATGCTGCCCGACTGGGCGCAGGCCGTCTCGAAGGCCAACCCGATCCTCTACATGGTCAATGCGTTCCGCTACGGGTTCCTCGGCCAGTCGGACGTGAACCTCGGCCTGTCGTTCGCGCTGATGACCATCGCGGCGGCCGCGCTGTTCGGGCTGTGCGTGTGGCTGATGGAGAAGGGCACGGGGACGAGGGAGTAGCGTAGCCCTGCATATGTGCGGCCGCTTCGCCTTCTACTCCCCGCATGAAGCCGTGACGCGGCTGTTCGGCGTCGCCGCGGCACCTGAAATCGAGCCCCGCTACAACATCGCGCCCACGCAGTTCATCGCGACCGTCCGGGAGACGGGCGGGCCGCGCGACGTGGCGCTGCTCTACTGGGGGCTCGTGCCGTCGTGGGCGAAGGAGAAGGCGATCGGTGCGCGCATGATCAACGCACGCGCGGAGACGCTCACCGAGAAGCCATCATTCCGCAGTGCATTCCGGCGCCGGCGCTGCCTGGTCCTCGCCGACGGCTACTACGAATGGCAGCGGTCGGGCACGGTGAAGCAGCCGTACTTCATCGCGTTCGACGGCGGCGCGCCGTTCGGCATGGCGGGGCTGTGGGAGCGCTGGCGCGATCCGCTGAGCGGCGAACCGCTCGAGTCGTGCTGCATCGTGACGACGTCGCCGGCACCGGCCGTGGCGCACGTGCACGATCGCATGCCGGTCATCGTGCCGCGCGACGCATACGCTGAATGGCTCGACCCGCGCAACGAGGCCACCGATCGTCTCGCACGCCTGCTCGGACCCACGGCCGATCCCGGGCTGCAGGCACGCCCCGTCAGCCGGCGCGTCAACGATGCGCGCAACCAGGGCGCGGACCTGATCGAACAAGTTGGAACCGCGGGCGACGCCCCGTAGAGTCCTGTCCACATGCATGATCCCGCCACCCTGACGACCAGCCGAGGCCTGCGCGCGCTGCTACGCTGGATCGCGACCGTCGGCCTGGCGCTGGGCCTGGCCGGCTGTGGGCTCGGCATCGTCTACCCGCGCCTCGACAGCGTGGTCGGCTTCTACGTGCAGGGCCTGGTGACGCTCGACAAGGCGCAGGCCTCGGCCCTCCAGCGAACCCTGGCGGGCAACCTGGAGTGGCACCGCCGCTCGGAGCTGGCGCGCTATGCCGCCTTCCTGCGCGACGTGGCTGGCGCGGTCGAGGACGGTGCGGGGCGGCGCGACTGGCTCGAGGCCAGCCGGCGCACGGAGGAGTACTTTCGCGACATCTTCGAGCAGGCAGCGCCCGGCTACACGGCGCTTGCGGCCACGTTCACCGATGCGCAGGTCGCCGAGCTGCTCGCGAATCTCGAGCGCGAGGACGAGCAGACCTGGCGCGAGTTCGTCGAACGCACCCCGCGGCAGCGCGATGCACGCCGCGAGAAGTCCCTGTCGCGCACCCTGGAGCGGTTCATCGGGCCGCTCACCGACGCGCAGTCGGCCAGTGTGCGCGCCCACGTCGCGAGCTCACCGACCTTCATGCCGGAGTGGCGCGAGAATCGCCGCGTCTGGCGTCAGTCGCTCGCCGAGGCGCTGGCCCGCCGCCGCGCCGGCGAGGAATTCGCGGCGCGCATGTTCGTACTGGTCGCCCGGCCCGACGATCTCTGGACGCCGCAGTACCGGGCCGCTGTCGAACGGCGGCGCGAATCGTTGGCGGAGCTGATGGCGACCATCGACGGGACGCTCACGCCGCAGCAGCGCGCAGCCGCGCGCCGGCAGCTGCTGGCCCTCGCTGATGAGGTCCAGGGCCTCGCCGACCGTCGCGGTTGAACGGGGAGACGCGCGAATGTCGCAGTACGACGGCAAGATCTTCGGCATCGGCTTCTACAAGACGGGCACGACGACGCTCTACGACGCACTGCGCTTGCTCGGCTACCACACCGTGAACGGCGACAAGCCCGGCAGCTACCGAGGCGCGGACGACGGTGCGGCGCTGATCAGGCAGATCGACGCCGGCGACTACCGCCTGCCGACGTTCGACATGTTTGATGCGTTCACCGACAACCCGTACTTCCGCATCTGGCGGCAGATCTACGACCTGTACCCTGATGCGAAGTACATCCTCACGGTCCGCGACGAGGAGCCCTGGATCGACAGCTGCGTGAAGTTCTTCCGCAACCGGCGCGTGCGTCCGATGCGCGTCTGGATGTTCGGGCCGCACGCCAACCCGGCGCGTGACGCGGCGAGTCGGCTGGCGTGGCTGGACGCCTATCGGGCGCACAACGCCGCGGTGCGGGAGTTCTTTGCCAGCCGCGGGCACCAGTACTTCGAGTTCGACCCGACGCGCGAGGGAGGATGGGACCACCTGTGCGCGTTCCTCGGCGCGCCGCTGCCGGACCGGCCGTGGCCCCACGCGAACATCACCAGGCCCGACAAGCCCTGGCGCCCGGCGTGGCGCAGGCTGAGGCAGCGCCTCGGACTCGAGGTGAGCGCACCCTCGAAGGATGCCGACTGACCCGCTTCAAGCGAGGCGCAGCGCCAGCGCCGGCTTGTACACCCAGTTGCGCAGCAGGCGGCTCGACAGCGGTTCGCGCCACTCGCTGAGCTGCTGGTTGCGCTCGCGCATCGCCGCCACGTCGGCTGCGAGGTCGCCCACGTAGTCCTGCCGCTGCCGCGCCTGGCGCTCGCGCCGCGCGAATTCGTAGACCTGCTGGTCCAGCGAGTTGATCGCGCGCAGGCGCTCGTGCACCTCGGGCGTCTCGAGGTAACTGAGATCTGTCTGCGCGCGCGCCGAGTCGCGCGCACGCTGCTTCGCGACCAGCTGGTTCACCGCACGGTACTCCGGCCGGAAGCCGGGCTCGCGCAGCCACTGCCCGAGCATCAGCAGCGATTCGTCGAAGGTCTCCGTGAACCCCACGAAGCCAACCCGCTCCGCGATCAGGTCGATCGCCCTCTGCGCGCTCGCCTCCCCGGCCAGCATCTTCGTCTGCCAGTTGTGCGTCCAGCCAGACGCCGCCCACCGCTCGAAGTCCTCGCGGCCATGGGCGCGCGACCGGTTCTTGAAGTGCGACAGGTAGCGCTTGACCGGGTCGCGCAGGAACGCGAAATAGCGCACTTCGGGGAAGGCGAGGTGCAGGTCCGAGTATGCCTTGACGTTGTGCCCGGCGATGCCGCGCAGCCCGCGGTAGATGCGCCGCACCTTGCGCAGGTCGTCGCTGGTCACCCAGACGCGGTGATCACCCGATTCATCTTCACGCCGCGCATATGGCGTGCGGATCTCGCAGTGGCCAGCACCAAAAGACCGCAGGAGGACGGCGCGTACCGTCCGCCCCGCGGTCTTTTCGATGTGCACGAACGCGTACAGCGCCGTCTCCCCCGGGCTGCGGTCAGTCCGCTTCTTCCTGGGGCTTGAACGCGGCGACCAGTTCCTGCTGCCGGCGCGGCGGCACCGGGTCGTAGTGGCTCAGGTCCATCGTGTACGTGCCTTCGCCGCCCGTCAGAGCCTTGAGGCGCGACAGGTAGTCCTGCAGCTCCGCGAGCGGCACCAGCGCCTGGATCTCGGCGCGCCCGCCCGGCAGGGTGTCCTGGCCGCTGATGCGCGCGCGACGTGTCGCGAGGTCGCTCGTGACGTCGCCGATCGACGCCGCGGGCGTGCTGATCGCCACGCGCACGATCGGCTCGAGCACGATCGGTGCCGCTTCCCTGATCGCCGCGATGAAGGCCTTCTTGCCCGCCGCGACGAACGCGACCTCCTTCGAGTCCACCGGGTGGTGCTTGCCGTCGTACACGCTGACGCGCACGTCCTGCAGCTCGAAGCCGGCGATCGCGCCGCCCGCGAGCACCGCGCGCACGCCCTTTTCGACCGCGGGGATGAACTGCCCGGGGATCGCGCCGCCGACGACGTCGTCCACGAACTCGAAGCCCGCACCGCGCTCGAGCGGCTCGATGCGCAGGTACACCTCGCCGAACTGGCCCGCGCCGCCCGTCTGCTTCTTGTGGCGGTGGTGGCCCTCGGCCGGCCGCGTGATCGTCTCGCGGTACGGTACGCTCGGCGGGCTGGTCTTGACGGCCACGCCGTAGCGCTCGGTCAGCCGCTGCAGCATGACGCGCAGGTGCAGGTCGCCGAGGCCGTACAGCACGGTCTCGTTCTGCGCGGTGTGGTGCACGACGCGCACGCACGGATCCTCGGCCACGAGACGGTGCAGCCCTTCGGAGAGCTTCTGCTCGTCGCCACGCTTCTCGGCGCGGATGGCGAGGCCGAGCATCGGCGGCGGGAACGCCACCGACTTGAGGTGGTGGTGGTCCTCGTCGTGCGAATCGTGCAGCACGGCGTCGAAGTGCAGTTCGTCGATCTTCGCCACGCCGCAGATGTCGCCGGGGATGGCCGCCGGGACCTCGATGTGCTCCTTGCCCTGCAGCTGGTAGATGTGCGCGAGCTTCACCGGCTTGCGGCCGTCGCCCACGAACAGCTGCGCGCCGGCCTTCACCGTGCCCTGGTGCACGCGGAACACGCCGAGCTTGCCGACGAACGGGTCGATGGTGACCTTGAACACGTGCGCGATGACGTGCTTCGACGGGTCCGGCGAGACCGCGACGCGCACGGCGTCGGCGCCTTCGCCCTTAAGGAATGGCGGCGGGTTGCCCTCGGCCGGGTTTGGCGCGAGCTTCGCCAGTACCTCGAGCAGCTCGGGGATGCCTGTGCCGGTCTCCGCGGAGCAGAAGCAGATCGGCACGAGGTGGTCCTCGCGCAGCGCCTTCTCGAACGGGTCGTGCAGCTGCTCGGGCGAGAGCTCTTCGCCCTGCTCGAGGTACAGCGCCATCAG
>Ga0079037_100000440_pt1 | contig 18689 bp, 16 predicted proteins | sample Mud3Dept4metaG_FD_71479 | JGI IMG/M metagenome (GOLD analysis project Ga0079037, IMG submission 71479) | Freshwater wetland microbial communities from Ohio, USA, analyzing the effect of biotic and abiotic controls - Mud 3 Core 4 Depth 4 metaG | ecosystem: Environmental > Aquatic > Freshwater >... | reverse complement strand
CACCTGGTAGAGCTTGCCGAGCTTGCTCTCGAGGTAGCGCAGGAACACCTCGAGGTGGCGCGCCTCGTCCATCACCTGCGTCGCGCCGTAGAACTTGCCGTCCACCCAGCGCACGCTCTCGGTCACCTGTGCCGAGGCGAACAGCGCCCCCTGTTCGCCGTGCATGAACTGGCTGAGCAGCCACGAGGAGAAGTCGTGCACGAAGCGCATCTGCTCGTCCTGGTTGAGGCGGATGCCGTGCGCGGCGAGACCCTCCATCGGCACCAGCTCGATGGGGAACACCGGCTTCTCCGGGTTGCGCGGATCCACGTCGGTGGACCAGTCGAGCTGCGTGTCGCCATCCCACTGGTTCTGCACCGCACGGCGGTACAGGTCGTACATCTCGGGGTAGTCGCCCTGGTAGCGGAAATCGAACCAGGCGTCGTGGCTCGCCTTCATGCCCACGGGATGGCCCTGCTTGCCTTCCTTGAGCAGCAGGCCGCGTGCCACTGACGGCGCGAGGTCCACGAGCACCTTCTTGTTCTCCACCCGCCGCGCCACTTTCATGGCGTCGAAGACGTCCTGCACGCGGCGGCGGGCCGGGCTCGGCATGGACTGCATGGCGCGATCTGGAAGCATGTTCTTCACTCCGTTGTGTCGCCGGCCGTGCCGGCCCGGCAGCATTCAGTGGCCTGCGATGACCAGGCTGGAATCGGCATACGCGCAGCAGGCGAGCAGGTAGCCGGCCTCGCGCTCGGTTTCGCTCAGGCAGTTAGGTTCGCTCATGACCACGGTGCCTGCGCGCGTCTGGACCTTGCAGGCCCCGCAGCCGCCCATGGTGCAGCTGAATGGCAAATCGACTCCGGCCTCGAGCCCAGCCTGCAGGATGGTCTGGCCCGCGCGTGCCGTGACCTTGCGACCGCTGGCGGCAAAGGTGATTTCGGCCGGGTGGTCCGGGATGCGGGTCGTGGCCGCGGAGGCGTACGCGAATCGTTCCGTGTGGACCCGCTCGCGCGGCATGCCGGCGGCCTCGAGTGCCGAGCAGACGCTCTGCATCATCGCTTCGGGACCGCAGACGAAATAGGCATCGGCTTGCTGGCCGCCGAGTGCCCGCAGGACCTGCTGGCCATCGAGCGCACCCCGCATCCCCGCCCAGTTCTCCGGGGTTACGTCGAGCGCGTGGCGCACGACGAGGCGCGGCCGGAACTCGTCCTCGAGGGCAGCGAGGCGCCGGCGGAACACGATCTCTTCCTCACTGCGGTTGCCGCAGAGGAGGGTGACGCGGCTCGCGGGTTCGGCCCGCAGCACGGTCTCGGCGAGGCTGATGAGTGGCGTGATGCCGACGCCGCCCGCAACCAGCACCACGTGGCGGCTGGCAGCGGCATCCGTCTCCAGCGTGAAGTTGCCGGTCGGATCCAGCGCGAGCACGGTATCGCCGGCATGGACCCGGTCGTGCAGGTGGCGTGAGACGACGCCGTCCGCCATGCGCCTGACGGTGATGGCCGGCAGCCGTGCGGTGAGTGGCGAACTCGAGAACGAGTAGCAGCGGCGATGCGTGGTGCCGCCGACGTCGACCAGCAGCGTGAGGTGCTGGCCGGCGCGGTAGTGCAGGGCTGGCGCGGCGCCGTCGGGCGCGGCCAGCACGAACGTGCGGGTGGACGGTGTTTCCTGGATCACCTCCGCGACGCGCAGGGTGCGCCGCACCTGCCGCGGCCTGGTCTGGCCCCAGCGCGCGCTCGGCTCGCGACGTTCAAAGGTGGGCGGGGGCTCGGCGAACCAGCCTCGGACGAATGCGGCGATCCCGGGCATGATGATCCTGTCTTCGGATAAAGTGTGTATAAACACTATACATTATGGGCCGGGCTTCGCAACAGCCCCCAGGCGCGGCCCGCCTGGCAGCATTGCCGTTCAGCGCGGCGTCGGCACGTCGTGGTCCTCGACCTCGGCCAGGAACAGCCGCAGTCGCTTGCGGTGCATCGCGCTCAGCAGGCGTCCGATCACGGGCCCCACCTCCTCGACGACGCGCGATACGTCCTCGGCATGGGCACCGGTGTATGCGGCCAGCGCGAGGCGCGCTTCCCGCTTCACCAGCTGCTCCATGGCATCGTCGTACAGGCGCAGCTCGGCCGGGCCGACGCCCTGGGCCGGGCCGAACCCCGCTTCCTTGAACTGCGCCCAGCACTCGAGGATGACCGCATCGTCCTCGGCCACGGTGGCGTTGCTGCCGCTGCCGTGCACGGTGATCAGGCCGGCGTCGATGAGTTCGCGCAGCTCGCGACGCGTGACCCGGTCGGGCACGAAATCCGCGACCGCGACGGTCGGGCGCTGCTGCGCGCTCGTCCAGCCGGCCAGCGTCAGGCGCACGCGCCGCACCAGGTCTTCCTGGTCGGGCGTGAAGCCTGCGTAGGCGGTGTTGTCGAAGATCGCACGGATGGCCCGCAGGGGCAGGAAGTGGCGCTCCTGGAGATCGCGAATGTGCCGCAGGCGCTCGAGGTGCTCTTGCGTGTAGAGCGCCGTGTTGCGGCCGGTCTTGATCGGCTCAGGCAACAGCCCCTGCAGCTTGTAGAAGTGAATCGTTTCCCGGGGCAGGCCGCTTTCGCGCACGAGATCGCGCATGCGCAGGAGGCTGTCTGCCTGCACTGCGGGCGCAGCAGCGGCGAGACGGCTGCTGGAGTGGTCGTCGGCGCGTCGGGATCCCATGTGAAGTAATACTATACACTTTCGACGCGGCCGCCAGCCGGCGCTCAGCCCGGGTGGTCCTTGCCGCGGGACATCGCTGCGGCGACCGAGTCGTCGGCGCAGAGCGCGGCGAGTGCCTCGCCGAAGCGCCGGGGAGGGCTGTCGGGTTTCGCAGCATGCCGGCCGGGTCGTAGACTGGTCGCACAGGCGCCGGCGCACGGCGCGAGGAGACGCTCGATGCCGTATCGGAATTCCTTGCCGGCGGTCGCCGCCGCGCTGTTCCTGATGGCCCCCGCCGCGACCGTGCTGGCCCAGGGCGCTCCTGCCGCCGACAAGTGGCACCCGGTCGCGAAGACCGACAGCCAGGAAGCCTTCGTCAACACGTCGTCGATCGTGGCCGTCGGGCCGCAGCTCGAAGCCCGCGTGAAGCAGAATTTCGCGCAGCCACAGCCGTCGGCGAAGAAAGACAAGAGCTACCTGTCCTCGCGGACCACCTACCGCTTCGACTGCGCCCAGCGGCGCGTTGCCATGAAGGAAGTGCGCGCCTTTGCCGGCGCCGACCTGCAGGGCGAGCAGGTGCAGAAGGCGACCTCGAGCGACAAGAACCTGCAGTGGCTCGACGCGCAGGAGCGCACCGTATTCGGCGAGTTGCTCGACTACGTCTGCAAGGCCACCCCGGCCCGCTGAGTCAGTGCACGTCGAGTGCGGCGCGCAGCTGCGCGCGCGTCAGGCGTACCACCACGGGCGCCAGCGCGAGCAGTGCGATCAGGTTCGGCACAGCCATGAGCGCGTTCAGCGTGTCGGCGATGGTCCAGGCGAGGTCGAGCTGCGTGACCGCGCCGCAGAACACCGCGATCGTCCACAGCACGCGGAACGGCATGATCGAGCGCGGCCCGACCAGGTAGTTCCAGCAGCGTTCGCCATAGAAGCTCCAGCCGAAAATGGTCGTCAGCGCGAACACCGCGAGCGCGATTGCCACGACCTCGTCACCGATGCCGGGCATCGCCGTCTGGAACGCAAGCTGGGTGAGCACTGCGCCGGTCTCGCCGCTGGTCCACGCGCCGGACACGACGATCGCGAGGCCCGTCATCGAGCACACCACGAGCGTATCGAAAAACGTGCCCATCATGCCGATCAGGCCGCTGCGCACCGGGTTTGAGGTGACGCCGGCCGACTGCGCGATGCCGGCCGTGCCCAGGCCGGCCTCGTTCGAGAAGATGCCGCGCGCCACGCCGTAACGGATGGCCGCCAGCACGGCTGCGCCCGCGAAGCCGCCGGTCGCGGCGGCCGGCGTGAATGCGTGGGTGACGATCGTGGCAATCGCGGCCGGGACCGCCGCGGCGTGCGTGACCAGCACCACCATCGCCGCCACGATGTAGCCGATCGCCATGAACGGCACGAGCCAGTTCGCCACTGCCGAGATGCGCTGGATGCCCCCCAGGATGACGGCTGCCGTGAGTACGAACAGCACGATGCCGGTCGCCGCGGGGCTCCAGTTGAAGGACGTCTGCATCGCGGCGGCGATGCTGTTCGCCTGCACCATGTTGCCGATGCCAAAGCCGGCCAGGCCGCCGAAGAGGGCGAACATCGTGCCGAGCCACGCCCAGCGCGCGCCCAGGCCCTTGCGGATGGCGTACATCGGACCGCCGACCCAGCGGCCGTCCGTGTCGCGCTCGCGGAAATGCACGGCGAGCACCACTTCCGAGTACTTCGTGGCCATGCCCACGAGCGCCGTCATCCACATCCAGAACACGGCTCCGGGCCCGCCGAGGGCGATGGCGGTGGCGACGCCGGCGATGTTGCCGACGCCGATCGTCGCCGCGAGGCAGGTCATCAGCGCGGCGAACGGACTCACTTCGCCGTGGCCGTCCACGTCGCCGACGCGCCCGCGCCACACGAGGCGCAGGCCACTGCCGATGCGCCAGATGGGCATGCCGCCGAGCCGCAGCTGCAGGTAGAGGCCCGTGCCGAGGATCAGCACGAGCATCGCCGGTCCCCAGACGAATCCGTTCAGCGTGTTCATCCAGCTCTGGAAAGTCTGCACTTGGCCCCCTGCGCTGGCCGCTGGTTGTTCGAGGTCGTGACGGCGCCTGCGGCGCGTTACGTTACTGGATGGCGCGCGCGTCTGCCAGCGCGGCAATCTCGTCGTTCGACAGCCCCAGCGCCGCGAGCACCGCGCGCGTGTGCTCGCCCGGCCGTGGCAGGTCGCCGCCCTGGGTCGGGCGCTGGCCATCGAGTTCGACCGGCAGCAGCGGCAGCCGGGTCCGCGTGCCGTCCGGCAGCGTCACTTCGCCGAGGCCGCCGCTCGCGTGGAGGTGCGGGTCGTCGAACATCTCCTCCGGCTTGCCGATGGGCGCGAACGGCAGGCCGGTGCGCTCCAGCTTCTCGACCAGCGCTGCCTTGGTGTAGCCCTTGAAGAGCTCGCGGACTTGCGGCAGCAGCGTATCGCGTGCCTGCACGCGTTGCGAGTTGGTCTTGTAGCGCGGGTCAGCGCCGAGCCCGGTGAGTCCGAACGCGGCACAGAACTTCTCCCACAGTGAGTCCGACACGACGCCGACGAATACCTGCTCGCCGTCCTGCGTCTCGAACACGTCGTAGATGGCCCATGCCGAAATACGCACCGGCATCGGCTTGGCGGCCTGTCCCGTCACGGCCTTCTGCGCCATGTGCTGCCCGACGAGATACACGGTGGTCTCGAACAGCGAGCTCGCCACCTTCTGTCCGCGGCCGGTGCGGTGCCGCTGCTCGAGCGCGGCGAGGATGCCGATCACGCCGAACATGCCGCCGGTCACGTCGATCACCGAAGTGCCCGCCCGCAGCGGCCGCCCCGGCGGCCCCGTCATGTAGGCGAGGCCGCCCATCATCTGCGCCACTTCGTCGAGCGCCGTGCGGTGCGCGTACGGCCCGCTCAGGAATCCCTTCTCCGAGCAGTAGATCAGCCGTGCGTTCAGCGCGGTGAGCGCCTCGTAGCCGAGGCCGAGCCTGTCCATGGTGCCCGCGCGGAAATTCTCTACCACCACGTCCGCGGAGGCGGCGAGCCGCCGGGCGAGTGCGAGGCCCTGCGGGTCCTTGAGGTTCAGGCACACGCTCTTCTTGTTGCGGTTGTACATCGAGAAGTAGCCGGCGCCCGACCCGAGCAGCTGGCGCGTCGCATCGCCACCGATCGGCTCGACCCTGATCACTTCGGCACCGAGTTCGACCAGGATGGCGCCGACCGCAGGCCCCATCACCATGTGCGTGAACTCGACGACACGCAGGCCATGCAGGGGAGCCGGGTTCGCGCGCATCCCGCCGTCGCTCATGCTGCAGCCCCTCCGGTCGTTGCCGGCCGGAACCCGAGCGGCAGTCCGGCATCCGGCGTGAATCCGTAGACCGCCTCGCCCGGCAGCGCCTCGAGCAGGATGCGTCGCACCTCGAGCAGCTTCGCCAGGTCGATGCCAGTGCGCAGGCCCATCGCCTCGAGCATGAACACCAGGTCCTCGGTGACGATGTTGCCGGATGCGCCTGGTGCGAACGGGCATCCGCCGAGGCCGCCGAGCGAGCTGTCGAACGTAGTGATGCCGACGTCCAGCCCGGCGAGCACGTTGGCGAGGCCGAGGCCGCGTGTGTTGTGCAGGTGCAGGCCCGACAGCGCGTGCTCTCCCACGGCGGCGCGCACCCGCCGCACGAGGTCCTTTACCTGCGCGGGATTCGCATAGCCGGTGGTGTCCGACAGCCCGACCTCGTCGCAGCCGGCGTCCATCAACTGCTCGGCGAGCTGCACGACACGGTCGGCCGGGACATCGCCCTCGAGCGTGCAGCCGAACGCCGTCGCAAGCCCGCCTTCGAACCTGGGCCGCTGTCCCTCCGGCAGCGAACGCAGCACCGCCACGATGGCCCGCACTTCGTCGAGCATCTGCGCGTGCGTGCGGCGCACGTTCTTCAGGCTGTGCGTCTCGGACGCCGAGAGCGGGATGGTGATCTTGTGCGCGCCTGCCTGCGCCGCGGCCTGGGCGCCCTTGAGGTTCGGCACCAGTACCGCGACGGTGAGTCCGGGAATCGTGCGCGCAAAGGCAGCCACTTCCGCCGTGTCGGCCAGCTGCGGCAACAGCTTCGCGGGAACGAAGCTGCCGACTTCGATTTCGCGCACGCCCGCAGCGGCTTCGGCGGCGATCCACGCCTTCTTGGCCTCGAGGGGCATGATCGGACGGATGCTCTGCAAACCGTCGCGCGGACCGACTTCGCTCACCAGCACGTCTGTCGTCACATCGTCACTCCAGGGCCATCACGACCGCAGGTAGATCCACGGTCGCTGCTCGCGGTCACGCGCACGGAATGCCTCGATGTCAGCGCGATGCCTGAGTGTCAGGTCGATCGCGTCGAGGCCCTCGAGCAGCATCTCGCGCTCCTCGCGCTCGATGTCGAACGCGAACTCGAGCCCCTCCGGCCCCGCCACGCGCTGGCGCACGAGGTCCACGGTGACCAGGCGCTGCTGCGGATCCGGCGCCACCGACGCAGCCAGCCTGGCGATGCTCGTCGCGTCGAGGCGCACGGGCAGGATGCCGTTGCGGATACAGTTGCCGTGGAAGATCGGGGCGAAGCTCGGCGCGACGACCGAGCGGATGCCGTACTCGAGCAGCGCCCACACCGCGTGCTCGCGGCTCGAGCCGCACCCGAAGTTCTCGCCGGACAAGAGTATCTGTGTGCCCTTGTAGGCGGCCTGGTTGAGCACGAACCGCGCATCCGGGTCGCGTCCGCCGATCGTCGTGTAGCGCCAGCCGGCGAACAGCCCGTCGGCCAGGCCGTGCTTGGAGATGCTCTTCATCTCCCGTGAGGGAATGATGGCGTCCGTGTCCACGTTGGCGCGGATCAACGGCGCGGCGACGGCGGTGAGTACGTCGAACCTGCGCATGGCCGGGGAGACCTGGGGACCTGCGGCGTCCGGGGTGGAAACCCGCATTGTACTGCGATGCCGGGGCCCGGCGATGGCCGGCGACGCGGCCGCCGGGCTGCGGTAACGTAGCGGCCGGGCCACCCATGAATCCGCCGTCCCTCACCCGCTACGCCTGGCTGTCGATCGCTGCGGCCATCGCCACGATGCTGTTGAAGAGCGGCGCGTACCTGCTCACGGGGTCGGTGGGTCTGCTGTCGGACGCGCTCGAGTCGCTGGTCAACCTGGCCGGCGCGCTGATGGCCCTTGCCATGCTGACCGTCGCGGCGCGGCCGCCGGACGAAGATCACGCGTACGGGCACAGCAAGGCCGAGTACTTCTCGGCTGGCGCCGAAGGCGCACTGATCGTCATTGCAGCCTTGAGCATCGCCGTCGCTGCCGTCGATCGCCTGCTGCACCCGCGGCCGATCGAGCAGGTCGGCCTCGGCCTGACCGTGTCGGTGGTCGCGGCACTGCTCAACCTCGCCGTAGCGCTGGTGCTGTTGCGAGCCGCCCGAACGCATCGCTCGGCGACCCTGCAGGCGAGCTCGCATCACCTGCTGACGGACGTCTGGACGACGCTCGGTGTGCTGGTCGGTGTCGGCGCGGTCGCGGCGACGGGTTGGCTGGTGCTCGACCCGTTGGTCGCACTGGCCGTCGCCGCCAACATCGTCTGGACGGGTGGGCGCATCCTGCGCGAATCAGTGGAGGGTCTGATGGACGCGGCCCTGCCGGCGAGCGAGCAGAAGCTGCTGCACGAACTGCTGGGTCGTTACGTGGCGGGGGAGGGCGTCGAGTACCACGCGCTGCGGACCCGACGCGCTGGTGCGCATCGGTTCGTGTCGGTGCATGTGCTCGTGCCGCCCGCGTGGTCGGTGCAGCAGGGGCACGACCTGCTCGAACGCATCGAGGCCGACATCCGCCGCGCACTGCCGCCGATCACCGTCCTCACGCACCTCGAGCCGCTCGGCGACCCGGCCGCCATGAGCGACCAGGACCTGCACCGTCACGACTGACGGCAATCAGGCCAGAAGGGCGCGTACGTCGGCGAGGCGGCCGGCGACCGCACTCGCCGCCACGGTCTCGGGGCTCGCGATGTGCGTGCGCGTCTGCGGTCCCTGGCGGCTCTCGAAGTTGCGGTTGGTGGACGAGACGACCCGTTGCTGCGGCCCGAAGCTCTCGCCGCCGGCGAAGAAGCACATCGAGCAGCCGGATTCACGCCACTCGAAGCCTGCCTCGAGGAACACGCGGTCGAGCCCCTCGGCCTCCGCCTGGCGCTTCACCGACATGGAGCCCGGGACGCAGATCGCCCGCACGCCCGGCGCCACGCGGCGGCCGCGCAGCACGCCGGCCGCGTGGCGCAGGTCGGAAATGCGGCTGTTGGTGCACGAGCCGATGAACGCCGCGCCGATGTCGAGCGACTGCAGTTCCATGCCGGGTTCCAGTCCCATGTAGGCGAGGGCACGCGCGTAGGCTTCCGGGCTCGTGCCGCTGTCGGCCTGCGACGGCACCCGGTCCGTGATCCGCGCCGCATGCTGCGGGCTCGTGCCCCACGTGACCATCGGCGCGAGATCGTCCGCGGCAATCTCGACCTCGCGGTCGAAGCTGGCGCCAGCGTCGGTCACGAGCGTGCGCCACTGCGCAACGGCCGCCTCCCAGTCTGCGCCGGATGGCGCGTAGCGACGGCCTTTGAGGTAGGCGAGGGTCTTGTCGTCCGGCGCGATCATGCCGGTCATCGCCGAGAACTCGGTCGCCATGTTGCACAGCGTGAGGCGCGCTTCGACGTCGAGGTGGCGCACGGCGGCGCCGGCGTACTCGATCGCGTAACCGTTGCCGCCCGCCGCGCCGTGCCGGCCGATGAGCGCCAGGCTCAGGTCCTTGGCGGTGACGCCGCGCGGCAATCGACCGCTGCAGGTCACGCGCATGGTCTTCGGCCGCGCCACCCGCAGCGTGCCCGTCGCGAGTGCGTGCTCGGCCTCGGTCGAGCCGATGCCCCAGGCGAGCGCGCCCATGGCACCCTGTGTGCAGGTGTGGCTGTCCGGGCAGACGATGGTGGCGCCCGGCAGCACGATGCCGAGTTCCGGCGAGATCACGTGCACGATGCCCTGGTCCGGATCGCGCACGTCGAAGACCCGGATCCCTGCTGCGCGCGCCGCCTCGCGGGTCTCGACAATGAACGCCCTGCCGCTCGGCACGAGCGTGTCGTCGCCGCGGCCGGGCAGCGTGTCCACGATGTGATCCATGGTGCAGAACACGCGCGCCGGGTCGGCGACGCGGCGGCCGGCCTGCGCCAGGCTCTTGAGTGCGACCGAGCCGGTGCGCTCGTGCAGTAACACGCGGTCGATCGCGAGCAGGCCGGCGCCGCCGCCGAGGTCGCGCACCAGGTGCCCTGTCCAGAGCTTGTCGAAGAGGGTGGCGGGAGCGTTCACGGCTCGCATTCTAGAGTGGCGGCCCGCAAATCTCCCGCGCGCTTGATTCAGGTCAATGCGCCGCGATCCGTCACGGTAAACACTGATCCCGTTCGCACCCTCTGGTCAAGTATCAGTAACATTCCGGCGGCTGCGCGCGACAGGAACTATCGATGGCCCGGCAGGACGCAATCCCTGGTACACGCCGCATGTCCGGCACCGTGGGTCTGGCGCTGCTGAGCGTGCTTGCCGGCGTGCTGCTCGGCGTCGGCGGATACACGTTCTTCTACGCCGAAGGACTCTCCTACCTGAGCTCCGACCCGGCGGCCTGCGTCAACTGCCACATCATGCGGACGCAGTTCGAGTCCTGGCAGAAAGGCTCGCACCACGCGGTGGCGAAGTGCATCGACTGCCATCTGCCGCACGACTTCGTCGGCAAGTACGTCGCGAAGGCCGAGAACGGCTACCACCATTCCAGGGGGTTCACGTTCCAGGACTTCCACGAGCCGATCATGATCAAGCCGAAGAACGCCGCCATCCTGCAGGCGAACTGCCTCGCCTGCCACGGCGACCTCGTGCACGAGCTGGTCGGCGGAGTCAATGGCGAGCCGGGCGAGGTGCAGTGCGTGCATTGCCACTCGGCGGTGGGGCACGGCGAGACGACGGGTCTTGGCGGGCCCGAGCGCGCAGACGAGATCGAGGGGAACGCATCATGAGCAAGTTTCAGAAGGGCATGTCGCTGGCGGCGATCATCGGCCTGGTGCTGGTCGTGGGTGTTGCCACGGCGGCCGTCACCGCGCTGCTGATGAACATCTCCGAACGCAAGACCGAGGCGAAGACCCCGTTCGTGCGCCTCGTCGAGGTGGACGAGGACACCACCGATCCGGCCAAGTGGGGCGTCAACTGGCCCAGGCAGTTCGACTCCTACCAGCGCACCGCCATCACCACGCGCACGCGTTTCGGCGGCCACGGCGGCAGCGAGGCAATGCCCGACGAGAAGATCGAGCGCGACCCGTGGCTCAAGCGCATGTTCCTGGGCTATGCGTTCTCGATCGACTACCGCGACCGGCGCGGCCACGCGTACATGCTGACCGACCAAGAGCAGACCCAGCGGCTGACCAAGCCGCAGTCGGGTTCCTGCCTGCACTGCCATGCGTCCATCATGCCGCTGTACCGCGAGCTCGGCGGCGGCGATGCCATGAAGGGCTTCGCGGAGAGCTACAAGTTCTCCTACCAGGACTTGAACAAAAAGCTGCACGAGTCCGGGCACGGGCATCCCGTCTCCTGCGTGGACTGCCACGACCCGCAGACCATGAAGCTGCGCGTGACGCGCCCCGGCTTCATCAATGGTATCCAGGCGCTGGCTGCGTCCGACGCCCCGCTGCCACACCTGCCTTCGGTCGAGCAGTGGCGCGCCGGCAGCCGCGCCCAGCCGTACGACCCGAACGTGGACGGTACGCGCACCGAGATGCGCTCCTACGTCTGCGGCCAATGCCACGTCGAGTACTACTGCTCGACCAAGATGCCGCTGACCTTCCCTTGGGGCAAGGGCTTGCGCGCGTCCGATACCGAGAAGTTCTGGAACGAAACGAAGTTCCCGGACGGCGAGCAGTTCTTCGACTACAAGCACGCCGAGAGCGGTGCGAGGATCCTCAAGGCGCAGCACCCCGAGTTCGAACTGTGGAGCCAGGGCGTCCACGCGCGCAGCGGCGTGGCGTGCGCCGACTGTCACATGCCGTACATGCGCGACGGCGCCACCAAGGTGTCCGACCACTGGGTGCGCAGCCCGCTGCTGAACGTCAACCGCGCCTGCCAGACCTGCCACCACTTCTCCGAGGAGGAGATCGCGGCAAGGGTGGACCAGATACAGCAGCGCAATTACGACCTGATGCAGCGGGGCGGCACGGCGATCGTCGCGCTGCTCGACGCGATCCAGGCCGCCAAGCAGGCGGGTGCCACCGACGAGCAGCTCGCAGATGCGCTCGAGTTCCAGCGCAAGGCGCAGTGGCGACTGGACTTCATCGCCGCCGAGAACTCGATGGGCTTCCACGCGCCGCAAGAAGCAGCCATGGTGCTCGGCGAGGCGCTCGATTACGCGCGGCAGGGCGAGCTTGCGGCGCTGCGCTTCGCGGCGCCGCAGGTCGCGCAGGCGGCGGCACAGGCCAGGTAGGCGGATTTGCCGCCGACGCAGACCGGGCGGGTGCCTGTCTCAGGCGCCCCCGGTTCTTGGTCCCGAGGCGTCACCGCCCTGCGCGCCGGATCGGTAATATCGTTCCGCGGTCAGCCGGGCCGCGCGCGCGGTGACACCCATGACGGCCAGGATCGAGGCGCTTCGCACACCTGACGAGCGATTCGAGGGCCTGTCCGGCTTCGGCTGCGCCCCGCACTACGTCGAGGGCCTGCCGGGCTACGATGCGTTGCGCGTGCACTACCTGGACGAGGCGCCCGCGCGCGCCGCGAGCGGCCGCACGGTGCTGTGCCTGCATGGACAGCCGACCTGGTGCTACCTGTACCGCAAGATGATTCCCGTCTTCACGGCGGCTGGACATCGCGTCGTCGCGCCCGATTTCCTCGGCTTCGGCCGTTCCGACAAGCCGGTGGACGACGCCGTCTACACCTTCAGCTTTCATCGCGGGATGCTGTTGCGCCTCGTCGAGGCGCTCGACCTGCGGCGCGTGACGCTGGTGGTGCAGGACTGGGGCGGGCTGCTCGGCCTGACCTTGCCCGTGGAGTTCCCCGATCGCATCGACCGTCTCATCGTCATGAACACGGGCCTGGGCATCGGCCGTTCGCCTGGCCCGGGCTTCGATGCCTGGCAGGCGTTCGTCGCTGCCAAGCCCGACTTCGACATCGCCGCGATGATGAAGCGCGCGGTGCCCGGGCTGAGCGACGCCGAGGCTGCCGCCTACGCTGCGCCGTTCCCGGATCGGCGCTATCGTGCAGGCGTGCGCCGGTTTCCGGCGCTGGTCCCGGTGACGCCCGACATGGACGGCGTGCAGGTTTCGCTGCGGGCTGCGGAGTTCTTCCGCGAGCGCTGGGCCGGGCGCAGCTTCATGGCCATCGGCATGCAGGACCCGGTGATGGGTCCGCCGGTGATGCACGCGCTGGGGCAGACCATCCGTGGCTGTCCGCCGCCACTCGAGATGATGCAGGCGGGCCACTTCGTGCAGGAGCACGGTCGGGAGGTCGCCGAGGCGGCGCTCAGGGCATTCGGCGAGGTCTGACCAAGGCACGACCCAATCCACTTGGTAGGTCCAAAGGGCGCGGGGCTATCATGCGTGGATGCCCGCCGCGACACGGACCGCCGCGTTCTTCGATTTTGATGGCACGATCATCGCCGGCTATTCCATCGTCGCCTTTCTGAAGGAGCGGGTGAGGCGCCGCGAACTCGGCCCGGCCGACGTCGCACGGACGGCGGTGTCCATGGCGCAGTCGGCCCTCGGCCAGATCGACAGCCGCGAGTTGATCGCACGGGGCATGCACGAGTGGAGCGGCCGCAGCCTCGCCGACCTCGAGGCGCTCGGCGAGCGGATCTTCGCGACCGAGTTGCGCGACAGCATCTTTCCGGAGATCCGGGCGCTGATCGCCGATCACCGCCGCCGCGGCCACATCGTGGCGATCGCCACGTCCGCCGCGCCGTTCCAGGTCGGGCCGGTCGCCCGCGAACTCGGCATCGAGCACGTGCTGTGCACCCAGCTCGAGACCCGCGACGGCATCCTCACCGGCAAGTCGCGCGGGCCCATCCTGTGGGGCCGGGCCAAGGCCGATGCCGTCCGCGAGTTCGCGCGGCGCGAGGGCGTCGACCTGCGCCGCAGCCACTTCTATGCCGACGGCGACGAGGACGTCGCACTCATGCAGCTCGTCGGCCATCCGCATCCGACCAATCCGCGCCCGCGCCTCGCGCGCACTGCGGCCGAGAAGGGCTGGCCGGTGCAGCGTTTTGCGAGCCGCGGCATGGCCCGGCCCGATGCCTACGTCCGAAGCGCGCTTGCGACCGCGAGCGCCGTGCCGGTGTTCCTCGGGGCGCTGGCGATGCGCGCGCTCACGGGCGACAAGCGTGAAGCCGCCAATTTCATGATCGGCACGCTGACCGGGATCTCCCTTGGACTCGGCAAGGTGAAGCTCAACGTCACCGGCGAGGAGCACCTCTGGTCAGCGCGCCCGGCGGTGTTCATCTGGAACCACCGCAACATCTTCGACGCGCAGATCGTCGGCCGCCTCGTGCAACGCGACTTCGGGGCCGTAGCCAAGAAGGAACTCGAGCGCGTGCCCCTGTTCGCGGCTGCGAGCCGCTTCATGCACATTGCCTTCCTGGACCGCAGCGATTCAAAGGCGGCGGTGGCGGCCCTCGAGCCGGCCACGCGGCTGCTGGGCGAGGGGATTTCCATGCTGGTGGCCCCCGAGGGCACGCGCGTCGCGGGCAAGGGCATCGGCGAGTTCAAGAAGGGTGCATTCCGCATGGCGATGGCCGCGCAAGTGCCGATCGTGCCGATCGTCATACGAAATGTGGATGACATCGGCTCGCGCTCCTCGGGTACCATGCGGCCGGGCACGGTGGACATCGCCGTGCTGCCGCCAGTGCGCGTGGACGACTGGACGCTGCGGGACCTCGACCGCCGCATCGCCGCGGTCCGGCAGGCTTTCGTCGACACGCTCCGGCACTGGCCGGCGCCGCAGGCGAGGGCAGCTCCAGGGAGGAGACGGAGTTGAAGCACAGGGAAATGCAGTTGCCCGGTTGCCAGGACGCGCGGCTCTTCGCACAGGCCTGGCTGCCGGAAGGCGAGCCGCACGCGGTGATCGTGATCGCGCACGGGCTTGCCGAGCACGGCGGCCGGTACGCGCAGCTGGCCGAGCGCCTGGTCTCGCTCAATTGCGCTGCTTACGCGCTGGACCATCGCGGCCATGGGCGTTCAACCGGCGCGCGGACCAACATCGACCGGTTCTCGTACCTGGTGTCAGACCTCAGCAGCTTCGTGGGGCGTGCCCAACGCGAGCACCCGGACGTACCCGCTTTCCTGCTGGGTCACAGCATGGGCGGCGCCGTCGCGCTCGCCTGTGCGTTGCGCTACCCGGGCAACCTGAAGGGTCTGGTGCTGTCAGCGCCCGCCGTGGCGGTCGGGCAGGCCGTCCCGGCATTCAAGGTCTCGATCATGCGTCTCCTGTCGAGAATCGCGCCGGGCACCGGCGCACTCACGCTGCCCGCGACGGCGATCAGCCGCGATCCGGCGGTGGTACGGGCGTACGAGGCGGACCCTCTCGTCCACCGTGGCGCCATCCCGGCGCGCACGGTGGTGGAACTGCTGGATGCGATGGCTGCGTTTCCCGAGTCTGTGCCCCGGCTGAAGATACCGGTGCTGGTGCAGCACGGCACGGCGGACAGCCTGGTGCCGCTCGCGGCAACGCGCCCGGTGTACGAGCGGCTGGGCAGCGCCAAGCTGCGCGTCGTGCGGCTCTACGACGGCCTGTTTCATGAGTCGTACAACGAGCCGGAGCGCGACCGGGTGATCGCCGACCTCGAGACCTGGATCGCAGGTCACGTCTGACCGCGCACGCACCGCCCCTGGGCGAGTGCCGCCTCCACGCGCCGCACGGCAATCGCATGCACCACGCCGAGGCGCCGCAATACGCCGTGAATCCGGGCGGCGAAGTCCGTGCGCCGGGCGACGGTGTCCACCCCTTCCTGCAGCAGGCCGTGATGCCGTGCCAGGTCGAGACCCGTGGCGAACAGGTGACGTGAAACGGCCTCTGGGTGGGCGAGCCGGCGCTGCAGCACGTACTGGCGTCCCAGCCCCAGGCACTCCTCGAGCAGGCGCGCGTCATCGAGCGGGGCCTGCGGGTCCTGCGCGGCAAGCGTGTCGGCGACGATGCCGTGAGCCTCGAAGAACGGACGCAGCAGCATGTCGGAACTGAGTGTGGGAGCGTGCTCGAGCAGCGTCCGCACGCCGTCAGGTCCTTCATCCAGCCGCGCACGCCAATCCGGTGCCAGCCTCCCGGCCTCGGCCGCCAGCTCGGTGAGGAATACTGCGCGCTCGCGGAAGAAGAAATCGAACTCGAGCAGGCTGCGCAGCGCGCATGCCTCGTCGGCAAACGCCTGGGCGCGCCGTTCGCGCGGTTGTTCCGCCGCGCGCAGCAGCGACAGCTCGGTGATGGCCCCGAGCAGGAAGTAATGCGCGATGGTGTTGCGGTAATAGGCCGCAGCGAGGTGCGCGTCCGCGGCGATGCCGAAGACCGGCTCACGACCGTCGCGATGCTCGTGAACCATGCCCTGGGCGGCCAGTCCCCCGAGTACCCTGGTTACTGCGTCGTCCGTGGCGAGTGCCGCGGTAGGCGCCTGCGGCAAGCCGCGGCGTGCAGTGAAGTCCAGGTAGCCCTGAACCGCAGCGCGGATCTGCTGCAGCGTGAGCGCGCGCCCACGCGCGCCGAGCAGCGCGAGTGCAACCAGCGCCGCGCCCGTCACGGGTGTCGCCTCGTTGATGCGGCAGGACACTTCGAACGCCAGCTTGGCGAGTTCGAGCTTGCGTTCCTCGGGACTGCGCTCGCGCGCCGCGTCCGGCCGGCCCAGGGTCGCGCGCAGCGATATGGGTTCGCCGAACCGCACGTACACGGCGCCGAATTGCCCGCGCTGCGCCCGCACGAAACGCACCAGCCAGCCGAGCGACTCGGCGACCTTGGCGGCACCGCGCGCCTCGCCGGCGTACTCGGCCACCTCCTGCAGTTGGTCGTAGCTGATCGCAGTGGGCAGCAGGTGCAGGTCCTGGATGTGCCCTTCGCGATAGGCATCCACGAGGTACACGAGCAGCCCGAGTCGCGGCGGGCCGAGCTTGCCGGTGCGTGATCGCGTGCCCTCGATGAACCACTGCAGCGGCCGGCGCTCGCTCACGAGCTGCGCCAGGTACTGCCGCAGCGTGCTGCGGTACACGGGATCGTCACCGCCGCGGCGGATGAACACCATGCCGTTGCGCCGCCACAGCGTGCCCAGCGGCCAGAACGCCATGTTGATGCCGCCGAACACGGTGAGCGGCGGCAGGCCGTGATCGTGAAAGCCGACGGTGAGCGCGCCGCCGTCGAGATACGACCTGTGGCTCGACAGCACGACGCACGGCGCGCTCGAGAGCAGGGCACGCACCCTCGCGACCTGCGCCGGGTCGTAATCGATCCGATCGTAGCCGCGGCTGAGCAGCGCGCGCCCGGCCCTGACCCAGAGCCGGTGCACGGCCGGGCTGTGCCGCGTGCGCAGCTCACGCAGGTAGCTCCGTGCCGCGTTGTCCGTCGTGGTCGGATCGCTCACGTCGTGTTGCGGGCCGAGGACAACAGTGTCCGTGTTTCAACCTCGACTTTACGGGCTCCCTCGTCGAGCAGGTAGTCCCGGAAGGCTGCGGCCGCGGGCGGCAGCCAGCGGTTGGGGTGGTACACGACGTACCAGGTCCGCTCGATCGGCGTGTGGTCGACGTCCAGGCGCACCAGCGCACCGGTCTTCAGTTCGAGAAACAGCGTGTGCATCGACGTGAGGCTGATGCCGAGCTGCGACATCACGGCGTGCTTGGCCATTTCGTTGCCGCTCACGGTGATGCGTTCGCGCGGCACGATGCGGTGCATGGCCAGGAACGCGTCGAGCATCGCGCGCGTGCCCGACCCGAGTTCGCGCTGCACGACGCTCTCGTGCCGCAGTTCGATCGGTGCAATGCCCCGCGCCCCCGCGAGCGGATGGCCGGGCCAGGCGATGATCACGTGCGGGTTGCTGGCGAACGGCTCGCGCACCAGCCGGCCGCCGGCGGCCGCTTCCAGGGTGCCGCTCTCGGCGCCGCGGCCCATGAGCGCGAGGTCCACGTCGCCGTCGAGCACGCGTCGCGACAGCTCCTCGCGTGACGACACCGCCATGTGCACTGCGATGCCCGGCGCCCGCCGGCGGAACTCGGCGAGCAGCGGGGGCAGGATGTGCGTGGCAGTGGCGAGAATGCCGAGGTGCAGCGTGCCGTCGTCGCGCTTGCGCAGGGCGTCCATCTCCTTGGCCAGCACGCCGAGACGCGAGTGCACCTCGTTGGCGGCGGCCAAAGCCCGTTCGCCCGCGGCGGTGAGCTGCAGCCGGCGTCCGAGCCGGTCGAAGGCCGGCATGCCGAGGGTCTTCTCGAGCTGGTGGATCTGCTGGGTGATCGCGGGTCCGGTCATGAACAGCCGCCGCCCCGCCTGGGCCATCGACCCGGTCTCGGCGACCGCCTTCAGGACCTCTAACTGCCGCAGACTCAAGTGCCTGGGATCCATAAGCAAAGCTTATCAGAAGGCCAAAAAACCCTAAGTATCAATTAACCGAAAGCGGTCCTACAGTGATCCCATGCCGCCGCGGCTGCGGCGAGGAGGGCGGTTTCATCATGACGAAGACGGTCACATCCCCCGGTGCCGGGACCAGCCAGCGCACCACGGGCAACGTCGCCAAGCGCTACCAGGCCGGCGTGCTGAAGTACAAGGAGATGGGTTACTGGGTGCCGGACTACGAGCCCAAACCCACCGACGTGATCGCCTGCTTCCGCATCACGCCGCAGGAGGGGGTCGAGCCGGACGAGGCGGCGGCGGCGGTCGCGGGTGAGTCCTCGACCGCAACGTGGACGGTGGTCTGGACCGACCGGCTGACCGCGGCCGAGCACTACCGGGCCAAGGCCTACCAGGTGGACCCCGTGCCGGGCTCGCCCGGCCAGTACTTCGCCTACATCGCCTACGAC
>Ga0079037_100000439_pt1 | contig 18690 bp, 13 predicted proteins | sample Mud3Dept4metaG_FD_71479 | JGI IMG/M metagenome (GOLD analysis project Ga0079037, IMG submission 71479) | Freshwater wetland microbial communities from Ohio, USA, analyzing the effect of biotic and abiotic controls - Mud 3 Core 4 Depth 4 metaG | ecosystem: Environmental > Aquatic > Freshwater >... | reverse complement strand
CCGGAGGCGTCATCCACGGCCCCTGTCCCTCCCGTCCATGAGTCGATGTGCCCTCCGAGCATCACGACTTCGCCCTTCTTATCAATGCCCGGGATCTCGGCGACGACGTTGTAGCCCTGCTTGTCCTGGTCGTAGATCGTGTTCCTGACCTCGGCTTCTAGCGTTACCGGGACCTTGAGGTCCAGGATGCGGCAGATCCGGGCATAGGCCTCGGCCGCCAGCACGATCCTTGGGCTTTGACCGGGGACGAGGTGGTTTTTGCCGGTTCCTTCATAGGCGTCCACCTTGACTGTCCCGAAGTCGCTCCGGCTTCCATCACTCGAATCGATGAGGAGCGCGACCTCTTCGTTCTTGTAGAATTCCACGAACTCTTCCCATTTAAGCTCGGGCTTCTCTCCTCCTCCGCCTTTTGGCTGGAGTGGGATCGGAGTCTCCATGACCTCCTTGAGGTCCTCGTCGGTGTAGCGGCGGGCGTAGGGCTTGAACGAGGGATGGACCTGCCGCGGTGGATCGGTCAGGACAATGGCGTCCTTGAGTTTTCCCTTCCATTTTTCGAGGTCGGCCCTGGTCCGGATGATGGCCAATACCGGCTGGCCTTTGATCTTGCCCGCGGTCCCGAGCGTCCACGGCTTGGCGTAGGCGAGGAGAGAAGCGTAGGTCGGCTCGACCATATGAACCGAAATGTAATCGTTGGCCCAGCCCAAACCGAACTCGCCGCAGGGCTCGATAGCCGCGTTCGACAGGCCCCATTCAGTGAACTTGCTCTTGGCCCATTCGCACGCCTTCTTATAGGCCGGACTGCCCGGGATCCGGGGGCCGATGATATCAGTCAGGTAGCTCAATGTCTCCATGATCTTGGAGCGGTTGACCCCTTCCTCCCAGATGCGGTTGACCATGCCGACGTCCACTTTCTCCTGAGAGATGGCAGCCGGAATAAGAAGGACATAGATTGCCAGCGCAAAAATGAAAAGTTGGTTTTTCTTCATCGGAGAGCCTCCTTGTCCAGGGATGATCGCGGTTTAAATGACGACGGCGCGCAGCGCGCCTGCCTATCGCCTCTCTTGATCCTTTTGGACACTGTCCAGAGCATAGAACAAGACCATGAACAACGTCAAGGAGACCGGAAAGCCCGGTGCTGGCCTTCTCCAAGGTTGCGATCAGAACACAGGATAAAGATGCGACGATTCTATCGTCCGGCCCAATTGACTCGACCAGGGGGGATTAATATAATCCTGAATCGTCAACCACCTGCTCAAGGAGGGCATCATGAGAAAACTCTGGGTAATCGGTCTCATCCTCATTTTTGTTTGGGCGGCCTGCGGCAAAAAAGCGGAAGAGAAGCCGGAAGAGCCTGGACCGGGGCTGCCCGGAGTCACTGCGGGGATGATGTCGACACTCACTCAGTTCGGGTCGAGCCTGGAGAAAAAAGATTTCGCGGCCGCCTATTCCTCCTTGCGGGCTATGGTCCAGGATTTTTGGGGGATGAGCCCCCTCTTCCTCAGGAACGTCCGGTTTGTCAAAAACGACGGCAACACCTTTGGCATCTACGAACCCAGGGAGACCGAGGAGTACGCCCCCGGCGAAGTCATATATCTGTATATGGAGCCGACTGGCTACACCCTCAAACAGAATGGCCAGGGCAAGTATGACATCGGGTTCGCGGCCGACATGTCGATTGAGGACGAGAAAGGCGAGATCCTGGGCGGCCAGAAAGACTTTGGCCAAATGGCGTTCTCATCCTGGAATTTCAGTACGGAGATGTGCTTGACTCTGACTTACACGTTCAGCGGATTGGAAAAAGGGCGCTACAAGATCGTGACCACCGTGCGCGACGTCGGCTCGGACAAGACGGCCACCTGTGAGAAGTGGTTCTCCATCATATGATCATCTGTGCTTTATAACTCAAGTCGAGCTATGTCATCATGAAAAAAACATTTGTTATCTTTATTCTTGCAGTGTTCGTCTTGTCCGCGGCGGCGAGCTCCGTCACCCAGGAAACGGCAAGAGCGGAGAAGATGAGGCCGGCCCTGCTGGTGATTGACATTCAGAACGAATTCCTTCCGAACATGTCCGAGTCGGATAGGAAGACGGCCTTAGAATACATCAACGGCACCATCCGCCGGTTTCACGACAAGAGATTTCCGGTCATCCGCATCTATCAGTCCCATCCCGCGGCCGGGCCCAAACCGGGCAGCCAGGCCTTTGAATTTCCGCAAACGGTGCTCATAAAGCCCGATGACCCAATGATCATCAAAACCTATTCCAATGCCTTCAACAAGACGGGGCTGGAGAAACTGCTGAAAGAAAAAGGATGTAACGTCCTATTTTTGTGCGGGCTCAGCGCTGATGCCTGCGTGCTGGCCACCTATCACGGCGCCCAAGACCTGGATTACGACGCCTTCCTGATCCGGGAGGCCCTGCTCAGTCCGGATTCGGCCACAACGCGCTTTGTCGCCGGCCTCTGTGAAACGGTGAGCTACGGCGCTTTGAAGGCCATGATCAAGTACGCCCCAAGCGGAGAGCCCAAATGATCAAACACAGGTATCTCACCTTGAGTCTTCTCCTACTCTGGCCGGCATTTGCTCTTGCCGCCCAGCAGGAGGGAGCCCTCTGGCCTGAAATCAAGTCCAACCAAACCGGATATCTCAAGGTCTCACCGCTTCATGAAATCTTTTACCAAGTGGGCGGCAATCCAAAGGGCAAACCGGTCATGTATCTGCACGGCGGGCCGGGCGGGGGGTGTTCGGCGCATGATTTCCGGTATTTCAATCCCCAAAAGTTCAACATCATTCTGCACGACCAGCGCGGATCGGGTCAAAGCAAGCCCTATGGCGAGATCCGGGAAAACACCACAGCCAACTTGGTCGAGGATATCGAAAAGCTGAGGAAGCATCTGCGACTGGATCGGGTTATCCTATTCGGCGGCTCGTGGGGTACCACGTTGGCTTTAGCCTATGCCGAAACCTATCCGCTGAATGTCGCCGGCATCGTCCTGCGCGGTGTGTTCATGGCCACCCGGGCGGAAATCGATCATTATTATCACGGCGGAGCGGCCAAGTTCTTTCCGGAGGTTCACCGGGAGCTGGCCGCTTCCCTGGACCATCCGGACAGGAACGACTATCCGGCCCAACTCCTGGCCAAGCTGATGTCGGCGGATCCGGCCGTCCGCGATCGTTACGCCCGCATCTGGTTCAGGTATGAGGGGGGAATCGCCCTGCTGAAGAAATCGGATGAGATGATCGAAGCTTTCCTGCGGGAATACAATCCCTACGCCGCCGCCGTCATGGAAAACTACTACATGGCCAGCGGCTGTTTCCTGGAGGAGGGCCAGCTTCTGAAGAATGCCGGCCGCCTGGCGGATATCCCAGCAGTCATCATCAACGGCCGCTATGATATGCTCTGCCCGCCGGTGGCGGCTTATAAACTGCATCAGTTATTGCCCCAATCGACGCTGGTCATCGTCCCCGACGCCGGGCACGCGGCCTTCGAGCCCGGCACCCAAACGGAGCTCCTCAAGGCGATGCGGCGCTTCGAGGATTGACCGCGATCAGCGCCGCTCCCGTTTGTTTTGGGGAGGATAATGGGTGTGGATCGGCGATTCCGGGAGCGTGACCGCCAGAAGGACATTCAGAAGGCTCAGGGCTATTAAGATAATCAGCGAAGTCGTCATCGCGCCGGAGGGGCGAACCCTCAGCATGTCCATCCCCAGGATGAATAGGATCCCGGAGACCTGACCCATCAGCAGAAGCAGTGTATTCGATGTCCCTTCCGGGGCAGGATGGGTGATCTCGGCGGCATACTGGAAGCCGACCGGCCCCGCGCTCAGAAGGAAAAAGCCGAAAGCAAAACCGGACGCAAGAAGCAGCCAGGAGACGGTGCCGTAGGTCATGCCGATGAGGCCGGGGATGAGCCCGATGAGGGCCAGAAGGATGAAGGGCTTGCGGCGCCGGATACGGTCGGATAAAAGTGAAATGACGACCGCGCCGACAATGCCGCCGCCGAGCATCAATCCGCCCAGCCGGCCGGCCTCGGAGATGCCGAACCCGCGGGGACGGATGATGTCCTCGATCCAAGTGGACAGGGCGTTGAACATCCCCAGCCCGATAAAAAAGACGACCATCAGGAAAATGAATTCGCGCTTCCTGAGCATGGAGCGGAGGCCGTCGAGCATCAGGACGCGTTCGTCCGGCCCGGCCAGAGTCGGCGGATGTTCGCGCGCGGCCAGCAGGAAGAATATGGCGGCCGCCGCAGCGACGGCACCGTAGATCAGCAGCGTTGATGGTATTCCGATGCGTAGGACCAACTGGGGAGTGAAGAACATGGCCAGCAGCGGTCCGAGATAGAGCGCCAGCGTACCGATCCCGGAGGCCGTCGCCCTTTCCTCGACCGGGAACCAGCGGGCGGCCACCTTGGTGATGGCCCCAATGATGAAGGGCTGACCGGCGGCGATCCCGACCTGGGAGATGAACACCATCGTGAAGTTCGAGGCGAACAACCCTCTGGTCAGGCCGAAAACCGCGGTCAGCACGGCGCCGGTCCCCACGGCCGCCCGGAATCCGCGCGTGTCGATGAGATAGGCGGACGGCAGGAAGATGATGATGAAAACGACCATGAAGACCATCGACAGCAGGCCAATCATCAGGTCGGAGACGTGATAAAAGTCAGCGGCGGCGCTGGTGATGGGGGCGAAGGTGATCCAAAGAACCTGGTTCATGACTCCTATGGCCGCGAAAGCGGCCAAGACGACCCAGCGGTAGCCATAAGCCCGGAAAGGAGTTTGTTCTTTCATGTTGTCCTCCTCGGAAGCCGGTCAGAACCGTATTCCGAAGCTGATACCACCGGGGTGAACGCCGAAATACCAAATCGGTTCGGCCGCTCCTCCCCGATAGCTCCCCGGCTTTCCCAGGAACTTGATTTCGTAGTTCTTCAGGTCACGCCGGGCCCGGCGCGGCTGGGAAAATATATTGAGGAGAGATACGCTCTCGCTGATGGCGAAGGTTAGGAGCCCTTCGGACCAGGGCCGGTCAAAGACCAGTACAGTGACCAGACCCGCGGCCGCGTTGACGCCGAGGTTGAGGCCGTGAGTCAGCCAGCCGCGCCCCTGCTTTTCCCGTTCGGCGCATTCGCGCAGGAGCTCCTCGGCGTGGACGAGTTTGGCCCGGCGTTCATCCGGCGTTCCTTCAGGCAAGGCGCGCAATCTGCCCGGCCCGTAAGCCGGAACGAACGGGCTGATCAGGAGCCCGGCCGATCCGAGCGCGCAGGTAACACCGCCTACGAGCATATCCTCGGCGAAGTCCTTATCATCCCCCGTTTTGTCCCAGTTAGCCGCGGCCAGACCTCCCTGAATAATGGCGGCTCCGGAATAGCCGGCGATCCAGCCGTACCACCAGAGCTTCGCCCGCGGCTGGGCTGATTCCAGGGCGTTCTCGAGAAAGTCGAGCCTCTCCTTCACCTGATCATCGGAAGAATCCGCGGCCTGCTGGGCGAAAATTCCACCCGTAAGCGCCGCCGTCAGGGCAAGGGATACGAAAGCATTCCTCAAGCTGTGGTGTCTCATGCGGTTCCTTTTCTCAAGAGGATATATTCGCCTTCAGTCCCAAGTCAAGAAAAGAAATGGGAATGGTTTGATATTGGACGTGATAAGCCCCTGACTGAATGTTTTGTGATTTCGGCGCGCGGTTATGGCCAAAGGTCCGTGCTCAGGTACTTCAGCCCGGAATCGTTGATCAGGATGCCGACGGTCTTGCCCCGCCACGAGCTCCGGAGGAGCTTCAGGGCCGCCGCCAGGTTCGCGCCGGAGGAAAACCCGGCGAACACTCCTTCCTCCTTGGCCAGCCGGCGTGCCGCCCCGACGGCTTCCTCATCGCTGATCTGGACGTATCCGTCGATTTGGCCGGGGTTGAGAAACAGCAGCTCCCGCATGGAATAGCCGCCTCCCTGGATCCGGTGATTCGGCCGGGTGACCGGCTCGCCGGCGAGGGCGGCCGCCCCCTCGGGTTCGACGATGACGCACTGGATCGAGGGATCACATTCCTTGAACGCGGCGGCGCAGCCGGCGAAGCTGCCGGCCGATCCGGGAAAGTCGCAGAAGGCCTGGAGCGCGCGGCCGGACTGCTCGAGAAACTCCGGGCCGGTATGGAGGTAGTGGGCCCGGAAGTTGCCCCAGAGCCGGAACTGGTCCGCCCGGAAAGCGCCTCTCTCTTTGACCAGCCGCTCGGTCTCCCGTTCGACGAGCTCCAGGTCCCCGCCCGAGACCTGGCCCGGGACCGAGCCGGGGAGCTGGTCGACCAGGATGACTTCGGCTCCCAGAGCCGCCATCATCCGCGCCCGCTCCGGCGAGTTGCCTTTGGACATCACGGCCGCGAAACGGTAGCCTTTGACGGCGCAGGCGATGGCCAGCCCGGTGCCCATATTCCCGCTGGTCAGCTCGACGACGAGCTGTCCGGGCTTGAGCAGACCCTGCGATTCCGCGTCCTCGATGATCTGGAGGGCGGGCCGGTCCTTTTTCGAGAATCCGGGGTTGAGGTACTCCAGTTTGGCCAGGATCGTTCCGGGTTCATTCCTGGCGAGGCGCGCGAGGTTGATAACCGGGGTATTCCCGATGACGCCGAGGACTGAGGGAAGGACCCCCCGGCTTCTTCGATCGGTCACTTCTCCTCCGCCGCGAGAACTTCCCGCGGCCGGCTCAGGCCTCTTCGACCACGGTCCAGCCGATGCCCGCGGCCAGGTCGGTGACGGACTTTTTGAGGTCGCCGTAGAATGTCACCCTGTGCCAGCCCCATTTATCCCACATCGTGAACAGCTTCTCGATGTCGCCCAGCGGCTCGGCCGCGAGCTTGGTCCGGCAGGCCCGGTCGTCCGGGTCATTGCCCACCGCCTTTGCCTGATGGAGAATGATCTCTTTTCGCGAGTCGGAGATCTCGACGGTCGTGGTCAGGTAGCCCACGGGAAGGACCGAGCGGACGGACGCGCCCTGGCGGTCCTCGGAATGAGTGAGGATTTCAAAGGGATTGGCTTCACCCTTTGGCCCGAAGGCCCTGTTCGAGGCCACGCAGTGGGCATAAATGATCTGGCGCTTGGCGGTGTCGATGACCGGGTCCGAGATATATCCAGGCCGGCCTCCGGTCATGATAGCACCGGCGACCATGGCTGCCGCCGAAGGCACGTCGCATTCGCAACCCCCGACCAAACCCTCGTTATTCAGCTCGTGGAAGCCGAGGCAGGGGTAAGCATGGATATGATTGCCGTAAAACCCACCCAGGCAGTTGATCGTGATACCCATCGCGCCGTGCTTCTTCAAGACGGCCTTTTCGCCCAAGTACATGGCTGCGGAATTCACGAGTTCTTCGCGGGACACCCCTTCTACTCGGGAGGCAGTATTCAGCCAGCGGTCGGCGACGGCCCGGGCCTCGTCCTTGTTCGCCGCCGCCCAGGCCGCGTTGAGCTCGGAAAATGGGATAGAGACAATGGGAATCCCCATCATGGTCGTCTCGGGATCGGCTTCCGGCCCCCGCACGGCGATGATCTTGGCGGCTTTCATCCGGCGGATGGTCTCCTCGGCGGTAAGGATCTTGAATTTGTCCGGAAGGCAGGCAAGGTCTCCCGTTCGGGGAGTCTGTGTGCTGCGCACCTTGGCCGTTGCCGACGCGAAATCAAACGTGGGGCCGGCCGACTTGGCGGCTTCGAAGCACCGGACGGCTTCAAAAAGGTCGTCCTGCCTGGAGGAGGCGACGAATCCCAGGTTGGAGCGCCTCTCTCTGAGGAACCCCGCCGTATAGACGAGGAACCCGCCGCTTCCGGCGAACTGGAAGTCGGCGTAGAGCACGGGCTTGCCCGAGGTCACCGTCGTCTGGACGACACGGTTCCAGCAGTTCATCTGATAGACGATATAACCATCGATGTCTCCGGTCTTGTCGCCTTCCAGGATCTTCTTGGCCTCCTCTTCGCCGGCGGCCATGGCCGGGAGAAAAGTGAAGTCCTTGAACCGGTTGGCCAGCGCGGTGTTGATCCGGTCCATGACCGGCACGAAATCAAAGCCCTTGTTGGGCCAGTCGGGGACTTCCTGCTTGGGGCCGTGAAGGGCGTAGATGATGCGGATTTTGGGGCCTGAGCCGCCGGCGGCCTGGAGCCATTTCGGAGACGCCATCAACCCGGCGGCCCCGGCGCAGGCGGCGCAATCCGTCAAAAACCGGCGCCGGCTCATTCCCTGGGCGGCGCACCCGACGGGCACCTCTCCTCGGCTTCGAGTAGACCTCATCTTTTTCTCCTTTCCGCCAAACATCTCCTTTTCCCCGGCCGAATATATCCTCAGGCGGCGGGCGATGTCAACACGCCTCTATTTAGCGGGGACCACCGGAAGGATGATGTGGGAGGGATGATTTTTATCGTGGTAGATCCTCAGGTCGGCCTTCTCGAGCTTTGTCGCCCGGGCCAGGTTCTCTCCCGTCTGGGGGTTCCGGTCATACTTGGGAAAAGCGGAGGAGGCGAGCTGCAGACGGATGCGGTGACCCTTTTTGAATGTCTGGCAGGTATTCCAGAGATTCAGAGTGTAAGCGTAAATCTTTCCCGGCTCGACGAGCGACGCCTTGTCCATCCCGTCCCGGTATCGGGCGCGGACCATGCCGTCGATCAGCCGCTGGGCGTACCCCTCGGGCCAGACATCGATCAGCATGCCCATGAAGTCCACATCCTTGGCTGAAGCCGAGGCATAGAGCTCGACCTTGATCGGCCCGCAGACGGTCAGGTCTTGGGCCAGCGGCTCGCTGGTGTAGACGAGGACGTCGTCCCGCCTCTCGACCGGCCGGTAATCCTCGGCGCTCCCGATCTGGGCGAAGGACGGCTCGGTGATGAAGGGGACGGGCCGCTCCGGGTCGTTGGTGTAGGAGTCGGAGGGCTCGTCGGCGGGTGTCCTTTCGGAAAGCACTCCGTCTCCGAAGAGGCTGTTGGCCCGGCCCTGGCTGTGGATGTAATACTTGGTCCATAGCGTCCGGCCGATGGGCCATTCGGCCTCGTCGGTCCATTTGTTTTCGCCCATGACGAAGACCCGGACAGGCGGCTCGGCCATGATTCCCGTGTCCTTGCCCTTGAGCCAGTAGTCGAGCCAGCGGAGCCAATAGCCGTTGAGGTCGATGGTCGCGGTGGGCCCGAATTCGACTTCGGCGAGCTTGGAGGTCGAGTTGATGGCATGAGGCCAGGGCCCCATGAGAAGCTTCTGCTTGTTCCGCACATCCAGCGGTCCCTTCGTCGTCATCCCGACGAAGTTGAGCGGAGTGCCGATCTGCTCATCGTCATACCACCCGGAGATATGGAGGACGGGCACCTTAACCCGGTCGAACTTGTTCTGGTAGCGAATGGCCTCCCAATAGTCGTCGAGCACCGGATGGTCCAGATCCTCCTTCCAGTAGCGGGACGGCCGGCCCACGGCTTCGTCCATCGTATAGAGGGGGAGGTGCCGTTGGATCTTGGTCCAATCCACGGCCTCCATGTTTTGAGAGACATGGCCCGCGGTGAAGTGATACCAGCTGATGTCCATCGGCAGGTGCGTCCCCGTCGGCCACTCGACGAAGGTATCGGACGGAGTCACCAGGACGATCATGGTCGTCAGATGAGGCGGCTGGAGCACGGCCGTCAGCCACTGGATCCGGCCGTTATAGGACCCCCCGATCGTGCCGACCTTGCCCGTCGACCACGGCTGGGCGGCGCACCATTCGACGGCGTCATAGCCGTCCTGGCCGTCATTCCGGTAGGGAACGAACTTCCCGTCCGAATCCCCCCGGCCGCGGACGTCCAGGGCCACGAAGACATAACCGCGCTCGACGAAATAGCGGGCCGTTCTCACCGAGCCCGGTTTGGTGTAGGGAGTCCGGTTGAGGATGACCGGGAATTTTCCCTCGGCATCGGGCCGGTAGAGGTCCGCCGAGAGATCAACCCCGTCGCGCATCTTGACCCGGACGTCAAAATCGATCTTCATGGTGTATGCCGGCTCCGCCGCGGCGGCAGCTTGAGTTTGCGTCCGTCCGGCCAAGGGGATAGCGATAATGACCACGGCAATCAGGAAGATGTTGATGGAGACTCTTTTGGTCATGTTGTCCCTCCTGGGGCGCTTATACCACAGGCTCGAACCGGGGTCAACGAGCGCTCGCCGAGAAGCCGGTTTGGATAAGCGGGCCTGCCGGCTTAAGGTTTTGATTTGTGCGCTCATCCCGGCTAATATAGAATCCGCCATGTTCCTCAGGACGAAAATCCGGTTTCCGGTCATTTTAAGATGACAAAAACACGTGTTTTTGTGCCAATCCAGCTGCAGCGCGCCGGGGCTCCGGCCCGGAACAGGGGGCGGACGGCCATGAGGAAGCGCCTCCCGGCGGTCTGGGTTGCGGCCCTTGCCCTTTGTCTGGGCGAGGCAATAGCGCAGCCGGAGAGGGGAGTCCCTGCTCCCGTCCGTCTTGCGGCCGCCGAACCCGAACCCCCCCAGCTGAGTGCGCGCCTTTCCCAGATCAGGGTCTTCGTCAACCTGGGGAACCATGACCAGGCGATCCTCCTGTGCAAGGAGATCCTCCGTCGCGACGCATCGGTTCTGGAAGCGCACGAACGGCTCGTCCAGGCGGCCTACATGTCAGACCGGGGAAAAGCGTCACGGCCGGAGTTGGGCCGGGTCGTCGGCTTCTATCGGGAGCTGCTTCCGGACGAGCCGGGAAACCCGCGGCTCCATTACGGGATCGGGCTGGCCCTCAAGTACTCGCGCCTTTACCAGGATGCTAAATTCCACTTCCAAACGGCGATCGGTCTCGGCCCGGATTTCTGGGAGGCGTTTGAAGAGCTCATTCCCTGCTACCGGGAGAAGGCCGAGCTCGATGCGGCCGTGGGTCTCATCGAGAACGCGATGGCCCGGTTTCCGGCCAACGCTTATCTTCGCCAAGGACTCGGCGCCATCCATTTCTGGGCAGACGACTACCCCCCGGCTCTGTTTTATTTCGAGAGGGCCCGGGAAATGTTCAGGGAACAGGGAAGGAAAACGGCCGAAGCGAGCTGCCTGCATTCCCTGGCTTATCTTCATATGTATCTCAACGACAATGAGAGGGCGATGGATATCGTCCAGCAGTCCCTCCGCCTGGCCCGCGAGCTGGAATGCCAAAGCCTGGAAGCTGAGGCGCTTGAGATTATCAGTTTCATCCACACCGAGTCCGGCGACTGCGCCAAGGCGTATGAGTATTGCCTGGAAGCGCAGTCGATCAGCCGGAGCCTGGCCCATCTCAAGCTCCAGATGCTGTGCTCGAGAACTCTGGGAGTCATCCATATGGAGACGGGAGACCTGTCCCTGGCCCAGGAGTTCCTGGAAAGGAGCCTGAATTTCTACGAGGACATCGGCGAGACCCAGAAATCCGGCATCGCCCTTTACTGGTTAACCCTGGTTTACCAGAATCAAGGCGACTTTTCTCGGGCCTTGGCCGGCGCCGCCCGCGGGCTGGAGATTGCCCGGCGGACGGGATTCAAAACGGGTGAGGCTTTTCATCTCTCGTCCCTGGGGAAAATCTATATCGCTCTCGGCCAGCCGGAAAAGGCGTTGAGCTACAACGAGAAGGCCCTGCGCATCACGGAGAAATACATCGGTAAATGGAGCCGTGAGGAATGCTACAACGCCATCGGCTATGTTTACCTGGACATGGGGAAATACGAAAAGGCGCTGCAATACTTCCAGTCCGGGTTCGAGTATGTCCTCCGTATTTCCCACCGCAGGGAGGAGGCCCGCTGCCTCTACAACCTGGGAGTCGCCCGCATGAAGATGGGGGAGAATGACACCGCCCTCGGCCTGTTCTGGAACAGCCTCCAGTGCGCGGAGCGGAATGGGAATCGGGCCCTGACGGGTCTGACCTTCTGCCGGATCGGGGATATCTATCTCCAGAAAAAAGATCCGCAGACAGCGAAGGGAATGTTCGAGGAAGCCCTGCGGATCGGCGGGGATATCGCGCATCCGGGGATTATCGGGGAAGGCCGTACAGGGCTGGGTTCGCTTGCCGAAGCCCAGGGACAGGCCGAGCTGGCGGTCGCCCATTTCAAGAAAGCTATCGCCGTTATCGAAGACTTGCGCAGCCGGATCATGATCAACGAGAACAGTGCCGGTTTCTTCAGGACCAGGATCGGAACATACGAGCAGCTCGTGAACCTCCTTTTCGAACTCAACCAGGCCAGCCCGGACCGGGGCTATGACCGGGAATGCTTTTATTTCGCCGAAAAAGCCAAAGCGCGGGCCTTCCTGGATGATCTCCAAGAGGCCAGGATCGACTTCGCTGCGCTCCCCCTTCCGAGCGAAAAAAAGAAGGGGATCGACGGCCTATCGAAGAAAATCTCTCACCTCCTGACTCAGTTGAGCAGTTTTCGTCTGGGTGAAGAGGAGAGAAGCCGGCTGGTTAACGATCTGGAGAGTGCGGAAGACGAGCTTCAGGAAGCCATGGAAGCCGTGAAGAGAGAGAGTCCGGACTACGCGGAGATTGTTGACCCCGAGCCGCTGCGCTGCGAGGAAATCCAGGCCGATCTGATGGATGCCCGGACGGGGCTGATCAAGTATTTCGTCGGCGACAAGCATATCTTTGTTTTTCTCTGCGGACCCCGAGGACTGCTGGTCAGAAGACTCGCCCCCGAACTCAGCCGGCAGGTCATCGATCTGACCAAAAACTACGTGGGGCTCGTCTCGTCCCGGCACTTTAGCGGCCCCGAGTGCCGCGCTGCGGGAACCCGGCTGTACGAGGAGTTGGTCGCCCCCGCCCCCGCTTTTTTCGGCCCGGACGTCGACAAACTGATCATCTTTCCGGACCGGGAACTTCATTACCTTCCCTTCGAGACCCTCGTTATCGGTCGTTCGACGGGCGCTTCCGATTCCCGGTTGTTCTATTTGATGGAGAGATTCGGAATATCGTATGCGCCCTCTGTTTCCAGCCTGAACAGCATACTGAAGAGGCCCAGAGGCCCCGCGCCGGGAAAGGATCTCCTTGCCGTGGGAAATCCCGCCACGATCTTCCCCTCCATGGAGCAGCGAGATGTCGGCGCCTCCGGGGAACTGTTCCCAACCTACGGCCTGGGGAGCCGCTTCCTGATTTCCCCGCTTCATTACGCTTCCAAGGAAATCCGGTCCATCTCTTCTCTCTTTCGAAAGTCGGCCAGGCGGGTTGTCTCCGGAAAGGCCGCGACCGAGGAGATGATCAAGAGCCTTCCTCTCTCCGAGTACCGGATCATCCATTTCGCGACGCACAGCCTTGTCGACGAATCGAACGCCAACCGTTCGGCCTTGGTGTTGAGCCTTGACCGGGACCCCGCGGAGGACGGGTTTTATCAGGCGCGGGAGATCTACGGCGCCCGGATGCGGGCCGACCTGGTGGTCCTATCGGCTTGCCAGACAGCCAGGGGGAAGTACGAGAAGGGCGAGGGGATTCAGGGATTGGCCCGGGCCTTTTTCGCCGCCGGCGCTCAATCGGTCCTGGCCAGCCTTTGGAATATCGACGATAAGTCGACCGCCGTTTTCATGAAATCCTTTTACGGCTATCTCGCCCGGGGCAAAACCAAGGTCGAGGCGCTTAACCTGGCCAAGATTGGGATGCTTCAATCCCGCTACAGCCCGCCCTATTTTTGGGCTGGTTTTGTCCTTATCGGCGAGGCGGATGCGAAAATCGAAATCCAACCTTCGAATTGGCTGGAACGGCTTATTGCCGCCCTTTAGGCTGCCCGGCGATCAGGGCTCAGGAAGGACAAATTTCCCAAACTCCGATTCGACGGCCTGCCCGTCCCCAAGGTAAGCTGTCACTTTCCAGAAATAGGTCCGGCCTCTTTGCAGCCGGGCATAGATTTCTTCCGGAAGGGAATACCACGACAAGGCTATTCCTCCCTGTCTGTAAACCGTCGCCAGCCCCGGATCCAGGATTTCGAGCTCATAATGACCGACTTGAGCCAGGCTTTTCCAGCGAAAAACGAGAGGGCGCTGCCGGACGAGATCCCATGGCTGCAACACGATGAAGGTCCTGTCCCCGGCGGTCCGCTCCTGGAGTCCATATCGGGAGAATGGATCTCGGAACAGCAAGGCCGCCCCGATGATGAGGAGAACGGCGGCCGCTCCTGCCAGAACGTATCTCAGCCTGTCGGCGGAACGCCTCCCCCTCCGGCGCAGGGATCTCAGCCTTTTAATCTCGTCTCCAGCCAGCGCTTTCAAGCGCCGGGCGTCCCCCGCCTGAAACCTGGCCTCCGGCTCGATGGGTTTCAAGATTTCTCCGCTCTTCACCCAGACGGCCCGGACGGCAGCGAAGTTGTTATGGCATTCCGGACACGTCAGGATATGGTGGAGAAGCAGAGCCCTCTCCTCCGTGCCGGTCTCCTCCAGAAAAACCCGCGCGGCCGAGTCGCCGCGGCTGCAGCCCTTCCTCCATCTCGCCGATTCTCCCCCCATCCGGCCGGCCGCCCCGCTTACGCGATCTTCCTTTTTATTATCGTGCTCTCGATCCATGTTTCCCCTTCTCAGCCGGTTGGGCTCTCCTCTCCCGCAGGAAGGTTCATTTTTTCCCTGAGATCGCTGATCCCCCGGTAAAGCAGGTGGCGGACCTTGACCTTATCCCACCGGCAAAGCTCACCGATCTCTTCGATGGACATCCCGGCCGAGTACAACAGCAGGACGCTTCTCCTGTCCTCCCCCAGCCCTTCCATCAGCGCCCGGATTGTCGTTTTCATCTCCTTCCATTCCAGCTCCGCCTGGGGAGTCTGGCTGGGCCAATTGGACGAAAACATCTTTCGGAGAGAGTCCAGGTCCGCCGCGCCCTGCAACTCTCTCGTCGGAACCTGCTTCCTCATCCTCCTCAACTCATCGATAGTCGCTGAATACGCCACCTTCCTAATATAGGACGGCAGATTTTCCACCTTTTTGCCTTTTTTGAGGAGTTTCCAGAGCTTGAGTTTGACCTCCTGCTCGATGTCCTCCAGATCCACGTCATCGGTTTTATGCAAGTTCGTGAGAATGACGTTGCGGATGAGAGAGGCGAAATCGGCTATAACGCGGCCCAGGCGGGTTTCAAACTCGTCCATAGGCCGTAGATATTAGCATAAGCTCTGGCACAATTTAAGTTCCCCCGCCGTCCTTGAGGTGTTCGGGAACTCACCGCAGCCCTGGAGAGAAACAGATAGGGAAGAGCACGCGCTGGCGGCGGACAGAGAGATAACGGCCGGCCGGAAAGGAGAAAAAGATGGCGGCAGAGGATGATTGCGCCCTTCTGAGAAGGCGAGTCGCCGCTCTCATCGGTGCCGGGATTCTGATCATCTCGACCGGCTGCCGGAGAGAGCAGCGGGCGGAGGAATGGCTTACCCGTCTGAACGACCGGGCGAAACAGGCCTTTTTCCGGACCTTCAGAGAGTCTGTTGCCAACCACCCTTTAAAGAACGCCCTGTCCGAGATCGAGCTCCAGAAGGCCGCGTCACTCGAGAAAGCTTTTCCCCGGGTCTATGGGATCCTGATGAACCTCTATTATCTGAAGGAGGAGCCTCAGTTCCAAACCTTCAGGGAGAACGACAGCCCCGAGTCCAGGAAGCGCTTCAGCCAGAAGTATCTGGAAATGGCCCGTTTCGCCGGCGGGAACCTGGCGGAGAGCCTTTTTGAGGAGGGTCCGCACCCCGATTTCATCCGACGCCTCCAGCCTCGGTTCAAGGATAAGGACAGGGTCGACCTCATCCTGCTCTCGATGGGCTATTTCGCCCGGCTCGATGTCCCGAAAGTCAATAAGTCCTCCGGTCCCCCGAGTCCGGAGTTTGACAAGCAATGGGGATTGGACGCCGGCAAATTCAGGGAGGCCCTCAGGATCACTCGAGGGGAAGGAGCCAGGGTCGCCGTGCTCGATTCAGGGATCGATTCCGGCCATCCCATTTTTGAAAACACCTCTTTCGGTCCCCATTTTTCCCTGGTCGGGAGAGATAAGGAGCCCTGGAGCCGGGACGCGGCCCCCATGGTGGACTGGGGGTGGCACGGTACGGTGGTCAGTTCCATCGTTGCACGATACGCGCCCGGGGCACGCATCACCCTTTATCGGGCCATGGACGCCGACACCATGAATGACGCGCCCTTTCCCCGGATTCTCGGGCACTTCATGGCGGCTTGCATCTATAAAGCGGTCCACGACGGAAACGATCTGATCAACATCAGTGCCGGGATGGGCACGGATCTTGATTACGTGAGGGACGCCTGCCGTTACGCCTATGAAAACAACGTCCTCATCGTGACGGCGAGCCCTTACTATCTCGGCAAGTATCTGGGGAATAACGACAATTTTCCCGGCTCCTACCCAACGACCATCTCTGTAACCGGGATTGACCGGAGGAATGACGGGACCTATGGCTATTGGGATGCGGCCGCTCCCGAGTTCACGACAACGCTAGGGGCGCCCTGCGCGCCGTTCGTCGCCTACCCAACCTATGTCGGGGAAAAAGACGATTATGCTCCCGGAATTTCCTGCGCAACCCCGATTATCACGGCCGCTCTCGCCCTGGCCGTTTCCCGGTATCCGCGGACAGGTAACGAACTCCCGGGCGAGTACTTCGAAACACTCAAAAGGCTGCTGACCGATACTGCGAACCCGCGGGCGTGTGGATTTGCCGGGTTTTCCCCGGAATGCGGCTACGGCCTGGTCGATGCCGAGAGTCTGGTCAAGGCAGCCGATGTCTTACGGGGCCGCCGCTCAGCGGATTAGGCGCCGGAAAATGCCACGCCATGAGAGACGATTGAAGGGAGCACAAGAATGAACCGGAACCGACTCCTCACAATTGCCGCCGCCGGCTGCCTGGCGGGAGCGATGGCCTTTGTTTCCTGCCGCAAGGAACCGCCGGCCCTATCCTGGCTGGACGCTCTTCATGCGGAAGGACGCTCGTTCTTCTTTGCCGCCGTCCGGGATGAGCTGGCCGGACATCCTCTGAAATCCTCCCTGACCGAGGGAGAGATCGCCAAAATTTCGGAGGCCGAGACGCGCTATGAGCGGCTGTATGAGATTCTGGTCAACGTCTTCTATCAGAAGGATGAGCCGCTTTTCAGCGCCCTCATCGAAAAGGGAGACAAAGAGGCGAGAGGCCGGTTCGCCGAGATGTACCGGGTGACCGTGAAATCCGCCGCCCGCCATTTTGTCGAGGCCTTTTTTGCGACCGATGCCGCGACGGAACTTATCAGGAAGAGCATCGAAAAATACCGGGAGCTTGACGCCGTCGACCTGGTCGTTCGATCGGTCGGGTACGAAGCCAAGCTGGATATCCCTCCCGTTCCGGCCGCCTCCAAGCCCTTGAGTCCGGAGTTCGCCGGGCAGGGCGCCCTGGAGGGGGGAGGGTTTCGGGCGGCCCATCAGGTCACTCGAGGCAATGGGGCCAAAATCGCCATCCTAGATACGGGCATCGACACGACTCACCCGGTGTTTCAACACACGGAATGGGGCCCCCATTTCAGTTTGATCGGTCCGGCGGGGCCGCCCTGGGACGCCCGCACTCCGGTCGTCGACTGGGGATCTCACGGCACGCTCATCTCCTCAGTCGCGGCCGTGTTCGCTCCCGAGGCCAGGCTCACCATGTACAAGTTCGGTGATGGTGACACCCAGAACGATCCGCCCTTCGGATATTTGACGGAATGCCTGATAGCGGCCTGCATCTATCGAGCCGTCCATGACGGGAACGATATCATCAGCATCAGTGCCTCGGGGGCGACCCTGGATATCCCCTATCTCAGAGACGCCTGCCAATATGCTTATGACCGGAACAGGGTCGTGATCAGCGGCGGCCTGTACATGCGCTGGTACGAGAAGGGCAACACCCGCAATTTCCCGGCTCAGTATCAGACAGTGGTTTCCGTCACCGCGGCGGAGAAACGCAAGGACGGGACCTACGGCTATTGGAATGTCTGCGCGCCCGACCCGACGGTCACCCTGGCCGCTCCCAATGATATCTTCGGGGCTTTTCCCGTCTACATAGACCGCGAAGACACCTATATTCCCAGCATCTCGGCCGCCATCCCTGTCGTCGCTTCGCTGTTTGCCCTGGCGGTCTCCGAATACCCGCCGACGGGAAAGGAAGCGCCCGGCGCTTATGCCCAGGCTTTGATCGACCTCGTCGTCCAGAGCGCCGATCCGGGCAAAGTGGGATACCAGGGATTCACGCCGGAATGCGGGCACGGCCTGATCGATGCGGAAAAAACGGTGAAGCAAGCCGGGACGCTCAGAGAAAACCGGGAAGCGGAGGAGAAGGAGGTCGGTCGATGAAAGGCCGGGTGGCACGGCTCGGCCTCGTGCTGGCCGCGGGCCTGATCCTCGGGGAATCTGCCTCCAGCCTTTCGCTCACGGATTCGAAAAACAGCGCGGCGCGGCTCGATGAGATATTCCTCCGGGGGAGGACGGCGTTTTATCGGGAACTGAACTTGGGTTTTGGCCTTCATTCCTTGAGGTTTCAGCTGACCTTCGCCGCCGCCCAAAAAATAACGCGGGCCGAAAGCGATATCCCCTACCTTTATGAAAAGGTGATTAATCTGGCTTATATCCGAAAGGCGGCTCAGTTCGCGCGCCTCCTCGAGAAAGGCGATCCCCGGTCGATCGAGGAGTTCGAAGCGCTCTTCCTTGACCTCTCCCGGGACGCGGCCTCCCTCTTCGTCGATTCCCTTTTTCAGGAGCCGAGCCTGGCCGGACGGAGCGCCGGAATCCT
>Ga0079037_100000437_pt1 | contig 18748 bp, 15 predicted proteins | sample Mud3Dept4metaG_FD_71479 | JGI IMG/M metagenome (GOLD analysis project Ga0079037, IMG submission 71479) | Freshwater wetland microbial communities from Ohio, USA, analyzing the effect of biotic and abiotic controls - Mud 3 Core 4 Depth 4 metaG | ecosystem: Environmental > Aquatic > Freshwater >... | reverse complement strand
GAGTACGGGAGCCTTTGCACCTAACGGCTACGAGTTTTGCAGAACGTGTAACGATGCGAACGCAGCCCTAGTGAAAGAGTATCCCGACCGATTCATGGGGATGATCCATATTTTTCCTCTTGACGATTGGTCAAAGAATCGCGACGAAATCAAGAGGGCCGTGGATCTCGGGTTGTGGGGCATTTCGCTTGCCACTTCTTACTGGCAAACCACCATCGACTCGCCCGTCCTGCATCCTGTGTTCGAAACCGCCCTTGAATATTCCATGCCGGTATTTATCCATCCGAGCGTACGGATCAGCATGTGGGGTGGAGAAAAGTATGACATGTTTACGACGGTGTCGAGAGAATACGAAGTCGCGAAAGCGGTTGTGGAAATGATGCACGGAGTCATGCCCCGGTTCCCAGGGTTAAAGGTCATCGTCGCTCACTTCGGTGGCGGAATGCCGGCACTCAAAGGCAGGCTCCTGGCGTGGCATCAAGCCGAAGGCCTGGAGATTCCCAAGGAAGACCGGAACCACGGCTTGTCCATATATCAGGCTAAAGAGTTCGGATTGGTCGATGACTTTGAGCATCGATTCGAGCACGTTCTTTTCGACTCGGCAGGGTACGGTGGCTGGCTACCGCTGATGGAATACTCGTTCGAAGCGCTCGGCGCAGACCATGTCTGTTTCGGCACCGACTATCCGTATGAACTGGACAGGGCGCCGTATGTTAAGAGGCTGATCGCTGATGTAGGAGATTTCAGCCTGCCTGCAGAAGATAAGAAGAAGTTCTTTTCTGAAAACGTGCGGCGATTTTTTTCACGTGACTGAGGTTGGTCCCTGCTTCGAGGCCGAATCCTGATTGCGCTGATCGGCTCTTTCTTGAGGCCAGGCTCAACAACTAGTAAATCTTTTTTTGCGCACGCCCGGCAACTGTTCTTGCATCTCAGGTAACACCGACCCACAGACCGGTCCGGACCGGTACGTGGCGTGCACCGCACTTCATTTCGTACGCTCCTGTACTTTTACTTGTGCAGTGTAACCAAATACGCTACCCTAACAGGGGGAAGCTATGGGGGTCAGCAAGAGACTGTATGCGGGTCCTCCAAAAAAGGAACACCCGAATGAAGAGACAGGAATGAACGAAGAGAACTCAGTGCGACACATGTAAAGAGAAAACGTGACAGCATGCGAGGGGCAGGATGAAAGATAACTACAGCATAGGGGTGGACACCGGAGGTACGTACACCGATGTGTGCGTCATTGACAAGGTGGGCCGCGTGACCATCGGAAAGGCGCCGACCACACCCGGGCGGCTCGATGACGGCGTCATGGATGCCCTGGAGAATGCGGGAGAGATCCTGGGCATAACAAAAAGACAGTTGCTCGAAGATGCGCTGTCTTTCTGTCAGGGAACCACTATCGGCACAAACGCCCTGATAAACCGACGGGGCGTGAAAACCGGCATGATCACGACCAAGGGCTTTGAGGATACGATCTACATACAGAGGGCGATAGGCAGGGTGGATGGACTGCACCCTGATGAGGTGAGGCACCAGGCGGCAGTGAAAAAGCCCGAGCCTTTTATCCATAAGCGGTTGATAAAAGGCGTGGCTGAGAGGATGGATTCCTTCGGGAATGTTGTGACGCCGCTCAATAAGGAAGAGGTGAAACAGGCGGCAACCGAGCTTCTGCATGAGGGTTGCCAGGCCATCGCAATTGCCTTCCTGTGGTCGATCCAGAATCCGGCACATGAGGAGGAAGCGGCGAGAATCGTGAGTGAGCTGGCCCCCGATGTCTTCGTCAACGTGTCTCACAAGGTGGCCCCGCTGATACGCGAATACGGACGCTTCAACTCGGTCGTGATTGATACGTACATCGGACCGATCATGGTCCAATGGTATAAGCGCCTCAATGAGCGGCTGAGAGACGAGGGCTTTACCCGTGAGATGCTTACGGCGCAGGTATGGGGTGGTGTGATGCCCTACCGCGCGATGATGCCGATAGGGACCATTAACTCCGGCCCTGTGGGTGGTGTCCTGGCAAGCAGATGGATTGCTGAACTTCTGAAGAGGCCCAACGTCGTCACCACGGACGTCGGTGGCACGAGCTTCGATGTGAGCGTCATTGCCAATTACGAGCCGATTCGAGCGCGCGAGACCTTGATTATGCGCTACAGGGTCAATATACCGACTGTCCAGATCACCTCCATAGGTGCAGGCGGTGGAACGATAGCGTGGGTCGATGAGTCGGGCCACCTTAAAGTGGGTCCGACAAGCGCGGGTGCCTTTCCGGGGCCCGTTTGCTACGGCAGGGGTGGCACTGAGCCGACCGTGACCGATGCGGATCTCATGCTTGGAATATTGAATCCAGACTATTACCTTGGCGGCAGGATAAAACTCGATGTGAACGCTGCTTCCCGCGCAATTGAAGAACTCGGTAAGAAGATCGGCCTGGGAAAGATCGAGACCGCAAAGGCCGTCTTCGACCTGCAAAATGCGCATATGGCAGATCTCCTGCGGCTGGTGGTGACAAGAAATGGCTATGATCCACGGGATTTCACGTTGTTCTGCTACGGCGGAGGAGGACCGACTCACGGAGCGATCTACGGCCGGGAACTGGGATTCAAGGAAATGTACATGTTCGGAAATTCGGCAGTCTGGTCTGCCTTCGGCATTGCCTCTGCCGATATCACGAGGATCTTCCAGCGCCACAGGTACCTGAGGGTGCCGGTGCAAGCGACGGTGATCAACGAGACCTTCAGCGAGATCGAAGAAGAGGCGCTGCAGGAGATGGAGAGGATCGGGTTCGACCGAAAGGAGATTGTTCTGCGCAGGGAGCTGGGCATGAAGTTCGGCAGGCAGGTCAATATGGAGACCATTCCTGTGCCGGGCAAGACGTATACAGATCAGGACCTGGAGGAGATTTATAAGAGTTTCCTCGAATATTATCAAAGCCTCTATGGTGAAGGGGCGGCGTTCATCGAAGCGGGACTGGAGATCATGACATTCATAGTAAGGGCCATCCGTCCATCCGTCCTGTCTGCTATGGGGAAGGGCGATCTTGCAGGCCAGAGCTCGGCACCTGCGCTGAAAGGCAAGAGAGAGGTCTTCCTTGCGGAGGCAGGCAGATTTGTCCCCGTAGACGTGTATGAATTTGATCGGTTGAGGCCAGGGAATGTAATAGCAGGACCGGCCGTCATCGAGGCGACGACCACGACGATGTTGATGCTGAGCGGCCAGGTAGCCACGATCGACGAGTATAAGAACGTAAGGATCGAAGAGTGTCAATAGCTCTGCGAAGAAAAGGAATTATCCATGAAAGCAGACACTCTTCCCCAGCGAGCACGGCTCGCCGGGTACCCGCTTGCGGGTGCGGGAGGCTCCAGCGGCTCTGCCGGTGGAGGGGGCGACGTGAGCCCCAGTGACTGAGGGAGGTTAGACAATGTCGGGCAACATATTTCCGAGCTGGGGAGAGGATCAAGGAAAAGATGTGGGAGGCGGCTGGCTGCCTTCTCTTCGGGAGGTCAGGAAGTACGAAAAGCTCGATCCTGTCGAGTTCGATATACTCGCACACAGACTCTATTCGATTATAAACGAGGCCCGTCAGGCAGTGATGCGCGTGTCGGGGTCGCCCGTTGTCGCAGAAGGCGGCGAGGCGATGTTTGCAGTTTACGACGCGTATGGCTGGACATCGAGTCTTGCGTGCGGACTGCTGCTCCACGTGATCGGCACCGAAGGTTTTATGAGAGAGATACTGGAGGTTCAATCCGAATTTCCCGGTATTTTCGAGGGAGACGTCTTCATGTATAACGAGCCCTCCATCGGCGGCATCCACGCCTGTGATCAATGGTCGGGCACGCCGATTTTTCACGAGGGCGAGCTGATAGGGTGGCTTGGATCGCTGACGCATACCGCGGAGACAGGCGCTATAGAGCCGGGTGGCATGCCTCCCAGCTCGCGCTCGCTCCTCCACGAGGGGTACAGGGTCCAGGGCCTGAAGTTGATGGAGAAAGGCAGACTGAACAAGGCCGTCCAGAACAGCGTCCTCAGGGCGACCAGAGACCCGGCGTATTACACGCTCGACATGCGCGCCAGGGTGGCCGGTCTCAACGTGGCCAGGGAGCGGATTGCGCAACTGATAAGCCGGTACGGAGTGAAGAAGATAAAGGCCCTGTTGCAACAGAATATGGACAGCTCAGAAGAGCAGGCCAGGGCGAAGCTCAAGAGTCTGGCCGACGGGACGTGGCGGGCGATCAATTTCGGGGACTGGGATATCGGTCCAGACCCCAGGTTCTGGAAGGTGGCGCTCACAGCTACGAAAGAAAAGGACGAACTCACGCTCGATTTCAGTGGCACGTCCGAAGCGAATAAGGGGCCGGTCAACTGCATGATCTGGGGAACCTGGGGCAATATCTTTGTCGCAATTGCGAGTCAGCTCTTCTGGGAGATACCAGGCAACGCGGGCATGATACGTCCGCTCAAACTGATAGCGCCGGAGGGCAGTCTTGTGAACGTTCAGTTCTTGAGTCCCTGCGTTATGTGTCCTCCGATGCCGGGCCATCACATATCGAATGTCGTCACTACCATCATCGCAAAGATGTATTACACGAATAAGAAATACTGGGGCGACATCAACGCGCCCTGGTGCGCAACGAGCTGGGTAGGCGCGTTCTGGGGAGGCATGACGCAGCACGGCTACGCGTCGGCAGGCATGTTTGGGGACAGCTGGGCCAGAGGCACTGGCGCAGGCATCGACGAAGGCAGAGGCGACGGGTGCGACACCGGTGCATTCCAGATGACGGTGGAATCCTGTATTCCTGACGTCGAGATGAATGAGCTGATGTACCCCTTTCTATACTTGTGGAGAAGGGAGGAGATGGACACGGCAGCTCCCGGCAGATGGCGCGGAGGCGCGAGCGTCAGTTTTGCGGTCGTGCCCCACAATACACCTTCTGTCACCATCGCCTTCCGTGGAACCGGAAAATATGCCCAGCAGAGTCAGTCGCTCGACGGCGCCTATCCTCCTTCTTTCGGGAGATCAGGAGCCGTGGCAATTGTAGAACTGAACCACCTGAAAGATGAGATGGCTAAGGGGGCAAAACCGGACAACGTCCAGGATTTCAAAGACTACATAGCAAAGGCAGGAGGGCAGTTCTGGTACGTGAATCCTTTTGAGCCCTCGCAACCGATTTCGCAGGATGACGTCATCCTTTCTCTGAACTGCGGAGGCGGAGGCGTTGGTGACCCGCTCGACAGGGAGCCGGCGAGAGTGGTCACTGATCTCGGAATGAATATATTCTCGATGGAAATGGCGCGGGAAATCTTCGGTGTGATCATGGATCCTGCGACAGGGACAGTGGATGAAGAGGCTACCAGGATCAGACGGGAAGAGATACGGGCTCGAAGAAGAGAGCGAGGCAAAGTGTGGGAGGAATCAAAAAAATGAGAATCCACTATTACCTGGAGATAGACGCGGATCACAAGATCAGGTGTTTGAAGTGCGGGGCATCCATTTGCGATGCACACGAAAACTATAAGACGCATGTGCCGCGAGCAGAGGTGATGCCTGACGAGATACCGGGGAAGCGTCCTGCGCGCGATGAGGCGTTGACCGTTTACTATGAATACTATTGCCCGGGTTGTTACACGCTTCTCGATGTCGAGGTGGGTGAAAAAGGGGCAGCGCCTATGTGGGATATCAACGTGGCGGTGTGATGGCGCCAAGCAACTGCCTCCATTATTTTACGGTGAGCAAGAAGAGGAGTGAGGCATGAGAAAGGTCATGATCACAGCTGCTTTGACCGGAGGGTTTCATGGGAAAGAAGCGAACCCGAACCTTCCCATAACGCCTGAGGAGATCGCTCAGGCTACGTTTGAATGCTGGCAGAAGGGGGCGAGCATAGCGCACATCCACGCCAGGGATACAGAGGGAAAAGCGACAGCCGACGTCGCCGTCTATCGGCGGATAAAGGAGTTAGTGCGGGAAAAATGTGACATCGTCATCTCATTCAGCACGGGCGGCGGGCCCAATCTTACGCCCGAGGAAAGGATCCAGGCAGCATTCGCCGATCCGGAGATCTGCTCCATCAACATGGGAACCATGGTTCGCACCCGCTGGGGTGAAGGCAGCCTTTTCCTGAACACCCGCTCGCAGATAGAAGAGTGGGCCAGGATTTTGAAGGACAGGGGTATTAAGCCTGAGCTGGAAGTTTACAGTCATGCCATGTTCGTCGATATGACAAACCTCATCGACAAAAAGTTGATAGAGCCGCCTTACTTTGTTAATCTTGTCCTGGGCATGACTCATCAGGGAGCCTTGGAGGCGAACACGAAAAACCTCGTCTCAATGATCGACTATCTTCCTTCCAATACCGTGTTTAACGTGACCACGATAGGCTGGCGCCAATTACTGCTGACTACGCTGGGGGTTCTGCTGAATGGCAACGCGCGCGTCGGCATGGAAGACAACGTCTATTACAGGAAAGGCGTACTGGCCGAGAGCAACGCGCAGCTCGTCAGTCGCACAGCCGCGATTATACGGGAACTCGAACTGGAGATTGCATCACCGGAAGAGGCGAGAGAGATGCTGGGATTAACAGGCCCTGGTTGACATGCAACCAAAGGGTTCAAAAATATTGTAACGACGGGGGTGAAGCATGTTCAGCACGACGTGGAAGACATCCGAGCGGAAGTACAACAACATCATTTGTGAACGGGACGTAAGGATTCCCATGAGCGACGGCATTGAGCTGAGCGCTGATATCTGGCGGCCGGATAGTGCAGAAAAATTTCCGGGTATTTTGGGCATCCATCCCTATCCGCAGCAGGCGCAGACAGCGCCCATTATGCCCAATTCTTTTTCTTCGGTCACTTTTCCGCATCCTGGTGAGGAGAAGGGAAGGGGCTGGATAGAATCAGGAGACCCGAACTTCCTTGTTCGACGTGGATATGTGCAGGTGGTTGCCAATGTGCGCGGGGTCGGCCATTCCGGCGGAACATATGACTTCATGGGATCAAAGGAAATCCATGACGTGGCTGAAGTTATAGAGTGGATAGCCAAGCAGTCGTGGTGTGACGGCAAAGTGGGCATGTTTGGTGTCTCGTACTTTGCATGGATTCAGGTGTTTACCGCTGCCCTGAACCCACCGTCTCTCAAGTGTATATTCGCGCCGCATGGACTCACCGACTTTTATCGCGATTGGATTTATCGGGGCGGCATCTTCGCGTACAACTTCATACGTGCCTTGGCCAAGGATTACAACAACCCCAGGTTTGAGGTTATAACACGTAGAATGCTTGGCGAATCAGGGCTCAAGAAGGCCATCGATGCTGCGTTGCAGGATGAGGATCTCATGGCTGTGCCGGGCCTGGCGGACGTGTTGAAGAACATCGATCAGGGAATCAATCCCATCATGGCGGATGTGATGCTCAATACCCTGGACGGACCCTTCTGGGAGGAACGCAAAGCGAAGTATGACACCACGAAGGTGCCGGCGTATATCGGTGGTTGCTGGGCCACGTACGGGCTCCACCTGCCGGGCGCATTTCGCGGCTGGGAAAACCTGAAGGTACCTAAGAAGATGGTTATCGGCCCGCCCATGTATCTTGATCGCCCATTCTTTCAGTTCCAATTTGAGGCTTTACGCTGGTTCGATCACTGGCTGAAGGGCATAGATACCGGCTTCATGAAGGAGCGCCCGATCAAGCTTTTCGTCATGGGCACGAACAAGTGGAAAGAAGCCGACGACTGGCCCCTACCCGAAACAAAGTGGACCCCGTTCTATCTCCACGAAGGTGAACTCCTGTCCGAGCATGAACACTGGCCCAATGAGGCTCAGGTCTCGTATGAGGACTCTCCTTGGCATCGTGGTCATGTAGATTATTATTCTCCGCCGATAGTGGAGGATACCGAGGTGATCGGACCGATCGTGCTGAACCTGTACGCGTCCACCACCGATCCGGAGGTCCTTTGGTTGGTGAGCCTTAGGGAGGTTGATCAAGAGGGGAAGGAAAAGGTGCTTACACGAGGCTGGCTGAGGGGCACGCATCGCGAGGTAGACCCGAATCGCTCCAAACCCTGGGCGCCGTATCACCCGCACAATAAATCTGAGCCTTTGATCCCGGGCAAAATCTACGAATTCAATATTGGATTTATTCCGACCTGCAATCTGTTCAAGGCCGGTACGCGAATCAAGCTGCGGATCAGTTCCTCCGATGATGCTCCCAGACACGCCTTTGAGCAGATAGCCGCAGGTAACCTGAAGAGACAATCGTCGTCGCGTATCACGGTCTATCAGGATGCCGACCATCCCTCCCACCTTCTCCTTCCAGTCACGGGAGGTAACGTGATCGGGACTTTCCTTTCAGGAGGTAAGCCTTACGTTGATTTTTGATCCTTCAATCTCGTCACAAGGGGATCAACCTCGAAACCGCGGCTCATGAAGAAGCCCGGAAGGACCAGTTGAGCGAGCTAGGAGGAGGGCCAAGGTGCAGGATATAGGAACATATCTGGAGCCAAAGAAATCCGCGGTTCTGATAATCGATATGCAAAACGACTTCTGCCATCCAGAGGGGGCTTTTGGGAAAAGCGGATTAAACCTTGCGATCGTCCATCAGATGATCCCTCTCCTCGAAAGGTTTGTCGATACGGCAAGAACTCTGGGAGTGGAAATTGTCCACGTCAGGTCATTCCACGACGAAAAGTACTTGTCCCCTCCCATGCGTGCCCGAAACAGGCAGCTCGGCAGGGAAAGGGGCATCTGTCCTGAAGGTGGCTGGGGATCAGAGTTCTACGAGATCATCCCCGCTGAAAACGAGCTGGTAGTGACGAAACATACATACAGCGCGTTCATCGGCACGGACCTCCAGCAGAGATTGTTGGCGAAAGGTGTAGAGACCCTCATGGTGACGGGCGTCCTGACCAATGTCTGCTGTGAGTCGACGCTGCGCCATGGATTTATGCTCGGTTTCTACACCTTTTTGGTAGAAGACTGCTGTGCCTCTACCGATCAGGCAGCTCACCTTGCCGCGGTGGAAAATGTTCGAAAGTATTTCGGGTGGGCCTTTGGATCGGACGACCTTATTCCTTTTCTCCAACGGATGAGAGGTTAACGGGTTTGAACTTCGAGCTTTTCTTGCAATTAGTCGTATTCGGATTAGTTGAAGGCGGCTTATATGCATTAGTGGCTTCGGGCCTGAGCCTCACATACGGTGTGATGAAAATATTAAATATCGCGCACGGCGAGTTCTTGATGGTCGGCGCCTACGTGATGTTCTGGCTCTTTACGCTTGCCGGCGTCAGTCCTGTCGCGAGCCTGGTCGTCGCGGCCCCCTTAATGTTCATGCTTGGCCTCTTGATATTCAAACTTGTTATTGTCCCGCTGGAAAGAGTGGGGGCAAGTCATCTTGTGGAAAGGAGCTCCCTGATCGCCTTCTTTGGAATTCTGATTGTATTTCAGAACGCAGCCCTGGTGTCATGGTCGGCCGATTACCGGGTCGTTAGCTACCTTCAGAATCCAATCAGTTTCTTATTCTTCAACATTTCCATCAATCGCCTCGTCGTCCTCGGGATCTCCGTGGCCATCATTTTCGCCCTGGACTTTTTCCTGAGGCGGACTTTTTCCGGCAAGGCGATTAGAGCCATTACGCAGGATCGGGAGGCCGGCATGCTGATGACCATTAACGCCGACCGCCTCAGCTTCGTTTGCTTTGGGCTGGGAACATGTTTGGCAGGGATTGGCGGAAGTCTCGCAGGGATGCTGCACGTCATCACACCTACCATGGGGTTCCCTTTCTTAATCAAGGCTTTTGTAGTCATGATCATCGGTGGTCTGGGCAATATGAGAGGATGCCTTTACGCCGGTTTCCTTTTGGGCGTACTTGAGTTCATTGGGGCCTATTTTGTGGGAGAGGGATATCGAAGCGCCATTGACTACTTTATTCTGGTAGCTTTCCTTCTTCTGGTCTCCCATGGGTATCTTGGAAAATTTGGAAGGAGTTTATGAAAAGGTCCCGCATGTGGAAACCGCAGTATTTGGCGCTCATCATCTTATTATTGGCTGTTCTTGCGTTTCTTCCTTCCTTCTTCTCGGCTTATATTGTCTCCTTCCTGATCATCACGCTCATGTTCATCATCATGTCCTGCAGTTGGAATATCTTTTGCGGGTTTACAGGATACATCTCCCTGGGGCACGGTATGTTTTTTGGGGCCGGGGCTTACGCCTTCACCCTTGCACTGGTAAAAGGGGGCTTGCCTTATTACTACTCCATTGCCCTGGCAGCGATAGTGGCCGGGATACTGGCTTTTCTCATTGGACTCTTCCTCTTGACGATTCGCATCAGGGCGGCTTACTTCGCCATGATCACACTGGGTTTCAATGAAATCTTTCAGGCAATTTGTGCCAACTCAGCTGCGTTGGGAGAATCTACTGGCTTTACTATCCCCCCTGTCCCTCATCTTCACGTTCCCTACTACATCCTCCTTGGAGTCGCGGTGGTAGCAGTGGGGGGAACATATATGCTTGACAGATCTCATGCAGGATTGGCTCTGAAGGCTATCTCACAGGATGAAGAGGTGGCCGATACGATGGGGATCAATGTCGCGCGCCTCAAGATCATTTTTTTCGTCCTGAGCGGAATCCTGCCAGGGATTGTAGGCGGGATAATGGCCTGGTTCTGGAGTTATCTCGACCCCTACCAGGGCTTTAACCTTGTTTTCTCTTTCCAGGTGGTCATCATAGCCATCCTGGGCGGCATGGGCACTGTCTTCGGGCCGGTGATTGCTTCTGTATTTATGACTCTGCTCATCGAAATTCTATCCACTAATCTTCCCCATTTTTACAATATCATATTTGGAGTGTTGGTAACGATTGTGATCATCATCTCGCCTCGCGGGATGAATGCGCTTATTGGTAAAATCTTTCATCGGTAGTGGGGTCGCTCATTGGAAGAGGTTGGTAAGAAGACGTTACTCGAAATCAAAGAAGTGACCAAATGGTTCGGAGGCGTGAACGCCTTACAAGGTCTTAATCTACAGGTTTATCAAGATGAAATTGTCGGACTGATCGGTCCTAACGGGGCTGGAAAGACCACCCTCTTCAATGTGATCTCGGGAAGCTTTAGACAAAACCTGGGTGAAATATCTTTTGGAGGCCAAAACATCGACAAACTGAAGGCGTTCGAACGTTGCCGGCTGGGCATTGCCCGAACCTTTCAGACGGTCAGACCTTTCTTGGACTTTTCTGTAGAAGAGAATCTGATTATCGGCGCTTGGTACGGCCGCGGGAAAGAAAGGCTGTCGGGCCGGGACCTCCAGGAGACTACAGAAAAAATCCTGGAAACTCTTGGTCTTCAGGCAAAGCGGCATGACTTGGCAAAAAACCTTACCCTGGTCGAGCGAAAGTTCGTGGAGGTGGCGAGGGCTCTGGCAACAAAACCGAGACTCCTTTTGTTGGACGAGGTGCTATCCGGGTTGAACCCTGCGGAGTTGGAAAAGGCAGTACAGCTCATCAAGAACCTTTCGGTATCCTTCGGCGTAACTATCATCTGGATTGAACATATTATGAAGGCCCTTCTCGCGGTTTGCGACCGCTTTGTGGTCCTTAACTATGGGATAAAGTTGACTGAAGGAAAACCTTCAGAGGTGGTTGCCGATGAAAGGGTGATCGAAGCCTATCTCGGCAGAACGGGCAAGAAATTTGCCGAGCGCATGGGGCAGCTCAACCTCGGCAGGAAGGAATAAGGTAGGATGCTCTCGATAAAAGAACTCGATTGCTTCTACGGTGACCTTCAGATCCTGTGGGATGTTTCTCTGGAGGTCGAGGAAAAGACCATTACAGCGATTATTGGATCAAATGGGGCGGGCAAAACCACGCTCCTGAACTCAATTGTCGGTCTAAAACGTGTGAAGTCAGGGGCTATTTCCTGGGGGGGCGAGAGGATCGATCATTTGCGCCCTTACCAGATTGCAGCCATGGGAATCTCTATGGTCCCTGAAGGACGACGGCTCTTTACAGATATGACCGTTCTGGAGAACTTGGAACTGGGAGCCTATGCCAAGGCCGTTCGAAGCCACATGCGCCAGAATAAGACCTGGATATTTGACCTGTTCCCGAGAATAAAGGACCGGCTAGGCCAGAGGGCAGGATCCCTGAGCGGTGGCGAGCAACAGATGCTGGCGATAGGGCGAGCCTTGATGGCTGAACCAAAGTTATTGATCCTGGACGAGCCCTCGTTGGGTTTGATGCCGCTCCTAACCGAGGCCATCTTTGAAGTGATGGGCGAGATCAGGGCGCGAGGAGTCACGGTGCTCATCGTCGAACAGAACGTCGCCGAAACTTTGGCCAAGGCCGATAAATACTACATTTTGGAGGTGGGACGCATAACGCACTCAGGGTCGTGCGAAGATTTTACGAAACACGCGGAGCTCAGAAAGGCATACCTCGGGTGGTAATCCACTCATTATCTGAATAGAAGGAGGAGGTGATGAAAGAACCAACATCAAGGAGCCTGAATTGAACCAGCTCAGACAAGTCACGTAATCATTCCATTAAAGGGGGGTAGGACCATGAGATCCAAACATTTTGTTTTCTTTGGTATTATGGCAGTTTTCTTCCTGGCCTTGTTGGCCGGAGCCGTTCAGGCCGCAGATAAGAAAGAGGTCACGCTAGGCTATTCGGTCTCTCTGACGGGGAAGTTCTCACCTGAAGGCAACGAAACTCATCGCGCGTATCAGATGTGGCTCGAACAGACAGCCAAAGCGGGCGGGTTACAGGTTGGATCCCAAAGGATTCCCGTAAAGGCAATCCACTACGACGATGAGAGTGATCCGTCCATGTCGGTTAAGCTCTATGAGAAGCTGATTACGGGTGACAAGGTGGATCTGATCCTCAGTCCGTGGAGCAGCGCGAATAACTTCGCCGCGTCGGCCGTTGCAGAGAAATATCACTATCCCATTGTGATGAGCGCCGCCGCAGCGAACAACATATTTGAAAGGGGGTTCAAGTACATATTTGAAACAACTCAGTTGGCGAGTACCTTGGTAGAGCCCTGGCTCAGTTTCTTAAAAGCGTACAGCAAAGAGATCAAGACCGTTGCGGTCCTCTACGAAAACCATCTCTTCGCGCTCTCGCTGAACGAGGCCATGACGAAGGTTGTCCAGGAGTCTGGAGCCAAACTCGTGCTCGACGAAAAATACCCTATCGCAAGCAAGGACTTTACAGGGATTATGCTGAAAGTCAAGGGGCTCAACCCTGATGCGGTGTTCGTTCTGAGCCTCATGCCGGCTCCGCTCTATGCAACCCGTCACGCTAACGAAGTCGGCCTCAAACCGAAGCTCTTCATGGTGAACTTCGGTCCCATGTATAGGGAGGAGTTCATCGTCGGCCTAGGCGACATTTCCGAGAAGGTTTACGAAACCGGTTTCTGGCATCCCTACCTCCCTTTCGCGGGAGCGAAAGAGTTTGCGAGAGACTACGAGGCAAAATACAAGAGACCGCCCACGACGGATGCAGCCTACGCGTACATCGCCTGTCAGATTCTTGAGCAGGGCATTAAGAAAGCAGGATCGACTGACAAAGAAAGGGTTGCTGCAACTCTTCACAAGGACAAATTTGAGACCATCTTGGGGCCCTATGAGTATGATGAAAGAGGCGTCAATAAGATACAGAGAGGATTCATCTGCCAGGTGCAGAAGAAGGAACGGGTAATTGTCTGGCCTTCTGATCTTGCAAACGCCAAGCCGGAATTCATGCGATAGCGTCATCTTCCCTCCCTGTTGGATAACGGAGGGTCAGGGCAGGGGTGGACAAAACAAGAACCGTTTGGTTCACCTCTGTCCTTCATCCACTCCCACCGTAAATAAGGAGGGATAGTTGGAGGAGATATGAAACGTGCGGTTGTAGTTACTGGGGCTGGTCGAGGCATCGGCAGGGTGATCGCGTCAAAGTTGAGTGAGCGAGGTGACCTTCCCATCATCGTCGACAAGAATATGGAGCAAGCTGAGGAAACGGAGAACCTTATAAAGAAAGGTGGTTTCGCCGCCGCAGCCTATTGTGCCGATCTAACTCGCCCTGATGAAGTAGCAAGCGTCTTCCAATCAATTTTCAAGAACCATGAAAGAATCGACGCGCTTATTAATAATGCAGGATATTATGCGCTAAAACCTATTGAAGAACTTACCATTGATTTCTGGAACATGCTTATCGATGCAAACCTGAAGACGGCTTTTCTCTGTTCTCTCGAGGCCTTCAAATATATGAGAATCGCAAAGTACGGAAAGATCGTTAACATGAGCTCTACAACAGTCATTTCGAGCAGTGCGGCTCTGTGCCCGTATATTGCCGCAAAGGCGGGAGTAATAGGACTGACCCGGGCCCTGGCCATGGATTTAGGCCCGTACAATATCACTGTTAATGCAGTAGCTCCCGGCCTCACAGCAACGGAATATGCGTATGAGGCATTTGGGGAGGAACGATTTGACAGAGTGAGGGATCTGAAAGCAATCAAAAGAGACCAGGTACCAGACGATTTGATAGGCGCAATACTTTTCTTGATTGATTCAGCGAGCGACTTCATGACCGGGCAGACACTCTCCGTTGATGGCGGTCGCGCATTCATTTGAACCGTGACTAGGCGATCCGGCGTCGACAGCCGTAGGTATATTATCTTTTGCTACGCGGCCGGGCTCTTGAGACTCGGTGGCGGTGCCAGGTATTTTGTTTGGTGAGTTAAGTACCTCGTGGTCAAACAGTCTGGAGCAGTATCTTCGCCAGGCCTTCAGGATCGATGATCATCGCGTCGTGGCCGGTCTTCATTTCGAAGAATTGCCATCCCGAATCATTACGCGATTTTTGGGCAAACTGGTCGAATGCTCCTGACGCGGGCGATGAGCAATAGATAAACGTTTTTTGAAGACGGCCAAGAGCCGTTTGATTTGTCAGCTTAATCGCCTGAGCCATTGTGCGATACGGATGACTCACGATGTGGCGCGAGGCCCATGAAACGTCCTCCGGTCTTGTGACCCCAAACAGGGCTAAGTGCAATGGAGTGACCATGCCGGTCTCCTCCCCTTCTTTCTTCACCAGAGCTGCCCGCTCGGGCAGCATGTAATCCATCTGAGCCTTGCCGTTTTCAGGTACAAACGCATCGAGATAGACGAGGGTGCCGATTTTCGAGGGAACTCGGTCAGCGACCCCTGTTACGACCATGCCAGCGTAGCTATGGCCGACGAGCACGATGTCGTCGAGATCTTCCATATCGATGAGCATCAAGATATCCTGGATGTGCGTATCGAGATCAATGTCAGGATGCGAAAGGTGCGCCCTGTCACCAAGACCTGTAAGAGATGGGGTCAGCACTTCATGACCGGCTCGGCGCAGAAGCGGGGCCACTCGCCGCCAACACCAACCGCCGTGCCATGCCCCATGAACAAGTACGAACGTCGTTTTTTTTCCGCTCGATCTCTCCATCACAGAACCTCCGCCTCGACAAGAGGAGCTCGTGCCCCGCTTCCCTTACGCTAGGTCGGGCATGGCCTTTTTCGCTCGCCTGACCCAGTACGTCCAGGCGCGCTCCACGACCACGGCGCTCGTTTGGAGCAGATTTGCCCGTCTTCCTTCCTCATAGGAAAGATACTTTGGTTCGCCCATCTGCATGGCCTGATACTGGATTGCGGCGTTGTCGCGCAGATAAATGGAGCCCATGACCATACGTTGCGTGCTCTCTCCTGCCACTACGCAGCCGTGCCCTCGTAACAAAAGAGCTTTTTTGTCCCCGAGCGCCCTGGCCACGCGCTCGCCTTCTTCAGGGGTGGCAATCAGCATGCCGGAGCTCACATCATAATCGTCGAAGAGATTGACGCCTTCGTAAAACATGGCCCCGAAGTGTACGACGGGACGAATTGCCGTACCTGTGCAGGTGAATGGGATAACCGAATGGGGATGCCCGTGGAAAACGGCTTGCACATCGGGCCGCGCTTTTAGCACGGCTGCGTGAATAATCCGTTCCGCGTATGGTTTTGCGTCTGTCTTTGTTACCACGGTGCCATCTACATCGATCTCCAGGACATCGTCCTTGGTGACCAACTCAGGGCTCAAAGACCGGGACTGAAAGAACGTATTTGGATTCTTGGGATTCCTGACGCTGACGTGCCCAAAGGCGTCGAGTACACCCTCGTTTGCCAGGATTCGATTCGCCAGGACCACCTGTTCGATCGCCTCCTCAACCGTGCTTGCCACACCCTTGTGAACTTCCAGACTCATCATTATCGCCATGGGAATCCTCCTTCTCAGGCTCGTAATACGATATGCAAGTATACAATATCCATCTCAATCTCAATAGCAGAAAGCGAATAAGCGAAAGCGAATAACTTCTTGACGGCAATATACCGGCGTGCTACAGTCGAAAACTAGGGGCTGTTGCTCGTTTCTCTAAGAGACGGAAAACCAACCAAGGGGAGGAATTGGTATGAAACGGTCTTTAATTGCAATCGCTATACTGGTAGGCCTTGTGCTATTTGTATCCGGGGATCTTTGTGCAGCGCCATTTTACCAGGGCAAGACGGTTCGCATCACGGTGGGCTTTTCAGCAGGCGGAGGTTTTGATCTCTGGGCAAGACTCTTTTCGCGTCATATCGGGAAATATATCCCGGGAAACCCAACAGTAGTGGTTGAGAACATCACCGGCGCGGGCGGCCTCATCCAGACCAACCAGTTGTACAAGGGAACCAAGCCTGATGGCCTTACCATGGGCCATCCGAATGGCGGGCTCATACTGAGCCAGATGCTGGGCATGCCAGGGTACGAGTTTGACAGCCAGAAGTTCATCTATATCGGCGCGGCCAACAAGGAGAACATAGCGTTCGTCTTCAGCAAGAAGAGCGGCATCACGTCGATCGATAAATGGCGGGATTCGCCAGCACCGGTGAAAGTCGGCGGCCTTGTGCCAGGCAACTTCATGGACAATATGGATCGTATGATGAAGGAGGTAATCGGCTTTCCCACGCAGATCATCACCGGCTACAAAGGCTCGAATGATGTCATCATTGCCGTGGAAAGCGGTGAAGTCGCTGGTGGGAATTCGTCGTGGGACGGTATAAAGAATAGCCGGAAGAGACAGCTCGAAACAGGAGACATGATTGTCGTCCTCCAGGGCGTGCGGAAGCCGCTCAAAGAGCTGCCTAACGTGCCCAAGATGATCGACCTGGCAAAGACGGACGAGCAGAAAAAGCTCGTGCAGCTCGTGGTCCACGACGCGAATGACTACTCGCGACCGTTCGCCGTCCCTCCGGGAACACCGAGCGATCGCGTCGAGATACTGCGCAAGGCGTTCCAGGAGACTACAAAGGATAAGGAGTTCCTGGCTGAAGTAGACAAGATGCAACTGACTCTCGACCCGGCGACCGGCGATGAACTGACAACTGCAGTGGCAAGCTGGGCCAAAATGGATCAGACGACAAAGGCCAAGCTTAAAGACATCCTTTTCAAGGGGGAAGGCAAGTAAGTTTTCACGGCCGAGACCTCGGCAGGGAGTCCATTTGCGAATGGAGAAATTCGACGACCCGTTTCGACTTTAACGGGATCGCGTCTATCACAAACACCAATCGGATTTCTCCGGCTGCAGATGTCGAGACCTGTTTGTACAGTTCATCTCAGTTCAATCGAATGCCCGTCTCTTCTCCCCACATGGGTTGTCCACCTCAATAGGTAAAACGTTCTTTGCTCTTTTCAATGCCTGTGTCCATGCCTCTAATGTTGAGCAACGCGTTCCACCGGCTTCGTTCTGGATCGTTCGGGTCAGCTACCCTCCTCTGCGTCCCCGTAACACTTTTGATCAACTGGCTGGGGCACAACGTTTATGTTAAGAGGCTTGATCTCACGGGCATCGAAGAAGACCCGGAACTGCTTTGGCCAGTAATGTCCTGTTGTTTCGTGAAGAAAATAGTGACCGACGATCTGGTTTAGATCGATCTCCGCATAAACGATACCCTCCTCACCCGGGGCAAGTGGTCCTGCCATGATCCTGCCCGTCCCTGCCTCGATGATCGCGCTCCACGTACCGGCTGTCTCGATCTCAGCCCGGGACTTCTTTATGATGGGTTCGTCTACGACCGACTGGCTGCAAATGACAAACGTGTTACAGGCGACCGCGTAGTACCGTGAACAGATCTCGCTTAGAGGATTGGCAAAACCAAACCCGATCCATGAGGCAACGTGCACTTGCTCACCCATGGCCGCAAGTGTGAAGCCGGGCAAAGCCATCGTATGCTCGCCGCAGATCAGGGCGCCAAGGCGCCCAATCTCTGTATCATAGACCCTGTGTGTGCTTCCGTCTCCCTCTCCCCAGACGAGTTTTTCCCCACCGGTCGGTTTGAACTTCCTATGTTTGCCTATGATCTGGCCTTTGCGATCGAAGAAGAGAAGCGTATTATACAGCGTCTTATTGTCCCGCTCATTGATGCCAATCACCACGTATGTGCCATATCGCCCAGCCGCCTCGCCGATCCTGGCTGTCGCTTCACTGGGGATGTCCACACTATTGAGAAAGAGCTGTGTCGATAGATCAAGGCCTTTCCGCAACCCCGTATACCATGCCCAGTAGGGATTGCCGGGAATAAACACTTCGGGCAGCGCAACGAGGTCTGCACCATCGCGGCCCGCTTTTTCGATCAGCATGCACGCCTTTTCCACTGAGGCTTCTCTGTCTAAATACACCGGTGCTGCCTGAACTGCAGCCGCTTTGAATTTCGGCAGTAGATCAGGTTCTC
>Ga0079037_100000436_pt1 | contig 18752 bp, 13 predicted proteins | sample Mud3Dept4metaG_FD_71479 | JGI IMG/M metagenome (GOLD analysis project Ga0079037, IMG submission 71479) | Freshwater wetland microbial communities from Ohio, USA, analyzing the effect of biotic and abiotic controls - Mud 3 Core 4 Depth 4 metaG | ecosystem: Environmental > Aquatic > Freshwater >... | reverse complement strand
AGGTGGCCGGCGACCGGCTCCACGTCGGGTTCAGGAACCCCCAGCGGGGCGTGGCGCCGGGGCAGAGCGTCGTCGTCTACCTTGGCGAGGAGCTCCTCGGCGGCGGTCGTATCCTCGGCTCGCTGCGCTGAGCCGCCGCTCGTCCCCGCGCCGGCCGAGCGTCTGGGCGTCCGCGCTGGTCGCTATCATCGGCGGTCGGGTCCGTCGAAAGGCCGCGTCCGCGTGAAGCTCCTCAAGAGGAAGCCCCGAACCTCCGACATCCAGGTCCAGGACATGGTGCTCCATGTCACGGCGAGCACCGAGCTGAACGAGGAGTCCCGGGCCGCCGCCCTGTCCTTCTGGGAGCAGCTGCACGCGTACACGCTCCGCAACCCGGCGATCCGGACGAGCAAGCGACCGATCGACATGCCCGAGGACGCGCCCGAGATCGTCCGCGAGATGATCGCCGCCTCCAGCCGCGCCGGCGTGGGCCCGATGTTCTCCTTCCAGGGAGCCGTGACGGACTACGTCGGACGGTTCCTCGCGCGGGACCTGAACGAGGTGACCGTGAGCTGCGGCGGGGACTTCTTCATCCTCGCGCGGAAGCGCCAGAAGCTGACGATCCACACGCGACCCGACGGCGGCGGGATCGCCGTCGTCGTACAGCCGAGCAAGACCGGGGTCGGCGTCGCCACGGCGCTCGGGCGCGGGAAGGTGCCCCTCGACGGCCTCGCGATCCTCGCGGAGTCGTGCATGCTGGCGGACGCTGCCGCCGCGGGCGTGCAGGCGATCCTGCCGAAGCAGGACGGCTTCCGGCTCGCCCTGACGTACCTGAAGAAGGTCCCCGGGGTTCGCGGCGGTGTCGTCGTTCAGGGCGCTCGGATCGGCGTGGCCGGCGGCGTCGAGATCGCGGCCTAGATGGGTGACGAGCGCGAGCACGCGCGGGCGAAGCTTCGGGTGGAGGAGCTGCGAGAGCAGCTGAACCACCACTCGTACCGCTATCACGTGCTCGACGAGCCCGAGATCTCCGACGCGGAGTACGACGAGCTCATGGGGGAGCTCATGACGCTGGAGGAGGCCTTCCCCGAGCTCGTCACGCCCGACAGCCCAACGCAGCGCGTCGGCGTGACGCCGGAGGACCTGTTCGCGCCCGTCGAGCACCGTGCTCGGATGCTCTCGCTCGACAACGCGTTCTCACCCGAGGAGCTCGAGGCTTGGGACGTCCGGGTGGGGCGTGGGGTCGGGTCGGGTGTCACCTACTCGTGCGAGCTGAAGATCGACGGCGTCGCGGTCGCGCTCACGTACGAACGTGGCGTGCTCGTCAAAGGCGCGACGCGCGGCGACGGGCGCGTCGGCGAGGACATCACGGCCAACGCCCGCACCGTGCGGAGCGTGCCGCCGAGGCTCCTCGTGAAGGATCCGCCCGACCTGCTCGAGGTGCGCGGTGAGATCTACCTGCCTGTCAAGGCCTTCGAGCGCCTCAACGAAGAGCTGACGGCGGCGGGCGGTCGCCCGTTCGCGAACCCTCGCAACGCCGCCGCGGGCTCGCTCCGGCAGAAGGACCCGCGGGTGTCGGCCTCGCGACCGCTGGCGCTGTGGGTGCACTCGTTCGGGTACGCCGAGGGCGTGCGGTTCGGGTCGCACTCGGCGTTCCTGCGATGGTGCCGTGAGGTCGGGCTGCCGGTCGCGCCGACCGGCGAGGTCGAGGACGATCTCGGCGGCGTCCTGCGGTACATCCATCACTGGCAGGAACACCGGCACAGCGTGGACTGGGAGATCGATGGGGTCGTCGCGAAGGTCGACCGCATCGCGTTCCAGGACGAGCTCGGCGCCACCTCCCACGCCCCTCGATGGGCGATCGCGTACAAGTTCCCGCCCGAGGAGCGGACCACGCTGCTGCGGAAGATCGACGTGCACACGGGGCGCACGGGCGTCGTCACGCCGTTCGCCTTCCTCGAGCCCGTCCACGTCAGCGGCGTGACCGTGACCACGGCCACCCTCCACAACGAGGACGAGGTCAGGCGCAAGGATGTGCGCGAGGGCGACACGGTGATCGTCCGGCGCGCCGGCGACGTCATCCCGGAGGTCGTGGGACCGGTGCCCTCGAAGCGGAAGAGGGGCGCGCGGCGATGGCGGTTCCCGACCACGTGCAACTCGTGCGGCACGGCGCTCGTCCGCAAGGAGGGGGAGGCGTATTGGCGGTGTCCCAACAGACGGGGTTGTCCGTCGCAGAACGTCGAATGGCTGTCGTCGTTCGCGGGACGCGGCGCGATGGACATCGAGGGCCTCGGCTACAAGACGGGATGGATGCTGCTCGATCTCGGCTGGGTGAGGGATCCGGGCGACGTCTACTCGCTCACGGAAGAGCAGCTCGCGCAGCTGCCCGGGTTCAAGGAGAAGCGGATCCGCAACCTCCTGGACGCGATCGAGGGCTCGAAGGACCGGCCGATCTGGCGGCTCCTCGTCGGCCTGAACATCCCGCACGTCGGCTCCACCGTCGCGCAGACCCTCGCGAGGGTGTTCGGCTCGATCGACGCGCTCGCCGCCGCGACCCAGGAGCAGATCGACGACGTCGAGGGTATCGGCCCGGAGATCGCCGGCAGCGTCCACGCGTGGTTCGCGGACGAGCACGACCGTGCCCTCATCGACAAGCTCCGGGTGGCCGGCGTGCGGACGGCCGACGAGCCGCCGGCGGCTCCGCCCCGTGACGGCCGGCTGGTCGGCACGACCATCGTGCTGACGGGCGGTCTCGGCTCTCTCTCGCGCGAGGAGGCCACCAAGCTCGCGCAGGAGGCGGGCGCCCGGGTCGTCTCGAGCGTGTCGAAGAAGACCGACTTCGTCGTCGCCGGCGAGAACCCGGGCTCGAAGCTCGTGAAGGCCGAGCAGCTCGGCGTCGAGGTGATCGACGAGGCCGAGTTCCTGAAGAGGCTCGGTCCCGTCTAGGCTTGCGGTCCACACCCGAGCGAGGGAGAGGCGTGGCGGCACACGTCATCGATGGGAACGCCCTTGCCGATGAGCTCGACTGCATCTACGTCTCGGAGCGGTTGCCCGGCGACGTGGAGTTCGCGGACGCCCTCGCGACGCTCGGCAAGCTGGATGCCGATCCTCGCAGGCACCCGCCGGGCGGCTCAGGGAGGTGCTCGCCGCTGCTGGCGCGGCCGGTCCGAGCGGGGGAAGATGCAGGCGGCCGTCCGGGGCGGCCGGGCTCAGTCGTGTGCCCGGTCGGGACGATAGCTCTCAGGCAGGATCCTTCGCAGGAGGCGGCGTGGCGGAAGGGGACGCTCGGGTACCGCAGGTCGCGGCCGTCCTGAAACAGTTGTGGCTCGGCCTCGCCGCGTATCGTCTGTACCCGGGCAGCGTGGACCGGCCGGGCTTCGTGGCCGCCGTAGAACGCATCGGCGCCGCCGCCCGTACCGCGCTGGCCTCGGGCCCCGTGGACGTCGAGGTCCGAGGCGATCGCATCGTGCACGAGGGCGTCGAGCTTCCCGACGACGATCACCTCCAGAAGCTCGCGCTCGCGTGCTTCGAGCGCCGGGTCGAGCGACTCACCGTCGTCGGTGTCCCCGACGCCGCCGAGCTCGACCGCCTGTACGCGGTCCTTTCGCGAGGTGTGGACGACCTGGACCGCGACGGGGGCGCTGGCGAGGTGCTGCGCTCGAGCGGGGTCGACGCGATCGAGCTCTCGCGTGTCGGGCCCGCCCCGGTGGAGGGCGCCGACCACACGCCCGAGGGCATGGAGCCCGAGCCCAGTGTGAGCCGTGGGCCGATCACCGACGTCCTGGCCTCCGAGCTCATGGTGGAGGATCTGCACGGGACCGCGGACGATCAGGCCGAGACCCTCTTGTCTCGGCTCGGTGTGCTGCTGTCCGAGCGGCCTCCGGAGGCCGCGAGCCCCATCGACCTGGACACCGCCGTCCACGACATGGTGACGGAGCTCCCGGCCGAGCTGCGGCGCTCGCTCGTCGACCGGCTCGTCGAACGCGTTCGCACGGATCCCGTGGCCGAACGGCTGATCGGCACGATGAGCAACGCGGAGCTGACCCGGGCCCTCATCGACCTCGGCCGCGACGGGCGGCGCGACCCGGTGCAGCTCGCGAGGCAGCTCGCGCAGGCGGGCGTCCGCCAGCTCGACATCGTGGATCTCACGGCGGCGCTGGCGGCGGGGCACGAGGATGCCGGCACGATCGTCATGGGGCTCGAGCAGCTCGGGATCCGGTTGGACGAGCCGGGCGCCGGCGGCCCGACCGGCTCGGTGACGCAGGTCCTGGCCGACTACCTGACCGCGACCGAGAACGACGACGTGCGCGCGATGCAGGCGGTCATCGCCGGGGGAGAGGAGGAGCACCGGGCCCACGCGGTCCTCGCGCTCGGCGACTACCTCGCGGCGGAGACCGACCTCGAGCGGGCGGAGGAGGTGCTCGATCTGTGGGCGGACGAGATCCGCCGCGCCTTGCTCGATCGCGACGTGGCGGAGACCCGCGCGCTCCTCGATCCCGTGCGCGAGGCCCTCCTCGGGACGGCCGACAACCGCAGGACCCTGTTCGAGCGCTACGTCCGCCGGACCCTCGATCCCCAACTGGTGTCGGAGCTCGTGGCTGCCGACGCCGCCGAGAGCGGGTCCGTCGTGCCCGACCTGCTCGCCTCCTTCGGGGCGGTCGGGATCGACGTTCTACTCGACCTGCTCGCCGAGGAGGAGGATCGGAACCGCCGCGCTCAGTTCCTGGGGGTCCTGCGGCGGACGGTCCGCGAGAACCTCGACCCCGTCACCAACCGTCTGTCCGATCCCCGGTGGTACGTGGTCCGCAACACCGTCAGCCTGCTCGGGAGCGTGGGCGGACCCGGGATGCTCCCGCGGATCGAGGAGCTCGCGAGCCACGAATCGCCCGCGGTCCGCCGGGAGGTCGCCTCGGCCCTCGTCGCCGCCGGGGGCCCCGCGGCGGTGCCCTCCCTCGGGCGTCTCGCGGAGGTGGACGATCCCGAGGTCCGCCGACAGGCCGTGACCGCCCTCGGGGCGCTGGTCGGTCACGAGGCCGCCGAGGCGCTGGCCCAGGTGGTGCGGACCTCGCGCGACCGCTCGCTGCGCGTACGGGCGCTCGGCGAGCTCGCTGCGAGGCCCGACGGGCCCGATCTCCTGCGAGAGCTCGCCTCCAGCCGGTCCCGACCGCGGCTGCCCTGGGGGCTGCGGCGGCGGGCCCGATCCCTCGCCCGACACGGGGGCGAGATCCGGTGACCGTGGCGCACCCCGGCGACCGGGAGGTCCAGGCGGCGCGGGACCTGCTGCGCGCCCTCTCGTCGGCACGGCAGGTGTACGCCCTGTACCCGGCCGCCCACCCGAAGCGAGCCGACGCTGCCACGCAGCTCCGCGACCTGGCCCTGCGCCTCCGCGAGGAAGCCGACTCCGACCCGGTCGTGTTCGTGTCCGGGGGCAACTTCTACCTCGGGCCCGTGCTCCTCGCGTGGGAGTCGTTGACCCTGTATCGCCTCGCCGAGACCTTGGGGGGGTCCGGCGTGCAATCGCTGGAGTTCCTGCCGAACCCGGCCGAGGCCGACATGGACGGCCTCGTGCGCCTGATCGTCGGGGAGTCCCCCTCGACGCAGCTCGGCGCCGTCGCCGTGAACCGCGCCGGCCCGGCCACGGCGGCCGACGCGATCGCGAGCGGCCTCGGCGAGCTGCTCAAGAGCTACGCGGTGGGCCTCGACCTCCTGCGTGAGACGGCGGCGCGCCTCCTCGCGGGCCGTCCCGCGGACCTGGATGCCACGGTCCGTCTGACGGGGCATCTCGCCGACCTCATCGCGTCGGACCCGGCCCAGGCCCTGCTCCTCACCACGGTCAAGTCCTACGACGAATACACGTTCCACCACATGGTCAACGTGTGCATCCTCGCGCTCGCGGTGGCGCGCGCGGTGGGGCTATCGCGCGACCAGTCGGTGGCGCTGGGGATCGGCGGATTGCTGCACGACGTCGGCAAGGTGAAGGTGCCGCAGGAGATCCTCACGCACGACGGCGCCCTCGACGAGGAGCAATGGCGGCTGATCCAGCGCCATCCGGTGGACGGCGCCGGCCTCGTGCTGATCACGAGCCGTAACGCGTACCACCCGGCGGTCGCCACGGTGCTCGAGCATCACGCAGCGTACGACGGGTCCGGGTACCCGACGCTCTCGGGCCGGCGGGCGCCAGCCCTCGCTTCCCGCATCGTGACGGTCGCCGACTGCTTCGACGCGATGACGAGCAAGCGCTCGTACCGCAAGCCGGAGGAGCGGCGGCAGGCGCTCAATCTCCTGCAGGCCGGGGCGGGCAGGGCCTTCGATCCGCGTGTGGTCCGCACGTTCGTACGGCTGATGGGCCTGTTCCCGGTCGGCTCACTCGTCCAGCTGGCGACGGGTGAGGTCGCTGCGGTCGTGCGCAACCACGAGCGCCTGCTCGCACGACCCACGGTGCGGCTGCTCATCGACCCTCGCGGGAACGAGTGCGAGCCCGAGGAGCGCGACCTCGCGGAGCAGGACCGGGACGGCGGGTTCCGCTGGTCCGTGCGACGGAGCGTCGACCCCGTGGAGGTCGGGATCGACATGCTCTCGCTCCTCGCGTCGGGCAGGTTGGACGTCCCGCCCCCGCCCGAGTCCGGACCGGGGCTCATCCACGAGCCCGCGCCCGGGGAGATCCCGCCGGTGGGGTACGTGGACGCCCACGCCGAGCACGTACCGGACCTGGAGGACCTGCCGATCGACGAGGAGGCAGGCCCGTCCACGAGCGAGGGCTGACGTCGGAGGCCTGACGTCCCTGGGTTGGCGCCCCTCCACGGCCACTACACTGGGCGCCGTGCCGGTCGAGATCGACATCGAACACGTCGCGCGTCTGGCGCGCCTCGACCTCACCGACGAGGAGAAGGAGCGCCTGAAGGCGCAGCTCGGACTCATCCTCGAGCATGCCGCGAAGGTCGGCGAGGTCGCGACGGCCGACGTCGAGCCGACGGCCTCGGCGATCCCCCGGGTGAACGTCCTGCGTCCGGACGAGCCGACGCCGTCGATCGCGACCGACGAAGCGCTCTCCAACGCACCGGAGGCCGAGGACGGTCGGTTCCGCGTGCCTCGGATCGTGGAGGTCGAGTGACCGAGCTCTGCGACCTCACCGCCTCGGCGCTGGCCGGCATGCTCCGAGCGGGGGAGACGTCGAGCGCGGAGATCACCGCATCGTGCATCGGCCGGATCGACGCGGTCGACGGCAGCGTCGCGGCGTTCCTGACGCGCACCGACGACCTCGCGCGCGGGCAAGCCGGGCGGGCCGACGAGCGCCTGGCCGCCGGAGGATCGCCGGCCGTGTGCGGGATCCCGCTCGCGCTGAAGGACGTCCTCGCGGCCAGGGGCGTCCGCGCGACGTGTGGCTCGCGGATCCTCGAGACCTACGTGCCGCCGTACGACTGCACGGCGTGGGCACGCCTTTCCGCCGCGGGCTCGGTCCTGCTCGGGAAGACCAACTGCGACGAGTTCGCCATGGGCTCCTCGAACGAGAACTCGGCGTTCGGTCCCGTGCACAACCCGTGGGACCTCGGGACGGTACCGGGGGGCTCGAGCGGGGGGTCCGCGGCGGCCGTCGCCGCCGGTGAAGCCGTCTGGGCCCTCGGCACCGACACCGGCGGCTCGGTGCGTCAGCCGGCCTCGCTCTGCGGCGTCGTCGGTCTGAAGCCGACGTACGGGCTCATCAGCCGCTACGGCCTCATCGCGTTCGCGTCGTCGCTCGACACGGTCGGCACGTTCACGCGGAGCGTGCGCGACGCCGCGTCGCTCCTGTCGGTCCTCGCGGGAAGGGACCGGATGGACGCGACGAGCCTGGGCGAGCAGCCGCGTGACTATGCCGCGGCCCTGGAAGGCGACGTCCGAGGCCTCCGGGTGGGCGTGGTGCTCGAGGCCTTCGGCGAGGGGGTGCAGCCGGGTGTCAAGGCGAGCGTGCAGGGCGCGATCGACGCGCTCGCGGCGCTGGGGTGCGAGATCGGGGAGGCCTCGCTCCCGCACACCGACTACGCGCTGTCCGCCTACTACCTCATCGCCCCGTCGGAGGCGTCCTCGAACCTCGCGCGCTACGACGGCGTCCGTTACGGCCTGCGCGTCGAAGGCGGAGACTCGGTGGAGATGATGGCCCGGACACGCGGCGCCGGCTTCGGCCCCGAGGTGAAGCGCCGCATCATGCTCGGCACCTACGCGCTGTCCGCCGGGTACTACGAGGCCTACTACGGCCAGGCGCAGAAGGTCCGAACCCTCATCATCCGCGACTACGAGCGGGCGTTCGCGGGCTTCGACCTCCTCGTGTCGCCGACCTCGCCGACCACGGCGTTCCGGATCGGCGAGCGCGCCGACGACCCTCTCGCGATGTACCTGTCGGACGTCTTCACGATCCCCGCGAACCTCGCGGGGACGCCGGCGATCTCGATCCCGAGCGGCCTGGACGAGGCGGGGCTACCCGTCGGCGTCCAGCTCACGGCCCCCATCCTCGGCGAGCCCCTGCTCCTTCGGGTCGCCCACGCGCTCGAGGGCGCGCTGGCCTTCGACGCCCGACCCCGGCTCCTCGAGGGGTAGCTCCCGCTCCACCTCGGCGTCCTTGGCCACCCCGCCGGCCGAGATGATGAGCGCGACCGCCGCGACGATGATGCCGCCGGCGACGAGCGTGCGCCCCGTGACGGCCTCGTCGAGGATCAGCCACCCGAGGAACACGGCGACGACCGGGTTCACGTACGCGTAGGTGGACACCAGCGAGGTGCGCGCCACCCTGAGCAGCCAGAGGTAGGCGGTGAACCCGATCCATGAGCCGAAGACGATGAGGTACAGGAGCCCGAGCAGCGACGCGCGCGAGAACCCGGACGCGTCGACCTGACCGAGCTCGCCGACCAGGATCCCGACGACACCGAGCGCCACGCCACCCGCGAGCATCTCCATCGCGATCCCCACGAACGGACGTTTCGGCAGCGGCGCCTGTCGCGAGTACAGGGACCCGATCGACCAGCAGAACGACGCTCCGACCACGAAGAGCATGCCGATGAGGTCGACCTCGCCTGCTGCCTCGCCCCCGACGAGCAGGGCGGCTCCCCCGAACCCGGCGACGAGGCCGATCACGGTCCGTGTGCGGAGGTGACGGTGGAAGATCACCCGGTCCAGCAGGGCCATCCACAGCGGCACCAGCGCGACGAGCAGCGCGGCCAGACCCGAGGGGATGGTCTTCTCCGCCCACACGACGCCTCCGTTGCCGCCCAGCAGGAGCAGGGTGCCGATGATCGCGGCGGCGCGCCACTGAACGCCCCCGGGTCGGTCGCCGTCGCGGTCGCCGCGCCGGATGGTCCACGCGTACATCAGCGCCCCCGCGACCAGGAAGCGCACGGAGGCTGCGAGGAGGGGCGGGAGGGTCTCGTTCACGACCCGGATCGCGAGGTACGTGGTGCCCCAGATGACGTAGACGGCGCCCAGCGCCACCCAGATCATCGCCGGGGCGGCCGCCCGGCGCCCTCCCCCCGCCTGCATCCGGAAAGGATACGCGGCGGCCCGGGCTGCACCGCCAGGTGTCCCGCGGTCGCCGGCCACCCTTCCGGAGCCTGGAGCCAGGGGCTCGAACGGGGTCCGGTAGGCTAGGCCGCGTCATGGGCGACCACGAGTCCGTCATCGGGCTGGAGTGCCACGTCGAGCTCTCCACACGGACGAAGATGTTCTGCGGGTGCCGCAACGAGTTCGGGGCGCCACCGAACACCAACGTCTGTCCCGTGTGTCTCGGCCACCCAGGCTCGCTGCCGGTGCCGAACGAGAAGGCGATCGAGTACATCGTGCGGATCGGCCTCGCGCTCGACTGCCGGATCGCGCCGCACTCGCTCTTCCACCGGAAGAACTACTTCTACCCGGACATGCCGAAGAACTTCCAGATCAGCCAGTACGACCTCCCGATCTGCGTCGAGGGTCACCTCGACGTGGAGGTCGATGGCGAGCTCCGGCGGGTCGGGATCACGCGGGTGCACATGGAGGAGGACACGGGCAAGACCACGCACGGCAGCGTGAGCGGCCGCATCCACGAGGCGGACTCCGCGCTCGTGGACTACAACCGCGCCGGCGTCCCGCTCGTCGAGGTCGTGTCCGAGCCGGACATCCGCTCGCCCGAGGAGGCGGGCGCGTACCTGCGCGAGCTCCGGGCCATGCTTGAGGCGCTCGGCGTGAGCGACGTGCGGATGGAGGAGGGATCGCTGCGCTGCGACGCGAACATCTCGACCCGCCGCGTCGGGGACGAGGGGCTCGGCGTCAAGGTCGAGATCAAGAACCTCAACTCGATCCGCTCGCTCGAGCGCGCCCTGCGCTTCGAGGAGGAGCGCCAGCGCGCCGCGCTCGACGCCGACGAGCCGATCGTCCAGGAGACCCGTCACTGGGACGAGGACCGTGGCTCGACGCACACCCTGCGCTCGAAGGAGGAGGCGTTCGACTACCGGTACTTCCCGGAGCCAGACCTCCCGCCGCTGGAGCCCGATCCCGCCTGGGTGGAGCAGATCCGTGTCGGCCTCCCCGAGCTGCCGGCCGCCAGGCGTGCACGGTACGCGCGCGAGCTCGGCCTGAAGCCCGAGCAGGCCGGGCTCCTCGCGATGTCGGTGGCCTCGGCGGCGTTCTTCGAGGAGGCGCTCGCGCTCGGCGCCGATCCGAAGGCGGCGGCGAACTGGATCACCCAGGACGTCGCGGGGCTGCTCAACAAGGCCCGGATCGAGCTGCCCGAGACCAAGCTCACGCCGGCGCACGTCGTCGATCTCGTCCGTCTCGTGGACGACGGCACGGTCTCGGCGACCGGCGCGAAGCAGGTCCTCGAGGAGGCGTTCGAGACCGGCCGGCCGGCCGCGGAGATCGTCGAGGCACGTGGGCTGCGGCAGGTCACCGACACCTCCGCGCTCGAGACGTGGGTGGACGAGGCGATCGCGGAGAACCCGGGCCCCGTGGAGCAGTTCCGGGGCGGCAAGGAGGGGATCCTGGGCTTCCTCGTCGGTCAGGTCATGAAGAGGTCGGGCGGCTCGGCGAACCCCAAGGTCGTGAACGAGCTGCTCCGCGAACGCCTCGCCGACGGCTGAGGCGGCGCGGGACCCGTGCGGACGGGACGGGAGCCGCCCAAGCCCCACCCATGGTGGCGGCATGCCGGGCTCGCCCTCGGCGCGCTCCTGGCGGTGATCGTCCGGCCCGTGGGGCGGATGTGGCGCTCCGACGACCCGCTGGACGAGTACGGGCTCGTGCAGCTCTCGGCATCGGCCGGTGACGCCCTCGTCGCGATCGCCCTCGCCGGATCCGTCTTCTTCGACGTGCCGGTCGACGAGGCCAAGACGGAGGTCGCGCTGTACCTCATCCTGACGATGGTGCCACTCGCGCTCTCGGGGCCGTTCCTCGTGCCGCTGCTGGACCGCGCCGGGCCGCGACGCGCGATCTCGTTCGGAGCGGCGCTCGGCCGCGTGCTCGTCTGCGTCTACGGGGCGCCGCGGGTCTCGACGTTGGTGCTCTTCCCGATGGCGTTCCTGCTGCTCGCGCTCACCAAGGTCCACGCGATCACCCGGAACGGGCTCGTGATGGCGTACGCGGGTCGGGGCGACGGTCTCGTCCGAGCGAACGCGCGGCTCGGTCGCATCGCGGTGGGCGGGGCGCTCATCGCCTCGGGCCCGGGCCTGCTCGTTCTGCGGCTCGGCGATGCCACGGGGGTGCTGTACCTGGCCGCGGTGGTGTACGCGGTCTCGGCGTTGCTGAACCTCAGGTTGCCGCACCCGAGCGTCCCGACGGGCGGTGCGCGAGAGGTCGGACGGTTCGGCCGCCTCCCGCAGCTCACGGCGCCCGCGATCGGCGCCGCGGGCCTCCGGGCAGCGAGCGGGTTCCTGCTCTTCGCGCTGGCGTTCGCGCTGCGGCGCAGCGGCGAGCCGGCGTGGTGGTTCGGGGTCCTCGCGGCCGCCGCCATGGCGGGCGGGTTGCTCGGCGACCTGCTGGCGCCTCGGCTGCCCGAGGATATCCGGGAGGAGGCCGTGGTCGTCGGGTGCATCATCGGCGCCGGGGTCGGGGCGACCCTCGCCTTCTTCGCCTTCGCCCTGCCCGTGCTTGCGCTGTTCGCCCTGACGGTGGGCACGTCGGCCGAGCTCGGGCGGCTCGCGTTCCAGAGCCTGATGCAGCGGCTGGTCCCCGGGGGGGCGCACGGGCGCGTGTTCGTCCGCTACGAGGTGCTGTTCCAGGTCGCGTGGGTGCTCGGGGCGCTGATCCCCTCGATGCTTCCGCTCGGCTTCCGCGAGGGCTTCCTGGTGCTCGCCGGTCTCTACCTCGTCGCCGGCATCGGGTACCTCACGCCGGATCTGGTCGCCCGTCGCCGAGGGTGAGGTCCGGCGACCTCGAGGGAAGGCTCGCCGGGTGCGGGGCGCCAGGCGGCTCTTGGTGGAAGAATCAACGGCGGACGTGGGCTCGAAGGAGGGAACGCGGATGTCGGACTGGGTCGAGGTCGCGAGCGTGGGCGACGTCGCCGAGGGCGAGCTGAGGTCCTACACGGTCCTGGACCGCGCGGTCGCGGTCGCGAACGTGGAGGGCGATCTGCACGCGTTCGAGGACACGTGCACGCACCAGGGCTGCTCGCTCTCCGAGGGCGATCTGGACGGGACGATCGTCGAGTGCCCGTGCCACGGCGGGCGGTTCGACGTGACGACCGGCGAGGCGGTCGGCGGCCCACCGGTCGATCCGGTGGACGTCCTCGACGTGCGCGAGGAGGAGGGGTCGCTCCAGATCCGGATCCGGGTGGACGAGTAGGGCGTGGACGTCGTCGTCGTCGGTGGGGGGCTCGCGGCGGCGTCCACGATCGGCACGTTGCGGGGGGAGGGCTTCGACGGCCGCCTCGTGCTGATCGGCGAGGAGTCGCTCCCGCCGTACGAGCGGCCGCCGCTCTCCAAGGAGTACCTGCGCGGCGAGGACGCCGAGCTTCGCCTCGTCCGCCCACCCGACTGGTACGCCGACAACGGCGTCGAGACGCGGTTCGGTGTCCGGGCCGAGCGTCTCCTGGCTCGAGAGCGTGAGATCCGGCTGCAGGGGGGCGAGCGGATCGGGTTCGACGCCGCGGTGATCGCGACGGGCAGCCGTCCCCGGCGGCCTCCGATCCCCGGGCTCGAGCTCGACGGCGTCTTCGACCTCCGCTCCGCTCGCGACGCGGACCGGCTGCGTGCGGCGGCCGCCAGGGCGAGCAGCGCGGTCCTCGTCGGGATGGGGTTCATCGGCGCCGAGGTGGCGGCGAGCTTCCGGCAGATGGGTCTCGACGTCACCGTGGTGGAGGCCTTCGCGACCCCGCTCGAGCGGGTGCTCGGACCCGTGCTCGGCGGGGCGATCGGGGCGCTCCACCGCGACCATGGGGTCGAGATGGTCTTCGGAGAGGTCGCCGAGCGGTTCGAGGGCGTGGACCGGTTCGAGGCCCTCGTGACCTCCGGGGGGCGCAGGATCGAAGGTGACCTCGCGGTCGTCGGGATCGGCGTCGAGCCGGCGAGCGAGGTGGCCGGCCCGGACCTGGGGACCGAGGGCGGCATCCCGGTCGACGCCGCGCTCGCCACGGCGGTTCCGGGCGTCTACGCGATCGGCGACGTCGCTCTTCACGATCATCCGGTGTTCGGGCCGGTGCGGGTCGAGCACTTCGACAAGGCGATCAAGCAGGGGGAGACGGTCGCCCGCACCCTCCTCGGACGGCGCCAGGTCTTCGACGATGCCCACTGGTTCTGGTCGGACCAGTACGACAGCCAGATCCAGATGTCGGGGTTCGCCACCGAGTGGGACGACATGGTCGTGCGCGGCAGCATCCGGGAGCGGAGCTTCGCGGCGTTCCTCCTGAAGGACGGCGTCCTTCGCTCCACGTTCACGATGAACTGGAAGCTCGACTGTCGCCGCTCGATGCCGCTCATCGAGGCGCAGGCGCGACCCGATCCGAGGGCGCTCGCGGATCCCGATGTCGATCTGCGCCGGCTGCACCCGCCCAAGGGCTGACCGGCGCTCCCGCCGAACGTCGCCCGAGGAGGTGTCCCCACACCCTGCGAGATCGGTCGCGATGGCCTAGTCGGTGGTCAGGCGCGGGGCGATGTCCTTGGGCCTCCCCTCCGCCTCCACGGCGCCGTCGCGGAACAGCACGACCCGGTTGGCGTAGCGGAGCGCCTCCGGGTTGTGCGTGGCGGCGAGCACCGCGCCGTCCCGCCTGATCACGTCCCACAGGGCGTCGAGGATCAGGTCGGCGTTCTCGGTGTCCACCTCCGCGATCGGCTCGTCGGCCAGGACGATCTCCGGCTCGGTGACCAGGGCCCTGGCGACCGCGACCCGCTGCTGCTGTCCGGCGGAGAGCTCGAACGTGCGGTTGTGCAGTCGGTCGGCGAGGCCGAGCTTCGCGAGCCAGGTCTCCGCGCGGGACCTGGCCTCGTCGACGGTCGCGCCCGAGATGCGCAGGGGGAGCTCGACGTTCTCGATGGCCGAGAGGGTCGGGAGCAGGCCGAAGCTCTGGAACACGATCCCCATCCTGCCTCGGCGAAGCTCCATCACCTCCTCGCTGGAGAGCTCGCGCATCCCGCGGCCCTTCCAGCGGACCTCGCCCTCGTCGGGGGCGTCCAGGCCGGACAGCACGCCGATGAAGGTGGTCTTGCCGGAGCCGGAGGGCCCCATCAGAGCCACGAAGTCCTTCGGGAGCAGCTCGAGCGAGGCCCCGCGCAGCGCCCGTACCTCGATCCCGTCCCGATAGGACCGGGCGACGTCGTGGCCGGACAGGAGGGGCTCAGCCCTCATGGTCGGCCCCTCCCCCCTCACGCCGACGGATCCGGACCTCCCCGTCCTCCTGGACCTCGACCTCCAGTCCGCCTCCGCGGAGCGCGTCCGTGGCCTCGTTGGGCAGGCGGAGCCGTCCGTCGGGTGCGACGGGGTCGGCCGGCACCCCTTCGATCACCAGCTTGCCGTCACGGAGCCGAACGCGTCGCCGGGCTTGCCGGGCGGCGACGAGATCGTGCGTGACCATCACGATCGTGATGCCGAGCTCGCGGTTCGCGGCGCGGAGGGCCTCGAGGACCCGGGCGGCGGACGCGCTGTCGAGCTCGGCCGTCGGCTCGTCGGCGAGCAGGATCCTCGGGGCGTTCGCGAGCGCGACGGCGACCGCGACCCGCTGCTGCTCGCCGCCGGACAACTGCCCCGGCCGGTGACCGGCGCGCTCGGCGATACCGACGAGATCGAGCAGCTCCATGGCCGCGCGTCGCCCGGCTCGGATCGTCGAGCCGCTCGCGACGGCCGGGAGGCGGACGTTGCCCAGCACGTCCAGGTAGGGGACGAGGTTCCTCGCGGTGCCCTGCCACACGAACCCCACGTGATCGCGCCTGTGGACGATGAGCTCGCGCTCGTCCAGGCGGCCGAGGTCTCGGCCGTCGACCTCGACCACGCCGGCCGTCGCCCGGTCCAGGGCGCCGATGAGGTTCAGGATCGTCGACTTGCCGGATCCGCTCGGTCCGACGACCGCGACGAAGTCGGCCTCGCGCACGTCGAGGTCGACGCCGCCGAGCGCGACCACGCCCGTGTCGGCCACCCGGTACACCTTGAACACGTGCCGGAAGCGAACGAGCGGCGGCTGCCCGAGCGTCGTCACTCCGCCTCCCCCCGCAGGACCGTGGTGACCGAGGCGCGTGTGAGCGCCCGCAGGGCGGCCCCGAGCCCGACGGCCGTGGCCGCAACGATCGCCACGACCGACGCGCCGAGCGCGGCCCGGTCCACGACGAGGACGGGCTCGGGGAACGGTGCTCCCAAGCTCCGGCCGACGTACGGCAGCAGCCAGGCCAAGATCGCGAAGCCCAGACCCGCCCCGACGGCCATCGCGAACCCGACCAGCGCTCCCTGCTCCAAGGCGAGCACCCTGGCGATCTGCGATGGAGCGATGCCCATGGCCCGGAGCGACGCGAACTCGAACTCACGTCGCCGCTGCGCGGAGCACAGCCCGACGGCCACGCCGATCACGACGAGCGCGAGCCCACCCACGGCCGTCGCCGAGTCCAGGCCGACCGCGAAGCTCTGCGGGAGCTGCGCGAGCGCGTCCTCGATCGGCTCGGCGCTCGTGGTCCCGCCGACCGTGAAGCCGGCATCGAGCAGCGCCGGTCGCGGGTCCGGGCCGGTCGCCCACACCTCGCCGAGCGACAGGCCGGGTTCGGGGATCCGCAGCGCGGCCCGGAGCAGCCCCGGCGCCGAGGCGACGACGAAGTCCTTCGGCACGGAGGGGAAGTGCTCCGCGATCGCGACCGCGCGGAACTCCAGGCGTTGCCCGACGACGGTGGTCTCGAACACGTCGCCCTCGGAGGTCGCAACCCCGGGTGAGACCAGGGCGGGCAGCGGTCCGGTCGCGGGCGCGATCCCGCCGACGACGTGGCCCGCTCCGGCCTCGAGCCGCAGGATGACCGAGCCGTCCTCCTGCGGCTCGATCGTGCCGTCGCTCCCACGCCACCGGAACGGCTCCCATCCGGTGAGGAGCGGCGCAGCCGCCTGACCGTTGATCGAGCGGATCCGGACGACCGCGGTGTCGGGGCTCTCGGGTCCCGACTCCCGCAGCGAGATCGAGAGCAGCGACGCGCCCGCGAGCGCCTGCGCGTCCTCGGCCGTGCCGGTGTACCCATCGCCGAGGACGCCGAGGACGAGCGCGTCCACCTGCCCGGCGGGCCGCTCCACCACGGCGACGAGCTCGAGGCCGTCCGCACCCTCCATCGCCTCGGCGTCGACCGTGAGCGTTCCGGGCTGCGGACCGGGCGGGATCGGGACGGCGGGGTCCTGCACGCGAAGGGCGGCGAGCCACTCGTCCTCGGGCGTCGCCGAGTAGTCGTCGCGCCACCAGCCGCCGTCGCGATAGGTCCGAGGGTCGACCCCGATCGCGAACGGGGTGCTCGAGAACGTCCCGACCGTGTCGAACGTCGCGACCGCGCGGATGATCGGTGTGGCGCCGGGCGCGAGATCCAGGGCCGCCGCGAGGGGCTGTTCGGGAGGGTCGACGGCCACGTTCCAGTCGGCCCCCACCTGCTGACGGGCGGCATCCTCGTGGTTCTGCAGGACGATCGCGCGGTACGAGGTCGCGACGACCATCAGACCGACCGAGAGCACGAGCAGCAGGGCGACCGCGAAGCTCGCACCCGGCGACCGACCTAGGCGGCGCGCGGCCAGGTACACGGAGAGACGCTTCGTCCGTCCGATCGGCCGATCGAAGCGCCGCAGCACGAACAGCAGCAGGCGGAGTGCGAGGAACGACAGCCCGAAGACCAGCAGCGTGGGCGTCAGGAGCACGAGTGGCTCGAGCGGGGCCTGCTCGATCGACGGGGGTACCCGGGTGGTCCGGAGCTGGATGAACGCGAAGGCCGCGAGCGGGAGGATGAAGGCCTCGATCGGCGCCCGGGCTAGGAGCGGCCGGTCCTCCCGCGACACGAGTCTGCGCTCCTCGAGGATCGTGCGGCGCACGTGCGGCAGCGACAGCAGGATCAGCGTGACCACGCCGAGCACGGCACCGACGACCGCGAGCGCGACGGCATCGGCGTTCAGGCGGATCGGGAAGAGCGACGGTGAGAGCGAGGCGGCGTTCGAGCGCGCGGCGACGCTCGCGAGTCCCGCGCCGAGGAGCAGTCCGAGCGGGAACGCGACGGCCGCCGACAGTACGGCGTTGATCGCCTGCCCGGTGAGGAGCTGGCCCCGGGAGAAGCCGCGGCTCCGGAGCACGGCGAGCTCGAAGGACTGGCGGGTGAGCACGAGCGATCCCACCCCCGCCAGGATCGCGAGCGCGACCGCCCCGACCTGGAACACGACGAGCAGGATCGGCACGCGCAGGTCGTCGACCCGCTGCCCGACGAGCACGAACAACGTGTCGAGCCCCGTGGTGACGCGGAGCTCCGCGAGCTGCGGGTCCTGCCGGAGCCGCGCCACGTCCCGCCGGATCAGCCCGGGCACGGCGATCGCCTCGTCGAACGGCATGTCGGCGAGGTCGAGGTAGAGATCCCACGTGAACTCGCTCACCAGGGCGAGCGAGGGCGCGAGCTCGAGGTACCCGGCGGGATCAACGATCGCGGGCGGCAGGTCTCTCGACTCGAGGCGCGGGAACGGGCTCCCGCTGCCGAACCAGAAGGGATCGTCCGGTCGGGGTCCCTCGAAGGTCGCGGTGACCAGCAGCTCGCGTCCCTCGTCGGTCGGGCCGATCACGGTCACCATGTCGCCGATGCCGACGCCGAGAAGCTCCGCGAGTGCGATGGGCAGCGCGACCTCACCCGCGCCCGTCGGGGGCCGTCCCTCGAACGCCCGGAGGTGCTCCTCCGCCCCGTCCCGGAACAGGACACCGGAGGAGAGCGGTTCGGCACCCGGAACGAGGACCCGGACCTCGCCTCTGCCCTGGGTGATGATCCGGTCCACCGGCAGGTCGGCCGTCCCGGCCCGGATCTCCGCGTCGGCCTGCGCATGGTCGAAGGTCGGGCCTGCGAAGGTTGCGAGGCGCAGGTTCCGCACCGTCGCCGGCGCGGTTCGGACGGCAGCCGACGCGATCGCCTCGCGTGATGCGGCCGCGTAGATCGGGCCGGCCACGAGGACCCCGATCGTGAACGCGAACGCGACCACGAGGGCGAGTCCGAGCAGTCGTTGGGCGGCGAACCGTCGAAGCAGGAAGCCGATCGTCCTCACGCGGCACGGGACCTCCGGGACGGCGGTCACCCGATGATACGCTGGTCCGACCCGCGCGAGATCGTCCGCGCGACCCGGTCCGAACCCTAAGGAGCAGGCCATGGACAGGCCCG
>Ga0079037_100000435_pt1 | contig 18767 bp, 13 predicted proteins | sample Mud3Dept4metaG_FD_71479 | JGI IMG/M metagenome (GOLD analysis project Ga0079037, IMG submission 71479) | Freshwater wetland microbial communities from Ohio, USA, analyzing the effect of biotic and abiotic controls - Mud 3 Core 4 Depth 4 metaG | ecosystem: Environmental > Aquatic > Freshwater >... | reverse complement strand
TCCATGGGGGCTCAGGCGCGGCGTCCATGCCGCGCACGGCCCCGCGCATGAACCGGGGACGGGGAGACGCCTGTCGGCTCACGCCCGCGCGCCGCCCGTTCCTCCTAACTCTGCCTGCCAGGAGTGCTCCATGCCGATTCCGGCCTCCCTTCGTGACCGACTGAGCCTGCCGGTGATCGGTTCGCCGATGTTCATCGCCTCGACGCCCGAGCTGGTGATCGCGCAGTGCAAGGCAGGCGTGATCGGGTCGTTCCCGGCGCTGAATGCGCGCCCGGCGTCGCAGCTCGACGAGTGGCTGACGCGCATCCGCGCAGAACTGGACGCGCATGCCAGGGCGCACCCGGGCGCGAAGGTGGCGCCGTTTGCAGTCAACCAGATCTGCCACGCGTCGAACGACCGGCTCACGCACGACGTCGAGGCGTGCGTGCGCCACAGGGTACCGCTCGTCATCACCAGCCTGCGGCCGCCGCGCGAGGTGGTCGATGCGGTGCACGGCTACGGCGGGCTCCTGTTCCACGACGTGATCAGCGTCAAGCATGCACGCAAGGCGGCGGAGCAGGGCGTGGACGGCATCATCGCCGTCTGCGCCGGCGCGGGCGGCCATGCGGGCACGACCAGTCCTTTTGCACTGGTGCGCGAGATCCGCGAGTTCTTCGACGGCACGATCATCCTGGCCGGCGCGATGTCGAGCGGTGCCGACGTGTTCGCGGCGCAGGCGATCGGCGCGGACATGGCCTACATCGGCACGCGCTTCATCGCGACGGTCGAAGCGCACGCGATGGACGAGTACAAGCAGATGATCGTCGAGTCGGGCTCGGACGACGTCGTGTACACGAACCTGTTCAGCGGCGTGCGTGGCAACTACCTGCGCGGCAGCGTCGTCCGCAGCGGCTTCGATCCGGACAACCTGCCCGACGCGGACAAGTCGAAGATGAACTTCGGCTCCGGAAGTGACCTGAAGACCAAGGTCTGGCGCGACATCTGGAGCGCGGGACAGGGCGTGGGCAATATTCACGAGGTGCTGCCGACTGCCGAACTGGTCGCGCGCATGGTGCGCGAGTACGAGGACACGCGCCGCCGCCTGTGCGCCGCGGGCTGACGCGGGGAGCGGGCGGATGACCGGCATGTTCGACCTGACGGGGCGCGTCGCGGTGGTCACAGGGGCCAGTCGCGGCATCGGCGAGGCGATCGCCAGGGCGTTCGCGCAGCACGGTGCACGAGTGGTGGTCGCGAGCCGCAGGCAGGAGGCCTGCAGCGAGGTGGCGCAGGAGATCGTCGCGGCCGGCGGTGATGCCGTGGCGGTCGCCTGCAACACCGGCAGCATGGAGGCGCTCACCGCGTTGTTCGGCGAGGTTGAGCACCGCTACGGCCGCATCGACGTGCTGGTGAACAACGCGGCCACCAACCCGTACTACGGGCATGTGCTCGACACCGACCTCGGTGCTTACCAGAAGACCGTGGACGTGAACATCCGCGGCTATTTCTACGCCTCGGTGATGGCCGGGCGCATGATGCGCGGGCGCGGCGGTGGCTCGATCATCAACGTCGCGTCGGTGAACGCGGTGAGGCCGGGCCCGCTGCAGGGGATCTATTCGATCACCAAGGGCGCGGTGCTGAACATGACCAGGACATTCGCGCGGGAATGCGGGCCGGACGGCATCCGCTGCAACGCGATCCTGCCGGGCCTGATCCGCACCAGGTTCTCCGGCGCGCTACTGGCCGACGCAGGGCAGCTCGAGCACTACGTCGGCAGCAACCCGTTGCGTCGGGTGGGCGAGCCGCAGGACCTCGCGGGCGCGGCCGTGTTCCTCGCGTCGGACGCCTCGTCGTACGTGACCGGCGAGTTCCTGGTCGTGGACGGCGGGTTCCTGAGCTAGCCTTTCCTTGCTTCCGTCTGCCGCGCCACGGCCTCCGCGCGCGCCTTCACGGCTTCGGCATCGCCGAGATAGCGGCTCGACAGCGGCGCGAGCTGCGCATCGAGTTCGTACAGCAGGGGCACGCCGGTCGGAATGTTCAGCTCGACGATGGCCTCGTCGGTCATCCTGTCGAGCATCTTCACCATCGCGCGCAGGCTGTTGCCATGCGCTGCCACCAGGACATTGCGCCCCGCGGACAGCTCCGGGGCGATGCGTGCGTTCCAGAAAGGCAGCACGCGCGCCAGCGTGTCCTTGAGCGATTCCGACGACGGCAGCTCGGACGCCGGCACGCCCGCGTACCGACGGTCCAGCCGCGGGTGCTGCGGGTCGGTGGCAGCGAGCGGCGGCGGCGGGATGTCGTAGCTGCGCCGCCAGATCTTGACCTGCTCGGCGCCATGCTTGGCCACCGTCTGCGCCTTGTCGAGGCCCTGCAGCGCGCCGTAATGGCGCTCGTTGAGGCGCCAGCTGCGCTCCACCGGCAGCCACATCATGTCCAGTTCGTCGAGCGTGATCCAGAGCGTGCGGATGGCGCGCTTCAGTACCGAGGTAAAGGCGATGTCGAACGGAATGCCCTCGGCCTTCAGCAGCCGCCCGGCCTCCTTGGCTTCGTCGAGGCCCTGGGCGGAGAGGTCCACGTCGATCCAGCCCGTGAACAGGTTCTCGAGATTCCAGATGCTCTGGCCGTGGCGCAGCAGTACCAGTTTGCCGGTGCTCATGATGGTCGCGTGTGAGGGATGGATTGACTTCTTATAGCAACGGCCACCGGGCCGCGCCAGACGGGAAAGTCGCGATGCTCAGCCCTGCCGTGACCGTCGAGGCCGGCCGCGCAGCGTATGCGGCCGGTGCGCGCGGTCTCCTGCCAGCGGGCCCGGTTGACGTCGGCCCGGGCGCGGGAGGCTGGTGGGTGGCCGAGGTGCCAGGCGACGGCCGCGCACAGCAGCGTCTGCCGCCGGATGCCGGCATTCTCGAGCCGGGCGCACAGTTCCTTATCCTCGGCACCCCAGCCGGTCATCGCTTCGTCAAAGCCGTTCACAGCCACCAGGTCGTCACGCCAGAAGCCCTGATTGCAGGCCTTGACCGCCACCACGCCGTTCGCGGCGCCACGCAGCACCCGGGCCAGGCGAGGTGCGCGCCACGCGTACGCGCGCCTCATGAGACCCAGCCCGGGCGACAGCGGCCCGGGCAGATCGCTCCGGGGCTGGAGCAGCCTTTCAGTCGCGGCCTCGTCGAGCAGAATGCGTACGCCCTGGCCGTAGTATCCACGGCGCGCGAGCGCGAGGTGATCGGCGATGAAGTCGGGGTGTGCGACCATGTCGCCGTCGAGCAGCACTATGTACTCGCAATTCGTACCGGCAATCGCCGCGTTCCGGATGCGCCCGGCACGGAATCCCTGGTGGGTCTGCCAGACGTGATGCACCGGCTGTGGGGCCCGCGCGGCGTACTGCGCGACGACCTGCGCCGTCGCCGGACCCGAACCGTCGTCGGCTACGATCAGTTCGTCCGGCGGCCGTGATTGCGCTGCCACCGCGGCGAGCACGCGCTCGAGCGCGTCGGGCCGCTCATGCGTCGTGACGACGAGGCAGCAGCGGGTCACCGCTCGGCGACGGCGAGTCGGCGCAACGCCTGCAGCGCGACGGAGAGCGAGGCGAAGTCAGCGACGGAGGGCTGCGCCCGAATGTCATCGACGACGCCACGGGCATGCGCCGCGGCCGCTGTATTCTTCTCGAGCCAGGCCTGCACGGCGCGCGCCGGATCACGCTCGCGGGTTTCGCTGAGCACGCGCTGCGTCAGGAAGCGGTGTGCGTCGTACAGCGCCTCGCGCAGGCTGCCGCGCGCGACTGCCTGCCAGTGGCCCTGGATGTCGAGCTCCTCGATGCGGTCCCGCAGCCAGTCGAGGCCGAACTCGCTGCCGACACCGAAGTAGGTGCGGGCCGCAGCGGCGACCGACAGCCGATGAGCCTGGGCCAGCTCCACGATGTCGGGCGCGCTCGCCAGTGCGTTGCAGGCCGCGACGTGGCGGGCAAGGGCGGCGGGTACACCCGCTTCGGTGAAGCGCGCGACGCTCCTGTTGAACGCTGCGCGCTCCAGTCCCTGCAGCCACTGCGGCAACGCGGTCGCGAGCTCGCGAATACCGGGGCGCAGCCGACCGACCTGGGACTCGATGCCCAGCGCCCCACGGTGGCGCTGGATCAGCCAGTAGGTCGCCTGGCGGATCAGGGTCACTGTCTCGAGGGTCATCGCGTACTGCGTGGCAGCCGCCACCCGGTTGTCGAGCTGTTCGAGCGACTGCCACAGTTCCCGCACGTCGAACGACTCGCGGGCGATCGAGTAGGCACGCGCGACTGTGGCCGCGTCAGCACCCGTGTCCTGCTGCGTGCGCGACACGAACGTCGGCCCCATGCGGTTGACGATGCTGTTGGTGGTCGCCGTGGCGATGATCTCGCGCCGCAGCCGGTGCTCGCCGAGCAGCTGCGCGTAACGGCGGCTCAGGCGGTCCGGGAAATAGCGATCGAGTTCACGGCTGAGGTAGGGGTCCTCCGGCACGTCGGAGAGAATCAGCTGGTTGTTGAGCGCGATCTTCGAGTAGCTCAGCAGCATCGCGAGTTCGGGCCGCGTGAGGCCCTGGCCGGCGCGACGCCGATCCTCGATTTCCTCGCCGCTCGGCAGGTGCTCGAGCGCGCGATCGAGCACGCCCTCGAGTTCCAGCGAGCGGATCAGGTGCGCATGCTCGCCGAGGCGCTCGGCAGCAACTGACTGCATCAGGCTGATCGCCTGGCTCTGCAGGTAGTTGTCGCGCAGCACCAGCGCGCCGACCTCGTCGGTCATCTGTGCCAGCAGGCGGTTGCGCTCGGCACGCGTCTGCTGCGTGCGGCGCTGCACCACGTCGAGCAGGATCTTGATGTTCACCTCGTGGTCGGAGCAGTCCACGCCGCCCGAGTTGTCGACGAAATCGGTGTTGATGCGCCCGCCGTTGAGCGCGAACTCGATGCGCCCGAGCTGCGAGCAGCCCAGGTTGCCGCCTTCGCCGATCACCTTGCAGCGCAGTTCGCGGCCGTTCACGCGCACGGCATCGTTGGTTCGGTCGCCGATCGCGGAGTTCGCTTCCCACGAGGCCTTGACGTAGGTGCCGATGCCGCCGTTCCAGAGCAGGTCCACCGGCAGCTTCAGGATGGCGCGGATGACCTCCTGCGGCGCGGCGCGCGCGGCTTCGATGCCGAGCAGGGCGCGCGCCTGCGGCGACAGCGCGATGTCCTTGGCGTCGCGCGGAAACACGCCGCCGCCCTTCGAGATCAGCCGTGTGTCGTAGTCGGCCCACGAGGATCGCGGCAGCGCGAACAGCCGCTCGCGCTCGCGGAAACTGTGCTCCGTGTCCGGATCGGGGTCGAGGAAGATGTGCTGGTGGTTGAAAGCCGCGACCAGGCGGATGTGCCGCGACAGCAGCATGCCGTTGCCGAACACGTCGCCGGCCATGTCGCCGATGCCGGCGACGGTGAACGGCTGCGTCTGCGTGTCCACGCCCATCTCGCGGAAGTGGCGCTTGATGCACTCCCACCCGCCCTTGGCGGTGATGCCCATCTTCTTGTGGTCGTAGCCGGCCGAGCCGCCGGACGCGAACGCGTCGCCGAGCCAGAAGCCGTACTCGGCCGCCAGTGCGTTCGCAGTGTCCGAGAACGAGGCCGTGCCCTTGTCGGCTGCGACGACCAGATACGGGTCGTCGGGATCGTGGCGCACGACATCGTCCGGCGGCACGACCTTGCCGTCCCGCACGTTGTCGGTGATGTCGAGCAGCCCGCGGATGAACAGACGATAGCACTCCGTGCCCTCGCGCTGGATCGCCTCACGGTCGCCGCGCGGCAAGTGCTTCGGCACGAAGCCGCCCTTGGCGCCCACCGGCACGATGAGCGTGTTCTTGACGTTCTGCGCCTTCATCAGGCCGAGGATCTCGGTGCGGAAGTCCTCGCGCCGGTCCGACCAGCGCAGGCCGCCGCGTGCCACCTTGCCCATGCGCAGGTGCACGCCCTCGACGCGCGGCGAGTACACCCAGATCTCGAACATCGGCCGCGGCTTCGGCAGCTCGGGCAACTGTTTGGGATCGAGCTTGAAGGAAAGGTAGGGCTTGGGCGCGCCGGACGCGTCGCGCTGGAAGTGGTTGGTGCGCAAGGCAGTGGCAACCACGGCGCGGAATGCGCGCAGGATGCGGTCGTCGTCCGGGCTGGTGACCTGCTCGAGGGCCTCGTCGATCTCACGCGCCAGCGAGCGCTGCTGCGACTTGCGCGTCGGCGCGCCGAGGTTCGGGTCGAAGCGCGCCTCGAACAGCCACGCGAGCCGTGCCGCGAGACCGGGGTGGCGCGCGAGCACGGACTCCATGTAGCGCTGGCTGAAGGGCAGGCCGGTCTGCAACAGGTAGCGGCCAACGGCGCGCAGCACGAGCGCGAGGCGCCACTCCAGGCCGGCCCCGAGCACCAGGCGGTTGAAGCCGTCGCTTTCGGCCTGGCCGTACCACACGGCGAAGAAGGCGGCCTCGAAGCGGGGCCCGGCCTGCTCCGGATCGAGCTGCCGGCCGCCGGCATGCGCGACCTCCAGGTCCTGGATCCAGAACGGCGTACCGTCGCGCGCTGCGATGCGGTACGGACGTTCGTTCAGGATGCGCAGATCGAAATTCTCGAGCAGCGGCAGCAGGTCGGACATGGCGACCGGCTCGCTGCGCCGGTACAGGCGCAGCCGCAGCGCGGCCGGACCATTGCCACCGCGGCGCAGTTCGAGCCCGACTGCCTGCGGCGAGTCGGGCAGGGCCAGCAGTTCGAGCAGGTCCGGCAGGGCCTGTGTGGCTGGGACGTCTTCCTGGTAGGACACCGGGAACGCCCCTGCAAAGCGCTGCGCGAGGTCGTTGGCGCGCTCCGCCGGCAGGCGTGCCTGCAGTTCGGCGCGCAGCCGGTCCTCCCACGTGCGCAGCGTTTCGGCAATGCGCCGTTCCACGCGCTCCACGTTTGCCGCGACGTCGCTGCCGGGGTCGGTGCGCACCAGCAGGTGCAGCCGCGCGAGTGCGGACTCAGAGATCTGCACCTGGGCCTCGAGCGACTGGCCGGCCAGTTCCTCGAGCAGGATGCGCTCGATGCGCTCGCGGACCTGGGTGTTGTAGCGGTCGCGCGGCACGTAGAGCAGGCACGAGAAGAAGCGCTGGTATGGATCGCGGCGCAGCAACAGTCGCACGCGGCGCCGCTCGTAGAGGTTGACGATGCCGCGGAAGCTCTTCACCAGCTCCGCGATGCTGGCCTGGAACAGCTCGTCGCGCGGATGGCTTTCCAGCACGTGTATCAGCGCCTTGCCGTCGTGGCTCACCGGCGAGACGCCGAAGTGGTCGATCACGCGCTGCACCTTGTGGCGCAGCAGCGGGATGGTGCGCGGGCTCGCGCTGTAGGTCGCAGAGGTGAACAGGCCGATGAACCGTCGCTCACCGGTCACCTGTCCGCGCCTGTCGAACGTCTTGACGCCGACGTAGTCGAGGTACGTGGCGCGGTGCACGGTCGAGACGGAGTTGGCCTTGGTGACCACGAGTGCCGCAGCCTCGCGCGCCTTGCGGCGCACCTCGCCCTTGAGCAGCGTCGGCTTCGGTCGCGGACGTCCCGCGCCGCTACGCAGCAGGCCGAGCCCCGACTCTGGTACCGGCACGAGCCGGTCCACCGCGGGACCGCGAACCAGCCGGTACTCGCGGTACCCGAGGAACGTGAAGTGATTGTCGGCGAGCCAGTCGATGAAGGCGGCCGCCTCCTGCGTCTCGGTGTCGGCGATGCCCGGCCGCCCCGTGCGCAGGTCATCCGCAATCGCGCGAGCACGCGCCACCATCTTCGGCCAGTCCGCGACCGACAGGCGCACGTCGTCCAGGGTCGCCTCGATGCGCGCCCGCACCCGCTCGAGCTGCGCCGGGTCATTCGTGCGGTCCACCTCGATCTGCTGCCAGGACTCGCTCGTGCCGCCTTGCAGTTCCGCGGCGACCGCCGCAAGCCGACCGCGGCGGTCGCGGCGTGCCGCAAACACAGGGTGTGCCATGGTGTGGATGGAGAGGCCGCAGCCGTTCAGTACCATCGCGAGCGAGTCGACGAGGAACGGCATGTCGTCGGTCACGACCTCGACCACCGTACGCGAGGACTGCCAGCCGTCGCGTGCGAGGTCGGGATTGAATACGCGCACCAGCGCCCGCCCGGGCCTGCGCACGGCGCCGAAGCGCAGGTGACCCGCGGCCGCAGCGGCTAATGCCGCCGGTTCGCTGGCGCGCAGATCGGACTCGTCCACACCGCGGTAATAGGCCTGCACGAACGGCCCGAGCGGTACCGGTGTGCCACGCGCGCTGCGCGCCTCCCTGGTGATTGTGTCGATCAGGTTCTGGCGTGCGGCGGGGATGGTTCCTGGCATGTGCTCTTTCCTTGGGGGCTCTGCTGGCCGGCGCGAATTATAGGACAGGCGTGGCGGCAGGCCTGTTGCGGCAACTACCGCAGCGCAACATGCGGTTCAGCGCGCGGCGCGGCTGCGACCAGCCGCGGTGCGGGGCCGTGGCGACGCTGCAGCTGGTGGCGGTTTGGACAGCGACTGTGCCCTGGCCGTGAGCAGCTCGAGCACGCGATCCAGAGCGGCGCGCTCCGCAGTGCTCAGGGACGCAAGCAGCTCGCGCTCGTATCCCAGGGCGATCGGCGCCACCTCGCGATACACCGCCGCGCCCGCGGCGGACACCGAGAGCACCGAGCGCCGCCGGTCGTCGCGCGACACCGCACGGCGCAGGCGTCCGGCGCCGAGCAGCCGCGCGACAGCGCGGCTCACGGCGACGGCGTCCATCCGCGTCCGCTCCGCGACCTCCGCGGCCGAGAGACCGGGGTGGCGGGCCAGCACGGCGAGCACGCGCCATTCCGGAACGCTCAGGCCGAAGCGGCGCCGGTAAGCGTCGGCAATGGCGCTGCTCACGAGGTTGGTGAGCACCGAGAGACGGTAGGGAAGGAAGTGATCGAGGTCGATGCTGTCGGGCTGGGGAGGCTTCACGCGCGTGTCCGCCGATGGATCGCTTGCAAGTGTAACGATTATGGCGCCGTGCGCCAGATGCTCAGCCCAGGTGCGGGCGCGCCAGGTATTCGTGGGTCTGCATCTCGGCGAGACGGCTGCGGGTGCGTTCGAACGCGAAGGCCAGGCGCTCGCCGCGGTACAGGGAATCCGGGCCGGCCGCAGCCGACAGCACCAACTTGACGTTGCGGTCGTAGAACTCGTCCACCAGCGCGATGAAGCGGCGGGCCGGGTCGTTCGTGCCGTCCTCGAGCACAGGCACGCCCGACACGAACACCGTGTGGAAGTCGCGCGCGATCTCGACGTAGTCGGAGGCGCTGCGCGGGCCACCGCAGATCGCCTCGAAGTCGAACCAGACGACGTCGGCACCGCGGCGTCGCGCGCGGATCGCGCGCCCCTCGACTTCGAGCGAACCGCCCGGTTCGCCGGCCTCACCGGCGATCTCCTCGAAACGCAGCGCAAGCGAGGCTTCGGCAAACGGATCGCCGCTGTCGAGGTAGAGCGGCGCCTTCTCGAGCTGCCGCAGGCGATAGTCGTGCCCGACACCCATGTTCACGGCTTCCGTGCAGCGCTCGATCAGTGCGATGGCCGGCAGGAAGCGGCTGCGCTGCAGTCCGCCCCGGTACAGCTCGGCAGGTGGTGCGTTGGAAGTGATCACCAGCGTGACGCCCCGCTCGTCGAGTCCGGCGAACAGTCCCCCGAGAAGCATGGCGTCTGCGATGTCGCTGACGAACAGCTCGTCGAGGCACAGTACGCGCGCCTCGCTGGCGATCTCGGCGGCGACCTGCGCGAGCGGATCCTCGCGATCACGCAGCTTGCCGAGCCGGCCATGCACGTCCTTCATGAAGCGGTGGAAGTGGTGCCGCCGCCCGGCAACCGCGAGCTGGGCGTGGAACAGGTCCATCAGGAAGGTCTTGCCGCGCCCGACACCGCCCCACAGGTAGAGCCCGCGCACTGCGGGCGCATCGCGTCGCGCCACACGGCGCAGCCGTCCGAACCATCCCGCCGCATCGACGTGCGCGGCCGCGAGCCTGCGGCGCAGGTCGTCGAGCCGGGCAACGGCGTGCTCCTGGGCCGCGTCCGGCTGGTAGCCATGCCGGCGCAGGGACTCGTGGTAGGCGTGCTGCAGAGTGCCGCGGCCGCTCATGGGGCGCGCACGTACGTCAGCTCGCCAGCTCGGGACGATTGCGGAAGTGCTCGAGCGCGGCCGGGTTGGCGAGCGCGTCCGTGTTGCGGACTGGCCGGCCGTGGATGACGTTGCGTACGGCCAGCTCGACGATCTTGCCGCTGATGGTGCGCGGGATGTCCGGCACGGCGACGATGCGCGCCGGAACGTGCCGGGGCGTGGTGTTGGCGCGTATCGTGTCGCGGATGCGTCTTGCCAGGGCCGCGTCGAGCTCGACGCCTGGACGCAGACGCACGAACAGCACGACCCGCACGTCGTTGTCCCAGTCCTGACCCACCGCCAGGCTCTCGAGGATCTCCTCGAGCTTATCCACCTGCCGGTAGATCTCGGACGTGCCGATGCGCACGCCGCCCGGGTTCAGCACTGCGTCGGAACGACCTAGGATGATGAAGCCATCGTGCGCGGTGTGCACGGCGTAGTCGCCGTGGCACCACACGTTCGGGAAGCGCTCGAAGTACGCAGCGCGGTATTTCGCGCCGTGTGGATCGTTCCAGAAACCGATCGGCATGGACGGAAACGGCGCCGTGCAGACGAGTTCGCCCTGCCGCTCACGCAGCGGGCGGCCCTCGTCGTCGTATACCTGTGTCTGCATGCCAAGTCCCGGCGACTGGATCTCGCCACGGTGCACCGGCAGCCATGGGTTGCCGAGGCAGAAGCAGGAGATGATGTCGGTGCCGCCGGAGATCGAGGCCAGGTGCAGGTCGGCCCTGATCGCCTGGTACACGAAGTCGAACTGCTCGGGCGCAAGCGGCGAGCCCGTGGACAGCAGGGTGCGCAGTGCGCCGAGGTCGAACGTCCTGCCGGGTGTGCCGCCTTCCTTCTGCAGCGCCGACAGATATTTCGGGCTGGTGCCGAAGTGCGTGATGCGCTCGTGCTCGGCCATGCGCCACAGCACGTCGCGGTCGGGCGCGAACGGCGAGCCCTCGTACAGCACCACGGTGCAGCCGCCGGCCAGCCCGCTCACCAGCCAGTTCCACATCATCCAGCCGCAGGTGGTGAAGAAGAACAGCCGGTCGTCGGGTTTCAGGTCGCTGTGCAGCAGGTGTTCCTTGCGATGCTGCAGCAGCGTGCCGCCGACTCCGTGCACGATGCATTTCGGCACTCCCGTGGTGCCGGACGAGTACATGACGAACAGCGGAGTGTCGAACGGCACGCGCACGAACTGCGGCGCGGCGCCTCGCTTGCCGAATTCCGCGAACGCTGCGGCATCGCGCATGCCGGCGAGGTCGGGCTGCTCCGCCACGTACGGAATGACCACGACGCGCTCGACGGAGGGCAGTTTCTCGAGCACGGCCCGCACCGCCGCGAGCGAGTCGATGGTCTTGCCGTTGTAGAAGTAGCCGTCGGCCGTGAACAGCACACGCGGCGCGACCTGGCCGAAGCGGTCGAGGACGCCGTTGATGCCGAAGTCCGGCGAGCACGAGGTCCACGCGGCACCCAGGCTCGTCGCGGCGAGCATGGCAATGACGGACTCGGGCAGGTTCGGCACGAAGCCCGCGACGCGGTCCCCCGGCCCGATCCCGAGTTCGCGCAGGCCTGCGGCCACACGGCCGACTTCGGCGCGCAGTTCGCGGTAGGTGAGCTCCCGCCGCGCGCCGCGCTCGTTGCAGAACACCAGCGCCACGTGATCGTCGCCGCGCGCCAGCAGGTTTTCGGCGAAGTTGAGCTGCGTGTCTGCGAACCACTTCGCGCCGGGCATGAGGTCGCGGTGCTGCAGCACGGGTGCCTGGCCCGGCGTGTGCAGCACGCCGGCAAACTCCATCACTGCCGACCAGAAGCGCTCGCGCTCGTCCACCGACCAGCGCCACAGCGCTGCGTAGTCGCCCGCGGCCGCGCCGTACCTGTCGCGCGCGAACGCGGCAAAGCGCGTGAGGTTCGAGGCTGCGACGCGCTCGGCCGACGGCGTCCAGATCGGGTCGCCCATGGTCGCCCTCGCTCACATGGCCTGGTAGTTCGGACCGGAGCCGCCTTCGGGCGTGGTCCAGGTGATGATCTCGTACGGATCCTTGATGTCGCAGGCCTTGCAGTGGACGCAGTTCGACGCGTTGATCTGCAGGCGCTTGCCGCCCGCGCCGTCGTCCACCATCTCGTACACCTGCGCAGGGCAGAAGTGCTGGCAGGGATTGCCGTACTCGGTCACGCAGCGCGTGGCACAGATGTTCGTGTCGGCCACCTTCAGGTGCACCGGCTGCGCTTCCTCGTGCGTGTTGCCGGCAAAGAACACCGCGCTCAGGCGGTCGCGGGGCTGCAGCGCTCGCTCGCCCCAGCCGCGGTCGGGCGAGGCGTGCTGGTCGAGTCGCTGCGTTGCCGCGTGATCGGCGTGGTGGTCGAGCGTCCATGGCGAGTGACCCGCGGTCACGGTCTCGAGCGCGCCATTCAGCATGCCCATCCACATGCCGTGCTTGAAGCCCGGGCGGATGTTGCGCACCTTGTACAACTCGCGTCCGCCGGGCGACGTGCGCCAGCGCTGGTCGAAGCCCGCGCTGCTGCCGGTCTCGACGAGGTGCTGGGCGGCGAGCGCCCCGGAACGCACCGCCTGGTGCACGCCCTTGATCTTCGGCACGTTGAGCGTGCCGCCCGCATCGCCGACGAGGAACGCGCCCGGCATTTCGAGCGTGGGCATGGACTGCCAGCCGCCCTCGATGATGGTGCGCGCGCCATAGGCGATCAATTCGCCGCCATCGAGCAGTACCTTCAGGCTCGGGTGGTTCTTGAACTGCTGGTAGGCCTCGAACGGCTGGAAACGCGGGTCGGCGTAGTCGAGGCCGACGACAAAGCCGACGTACACGCGGTCCTGGTCGAGGTGATAGAGGAAACTGCCGCCGTATGTGGCGGTGTCCATCGGGAAGCCGACGGTGTGCTGGATCTTGCCCGGCTGCACGCGCCCCGGGGGCAGTTGCCACAGCTCCTTGAAGCCGAGGCCGTAGGTCTGCGGGGACTTGCCGGCGTCGAGCCGGAAGCGCTTGATCAGGATCTTCGACACGCTGCCACGGCAGCCTTCGGCGAGGAGCGTCGACCTGGCACGGATCTCGGGGCCTGGCGCGAAATTCGGGCCCGGGGTGCCGTCCTTCTCGAGGCCCATGTCGCCGATGCGCACGCCGGCCACGGCGCCCCGGTCGTCGAACAGCGGCGCGGCGGCGGCGAAGCCTGCGAACACGTCACAACCGAGCGCCTCGGCCTTGCCCGCGAGGTAACTCACCAGGTTGCCGAGCGAGACGATGAAGTTGCCGTGATTGTTCATCTGCGGCGGCGTCGGCAGCTTGTAGCGCCTGGTCTTCGTCAGGAGGGCGAACTCGTCGTCCCCGGCCGGTACGCAGATGCCCTTCAGTTCGTTGCGCCACCCCGGCAGCAACTGGTCGAGCGGCCCCGGCTCGATTACTGCGCCCGACAGACTGTGGGCGCCGGCGCTCGCGGCCTTTTCGAGGACGCACACGTTGAGGTCGGGCTTAAGCTGCTTCAGGCGGATCGCGCTGGCGAGGCCCGCGGGGCCCGCGCCGACCACGACCACGTCGTATTCCATGACGTCCCGCTCGATATTTTCTGCAGCGTTTTCAAGCATTTGACGAGTCCTGGTGGTTCGTATTGGTCCCGGGCCAGCGTGTCGGCGGGTGACCGGGTCGTGCAGCGCAACAAGCTATGTTAGCCCGTCCCGCGGGGGACTCTCCATGCCTGTGGCGAGGGGGCGACGAGGGGTCTGCGGGACGGAGGCGGACCCGCGCAAGCAACAGGCCCGGCGCGGGTCCGGGCCTTCTGCTGGGGCGTGCAGTCCACGAAGTGCGGCCGAGGTGCCCGGCCGCCGCAGCGTTCAGCGCGGCGCCATGCGGATCGCGCCGTCGAGACGGATCGTCTCGCCGTTCAGCATCGGGTTTTCGACGATCTGCCGCACCAGTGACGCGTACTCAGGCGGGCGCCCGAGACGGGGCGGGAAGGGCACCTGCCGGCCGAGTGAATCCTGCGCCTCGGCCGGCAGCGCCGCCATCATCGGCGTGAGGAACAGGCCCGGCGCGATCGTCACCACGCGAATGCCGAAGGCGGCCAGTTCGCGCGCCATCGGCAGCGTCATGCCGACGACGCCGCCTTTCGACGCCGAGTAGGCCACCTGGCCGATCTGTCCGTCGAACGCGGCGACCGACGCCGTCATCACGATGGCGCCGCGTTCACCGTCGGCGTTCGGCGTGTTCCTCTGCATCTCGGCCGCCGCCGCCTTGCACACCAGCAGCGTGCCGACGAGGTTGATCTCGATCACCTTGCGGAAGAAGTCGCCCGGCATCGGGCCGTCCTTGCCGACCATGCGCTTCGGCCAGCCGACGCCGGCGCAGTTCACCGCGACGCTCAGGCCGCCCATCGCCTGCGAGGCGGTCGCGACAGCTGCGTTCACCGCCGGTTCGGAGGTGACGTCGGTCTCGATGAACGACGCCCGCCCGCCGAGCGCGGCGACCAGAGCGTTGCCGGCAGCAGCGTTGACGTCGAGCAGCGCCACGCGGCCGCCTGCCGCGATGATGTTCTCCGCCACGGCCTGGCCGAGCCCGGAGGCGCCGCCAGTGATGATTGCGCGAGTGTCCTGCAGGTGCATGGTCAGAGCCTCAGGCCGCCGTCCACGTCGAGGGCACGGCCAGTGAAGTAATCATTCTCGGCGATGAACACCGCGGCGTGACCGATCTCCTCGGGCAGGCCGAGGCGCCTGAGCGGCACGGGAGCGGTCACCTTGTCGAGCATCTCGGGCGGCATGCCTGAAAGCAGGTCGGTGCGTGTGAAGCCCGGCGCAATCGAGGCGGCGCGGATGCCGAAGCGTGCGAGCTCGCGCGCCCAGACCACCGCCATGGCCGTGACGCCGGCCTTGGCGGCGGAGTAGTTGCTCTGGCCCGGATTGCCCGTCTTGGAGATGCTCGCGATGTTGATGATCAGGCCGCCGTTGCCGAGCTTGACCATCCGCTCGGCGGCTTCGCGGCCGCAGAGGAACACGCCTGTCAGGTTGACGTCGATCACCGCCTGCCACTGGTCGAGCGTCATCTTGCCGACCACGTTGCCGTCCTTCACCTTGAGCAGCAGCGCGTCCTTGATGATGCCGGCGTTGTTGACCATCACGTCGAGGCGGCCGAAGTCCGCTACGAGCTGGTCGAGCGCGGCGACCACCTCGTTCTCCTTCGCGACGTTGGCCGCGTAGGCGCGCACGTTGATACCGCGTGCGGCGAACTCCGCCCGCGTCGCCTCGACATCCGCGGGCACGAGGTCGATGAGCGCGATGCGCGCGCCCTTGTCGGCGAACGCCGCCGCGATCGCCTTGCCGATGCCGCGCGCGCCACCGGTGACGGCGACGACTTTGTCTTTGATCTGCATGCTCTGTCCTTGCGTGCCGGAGTGCGGTCAGATGATCTCGATGGCGATGGCGGTGGCTTCGCCGCCGCCGATGCACTGCGACGCGACGCCGCGCTTCAGCCCGCGCTTGCGCAGTGCGTGCACCAGCGTCGTGACGAGGCGCGCGCCGGTGGCGCCGATCGGGTGGCCGAGGGCACAAGCGCCGCCGTTGACGTTGACCCTGGCCATGTCGAGGCCGAGGTCCTTCACGCACGCCATGGTGACCACCGCAAAGGCCTCGTTGATCTCGTACAGGTCGACGTCGGTGGCCAGCCAGCCCGCCTTGTCGAGCGCTTTCTGGACGGCCGGCGCCGGCGCGGTCGTGAACCACTCGGGGGCCTGCGCGTGGCTCGCATAGGATACGATGCGGGCCACTGGCTGCAGGCCGCGCGCCTTGGCAGCGGCGCCGCTCGCAATGATGATCGCCGCTGCGCCGTCGGAGATGGACGAGGAGGCTGCGGCCGTCACCGTGCCGTCCTTGCGGAACGCGGGCTTGAGCGTCGGGATCTTCTCGATGTCGAGCGCGAAGGGTGTCTCGTCCTGCGACACGACCTGTTCGCCCTTGCGGGTCTTCAGGGTGACCGGCGCGATCTCCGCGACGAAGTCGCCGTCACGCACCGCACGCTGCGCGCGGCGCACGGACTCGGCCGCGTACGCATCCTGCGCGGCGCGGGTGAATCCGTATTTGTCCGCGGTGTTCTCCGCGAAGCAGCCCATCGCCTGGCCGTCCCACGGGCTGGTGAGCCCGTCGTGGAACATGTGGTCGATGATTTCGCCGTTACCCATGCGGTAACCCGCGCGTGCCTTGAGCAGCAGGTACGGCGCGTTGCTCATGGACTCGAGTCCGCCCGCGAGCGCAATGGCAGCGTCGCCATTGCGAATCTGGTCGGCGGCGAGCATGAGGGCCTTCATGCCCGAGCCGCACATCTTGTTGACGGTGGTGGCCGGCACCGACGGTGCAATGCCGGCGCCGAGCGCAGCCTGCCGCGCCGGAGCCTGGCCGAGGCCGGCCGGGAGCACGCAGCCGAAGATCACTTCGTCGATAGCGTCGGCCGGGACGCCTGCATCCGCGAGTGCGGCGCGTGCGGCAGCGGAGCCGAGTTGCGGGGCGGTGGCGCCCAGGAGCGCGCCCTGGAAAGAGCCGATCGGCGTGCGGCGGGCTGCCACGATCACGGTGTCGTTCATCGCAATCCCCTCAGGATCGTTGAGATGTGCCGCCAGCCTGCGCGGCGGGGGTCAGGACCACGCGACCCCGCGTGATCGGCCGAGTGTAAGCCCGGAGATTTTTGCAGCGCAAGATGACTGCGCTCCGGCGCATCGCAGGCGCTCAGGTGCCGCGCGCTGGTCTGCTGCCAGGAGCGGTCCGCTGGCGGGGCTGCAGGCCATGCTCGAAGAACCCGACGAAGGCGTCCGCGATCTCGTGCGCGGACAGGGCCTGGTCGGCGCGGTACCAGTGCGCGATCCAGTTGAGTGCGCCGGCCAGCGCGAACGCCGCGAGCTTGGGATCGCAGGGCGCGATCGACCCGTCGTCCATCCCGCCGCGCAGCAGGCGGCGGATGCCCTGGTCGATCTCGGACTTGAGCGCGTTGATTTGCCGGCGCATCTCGGGGCCGAGGTCCTGGTCATGCGCGCGCACCATGCACCAACCGTATTCCGAGGCGATGGCCGCTGCGTAGCCGCGGATCACGGCGTTGAGCCGCTCGCGACCCGTGCCCGCGAGCCGTTCGGCCTCACGGAACGCCTCGCGGATCGGCTTGAGCCCGGCGAGGAAGCACTCGAACAGCAACTGCTCCTTGTTCGCGACGTAGTAGTAGACGGTCGGCTTGGTGACGCCGAGGTCGGCGGCGATGTCGTCGAGCGAGGTGTGGTGGTAGCCGCGCTCGTTGAAGGCGCGCGCCGCGGCGCGGATCACCGCCTCGCGCTTCACTTCGTGATCGCGCGGCTGGCGACGGCGGGCCGACCAGGGCGAGGTGCCGTCCGGTTGCGCGGCGGCCTTGGTGCGGCGCCTGATGTCGTTCATCCCGAACTCCGTGCGGGAGGGTCGGCCGGCCGGCCGGTTGACTGCCCCGCGAGGGCCGATCATACTCGCCGGTAACATCCTACTCAACAGTAGGAATACACTGGGCCGGCCACCGGGTGTCAGGCAACGCAGGGGATCGACGCATGAGCGAGAAGGGTGCAGGCGGCGGCGCGGCGCGACAGCTTCCGGAATCGCACGCGGACGACGCACCGCTGCGCTTCGTGAGCGCGGCGTCGCTCTTCGACGGACACGACGCGGCCATCAACATCATCCGCCGGCTGCTGCAGGCGCACGGGGCCGAGGTAGTGCACCTCGGCCACAACCGCAGCGTCGCCGACATTGTGCGTGCGGCGATCCAGGAGGACGCCGACGGTATCGCCGTCAGCTCCTACCAGGGCGGGCACAACGAGTATTTCCGCTACATGGTGGACATGCTGCGCGGGCACGGTGCTGACCACATCCGTGTCGTCGTGGGCGGCGGCGGCACCATCGCGCCGCACGAGATCGAGCAACTCGAGGCCTACGGCGTCGAGCGCATCTACACGCCGGAGGACGGGCGCAAACTTGGCCTCGACGGCATGATCGCCGACGTCATCAGCCGCACCCGGGCGGTCGCCGGCAAGCGGCCCGGGTTCGAGTTCGGGCCGATGGGTCCCCGTGACCACCAGCAGGTGGCCCGCGCCATTTCCACGCTCGAGCTGGGCGAAGCGTCGACCGCATTGCGCGAGACGCTGCGCAAGTCCGCAGCCCGTGGCCAGCGACGCGCGCCGGTCGTGGGCATCACCGGCACCGGCGGCGCTGGCAAGTCGAGTCTCACCGACGAGCTGCTGCTGCGCCTCGTGCGGAACTTCCCCGACCGCAACATCGCCGTCGTCGCGATGGACCCCACGCGTCGCCGCAGCGGCGGTGCGCTGCTCGGCGACCGCATCCGGATGAACGCGCTCGCGGCCGAGCAGGTGTTCATGCGATCGCTGGCCACGCGCCGCCAGAACCTCGCGACCAGCGCCGTGCTCGCCGACGTGCTCGAGTTGCTGCGCCACGCGGGCTTCGACCTGATCGTGGTCGAGACGGCGGGCATCGGCCAGAGCGACACGGAGATCGTCGATCTCGTCGACGTGCCGCTGTACGTGATGACCAGCGACTACGGCGCAGCCAGCCAGCTCGAAAAGATCGACATGCTCGACTACGCCGAGCTGATCGCGCTCAACAAGTTCGAGAAGCGGGGCGCCGAGGACGCGCTGCG
>Ga0079037_100000434_pt1 | contig 18781 bp, 11 predicted proteins | sample Mud3Dept4metaG_FD_71479 | JGI IMG/M metagenome (GOLD analysis project Ga0079037, IMG submission 71479) | Freshwater wetland microbial communities from Ohio, USA, analyzing the effect of biotic and abiotic controls - Mud 3 Core 4 Depth 4 metaG | ecosystem: Environmental > Aquatic > Freshwater >... | reverse complement strand
ATCCTCTCACCTTCATTTGTGCATCCGCTCTTCCAAGAAATTCAAGGTTGCCGTCAGCAAGGTACCGCGCACGGTCACCTGTTTTATACAGCAATGAATGCGAAGCACGATCAAGAAAGGGATTATCGATGAACTTCTCCTTCGTCAATACAGGATCGTTCAGGTACCCACGGGCAAGGCACGCGCCGCCAATGTATATTTCGCCTGCGACTCCGATGGGTACCGGCTGCAAATATTTATCCAGTAAATATATCACCGTGTTTGGCAGGGGTCTTCCGACAGGAAGCGTCCCGCTCTTCGTCACAACGGGGTCCCGGTATTGATACGTCAGCACGCCGATCGTTGTTTCTGTAGGCCCATAATGATTTACAATGGCGCATCCCGGCGATAATGCAAGTATCTGTTCAACAAGATCCGAATGCGTGGCCTCACCGCCAAGTATCAACTTCTTGCGGGGCAGCAACTGCCCGGGATGTTTTGCTGTCAGCAGTGCCTGCAGGTGGGAAGGGACAATCTTTAAATAATCAATGGAATTCGATGAAATAAATATGCCCATTGCCTCAGGGTCCAATGCCTGCTCGCGTGATGCAATATGAAGTTTCCCTCCTGTACATAAAGCGGAAAATAACATGGTATTGCCCAGATCTGCTGTAAATGTTGTCACCATGGCAAAATGAGCTTTACGTTCAAATCCCAGCCGCTCCTGAATGCCGCATATGTAATTTGTAAGCTGCCGATGTTCAATGGCAACTCCTTTAGGCGTCCCGGTCGAGCCTGAAGTATATATCACATAAGCCAGATCCCGGGACGTACTTTTATGATCAGGATTATCTCCCGGCTCCCGCTCAATTATATTCCAATCCTTCTCCAGGCAAATTACATGTCTCTGACCCGACGACAGGCCATTCAGCGCACCTCCCGCGGTGATCACGACGGGTGCGTTACAGTCCTTCAGTATGGTAAGCAGTCGTTCTTCAGGATATGAGGCATCAAAAGGAACATATGCACCGCCTGCCTTTAGAATACCAATGATACAGATCACGCTTTCCAGAGAGCGTTTCATGCACATGCCTACCAGCACTTCCGGCCCCACTCCATGTTTCATGAGATAATGGGCCAGATGGTTTGCTCTTTGGTTAAGTTCCCCATAGTTCAGATGTCTCTCTTCATATACAACCGCTACGGCATCAGGGGACTCTGCTGCCTGATATTCGATAACGTGATGAATACATGTATCTACGGGATAATTTCTTGCTGTACTGTTCCACTCATACAGCATCTGATGACGTTCAGCCCCGGTCAAGATCGGCAGCTCCGAAAGTCTCTGATCAGGTTTCGCTGCAATTGACTCAAGCAAGATCTGATAGTGCGCCGCCATACGTTCGATTGTAGCGGCATCAAACAGGTCTCTGTTGTATACAAACGATCCGCTCAACCCTTCAAGGTTTTCCTGCAAAGAAACCTCCAGGTCAAACTTGGTTATGGTGTCTTCTCCTTCCACTTTCTCAACCGCAAGGTTGGAAAGCTCAGGACTAGAAAAAGGCACATTATGCAGAGCGAACACTATCTGAAACAGCGGATTTCGGCCCAGATCACGCTCAGGCTTCAGTTCCTTCACCAGCTGCTCAAACGGCAAATCCCGGTGTTCGTAGATATCAAGAAAATTCTTTCTTACTCTTCTAAGTAACTCCCGAAAAGCAGGATCTCCGGAGGTATCTGTTCGCAATACCAGTGTATTGACAAAGAAACCTATCAAGACCTCTACATCCACCCTGTTCCGGTTTGCGACAGGAGCACCGACGACAATATCATCCTGTCCGGAATATCTGTGCAGCAGGACCTGAAAAGCCGTCAACAGAGGCATGAACAGGGTCGCGCATTCCCTTTGGCTCAGCCTTTTCAGTGCATCAGTCAATTCCTTTGATACCTTCAGCGTATGAGATGCCCCTTTGAATGTCTGGACTGCGGAACGGGGACGGTCTGCGGGCAGCTCAAGAGTGGCCATGTCCCTTAGATGTTCCCTCCAGAACTCGAGCTGTGTGTTCAGTCGCTGCCCCTGCAGCCATTTCCGCTGCCAGAGTACAAAGTCCGTATACTGTGCGGGAAGTTCGGGAAGCGGGGAAGTCCTGCCTTCAGAGAAGGCTGCATATAATTGTGACAGTTCACGGAAGAGTATCCCCATGGACCAGCCGTCAGCTGCAATATGATGCACAGTCAGAAGCAGCATATGATCTTCCGGTTCCAGCTTTATCAAAACAGCTCTGAGCAAAGGACCGGTCTCAAGATTAAATGGACGTAATGCCTCTTCCCCTGCCAGTTCGCGGGCCTTCTCTTCTTTTTTCCCGTCCGGCACATTTTCGAGATCCTTCAGCTTTATTTTGAAACCTGTAGAGGGAGTTATCATCTGGACCGGATCGCCTATCCCCCTGGAAAAAGTAGTCCTGAGAATTTCATGTCTCTCAATAATTCCGTCAATACTCTGCTGAAGGGCAATCGTGTCTAAGCGTCCTCTTATACGCAAAGCACGTGAAATATTGTAGGCAGGGCTGTCAGGTTGAAGCTGATAAAGAAACCACAGACTCTGCTGGCCGAATGAAAGCGGAAAAGATCGTCCTCCCGGTCCGTAGTCAACAGGGAGCCTCCGGGCTTCTTCCCGTATCTCCGCTGCAGTGAACCGGGCCATGTCAATTACTTCAGACAAGGCATACAACGTCGGCAGCTCAAACATACTCTGCAGCGTCAACTGCAGGCTGAACATATGATTAACCCGCGAGATGATCCTGGTCGCATGGATCGAATCTCCTCCCAGGCCAATCAGATTATCATGAATGCCGATCCTGTCCAGTTCCAGGACTTCCCGCCAGATTCCGGCAACAATTTGCTCTGTTTCCGTTGCAGGAGGAACATACTCCGGTTTCAGCAGATGAGAAAACAGGTGTGCCAGCTCATTTCTCCGCACTTTCCCTATCTCGTTCTTAGGAATATTCTCAACGAATACGATTTGCTGCGGGATTTTGTACAAAGTGAGCCGCTCAGTGAGAAACCGACGGAGTTCTTTCTCCGACAGCTTTCCGTCACTATCAGCGACGACCGAGACGGCCAATGCTTCACCAAGGCTTCTATGAGGCACGGCAAACGCAGCAGCTTCTCTTACGAAAGGGTGCTGAAGCAGTGTCTCATCGATCTCGCAGGGGGATATTTTCTGACCGCCCTGATTAATAATTTCGGTTATGCGCTCTGTGATATACAGATAGGCATCACTGTCCATATAGCCCAGGTCCCCGGTCCTGAACCATCCTTTCACAAAAGTATGAGTTTCACCGTGCGTATCCCCATAGTTCTCGAAAACATGTTCACCACAAATAACAATCTCACCCACCTCGCCCGGAGGAAGGATATTTCCCATATCATCCATTATCGCTATATCCGGTCCAACCGTCAGGCCTGCAGATCCTGGCTTCCTATTTTCAGCATGCATCGGGCTGATTGTTATCGGGGTAATTTCTGTCATGCCGTAAACTTCAATCACGGGCGCCCTGAACAGGGTCTCAAGTCTCTTCATCACCGACAGAGGTAATGGCGATGATGAGTGGCGGATAAAGCGCAACCCGGCCCGTTCAGCCTCTGCAGGATTTCTTTCAGCCAGCTGAAGGACAGCATGATGTATGGCCGCAACACCCGAATACCAGGTTGGATGATACCGTTCTATCCATCTGAAAAAAACGGAATGATCAAATCCCGGGGTGCATATGACACTCCCTCCACAATACAGGGAAGCCAGCAAACAGGAGATTAATCCATGAAGGTGAAACAGGGGCATGACATTAAGACACCGGTCAGCTGCTGTAAGTTCAAAAGAACGGCACACGGTATGAGACGATGAAAAGAGCTTTTGTTGGGACCAGTGGATTATTTTCGGCCGGGACGTAGTACCTGACGTAAGCATGATCAGGGCAGTATCATCAGGCGCAGCAAAACCGGGCTGCAGGGAATGTTTTTGGATATTCCCGTTAAAATGAACATCAAAAAGACCGGCCTCACTTTCGTTCAGGGGGGTGAGCTCTATCACAGGGATGTTTCGTAATGCAGCAATCGTACGCACGGATGAGTCGGTACCAGACTGAACTATCACTGCCTTCGCATTGATGTCCGACAGGCAGAGGTCATATTCCTTCTTCCTGTAAGCATTATTTAGAGGGACGCATGTAAAACCGGAAAGGACCGATATCAATGCCACAGCGAGTTCAGGTCCATTAGGAAGTGCGACCACGACACGGTCATTCCTGCACAGCCCGAAGCTGTTTAACAGAGCCACAGTACGGGTAATATGAGCGCAGAGCTGACCGTAAGAAAGCGGTTTACGATCCTGAGCCAGGACCGCTGCGGCATATTGATATTTCTCTATTGACTCAATAAATTCACCGGCACAGCTATAACGTGGTACCATCTCTCCGATCGTCAAACCTTCTCTCCTATTCTGAATACAGGTCTCATGTGCACAATCCGTTATTGGCATTCAACGATGAAGCAATCTCTTTCCCGAGCTCTATAAGAGAATCATACGTCTTCGTACCGTCATTTGCTTCCGGCAGGTTAAAATTGTTCAGTAGTAACGGCCTGCACAACTGCAGAAATCTCTTTATCTGATCAAGGGATATGCCTTTGCTGAGGAAATAGGGGATGGTCCAGAAATCAAACAGATAGACAGGACAGATCAGCGGTCCCTGAACAGAGGCATACATCCTTTCGAGGTGATCGCACGCCGTCTGCCAATCCATTGTATTATGCTGCCATCCGTAACCGCTTCCCCGCAGTCCATATCTTTCAGCGTCTTTATGAACGGGCACAGTATGGGAATGGAAGTAAAGTTCGGCCTTCATGAAGGTAGGCCGCGTCTCTTCCAAAAATTCGATGGTCTTTCTAACCGACTGCTCAGTCTCCCCGGGAAAGCCCACGATAAGGGATATGAAGGTGAATATCCCCCGCTCATGCAGACTGCGTATCCCTGTCCTGTACCGTTCTATATCGACCCTCTTGTTCATCCTGTCGAGCATTTCCTGGTCTCCTGATTCAATCCCGAGAAACACTCCCCTGCAGCCGCTTTGCCGCATCAGGTCGAATGACTCTTCGTCTGCGTGGGAGCATCTGAAATACGAAAACCACTGAAAGTTGAAATTATTGTCGATCATCATTCTCATTATTTCCTTAAATCTCGACAGGGGGACATTGAACGAATCATCAATAAATATAATGTACCTCACCCCTCCCTCGCTAAGTTGCTTCATCTCTTTTTCAATCTCATCCAGGCGGCTGTACCTGAGCTGCCCTTCCATGGTGGGGAAACTGCAGAAGGCGCAGTCAAACGGACATCCACGGGCCGTTCTCATAAAGGTGACCGGGGCATAAAATGAAGGGAGGAAAAGGCCCCAGTCGATGCGGTTCTCATTCAGGTCATTGTCTTCGATCTCGACAGGGGTCCTGATATAGTGACTGCCCTGCGGCGGTTCCAATCCGGGCGCGCCGATACTATTTGGATCAAATCCTTTAAGAAACTCAGTGCTGAAGATAAGGTTAGGCACTTCCCGAAGGTTGCCAGTATTGCCGTTTCTCATCGCGGCAAGCGTCCTTGCAAGTGTAAACTCACCCTGCGCGCTGCCGACATAGATGTCCGCGCCCAGTTTTTCGAAGATAAAATCCTGGGTCGTGATATCTCCCGATGAAAGACAGATATTATTGACAAACGGGCCTCCGAGGATGATCTTTGATCCGGGACTCAGCCGTCTTACGTATCTTATCAGTTCCTTCACCGGAGTTTCTGTAACGTAATGCGTGGTCGTGATCGCGACTGCTCGAGGGCCCTTACGGAGCAGAGTGTCCATCTGCTCCTTTTCGGTATTGCAAAAATTGACAATCTCGGCATCAAGCCCCCTCTGGGCCAGGAATGACTTCAGGTAGCAGACGGCAAGACCGGGCATGCGCATGAGATGAAGACCGGACTGCTTTCCCGAAGCAGAGGAAATGATTTCATTCAGGATATCGGTGTAGTGCATCCATCTGCCACGGAAACGGAGGACCGCATGGAGTTGATGACGATATGCGCCGGTGTATTTCCTCATCTCAGCATAACCGTCTATTACCTTATCAAGGGCCAGTTCATAAAAACCAAGAATGAGACAGTCCACTGCCGAACTCCTTTATCAGTTATTGCGCGTTCTGTTCCGCGATCCTTGCCATGTCGGCAACGGTCGGAGACTCAAAGACGTTGTGGATTGAAAGCTCCACATGCAGGTCCCTGTGTACCCACGCGATCAGTCTCATTGCAAGCAATGAGTGCCCGCCGAGCTCAAAAAAGTCATCATCGATGCCGATGTCTTCCCGCTCAAATATCGCCTTCCAGACAGCAAGCAGTTTTTCTTCAAAAGGGGACAGGGGACGGACCGCATCCTGTCTCTTGTCCGCGTGACCTGAATAAGGATCCGGAAGCGCATTGAGGTCCACCTTCCCGTTCGGGGTTAGCTGGAACGCTTTCATCGGCACAAACACGGAAGGGACCATATAATCAGGCAACCTCCGCTTCAGCATGTCCTTCAGTTCGGTCGGTATGTCTTTGGATACGTCTTTGACCACGATATAAGCTACAAGGCTTTTATACCCGCCCCTCTCATCCCTGGCCTGTACCAGTGCAGAGGAAACATCGGCGTGACTTAGGATGTGCGATTCGATTTCACCGGGCTCAATGCGGTAGCCCCTGACCTTGAGCTGGTTGTCTTTTCTGCCAAGAAAGATGATATTGCCGTCAGGCTGATACCTTCCCAAATCGCCGGATTTATACAACCTCTTTCCTGACGTTTCCATGATTTCGCAACGGGGGAACCTCTCTGCGGTCAATTCAGGACGGTTAAGATAGCACCTCGCAAGACCAGGGCCGCTGACATATATTTCACCCGGCACACCTGTCGGGACCGGTTTCATGTTCCCGTCAAGGAGGTAAATGCAGAGATCCGGGAGGGGCCTTCCGATCCTGATGCCGTTGCTGCTGAGTGCGTCTGCATTTGTCAGCGGATAGTACGTGGCGTGGACCGTGGTCTCTGTAATGCCGTACATGTTGACCAGCTGAGGATGCTGGTCGTCATGGCGCTCGTACCAGGACTGCAGGTCCGCGGCCTTCAGTTCTTCGCCGCCGAATATTATGTATCTCAATGACAACCGCTCCCTTGCGGAGGAGTATGCATCGGCCTGAACAAGCTCCCGGAAAACAGAAGGGGTAATGTTCAGCACCGTGATCCGCTTTCTGAGGAGCAGCTCATAGAATTCATCTATAGAACGGCTTATGCTGTACGGGACGATGACGAGGGTGCCTCCGCAGAGCAGGGCACCCCAGAGCTCCCAGACGGAGAAGTCGAATGCATAAGAATGAAAGAGCGTCCAGACATCGTTTCCGTTAAAATGATAGAGCGAGCGGGTCCCTTCAAAGAGACGCGTAACGCTGTAATGTTCAATGAGGACTCCCTTGGGTGTGCCTGTCGAGCCTGAGGTATAAATTACATATGCCGCGTTCTCCGGCTTCGCACGTTTGGCCGGGTCTTTGGTATCGCAGTGAGCGAGTACTTCAAGCTCCGAGTCCAGGCAAACTGAGTTGCCGAAGCGGTCCGGAAAGATGTCCCGCAGGTGCGGCTGCGTCACGAGAAGGGACGCGCCGGTATCTTCGAGGATAAATGCCAGCCTTTCTTGGGGGTATGCTGGATCTAGAGGAACGTACGCGCCGCCCGCCTTGAGAATTCCGAGTATGCCGATGACCATCTCCGGAGAACGCTCTGTGCAGAGACCCACCATCACTTCCGGTCCGACCCCTTTGCCTATGAGATAGTGCGCGAGCTTGTTGGCCCTGATGTTCAGCTCCCTGAACGACAGCCTGGTATCGCCGAAGACCAGTGCGTCGGCATCGGGCGTCTGTTGTGCCTGCTCCTGAAAAAGCTCGTGCACGCATTTGCCCATAGGATAATGCTCACGGCTGCTTCCCCATTCCACAAGAATCTGATGTCTTTCCTCTTCCGTTAGAAGAGGCACTTCAGAGACCGGCCGGTCAGGGTCGCGCAGCAGTCCTTCAAGCAGTGCAGTGAAGTGACTGATCATCCTCCTGACGGTCTCTGCCTTAAACAGGTCCGTACTGTACTCCAGTTTCCCCCTGAGTTCACCGGCATATTCCCAGAGGATGAGGGTTAAGTCAAACTTCGCCGTCATATTATCCACCCAGACTGGCCTGAAAGAAAGTCCGGAAAATTCCAGCGCAAGCTCAGGCGTGTTCTGAAGGACAAATGACGCGTGAAACAGCGGCGTAAATGTCGTTTCCCTCCGGGAGTGGAGCTTTTCGACCAGCACCTGAAAGGGCAGGCCCTGGTGCGCATAGGCATCTATGGTGGATTTACTGACCCGTGCGAGCACTTCCCTGAAGCCGGGTCTCCCTGAGAGGTCTGTCCGAAGCGCAAGCGTGTTTACAAAACATCCTATCATGTCGTGTGTCTCGGGCTGGCTGCGGTTGGCGATGGGAGAGCCGGTCACGATGTCGGTCCGACCTGTATAACGGGACAGCAGGATCTGGTAGACAGCCAGCAGGGCCATGAAGAGGGTGCCCCCTTCCTGCATGCAGAAGCCCTTCAGTTTCTCGGTGAGCACTGCCGGGATAATGATCTCTTCAAGTCCTCCCGAAAAACTCTGTGCGGCAGGTCGGGGGAAATCATGCGGAAGTTCGAGCCCTGCCGGTGATCCCTTGAGATAGTCCATCCAGTACTGTAATGAAAGCTTGACGGCGTCGCTTTGTAGCCATTCCTGCTGCCATACGGCATAATCGGAATATTGGACCGGCAGCTCCTTCAGGGGTGAAGCATTCCCCTTTGATAACGCCTCATAAAGAACAGCCAGCTCCCTGAAGAAGACCGAAAGGGACCATCCATCGCAGGAGATATGGTGCATAACGAGCTGGAAGCAATACTCATGTTCCCGGAGCCGGTATACAAAGACACTCAGACACGGGCCGTGCTCTGGGTCAATTGTCCTTCGTGCTTCGGCGACCAGACGCTCATTGAGCTCTGACATCTCTGAGAGATGGGTAGTGTCAAGCAGGGGTGCCGTCAGATCAAACATGCCTCGCAGGTCTTCATAGAAAAAGTCAAAGCCCATATCTTGCCGCACAACCTGCACAGGGGACCCGTTTTCTATCCGGACCACGGTCCGCAGGGACTCATGTCTCCGGATAATTTCTTTAACGCAATTCTTAAGGACTCCCAGGTCAAGCCTGCCGGTAAGATAAAAAGCCCTGAAAGTATTGTATGCCGGTGAAGAGGGGTTCAGCTGATGGAGGAACCACATCTGCTGCTGGAAAGCAGACAGAGGCGCAGGACCGGTTGTTGCCCTCGGATGAATACTCTGATGGGCTGACATAGCGGCAGCCCGGAACAGTGACTGTAGAAGGTCCTCAGACTTCGACTGCCGTGAGGCGGCCTTCTCACTATGCTCATTCACCTGTTTTTACCTCAACATAGTCGGGAATATTCTGCACTTGCTTGAGGCTGTGCTCAAGGACGGAAATACCGCCGAGTTCATATATATTCTCAAAACCGGCAAAGCGATACATGATTTCCATCATCCTGTTCTTGCCGTTTGGCAGAAATTCCGCCCTGAGCCGGGTATTGTTTCTTTTTGCAAGCTGCATGATATAGTTCAGCATGATCGATCCGACTCCCCGCGACATGACCCGGCAGGACATTAAAAGGAGTTTGATCGTCCATACACTGGCGTCTTTTTCTATAAGGGCCAGTCCTATATGCCCATAACTGCCGAAGCGGTCCTGTAGTCTGGCCATAAGCAGCTCGTGCCGGTCAGAACGGCGGAAGCGGTCGAGCTCCTCATATGAATACGTATAGCCCGTCGCGTTGAGCTGATTTGTGCGCACGGTCAGCTCTTCAGCGCGGCGAAGGTCTTCATCTGCAGCACGGAATATATTCAGTTTCATTCCGAGGGAAGCGAGGAACTCCTCCTTTGGGCCGACAAACTCCTCTTCCAGTCTGCTGCGTTTTACGTCATCTAAATACATCCGCCTTCTCAGGCGGGAGTCATCAGTAATGAAACGGGGATTAAATTCAGGCATGTCAGGAAGATTGCCTATATCAGCGGCGTCTATGCAGAGCACTCCGGCACAGGATGAGGATACCTCCCCCGCTCAAACGGCTGATCATCGATAAAGGCGAATGAGTCGACGTCAATATTCAGGGACCCTGCGATCTTTACAATACACGAGGATTTGGAATTCCAGTTGATCTGGGGATACAGGAAATATTCCCCCATCCTAAACTCATTGAGCTTTTGCATGGCCGTTTCATAATCATTTCTGCTCGCTATCGACTGCAGTATCCCGCGTGAGTCAAGGACGCGGACAACGGCAGCCGCGTCCTCCCGAAGCGAGACCCGTCCGTCTTCAAGAAGCGTTCCGTCCCAGATTGTATTGTCAAGGTCCCACACAACGCACTTGATGCGCTTCATCTTATCACCCGTATGAACTGAAAGGTTCTGAGAAGGTCTGTCGGTATCCATGCCGCTAACCGTCCTGACCCGAAAAGGTCAGTCCGCCTGCTCCTTGTATGCGTAATCAGCGATCTTGATCTGGTGTATCTGGCTTGTACCTTCTATGATCTCCATGATCTTGGCGTCTCGAAGATGTCTTTGGACCGGGCTGTCACTTCCGCAGCCGGCCGCGCCGTGGATCTGCACGGCGTTATTCGCAATGCTGAACGCCATCTTCGAAGTAAAGTACTTTGCCACCATAATCTCCATGATGGCGTTCTGGTCCCCCTCTTCATGGAGGTGCCCAGCCTGATAACAGAGCAGCCTTCCTGCCTTCAGGCTGACTGTCATGTCGGCGATCATCTCCTGGATGAGCTGATGGTTCTTCAGGTAATCGCCGAACTGCTTCCTCTTGCTCGTGTGATCAAGACACGCCTCAAGGCATGCCTGCCCGATGCCGACGCATCCCCATGCTATGCTATACCTTCCCAGGTTCAGGGCTGTAATGCCGACGGGGACGAATCCGAAACCGGGACGGCCTACTACGTTTTCCTGCGGAACGATGCAATTGTCAAAATGCAGTTCGGCCAGCATCGAGGCCCGCACTCCGAGCAAACCGCCCATCGCCGTACGATGAAATCCCGGGGAGTCCTTTTCCACAAGCACAGCTGTCAGCTTCCCGCGTCTCTTGCCGAAGACCAGAAAGAGGTCTGCGGTCTGTCCGAGGGTGATCCATTTTTTATGACCGTTAATGATGAATGCAGAATCACCCTCATCGGTGATCGAGGTTTCGATATGCATGGCGTCACTCCCGAAATCCGGTTCGGTAAGCGCAAAGGCGGCGACCGTCTCACCGGAGGCGATCCGTTTAAGCCACCGCTCCTTCTGTTCTTCCGTGCCCCATTTCAGGATAGTGAGGGCGACCATGTTCTGCATCATCACAAGGCCCCGCACTGATGCGCACCCCCGGCCCAGTTCTTCGTTGAGAAGTCCGTACGTAATGAAGTCCATTGCGCGGCCGTCGTACTTTTCGGGGAGTACCGCGCCGTTATATCCCTGCGCGGCTAGTTTTGCGATGAGCTCTCCGGCGAGGCGCTCCTCCCTGTCATACGTCCCGGCATTCGGGATGATTTCATTGTCAACGAATTCCCTGAAGGAAAGCCTGTCTTTCTTCTGCTTTTCGGACAGCTGCATAATCACATCCGCATCCCTTATGAATGATGCCCCAGAATAGAAAGGCCCAGGTGTCAGGCCTTGGTATCGATAAATGAGGCCATTGCATTGACCGATCTGAAATTGTTCAGTTTAAGGTCCGTGTTTTCGATAGTAATGCTGAACTCTTTTTCAAGAAAGGCGATCAACTGCATCGCAAACAGTGAATTGACCAGGCCCCCTCCGAATATGTCGGTATCATCTTTCAGGTCAAAGTTGCGTATATAGCGCGAGAGGAAAGTCCTGATCATGGATCTATTATCAATCATAGCACATTATTTTCAACTACTCGTTGATAGTGTATTGTATTTTCAATCGGTATAATTATAGAAACCTTTACCGCTCTTCCTGCCGTACAGCCCTGCATTTACCATTTCCTTCAGCAATGTGCAGGGTCTGAATCTGCTGTCCCCGAAATGATCGTGCAGTGATTCGAGCGAGAAAAGGATGGTGTCAAGGCCGATAAGGTCGGCTGTTTCCAGCGGCCCCATCTTGTGCCCGAAACACAACCTGAATATCCTGTCCACATCCTCGGCCGTTGATATCCGGTCCTGAAGGACGCACACGGCCTCATTTATCGTAAGCATAAGCACGCGGTTTGAGACGAAACCGGGGGCGTCATTGACAATTATCGCTTCCTTCCCCATTTGATTCAGGAGAGTTTTCGTCTTCTGTATAGTTTCATCGGAGGTGAGACTGCCCCGGATCACTTCAACCGCTGGTTTCATCGGAACAGGATTCATGAAATGCATGCCGATGATCTGCGCGGCCCGGCTTGTCAGGGAGGAGATCCGACTGATCGGGATGGTCGATGTGTTGGCTGCAAAGACGACCTCATTCCGGCATATCATGTCGAGTTTGGGATATACTTTTTCTTTTAAGGTCCATTTTTCAGTCACATTTTCTATGACAAAATCTGCTGATTCAAGGAGGGAATAATCGGTAGTAGGGGTTATTTTATCCAGGAGGCGGCCGGGAGGTAGCGTGACTTCCGGCTTGCTGAACAGCGCATACATGCGGGACGATTCGATTATTTTCATGATGGCTTTGTCGAGGATCTCGGTTGAGATATCCACCAGGACCACGCGGTGGCCTGTCTGCGCGAGATTCAGTGCCACGTCGGTCCCCATGACCCCCGCGCCAATAACTCCGATATTTGCAAATTCCATGGTCATGTTTTAATTATAAACCAGAAATATAATATCCCAAACTATTAGTCCGCATTTCAGTGTCTTAAATATAACATTAAATCATATACGCCGCGGCCTCTGCTGCAGGAATATTTTTTTGACTGATCGGGATACATCATAAGTGATATTGTAATTCTACACAGATTGTATAACATAAATTGTCTTGTAGATAAATAATAAATCAATTACACTATGAAATAATTTCTAACGGCTGATAGAGATGGCTGTTTGGACACGCTACAGAAGACCTGTCTGGTTAAGACACGTGAATTCAAAAATAGTGACAAACCAGGGACCGCAATGACGTAAGGCACGAATTGTAATAACGATGGATTATCATTTTTACTTTGATGTCATCTGGCTGAACTGGGATATATTGGCATACGGTGCCTGGCTCACGATCCGGATTTCATTTATTTCGATAGTACTGGGTCTGCTGCTCGGAATTGTCCTGGCCGGTTTGCAGACAACACGGCGAAAGCTGTTTACGGTCCCTATTGCAGTTTATATCGAGACGGTCCGAAACACTCCTTTTTTAGTGCAGCTTTTTTTCATCTATTTCGGCCTTCCGAGCATAGGGTTAGCTCTGACGTCAGAGCAGGCCGCATTGTCAACCATGGTCATAAATCTGGGTGCATACGCTACCGAAATCGTACGGGCCGGCATTGAATCGATCCATAAACAGCAGATCGAAGCCGGTCTCTCCCTCGGTCTTTCAAAAATCCAGGTCTTCAGGCATGTTATTCTGATGCCGGCATTGAAAAAAGTATACCCGTCGCTGACAGCTCAGTTTGTCCTTATCATGCTGGGTTCAAGTGTTCTTTCCGTCATATCTGCCGGGGAGTTGACCTTTCAGGCAAATTACCTGCAGTCGCGCACCTTTCGCAGTTTTGAGATATATCTTGTGGTAACATTGATTTATCTCGTGCTGTCCTATTGTTTCCGCGTCTTTTTCGGATATATATATTCACAGGCATTTAACAGAAGGAGTATTGACATCGGTTAACCCATGAGGACTTTCGATTTCATAGAAGTGCTTCAGCAACTGCTGACGGCTGCAAAATGGACAGTGGCCCTGTCCTGCGTCGCACTGATTGGCGGCGGTCTTCTTGCTCTGGTCCTGACAGCGGCGATAACCGGACCGTTCCGGCCGCTGTACTGGATGGGCAGGGCGGGCATTCAATTCATCCAGGGGACACCGCTGTTGATGCAGCTCTTTCTGTTCTACTTTGGACTGCCTCTTTTTCTTGGGGTAAATATTAGTGCATGGGCAGTGGCGTGCATCACTTTAATTATTTTTACAAGCTCATATCTGGCTGAGATCTGGAGTTCAAGCATCCGAGCGATACCGGCAGCGCAGTGGGAAGCTGCCTCGTCGCTGGGATTATGCCACCTGCAGCAGCTGCGCTATGTCATCGTGCCTCAGGCAGTGAAGATAGCGATTCCTCCAAGCGTCGGTTTTTCTGCGCAAGTGATCAAGGGCACCTCGCTCACCTCCATCATCGGTTTTCTGGAATTGACCCGTATCGGTCAGGCCATAAATAATGTCACATTCAAGCCGTTCATTGTCTACTCCATGGTGGCCGGGATCTATTTTTTATTATGCTACCCCATATCTTTCTACAGCAGAAAGATGGAAAGAAAACTCCATGCCGCTGGTTAAGATCGCCAACCTGTACAAGAACTTTGGAGATACACAAGTCTTAAGGGACATCAGCCTGGATGTGCATAGGGGGGAAATCGTATCGATCATAGGGCGCAGCGGCGCGGGCAAAAGCACCTTTCTGAGATGCATTAACGGTCTGGAGCCTATCCAGTCCGGCAGGATAATGGTCGATGGGGTAGATGTGGGAGCAGCAGATACGGACCTGAGAAGGTTAAGACAGAGGGTCGGCTTTGTCTTTCAGAGCTATAATCTCTTCCCCCATCTGAGCGTGCTGGACAATATTACCCTGGCACTGAGGATCGTTCATGGGATGGACAGTTCCCGGTCTGCGGGGATTGCCGCTGACGTGCTCCGGAAAGTTGGGATGGAGGATAAGAAAGCCGCGTTCCCGGACCAGCTCTCCGGAGGACAACAGCAGCGTGTGGCAATTGCCCGTTCACTAGCGATGAATCCACAGTTGATGCTTTTTGACGAGATCACCTCAGCGCTTGACCCTGAGTTGATCAAGGAAGTCCTGAGCGTTCTGGAAAATCTCGCGCAGGGCGGGATGACGATGATCCTTGTCACGCATGAGATCGGCTTCGCCCGGAAAGTCTCCGATCGGGTCGTGTTTATGCATCATGGTATGATTTGGGAATCAGGCGCACCGGAAGAATTTTTTCATAATCCGAAAACAGAGGAACTCGCGACTTTTTTACAGTCCGTGATTTAATCGTCGAACAATTTGAAAGGGGAATAATATGCCGGTCAAATGGATAAAAATGGGTCTGGTAGTCTTGGTGATGGGAATGATCGCTTTGCTAAGCAGTATAGAGGCAATGGCCAGGGGTCTGGAAAAAATCCTGAGTTCGGGCAGTATCAGGATCGCAATTCCTCAGGACTCTCCGCCATTTGGTTCTTTGTCCCCTTCAGGGACGTTTGACGGTTATGATGTGGAAGTGGCCAATATGATTGCCAAGGACCTCGATGTTAAACTTGAACTGGTGCCGGTGGACAGTAAGAACCGCATCCCCTTCCTTGTCACAAATAAAGTCGATCTGATCATATCCAGTCTGGGTGTTGATCCTAAGCGCGCCTTAACCATCGATTTTTCGAACGCGTATGCACCTTTTTTCTGGGGTGTGTTCGGGCCGAAAAAGATCGCTGTAAGGAGTGCCGCCGACATCAAAGGTTTCAAGGTAGGGGCGACCCTCGGCACATTGGAGGAACTTGCCTTTTCCGAGTCCGCCCCCGAGGGCGTGACAATCAAAAGGTTCGATGATCAGGCGACAACCGTAGCTGCGTTTATCGCGGGACACGTGGACCTGATCGTGACCGGCAGCGCCATTGCAGCAAAACTGATCAAGGACAATCCCTCTAAACTGATCGAGACAAAATATATCATGCGGCAGTCGCCGTGCCATATCGGTGTGCGTAAGGGTGATGCCGATCTGTTAAACTGGGTAAATGTGTTTATCTATTCCCACAAGCTTAACGGAGATTTGGACAAATTATCACTTAAGTGGTTTGGTGAACCACTGCCGACGTTTCCGCAATTTTAGTTTATGGCGTATTTTTCGGCAAGTCGTGCCGGCGCTGATCCTGGCATTCACTTGCAGAGAGAAATATAAGTATGCCAAAGGGGAAATAATTGATGAGTGGGAAAGCTTACCGTCCTGGAAATGATTTTAGCAGGTTCCGTAAAGAAGAGATCGAACAATCAATTCCGGACAGGTTCGAACAGCAGGTCCGTAATTATTCCGACAGGCCTGCCGTCAGGACCAGCGCAGGTACAGCGTCTTACCGTTTCATCCATGCATTAAGCAACCGCATTTCCAGCACGTTACTTGCTCAACAGGGGGAGGGGGAAGAACCGGTTGCTTTGCTCATTGAAAAAGGAACGTTAATGGTCGCTGCCATTATGGCCGTTCTGAAGGCCGGGAAGTTCTATCTGGCGCTCGACAGCATGTATCCGCACTCAAGGAACATGTATATGCTGGAGGACTCGAAAGCCAGTCTTATTTTGACCGATGCGAAGAACCATGAGCTGGCACAAAAATGGATGACCGGGGGCCGAAGAGTAATGAATATTGAAGACCTTCCCACTGGTATATCAGATGAAAATGTTTCGCTGAAACTGCAGCCTGACACGCTTGCCTGTATTTTTTATACCTCGGGATCAACAGGGGCACCGAAAGGTGTGGTAGACAACCACAGAAACGTGCTTCATAATATCATGCGGTACACAAACTCTCTCCATATACGTTCTGAAGACAGGCTGACACTTATCCAGTCATTTTGTTTTAGCGGTACCGTATCAAGTCTCTTCGGCGCACTGATGAACGGTGCCGCCGCCTGTCTCTTCAATCTTCAGAAGGAAGGGATTGATGCACTTGCTGACTGGATGGTAAGTGAAGGTATTACCATTTATCACTCAGTCCCCGTGATCTTTGAGCGGCTCATGTCCTGTCACCGTAGATTCCCTGCTCTGCGATTGATCCGGATAGAAGGTGATCAGGCCTTAAAAAAACATGTAGACCTTTATAAGAACAATTTTCAATCAGACTGTGTCCTTGTAAATGGTCTCGGCGCCACGGAGACCGGCCTTTCCAGGCAGTACTTTATTCACCCCGGGACTGTCCTTCCTGACATCATGGTCCCTGTTGGCTATGCTGTCGAAGATATGGAGGTGCTCTTGATTGACGAAAATGGCAAAGAAGTGGAAACCGGCGCAACAGGGCAAATCGCGATCAGGAGTCAGTATCTCGCAAAGGGATACTGGAGGAGAGAGGACCTGACGCGGGAAATTTTTAAAGAAGATACTCAAAAAAGGGGGTTCAGAATTTATCGCACGGGTGACGTGGGACGGTTTCTTCCGGACGGCTGTCTCCAGTATCTGGGACGGAGGGACTTTCAGGTAAAGATAAGAGGACAGTGGGTGGAAACCGGAGGGATAGAGGATGTACTGAATAACTCTGATGGAATCAGAGAAGCAGTTGTTCTGGCAAGGGGAGATGGTACAGGGGATATGCATCTCGTGGCATATCTTGTTCCATCAGGTCTGACACGGACTTCTATAAGCAGTCTCAGGCAGGTGGTCAGGGAACATTTTCCTGACTATATGGTTCCTTCAAGGTTTGTTTTCGTCGATGCGCTTCCGTATACATCGGATGGTAAACTGGATAGACAGGCCCTGCCGGCTCCTGATCAGCTCAGACCTGATCTTGATGCAGAATTTGTATCACCGCGTTCTCAAACGGAAAAGACAATTGCACACATCTGGAGAGAAGTTCTGAAGATAACAGAGATAGGTATACATGATGATTTCCTGGAACTCGGGGGTGATTCGATCATGGCCTGGCAGATTCTCTCTCGAATACGAAACGCATTCAGTGTGGAGATCCCTCTGAAAGGTATTTTTGATCAGTCGACAATAGCTGGACAGGCCGGATGCATTGATAATATGTTGAGAACAGACAGGGGGAGAAATCATTCTGTATAAAGACTATGTGATTTAATATCAGTAGATAAATATAACACAGAAACCGCAACATAAAACCTTTATTTGTACAGCTGCGAAGAGATGTAATTTCCACAAGTTCATAATCGAATACAACAGGTTCAATGGCTGTGCAATCATCCTTATCGTAACTGATTATCATTTAAAATCTTCTAAAAGTTTCAAAAGAGATTTTCATTGATTTGGTTTGTTGTCGATAGACTTTATTTAATTGAAGAGTTGAAGACTTGCAGGTAGCTTCTTCATTTTTTTCTGTTACGTAAAAATCATTAGTAGACGTTTGGGAACTAATTTATAGACATAAGAAATGAGCCTGTATGGAAAGGTTTTTATAGCCAACTAAGCAATTAAAGCTTATGTAAGCCATTGGAGACATCTATAGGAACCTTCTCTTATAAGGAAAAGTATAGTTTATGACATAAAACTTTTCAATGGGATCCGAAACATGTCTACAAATGATATTTACAGAAAGTCTACAAATGATTTTTCCGTATCACTTCTTCATTTTTTTCTTGTCTTTTGCAGTCCGCTTCTGTAAGAATATAGATAATCCTTTTACTATTTCCTGGGTTGTAAATAGAATATAGGCTCTTATTCCCGGATTATTATAAATTTAATAAATTGAAGAAGATACCTGTCAGAAATGACAGTATTGAG